>CEUS01284463.1_pt1 | contig 22510 bp, 24 predicted proteins | sample 427031 | NCBI WGS metagenome assembly CEUS01 (sample SAMEA2622837, study PRJEB7988) | marine metagenome | biome: marine biome (ENVO:00000447); feature: marine epipelagic mixed layer (ENVO:xxxxxxxxx); material: "saline water (ENVO:00002010), including plankton (ENVO:xxxxxxxx)" | depth 140 m | reverse complement strand
ACAGCTAGCCTCAGAGCGGTACAGGACGGTTTGTTGGAGTTTGAGTCTATCGAGGAGGATGTCCAAACAGTCCTGCACTACTCGCTAGATAAGAATACTGATGAGATCGCTTCCCTCATTACCCCTGAACAGGTAGGGGTAGTGATGGCCCGAGCGGGAGTCTCTCAGGACTCCTACCTACATTGGCACTGGCGGGATGCACGGTTTACCCCTCACGATCTTGCGTTGGTCTGGGCCTCAATTCTCCGTGGGGAGCAGTTGGACAAATACTGGACGGGCTATCTCCTCCAACTTGCCTCTGAAGTTGTTCTGCCTGAAAACGTCGAAACGTTCCCAGCAGATTTTGGTATCGAGGGCTACCAGTACGGCCAGAAAGCAGGCTATTGGACGCCTGAAAATGATTCCCATCACCTCGTGGCGGCTGGTTACATCAGGCCTGAGGACGGAATCAGCACTGGATTCACCTTCGCCTTCCTCATTCAGACGTGGGAAGAAGACCTCTTTGAACCTCAAAGGCGCGCGGTATTTCCTCTTGTACGTGACTTCGTTGTGATGGAGGTGGAGCGCAACCGCTAAGGTAGGCGCTCCTCAAGGTTGGCGACTGTGAACGCACCTGGCCCCTGACCCGATACTGCTACTTCTGTGGCCACCTTCTGTAAAAGTGCGTTCACTGGGGTTGGCACTCCGTGTAGCCGGCCTAGAAGGGCCACCTCGCCATTCAGATAGGCAGCCTCGATTGTCGTTGCTCCCCGCGCCAGGCTTTGCCATGAAGAATTACCAGAGCGTGCCGCAGAGCTGTCTGAGACAATTCGGTTAAGCGCCTGGAAACGCTGGTTGAACAGCTGGTCGTCCACAACCTCTACTCCTGCTGCCTTGAAACAAGAGATTGCCTCTTCGCGAGCCAGAGCTATTAGTGTCTCAGCCTTCTGTTCTAGCCCGAGGATAGCCTGTAATGAATTTGCAAGGTTGCGAAGGAGCTTCCCGTATTTCCAGGGCATGATGTCTTGCCGTGCAACTGAACTGAATTGGGCCTCAGTCAAGTCACGGGCGATGGTTTCTGCCCTTTCGTCGCTTCCGCTCGGATAGCGTCCTAGGTCCAGTATGCCGTGCACTGGGCTTGCACTTGCGATGACCGTGCCCGGCTCCAGATGTGTGCCTGGCAGGATGACAAGCTGGCCGTAAACGTTTGGGAAACGCCGCAATGCCATGCGCTCATTTACGACCCCGTTTTGTGCACAAACGACCGTAATTGTCGGTGGGGCTGCTGCGAACAATGTGTCAATCGCCGGTACTGTGTCCTGCGACTTCATAGCGAGGAAAACAACGTCCTCTGGTGTCAGCTCGAGTTCTGCAGGAGATCCTACTGATGGTATGGCCAGCGATTGTGTGCCCTCTCCGCTTATAAATGTGAGCCCGTTCTCTTGTAGCGCCTTGAGATGTGCCCCTCGGGCGATCAGGGTGACCTCCTGGCCACTGAGGTGCAGTAATGCTCCAATTACTCCACCGATTGCTCCGGCGCCGTAGATGATGTAGCGCAAGGCTCGGCCCTCCCGTTGGTGTTCGTCAGTGATGTTCGCTGTAGTGTCGCTTCAGTAGGTCCTCTCCGAAGTCGCCCTCAGGGTCGCGCCAGACCGCGTGGATGTGGTTGGCGTTGTTCTGTGTACAGTCGTACTCGACGAGGAAGCGTGGCGCCTGAAGCCGGTAGTAGTGAGGTTCTCCTTTACTGAGTCCGCCAGCCCAGGCGAAGTGCATATCAGCCAGTCTGGCTCTCCCTAATTGCTCGCGCTGCCCAGTGGCCAGCTCCGCAGGCAGCCGATCGATGTAAAGATCCACCAGCGCCTCCAGCAACTCTCCCTGTGAACTGCTTAGCCTGCTAGCGGCCAGTCCACTGGGCTTTGCTGAATAGCGCACCGCCGCTTCGTGTTCGGGCTTGAAGCCCAGGCCGGCTTTCTCGACTCGCCCGCGCTCTATCCAGGTCGAGTCGCTTGGAATACCCATTAGTCTTGCTGTGGGGAAGGGAAGAGCGCCCTCTTCCACCTGAGATCGATTCGACTGCACGATGTCTGGTGGAGCTGCTGTTGAGATTACGGCCTCCTCTCGCTGCCCCTCGTCCAGTAGCCCTATCAATTCCCGGGCGAGGTCTTCCTCATCTGCAAGGGGACGGAGATGGCCACTTCCGCCAAATGGTGCTTCAGCAGGATTTGCTCCTAGGAAAGTCGGATTTGGAGCGACGACTGTTTCTCCTTGGATGGTGTAGTGAATGGAAACGTGGTGACCCTCAAAGCGCCAACCCCAAGTGTCATCTTCGGGTTCCCCAAAAATTGTTACGAAGTAAAGCTGGGGATCTCGCCAACGCTCTGATCCGGTATCTACCCCGAGTCCTCCCCCGCCCCACTTCTCTGCCGCGTCGAGGACATTCTCTAGCCCCATGATGATTGCTGCTGTCACATAACCGGAATAGCTCAATCCACTGGCGGCAAGTCGATTGGTAGCTTGTTGCTGGAGGGGTGTCATGGCGAGAAGTGGCAAACCATTACGTTTCATGGGTGCGTAGTTCCAGTGACGCCGCTCTTTGTCTCCAGACAAGGGGTGCAATATGTGCTCAAGTTGCCGCGGTTCCAGCAAGCTGAGCAATCCCCGTGCGGCAGCTGCCATACGCCTGGCGGTCTCTGGTGCTTTTGTGGACGGCATGGTGGTAAGGATACGCCTCAGGGAGGGGGCACTCCGGTGGTTTTTGGGGGAAGGGAGGAAAAGAGCGCAATCGACACTCATTACTCATCTCTGTTGCTGCTGCCTACTTTTGAGTGGCTGGCTCCGGCAGAAGATTGGCCTTCACCAAATTCGTGGTAGCAACAGCGGCGTTCTTTTCGTATAAGCCAGGTATTTAGGATCCTGCCCCCATCGATTGTTTGCGGCCGCTTCCAGAATGGGAATCCCCGAGATCTTGGTTAAAAGAATCCAAACGAATACTGGTGAAGCCAAGGTGGCGAGCTGCCACCCTGCTAATGAAGGAAGCACTGTGATTGCTAAGCCACTCCAAAGAAGAATTTCCCCAAAATAGTTCGGATGCCGTGTCCTTCCCCACAGGCCAGTGGAGATGAACGAGGTCTTGGAAGGCTGTGCTAAGCGAAATCTTCTCTTTTGTTCGTCTGCCACGATCTCAATTAAGAAGCCCACCATCCACACCGATAGTCCAAAACCCTCGATGGGCCCAATTTGTTGTGCGCGTCCATCGCCCACTACTGAAAGAACGGCTCCAGAAGTACCTACGACCCAAACTGCCTGAAGGGTCCAAGTCATTAGGAACCAAGGCATTTGCCACTTTATTACCTGGAACCGCTTGTCCTCACCAACTGAACGGATTCTGAGATATAAGAAAGTACCTAGTCTTAGGGCCCAAAGAATTACTGCTGTGCCACAGGCAAGGTCAAGCCAGCCAAGGTTATGCCGAGAACCCCCGATAGCGATTGCAATAACCATTACGAAGGTCATGGATCCGATCAGGTCAAAGAAGCGCTCAGAGTGCCTACGCCAAGCAAAGTAAAACGCGGCCCATTGGACTATTAATGCGCTAGACACACAGATAACTATTGGTGGCAGGCTGAACCGGTCCCACATGCCACTACTGCCTGCGGTGCCTACTGCGACAATCAATGTGACACCAATCAGGATTGCCGTCAGAGATTTTCTGAGAGTCATGGGTGCTGTCCAGAATTAGGGCTTTGACGAAGTCCGGATGATGGTCCTGGGTTGGTCGTATATGAATTCAACCTCCGTCCACAGATCATTTTGGGAACAAGCTTCCATATTGATGACCTTGAACCATTACCCACAGCATCATTTTCCTCACGACTGCCCTCGGTTTGACTTTACCTCGCTAGAATACCGGCGCTCCCGCTCATGGAGGTTAGCAATGACAGCAAACCAACTTGGAACTAATTCGGATCGCGAAGTTGCGATCGATGATCTGCTTACTAAGCAGGAAATCCGGGATGCGCTCATGCGATATTCTCGAGGAATTGACCTGCTTGATAGCGACCTTGTGAAGTCGGCTTACCACCCCGATGCCTACGATGACCATGGAACTTTTAAAGGTAATGCCTATGAGTTCGCAGATCACGTGATGATGGGGCTTTCAAACCTGGAATGCACGGAGCATTTCCTGGGTAATTCCCATATAGAAATTGAGGGCGACCGTGCCTATTCAGAGACCTATCACGTTGCCTACCATCGCATCCCCGCCGGTGAGGATGGCGTTTCTAAGGACTTCACCTGGGGGGGGCGATACGTGGATGTGTTCGAGCGGCGTGATGGCGGACCTTGGCTCATTCTTCACCGTACAGTGGTCCACTCATGGAGTCGCATCGATCCAGTGCTTGATTCGAATGCTGCAATGAAAGCTAATTTCACTCAGGTTGGGAGGGGAGATCGTAGTGATCTTATCTACCGGCTACGAGAGGTTGTGGGGTAACCATGCCCTGTTCGGGAAGGTATTATGGAGAAGGATGAGAGTACATAGTGCTTTCGCACTAAAGGAGTCCGGCGGTGATTGCAGAAGCGACGACGGACAGAACCTTTTGTAGGCATCCCTCTTCCCAAGAATTTGCCGTTTAGCAAAAATCACATGTCGTGGGGTCCCACTCACGGCAAACAATGCCAATGGAGGATTACATGTCCGTCACCGAGCGTTCCTTCTATCGTCAGCTCAATCCTGGAGACCGCCGCCGAGATCCCCCTCTTAGATGGCTCCCTGTAGGAGACCGGGAGAATTGGCGCGAGAATGGCATTGATCTGGCCTCCATACTCCTCCGGGACCCGCAAAAGATGTCTACCAAGGTGCTCCTTCATGCAATGTATAACGGTGAGATTAGTGGCAGTGAGACTTTTGCTCGCCGATATGTGATGGCTACTAGGGAAGGGGTTGATCAGCTTCCTTGGGAACTCGCGTTAGTCAATGCGCGTCTTGCTTGGGATGAATGTCGCCACACCGAAATTGTCCTTGAAAAAATGCCCGAGCATGGTGTCACGCTAGGTGACTTTGCGGATGGCTATCGCAACGACGATGGCGTTACGCATAGCAGTGGTGAGCAGAACATGATCAACTCTATGGCGGCGGTGCATCGAGGGGGGGAGGGCATGGCGATGAATCTGTTTACTTCACTGATCGACATGGGCCGTGATATCGGCGATAAGGAGTGGGAGACTGCCTTCGACTTCAACCACGCTGATGAGATTATGCATGTCGAAGTTGGTAATTACTGGGTCCCCCGGCTAACCGAAGGGAATGACAGTAAGCGTAGGGAGGCTATGCAGGCTCAGCAGGAATTTGAGGAGTTAGTAATGGCACTTAACACTGGCGATGAGGTTCTTCCGCCCGAAGACTTTGCTCTTTAGGGGCGAACTGTAGGGGTAAAACAATGGCCAAACGTTGGCGCCCGCCCTTCAACTTCAAGCGCTACTGTGGCGATAAACAGAGGATGGTTATTCATGACCTGGTTTGTGAAAAGCCTGATTGTTCCGTATCTACTCTCGAAGATGCTCAGATCACGATGTGGGATTCTGAGGAAGAGATTGCAACTGCTCTTGCGGGCGGCGAATGGAAGCGTCATGAGCCTTGTGAATCAGGAGCGCTCTACTTCACTCCCCGTGAAGATTTGAAATAGAAAAGACCCCAGGCCTCTAGGCCAGGGAGGGAGTCACGCATGGTCGAACTTTGGGTGCCTCAGCGAAAGCTGGGAGGAGCCTTCTCTGTTGACGAATGTGCGCGTCGGCTGATGCACTATCGCTATGCCGAAGTTGAGATGATGCGCGCCCTCCTTCAGTGGATAGCAACACAGCCTCAGGTCCACCATAAGGTGGAATTCGGCCCTATGGCCTATCACTGCGCTCAGCATGCCGACATGCTTGGAAAGCGTCTGCCAGAGCTCCGTGTTACGGAGGGTGCGGAGGGGCCATACCCGCTCATGATTTCCCCCAAGATGGATCCCCCCAATGATGAGTTCCGTGTTTTTATGGAGGCCCTTCAGGACCAGGAAGACTCAGTTTTACGTGTTGTTGGTGTTTTTGGTGTCCTTAAGCCACACCTGGCTACTCACTACCTCTACCACATGCGAGCTACCGATCAGGTAGTTGACTCGCCTACTGTTCGCATATTGAAGTCCATTCTCGTCGACGAAGAGGAGCACATTCAGTGGGGGAGGGCTCAGATCGAAGAGCTCGCCGATACTCCGAAGAAACGAAGGCTCGCAAACGAGTGGCGCATGCATCTTGAGGAGCTTCTGACGGGAGCAGGTGGTGTCATTGGCGTTCATGGGAGCGATGACGACGAGTGACATATGTCATTGACAAGGGGCTCTGTATCAACTGCGGCTATTGCCGCCGTGTCTGTCCCACGGAAACAATTCATTATTTTGATACCGATGACTTCATGCACACCATCTACCCTGAGGAGTGCATCGACTGCAATGCCTGCGTTCCTGTCTGTCCTGTCGACTGTATAGATCATGACGATGCAAACCTTCTCAGTGGCGAAGCCCTTGAACAGGCTCTTGAAAAAGCCCGCGCTTGGGCCCGCAAGCGTAATCAGGACGAACTTCTGAAGGAGCTCGCACCTCGAGGAAAGTTTCGCCCCTCGATCATGCCAGAGAAGGCCCGTCGTGGTTTCCGTAAAAGTTAGGCCTCTATGGCTCTGAAGATTATTAGCGGCTGCATAAACTGCGGTAACTGCCGCCACGTCTGTCCCACCGACACGATCCATTACTACGACACTCCCGATCTCCAGCACACCATTGATCCCATTGGATGTATAGATTGTCAGCTCTGCGTTGATGCCTGCCCTGTTGAAGTAATAGAGCCTGATAGCTCCTACGTACATGACCCAGCGGAGCTTGCTGCTGCCAAGGAGCTAGCAGCGGAGGTCTGGAAAGAGCGCGGCCCCACGATCCAGACTGTCCTTAAGGTGATGCGTCAACGTAACGCTCGCTGGGCTCGGGAGCGGGAAGACCGTCGTGATGCCCCTGATCGGTACCGTACTGGGAAGCGGCAGCCTTAGCTGCTCGTTCGTAGACCGGTGAAAGCTTCCAGGGCGCTATACTTCGAGGTAGGGTAGGCGCGTTCGTCTAGAGGCCTAGGACACCGCCCTTTCAAGGCGGAGATCGCGGGTTCGAATCCCGCACGCGCTACCAGATCATGGCCAATGGGGACTGGGTGGGCGGTGTAATCGGCACTGCGACCAGGTATGGGCGACTAATCCAAGCCGGCTTGGATTAGTCGCAATCTCTTCTCAAGCGCGACCCAATTCATTATCCAAAGTGAAAGCGCTGGGATGGTAGTGCTGCGATGAGGTTCTCAACTAACCAGAGAGATTTGGTCTCGTTGTCTCTGGCGACATCCCTGTATCCAGGCCAGTCGGGTAGAAAAGGATCCACCTGATGGAATGGATGACACACCCTAAGGGAGTAGAGCCCTCATCATTCTGCGTCGGGTCTTTCGGAATTCACGGTGTCCTCGAGGTCAAAGACTTGTCGGACTAAGCGGGCAAGGGAAGCTGACTCCTCAAGGCCTGCTGTCTCCCGTAATCGTCGCGTGGGCGTGTGCAAGAGCTTGTTCACTAGCCTAGCTGAGAAACGTTCAATTACCGCTCGTTCATCTGGTGATAGGCCAGTTAGCTTGGGCATAGCCCAAGCTAACTCACTTTGCCGAATTGCGTTGGCCCGTTCTTTGAGGAGGCGAATGCTTTCTGAGGCACTCCTCGCACCGTCCCAGTCTTGAAAGGATGCTAGCTGTTCTTGGATTATCAATTCTGCTGGATCCACTTGCTGTGCCCGCTTGCTGAGTGAGGAATCGACAACGGTTCGGGCATCATCGATGTTTCCCAAGCAGACTCCCGGGATTTTGTCTACGTTAGGGTCGATATCTCTCGGAACCGCAAGGTCCATCAGGTGCATCAACTTTCCAGAAGATAAATGCTGTGCTGCCTCTTCGATTGTCTCCTGATTTAGGAGAAAGCTGGGTGAACTAGTACAGCTAATAATCGCATCGAATTGCGCGAGTCGTTGACCCGTGACCGGCCATTTTAGCGTGTCGGCTCCTGTTTTCAGGGCAATCTCATTGGCCCGCTGTTGGGTTCGGCTGGAGATGGCAAGGTCACCTATGTTCATCCCTTGCAAACAGCGGGCCACACTGAGTGCCATCTCTCCAGCACCGATGATCAAGATCGACAAATTTTCCAGGTTTTTCCATCCTCCTCTTTCTAGGAGGATAGACACAGCTGCGCTACTAACGGATACGGGTGAACGGCCGATCTCTGTTTCTGTACGGACTCTTTTCCCAACGGCAAGGGCATCCTGAAACATACGAGTCAGTAGCGGTCCCGCTGAACTATTTTCTTGAGCATCAGCGAGCGCGCGGCGCACCTGGCCAAGGATCTCATGCTCTCCGACCACTGCTGAGTCAAGTCCGCTGGCTACCCTAAAGAGGTGGTTAACTGCGGCTTCATTCCTCAGGGTATAGCTGTAATTTTCTGCGTAGTCGCGGGGGATTTGGAGTGTTTCGATGAAGGCGGCTTCGGCCAATCGGACCTCGTCAGCGATGGAGTACAGCTCGGTGCGGTTGCAGGTGCTGAGCCAGACAGACTCTTCGGTGTATTCGTCGATCAGTACGCATGGGCTTGCATTGGTTAACGCAAACTTCTCGCGAATTTCTACTGGGCAGGTGTGGTGGCTCACACCTATCACTGAGGTGATTGACAAGGTTTTAAGCCCTCATTCTTACGGCCGCGGTGAACCGTAAACCGACTCGATCGATTCTCCTGCATCAAAGCGGTCCTGGATGGAACCCATTGTCGCGATAGCTTCCTCTGTGCCTACTACCGTTCCGAAGAGACGCTGCTCGTTTGTCAGTGCTTCTGTAAGACCTAGATCGTCATTGTCGATAAGGATCTGCTTAAGTGTAGCTAGTGCTTTCGCTGGGCGATCGGCTAAGCGGCTTGCCCAATCGAGGGCTACCTCGATAGACGTACCGTCAGGCACTACTCGGTTTACCCCCCCAAGATCATAAATTCGTTGGGCGGTCATTGGCGTTCCGTCTAGAACCATCTCTGCGGTGGCTGTGCGTCCGATGATGCGCGCTAGCCGACTTGTGCCTCCTATGCCTGTCGTGAGGGCAATCTGGACCTCGGGCTGCCCAAAGCGTGCGTTTTCCTCCGCAATACGCAGGTCGCAAGCCCATCCCAACTCAGCTCCTCCTCCTGAGCAGTCTCCTGAGATTGCTGCGATTGTCACGACTGTCGTTTTGGCCAGCTCATCTAAACAGGTTCCCCAGCCTCCACCCGTTCCTGTTGTTGGTTCCCCGATCACAGTATTGCGGAGGTCACGTAGCCAGGCATGCTCGTACCAGTGTCCCGGGGTGTCGGAGGCTAGCACTGAAACTCGTGCTCCTTGCTCGCGTGCTTCTGCCAGAGCTTCGCCTAATTGCCCAACCCCTGCCCAAGAGCCGTGATTGTTGATGTCTGGGTTCGACATGGTTATTAGGGCTACGCCTTCCCTCGGTCGTTCTAACGTGACGATGTCGGCCATGACAGACATTTCCTTTTGAAATTTGAAATTTGAAAGCTGAATTTGGTGAAGGCAGGGCTTAGCTGCGCCCCTTGTGGGATCCCCACGTATCAAAGTGAACTACTTGTTCGACGGGCATTCGTCGTGGCTGAGAGAACCTTCCCTTCACTGGATAACCTAATGGGATGATGGCCATTGAGGCTGCGCCCTCTGGCAGGTCCAATAACTTGTCGAGTTCTGGTCCTGTGCCGAATGTAGTTAGGGGAGCGCCAATGCCGTAAGCGCGTGCCGCTAAAGCTAGGTTCTGGATCGCTCCGAAGATAAAGCCTCCGTATACCAACCCTCGTCGAGTCGACTCGTTTTGGTCCACCACATCTCTCAGCACAGGCACGATTAGTACCGGCGCCTCTCCAATGTGGTTCGCTAGGTATGTCACTGATCGCAGCCCTGATGCGTCCAGGCCAGTTTCGCCCTCTACTACCTTGTCAAAGGCGCCTGTCTGCACGCGACCACCTTGCTCCAACGCACTCGGGTCTGCTTTTCCGTAGGTAGCTTCAAAGATGCTTTTCCACCAATTCGCGATGGTTGCCTTCTTTTCTTCATCGCGAATTACTACCCAGCCCCAGCTTTGAGAGTTTCCTCCGGTTGGGCCTCGGATGGCCGCGTCTAGCAGCTCCCAGAGGATTTCGTCCGGAATTGGATCGGACCCGAGGTAGCGTCGTGCAGGGGTTGAATGAATTGCTTCCAGCACGTCGAGTGGTTCTCGGTCTACCATCGGTAGCTCCTTGTTGTTTTAGTGCTCACGCCTAGGCGCGGCGCAGCTCCATGTAGTTTGGAGCAGGATCTTCTCCTAGGAATGTCTTTCCTATGTCCTCGTAGTGTCGCCAGGAAATGAGGGCGTGTGTCGCTGACTGCTGAGCGTCCCTCAGGTGGCGTTCAAGGGGGCTCTCCATTCGACTGCCGGTTGTCCCAGCTGTGTTGTTAATGATTCCAACTACGTGTCGAACGGCTTGAGCCGAGTGTGCACAGGCAAGATAAGCGGGCCAGAAGAGATCCCACTCCGGCTCCATTCGGCCCCCTTCCGAGGGTTTCGGCCCGAGGTGAGCCTCTAGTGCATCCTGGGTTTCTAACACGAACGTGCGGGCCGCGAGGTAGGTGGCTTGTGCCTCGCCGAGGCGGTAGTGCACCTGCGGCGTGTCTTTCAGGGCTGTTGCCATACCCCAAGGGGTCTTCTCCATTGCCAGATCGGCAAAGGATTGGAGTGCACCCTTGCAAACCCCCAGGGCTACTGCCGATTTGTTGTAGACAGCGTGGCAAGGGTTTCGGAACGTGGGGTTGTCCCATTGTTCGCTCGGAGCTAGAGGACGTGCTGGCAAAAGGTGTTCAGGTGGCACATAGGTGCCGTCCATTCGTACATCGTGACTGCCGCTCCCCCGCATTCCCGCTGTATCCCACGTATCGACGATTTCGAATTCGCCCCGTGGAACCATGAAAGAGTTCTCGGCTCCTTCTCCTGTTTCCTCATTTACTACTACTGGCGACATGACGAAGTTCCAAGTTGCGTTGTGGCAGCCACTTGCGAACGATCCCTGGTACTGCAGTCGCCAGCCATCACCTTCTCGACGAGCGGTACGACCCGGGTTAGGACCATTGGGTGGACCCAGTCCAGAACACACAAGTGCGTCCCAGTCGTCAAAGACTTTGTCACATAGGGCCCTGTCCATGCGTCGCACGATGAGCCCGTTAATTTCTGAGTTAATGTGTGTGCACCAACCGACTGAGCCGTCAATCGATGCCACTGCTTCTACGTTCTCAATCTGCTCCCGCGCGGTTACGTCCTCACCGCCAAGCTCTTTTGGCAGGGCGAACCGGTAGAAACCGTTGGCGGCCATTTCCTTGGCTGCCCAGGCCGGCAGATGGCGAAGCTCTTGGGCCTCGTCGCCGGCAGCTCGCAACATTTCACGCATGCCTTCGATGCGTTCCAGCATTGGGGTCTGTTTGATTTTGTTTTGTTTTTCGATGATCTCAGCGCGCACCATTTTCGCAACCTCTGGTTTTTGATTGAGGGAGTGCGATGATACCGGAACTCTGGGGAGGTAGTTGGGTTAATCAGAGCCTATTTGAGCTCCTCGAAATTCGATCCCGGGTTCCCCTAAGAATCGTGTCCGCATTACAGACACTGCCTCCTCCGAGCGATCTACTAAAAGGAATCGCCGCCCTAGAGAGAGTGCTGCTTCGCCGGTCGTGCCGCTACCAGCGACTAGGTCCACGACTAGTCCCCCCGGCGGAGAAGAGGCACTTACGATGCGCTTCAGAACACCCAACGGTTTTTGCGTTGGGTACCCTAGTTTTTCCTTACCTGTTGGGCTAACAATGGTATGCCACCAGGTGTCGGTTGGAAGCTTCCCTCGAGCTGCTTTTTCCGGTCCCACCAAGCCGGGCGCCATATAGGGAATACGCTCCACTTCGTCAGTGTTAAAAATATTTTGTGCGGGGTCTTTTCCGTAGAAGAAGATGGTGTCGTGCTTTGCAGGCCAGCGGTTCTTAGGCCGGCCCCCGAAGTCGTACGCCCAGATGATTTCGTTGAGGAAGCATTCCCTTCCGAAGATTTGGTCCAACAGTACCTTTGCGTAATGCGCCTCTCGGTAGTCCAGGTGGAGGTAAAGGGAGCCGCTTGGCTTCAATAGTCGCTGCGATTGCACTAGAAATGGCTCAAGAAAGTTTAGGTAGTTGCTAAAAGTATCTCCGAAAGATCGTGACCCAAGTCGTTCTGTCTTGTACGCCTTCCCCCCGAAACCTTTCCGGTCTCCGCTACCTTCAGTTGTTCGTGTTGTCCTAAGGGTTTCCCGTTCCTGTCGCCTACCGGTATTGAATGGGGGGTCTAGGTAGACCAGGTCTACCGATTCGCTGGACAGACTTTCCGCTACCTCCACCCCGTCTGCGCAATAAACGAGGCCACGTGGCTTTCCGAGATTGCTCATACCCCGATCGTATCCGACCGAAGCACTTCAATGAGGTGGAGGCAATTAGTATTCGCCAATTCCCTGCTGGCCACAGTTGAGTGAGACCAATTCGTCCAAGTCCTTTGAGAGTGCATCTTCCATCTCCCAGCAAAGGCGTTGTAGTTCTGCTGAGGCGGACAAGGCTTCGAGTTCCTCTCCTACGCCGACAAACGCATTGAAAAACCGTTCGGCGTCTCGCTCATCTTCTATAGGCAGAAGTTCCGTCATAAGAAACTCTATCTCTTCGAAGCGAAAGCTATCAATTAAATCCCTGTATGCAGCGAGTAAATCGTTGTGAAGTTGTGCAAGATGGGAAGGTGGTTCAAGTGAGGATATTGTCGCGTGTTGTTCATCTGAAAAGGTGATGAATATCTCCATAAGTAATTCAAGATATTCAACGACCAGCAAGGAGAGCCTAGATAGCTCTTTTAGATTTTCTTCAGACCAGTCTTCGTAGCCGCCTATCATTTCGAATATCAACTCTTGCCAGGCTTCTATCGGATAGTCGTTGGCCTCTTCGAATTGCTGGAGGCGGGCTTCTCCCTCCGTTTCCAATCTCTCTTGAAGAGTTGTATCGCTGGCAAGGAAAAGATCTCGGTATGCGCGTGCTTCGAGCGGTTTTGAATCTCCGCCGTCGCCGCAGGCAAAAAGGCCAACGAGTACCAACACCGAAAGCACTGGCAGCGCTATCCCTTTGGTAAGTCTTTTCCTCATGTTCATTCCGCTTCTCCAGAATTGGCTGTACCAGTTGATGTTCTTCATCAGTTCGCCGGCTTATTGGAATTTATTCACTCGTGCCTGGAACAAGGCTTCCTTTCCGGATCACGAAATTCCGAGAGGCACAGGTGTCTAGCCAGTGACTCCCGGTGGAATAGCGTTTTCCCCGCTTGTACGTGGGGGAGCTACGCTAACCTCCAGCAGCTCTGCGATATCAAATGCTTGGATTGAGCGATTTTCCTCGTCGGCTTGCACGGCGGGAATGCCATCCTCAAACATCTGGATACAGAATGGGCAGGCGGTTGCCACGATGTTGGCGCCGGTGTTGGCTGCCTCCGCTGTCCGAAGGTGATTCACTCGTGTGCCCTGCTCCTCAAGCCACATATTGCCGCCTCCAGCACCGCAGCAGAGTCCCTTCTCGCGGTTGCGGGGCATCTCAACCAGGTCGGCCCCAGGAATGCTACTCAGCACTTCCCGTGGCGCATCCATGATGCCATTGCCTCTACCGAGGTAGCAGGAGTCGTGGAAAGTGATGGTCTGCCCGTCCATCTCCTTTGGCTGCAACTTTCCTTGGGCCAGAAGCAGTTGGAGAAACTCCGCGTGATGTGTGATCTCCCACTGCCCGTCGAAGTCAGGGTATTCATTCTTGAAAGAGTTAAAGCAATGAGGGCAGGCTGTGATTACTCGTCGCACACCGATCTCGTTCATCGAGGCGACGTTCGTTTCAGCCAGGGTCGCAAAGAGGAACTCACTTCCCAGACGACGCGCGGGGTCGCCCGTGCAGGTTTCCTGCTGGCCCAGGACGCCAAAGCTCACCCCTGCTTCAATTAGCAGTCGTACCACCGACTTCGTGATTGGCATATTGCGCTCTACGAGTGCCCCAGAGCAGCCGACCCAATACAGGTATTCCTGTGAGCCATCGAAGATTGGTACTTCTACGCCTTCATCGCGGAGCTGCTCGAGCCATGTTTCCCGCGTGAGCTGGGTTCCCCTCCAGGGGTGGCCTCGCTGCTCGATGTTCTCGAGGGTTTCTTGCGCTGTGCCGGGGATACGTGCTTGTTCCATTACTAAGTAGCGACGCATGTCTACGATCGTCGGAACGTGCTCGATCAATACAGGACACTCTTGCACGCAGGCCATGCAGGTGCGGCAGGCCCAAAGAGATTCATCCTTTACGTAGTCCCCGACCAACTCTCCGTTGACCTCTTCCGAGGCATCCTTACCTGCGATTAGCAATGGCCCAGCGTGATTCATGTAAGACTTCAGATCTTGGATTATCGCCATAGGAGATAGCGGTTGCCCTGCGGTGTATGCGGGGCACACCTCCGTGCAACGCCCGCAGCGCACGCACGTGTCGGCGTCGAAGAGCTGCTTCCACGAGAAGTCCTGGATCTTGCCAGCGCCAAGGCTGGCCCCTTCTTCGATCAACTGCTCAAAATCGCCCATAGGTGCCAGGTACGAGGGCACTGCAGGGCGCTTCAAGAATGCATTAACTGGTGCGAAAACGATGTGCCGAAACTTTGTCAGCGCCATCAGCGTTAGTAGGCCGAAAGCCCCTATCACATGAATCCACCAGAACACCTGATGGGTGGTTAGGAGTGCCCCATTACTTGCCCCGGCGACCATCTTTGCTATGACCCAACCGCCCGGAGACCAGTAGGACCAATTCTCGTGACCAAGTGGGATTTCGTGGGCCCCGATTCGTAACCCTTCCACCAGGAATCCTGTGAATAGAACGAATCCCAGTAGGCCTACTACGATCGCATCCTCGGATTGCCGACGGTCCCAGGTCAGCTTTGCCGGTGCTGGTCCAAAGCGTCGGAAAACCGCCATGCCTATTCCCACGAGACCGATCAGTCCAAATACATCTCCAACCAGGCTGTAGGCAAGATAGATGCCTCCCTCTAGGAAGGCATGCTCTCCCCCGACTTGGAAAATCAGGTCGAAGTAATCGTCAACTGCAAGAAGGATCGTAACTAGGGTCAGCACTGCAAAGCTCGAATAAATGCACCAGTGCATCACACCTGCATAGCGGTCGTTGGTAACGCGGCCTGTTCCAGCCCCCAGCGTGAGAGCGTTTGTAATACGTGCGCCGAGATCGGTGAAGACCCCATGTCTGCGCCCCAGTCGCCAGACCCTTAGGCGTTGAATGAACGCCCCCAAAATCACCGACACGGAGATACCAAATACGAAGTACATCACTGCGAAGCCCTGGATGTTGAAAAAGACTTCGCGGCTTGCCCGTTCCGTCTGGGCTGTCTCCAGCGACCCGATGGCTGCGATCACTGCTACAGGTACGGCAATCCCAAGGATGCTCACATTGAAGCGTTTGCCCTTCGGCTGCTGCTCCGTATTGGCACTCGGTCTCTGGCCCTGCGTGGTCGAATTTACGCTCATATGTTGTCGTTCGTGGGTGCGCCGTAAAGCTTACGGAGGTCGTTCTTCAACACCTTGCCCATGGCGTTTCGTGGCAGTTCGTCAATCACTGCTATGTATTGGGGGGCCTTGAACGAGGCTATTCGGCTTTTGCAGTATGCGTTCACTTCCTCTTGTGTGAGGGTTGCTCCTGGCTTCGGTACGAGGATCGCCTTAACAACTTCCCCCCAATCAACATCGGAAACACCGATAACCGCTGCCTCATCGATTCCTTCGTGGTCCTCTAGGCAGTTCTCCACCTCACCGCATGAGATGTTCTCTCCTCCCCGAATAATGAGGTCTTTCTTCCGTCCGGTAATGAACAGATAGCCACCGTCGTCAACGCGTCCTACATCTCCGGTGTGCAGCCAGCCGTCGATGATTGCTGTGCTGGTGGCGTCCTCTTGTTCGTAGTAACCCTTCATTACGCGGTCCGAGCGGACACAGATTTCACCTTCCTGTCCTGTCTCCAAGAGGTTGTTACGCTCGTCCATGATGCCGATCTCGACGTCGTCCATAGGCTTGCCTACGGAGCGGAGCCGGGTCTCGCGAAGGTTTGTTTCGACGCTGAGATCGTGGTCATCTGGACCCAGGTAGGTCAGTGTGGAGGTTGATTCAGTCTGTCCATAGGCGTTCATCAGCCCTACCCCTTGAGGAGGGAAGATATCGCAGGCCTTTCGCACTACCTCGTAGGGCATTGGGGCAGCTCCATAGGTGATTAACTGGAGCGTCTCAAGGCTCGTCTTTTCAAGATCTTCGTTCTCCATGATGCGTTTCAGCATCGTGGGCACGACCATAGAATGTGTTGCTCCCTCATCACCTACAGCTGACAACCATCCTTCAGGTGTGAATTGGGGCAGTACTAGCATTGTTCGCCCACCCCAGATTGAAGAAAGCATGGCCGTTGCCCCTGCGATATGGAAGAAGGGCACTGAAATAAGAGTCTTGTCGTGTAAATCCGGATCTGCCGGATTCATGGTGTTAGTTACATAGGCAGTCATATCGAGGTACGTGATCATCACGCCCTTCGGAAGCGCGGTTGTGCCGCTTGTGAAAATCAGGACCGTGGGCTGCTCGTCGTCAACTTCAACCCAGATGTCTGCTGGCTGGGCCCCTGCGACAAGGTCTGCAAATGCAATGAAGCCCTCGGCTGGGCCGTCATAGCTGACGAACGTTTTCGTATGCTCTAGCCCGGGCCGGATTCGGTTCACCAACTCTAGGTAGCGCTCTGAGGCAAATAAAACCTCAGCTTTGCTCACATTGAGCATGTGTGTCAGCTCTTCGTCCTTGGACCGGTAGTTCAGAGGAACTAGGGTCACCCCTAGCATCGCGCAGGCGTAGTACGTTAGGACGAACGCAGCACTGTTCTGTGCCATGACGGCTACTTTGTCGCCCTGCCCTACGCCCAGGTCTTGGATAGCGTTTGCCAGGCGAGTCACCTGTTCCTGCATTTCGGCGTAGGTAAGGCGGCGTCCGCCGCCGCCCACTTCTACTAAAGCCTCCCGCTCAGGAACAACGGCGGCTGAGATTTGAAGGAATTCGATTGTGTTCATGCTCCCTCCGAGGAGCGGGTTTGCGCTTAGGTGCGGCGAAACGAGATTCTACCGGCGCCCCCTTTGGCGCGCTAATCGTAGGGCACTGTGATGTCAAAGCAGAGGGGCAGACAGGAAGGGGTTATAGCAAAGGCGGTAAGGCCAATCGCCGTTTCTATTGAAGATTGAGTTTCTTTAAATCGGGGTCTCCTTCTAGTACCCGCCCTAACTCCTCCTCGATGGCCTTGTCGAGATCTTTTTCTGAGACAACGCGGTTGATTAATCCCCAGCGAAGCGCTTCCTCTGTTCCAACTGGTTCACCCGTCAATATTAGGTCTGAGGCTGCACCGGGGGGAATTGTGCGGGGAAGGGTTTGCGTGCCTCCTGCGCTTGGAATATAGCCTAGTGCTACCTCCGGAAGCGCGAACTGAGTGCCACTGGCCGCTATTCGCACATCACAACAGAGCGGTAACTCCAACCCGGCCCCGAAGCAGAAGCCATGCATTCGAGCTACAAGAGGCATTGGGAGCGAAAGCATGAGTCCCCAAACATCGCGTTCGTGGCGTGCCTGTCGTGATTCCCACAGGCTTGGGGCTGTTCCAAATTCAGAGATATCAGCCCCGGCGCTGAAGGCACGGCCCTCACCCCTGAAGCAAACTGCACGCACGTCTGGGTGGTCGCGACAAGCTTGCAGGTATTCCCACAGCAGGTCGCGCATCATCATGTTGATTGCGTTCAGCCTCTCTGGTCGGTTGAGGGTGATCGTTGCAATTCCTCGATCATCGATTGCAAACAGGACGGGATCGGCCATCTGGCCAGTTTACGGTGCCTATAGCAAAAAGCGGGGATTTTAGGAGAGGGTCGCTCTTAGGGATGAGTCGTCTATGTCTCGGGAAGGAATACCCTGAAAAACGAATCAGAGTGACTCAGCTTGCAGCTGGACCCTGCCTGGCCACCTTCCCGAGGATCAGGGCCGAAAATATGGCTACACCTTTCAAACAGTGACAAAAGACCGCTCCCTCGGAGGCGGTCTTTTGTCAGGATTAATACAAGCCGTTGGGTGAGGCCGGAACAGGAAAATGCAACGGCCTGATGTGGTGATCTAACTTCGCCAGTCGGGCCTCTGTATGGCGCTCTTCTCCCGCCTCGAAAGGTTCTTCTCCAGATCCTCGTTCGCCTTGCGCACAAGATCATCGAGCTCGTCGCTCCCAAGCTTCATCTCCGAGGATCGCCAACGCTTCAACATGGCTCTGTCCTTGGCACTAAGCTCGGCTTCTTCTGCCATGCGATTTACTAGTTCGACTAGCATCTCGTTGATTTCGTCATCGCCGTATGTAACCTGGACCATTGTTATCTCCGTACCGTTTCGTAGCGGCCCTTGCTCTTGACGCGGCGCATGAGCTTGGCGTCGATCGCACTGTTCAATCGATCATTGAGTTCTTCCGTTAGGTTTTCCAGTTCAGGAGAACCCTCTTGGTGGTCCGACCTCCAACGGCGGAGTGCCTCTTTCCCTTCGAAGGATATGTCGGCATTGTCTATTGCAATCGCGCTGACAAGCATCATCAGCGACCATGCCTCTTGTTCTTCAAGTAAGACGATCATGAGTTATTCCCCAATAAACTTTGGCGGGCGCTTCTCAAGGAATGCTCGCACGCCTTCCTGCCGATCTTTGGTCGCTTGTAGGAGCAAGGTCAAATCGGTTTCGAATCGCAGTGCCTGTTCTAGTGGCTGATTTAGCCCTCTCCAAAGTGCTTCTTTTGCTAGCCGAGTTGCGATTGGGCCCCTGGTTGCTATCACCTCAGCGACCTCTTTTGCCAGCTCCCTTGCGCTACCTTTAGGGCCCACCCGTGAGACTAATCCGTCCTCTAAAGCTTGTGCTCCTGTCAGTTTTGCAGGGATTGATTCCACGGTTTCCAGCTGAAGTAGAGTGCACGCTCGTGCTGCTGTGAGTTTGTCCATGGTCCCGCCATTCAGTTGGATAGCGGCCCCCTCATCGCAAATCCGTATGTCACAGCCCAATGCGAGTGCTGCTTCTTCGCCTATCAATTGTTTGTCGAAAGCAAATATCACTGGCAGTGGGTAATCTTGCCATAACCAGCGAACCAACTCTCCAGGCCATGCCCCGAAGTCCTGGGTGGCACCTGCTTCGATAACTACAACCCGTGCTTTCCCGTCTGTGAAACCTTCTAGCTCTTGTACAACGTCTTCTGCATGAACGCCCGGTGCCAGTTTCAGCTGCTTGACGGTGCTCATGGCGCAAGCCTACTGGTTGGCGGATTCCCCGTCTGGCTCTTTGTCGCGTACCTGTCCATTTCCCAAAACTATTTAGTGGTCCGCTTGCTCTACTCTGGTGGGCCCTCCATGATCTCCCACGATGGCTGACTTTACTGCTGCTAGGCCCGTTGAGGCCGAGAAGAGCGTTGTTGTTCATGATCGCCAAGCTCGGCCTGAGGGTCCCTCTGATCGCCAAGACCTCGGCCATATGCTTCTACTTGTAGTAATTGGGGTGATCTTTAGCGCTGCCCTAATAGCCCTTGCTTTTCAGGCCCGCGCAAGTTGGACCGAGGTGCGTGATTGGGTTGTTCCCTTGACTATCCCTGCCTACGCCATTGGAGGGATTTCTTTAGCTTATCTTGTCTCTCGCCGTGCCTGGATGGAGGTTTCAACCGGCCTGACGCTCCTTTTCTTTACTGTGGCGCTAACGGGATTCAACCTCTGGCGCGCCGCTCTTACCACCGGCCCCGATGGTCTTCGTGACAACCTTTCGATAACTACGGGTGTTTTTCTTGGGCTCAGTATTGCTGCACTCGCTGCTGGGATGGTCTGGGTAGAGGCCCGTCGTCCCACGCGCCCCCCTGTTCCTGAACTTTAGCTTAGCTCTGTAGGACTGCTTGCTTCCGCAGGTCGGTCGTCTCCCAATAGGTTCTCCTGCTGTTCTTGAGGCGACTAGAGATCAGCTATGCCATTAGACGAGGCAGTTGTGGTTCCGCCTGTCGTCTCGCATTCAAGTAACCGACCGAATTGTCTTACGAATGCTTCTGCTACCTCTGCCACCGAGATCGCCCTTCCAGCCTCTGCGGACAGGCTCGTCATTTCGGTGTTTTCAAGGCCGCATGGGTTCATCAACGCAATATGCCCCATGTTTGGTGCCACATTGAGAGCCGCTCCGTGCATCGACACGAATCTACGCACATGCAGTCCCACAGACCCCACCTTTTTCTCCCCCACCCAGGCGCCTCGTGCACATTCGTGTCGGTGACCCTCCACCCCCCACTCCTCTAAAACCCCGAACATGGTGTTCTCAAGAGCTTCAACATAGTCAACTACCCCAATCCCCCACTGCCGCAAGTCGATGATCCCATATGCGACCAGCTGTCCTGGACCGTGATAGGTGATGTCACCACCCCGCTCTGTTTGGGCTACCTCTATGCCGGCTGCCTTCACAATCTCGTCGGTCGTACGTAGGTTGGGTTTGGGATGCTTTCTTCCCAGTGTGAAGACAGGTTGATGCTCTGTTAACAGCAGCGTGTCTTCGCCCTCTCCACGCATCCTCTCTGCCTGCAGCTGTTGCTGCAGGTGGTGGGCCTTTTTGTAGTCTGTCAGCCCCAGATCGCGAACTTTGATCGTGCGCTTTCCCAGAGAATCGCTCATGTGTCTAGCGTAGCGAGGGTGGTTCCCTTCGCGATTAGGAGCCGCCTGCTATCTCTGCTCCAATCCCCTCGATCGCATCCCAATCCTCTTCACGAAGGGGCTGTAGCTCCCCTTTCCGATACTGATCGTACAGCCGAAAGAGTGCGTCCTTGTGAGGTCGAACCCTTCCGATAGGGCAATCCTCCCAGTCTTCCACTGACTCATCGCAATATCCTGTGCGCAATTCGCCGCATTTTGGCTGTAAGTAGCTCCCCAACTCTGGGACGGCCTTTGCTACCTCTGCTCGCAGCAGTGCGGCTACGCGGCGAAACTCCCACTGCGCCCGAGTGCACAGTCGCAGATCACAGATATGCAGCAAGCTTTGGAAGTTGACGGTGATCTTAAAGTTCGTTGTAGTCGCGTTGGGTAGCAGGAAGCGGGCGTCCTCTGCTGGTACCCCCGCGTCTACCAGTTCTTCGTATAACGCCCCTGCCTTTCCGAAAAGATCCTCCATTTTCTCCGCCATCCCTGCCTTCTCAACGCTTTTCGGGATGCTGTAGGGGAATTCACCTTTTTTGTATGTCACATATCGTTGGCTCTGCTGTTCGAATGAGATTCCCACGCGGTGCCGCACGAACTGGTGACTAAATGCGCGCGAAACTCCTGCGATGGCGAATTCAAACCAGACCTGTTCCAATGGGCTCGCGTGCCCTGTCTTGAGCCTTTCCACGATGAAGGATTGCATCTTCTCTCGGGGGATGCGTTCATCCTCGATACGTGTTGCTACTTGCTGGGGGGTTAGTTGGCTGTAGCACGTGCGGTACGCCATGTAGAGCGACCGCATCGGATCCTCCGAGTGCCCGAGCAAAGTTACTTCGATAGCCATCGCAAACTCTCCGGCGGGACGGAAGTAGATTCCCGTTACCGAACCATGTTTGGGGCATTCTCGCACAAATGATTAGGTGTCTTCGCGAGTTGACACTGATCTGGAAGATTCCCTTGGAATTATGGAGACCCCCGCCCCTCAGTCGCTATGAAATAGTCTGCGTTCCTCGATGCCGATTTTGATTAGATATCTACCGGTTTCGCAGGCCCGTCCCTTTTGGTGTGAGATCAGTTCACGCACATCTGCAGGGGTATCAAGATCGAGAGCTAAAGCAGGTTCCTTCGCCTGGAGAACTTCCAGTCCTGCTTTCTGTGCCGCTGCCCTGTGCAAGTCGCCGCTACCCCCGCCAAAAGCTAACGAAAATAGTCCTGGTGGACGGAGAAGCATTGCATTGGTTCCCCCATCTTCGGGGATAACGAGTGTGGCTGAAGGGGAGGGGGGTGCTTGGATAATTAGATTGTGTAGGGCTTCCGGGGTTGCCAGTGGAAGATCAGCGTGAAGGATTAATAGTTCTTTGACAGAGAGCGCATCAGAGGCATACTCGAGTTGTTCGTTAAGCCCATGCCGATTTGGATCCTCGGTGAGGATTGTTACCCCGTTCGGAACCATCGCGAAGACGTCCTCGTCCGAAGTCAAAACCACTGCTTTCATGTTTGCGCCCTCGACGGCTGCCAATATCGTCCTCATGAAACGCCGAACCAGCTCTGCCCGCTCTGTCGGCTCCAAAAGTGCTGCTAGGCGACCTTTTGCACGGTCTAGTCTGTTTACCGGTAT
>CEUS01019836.1_pt1 | contig 22536 bp, 24 predicted proteins | sample 427031 | NCBI WGS metagenome assembly CEUS01 (sample SAMEA2622837, study PRJEB7988) | marine metagenome | biome: marine biome (ENVO:00000447); feature: marine epipelagic mixed layer (ENVO:xxxxxxxxx); material: "saline water (ENVO:00002010), including plankton (ENVO:xxxxxxxx)" | depth 140 m | reverse complement strand
GACCTTGCTGCTATGCTGACCAACCTTAAAGAGCGGGAGGTCCTTTTTATTGATGAAATTCATCGAATGAGTCCAGTAATCGAAGAAATCCTCTATCCCGCAATGGAAGACTACGAACTCGATATCATGATTGGACAAGGTCCTGGTGCTCGGTCCGTAAAGGTTCCTCTCCAGCGTTTCACGCTGGTTGGTGCAACCACTAGGGCCGGGCTTCTAACCTCGCCGCTCCGTGCCAGATTTGGCATTGTTCACAGGCTCGATTTTTATTCCAGTGATGATTTAGAAGAGATCGTCCGGCGATCTGCTCGTATCTTGAAGGTTCCGATTGATAAACCGGCGACAAGAGAAATTGCACGTCGTTCCCGGGGAACTCCGCGGGTTGCCAATCGTTTACTGCGAAGAGTTAGAGATTTTGCTGAAGTCCGAGCCGATGGTGCCATTGATCTGGAGGTTTCCGAGCAGGCACTGGCTATGCTTGAGGTCGACGACCATGGCTTAGATGATGCCGATCGACGACTCTTGAGGGCTATTATCGACAAGTTCGGTGGTGGTCCGGTTGGATTGAACAGTTTGGCTGCCGCAATCAGTGAGGAGAAAGAGGCTATTGAAGACATCTACGAGCCGTTCTTGATTCAGGCGGGCCTGCTCGATCGGACTCCGCGAGGGCGCGTAGTGACCCCGAGAGCTTACGAGTATTTCGATCTTTCAGTCCCTTCACAAGACTCTCGGCTATGGTGAGTCGGGTTATCATCGAGATTTGAGCATACTTACAACTAGTCTGATTGAAAGACGGAGGCGTCACGAGTGACATCGGTTCGGCAGGGTGGAAGATTGGCCGGAAAGGCAGCATTCCGTTTGGCACGGATTGCCTCGCTGGCTACTTACGTTCCTCCTCAGGTTCTCACGAATTCCGATCTTGAAGAAATGGTTGAGACTTCAGACGAATGGATTCTGAAGCGCACCGGTATCCGCAAACGGCATATTGTTGAATCCGGGACGGCGACGTCAGACTTGGCCAGTGAGGCGGCGTTGTCGGCAATCGACCAAGCGGGTCTTAAACCCTTAGATATAGGTTTTATAGTTGTAGCGACGACCACGCCGGACATGTTTTTTCCAAGTACTGCGTGTCTTGTTCAAGCCAAGATTGGCGCAGTTAACGCGTGGGGTTTCGACTTGGGTGCGGCTTGTTCTGGTTTTACCTATGCACTAACGACGGCGACACAGATGGTGGTAACTGGCGCACACGACCACGTGTTAGTGATTGGCGCTGACGTGATGTCTTCGATCGTAGACTATCGAGATCGAGCCACCTGTATTTTGTTTGGTGACGGCGCTGGTGCGGCCGTTGTCTCGCCAGCGACACAGGACCAATTGGGAATTTTGGATTTTGAACACGAAGTTGATGGTAATGGAGGGCCTGCTCTTCGGATGCCGGCTGGTGGTAGCTTGCGTCCTGCATCACACGAGACGGTTGAACAACGGTTGCACTATGTTCACCAGGATGGAGCTACCGTATTCAAGTTCGCCGTGCGAAAGACAGAGGAAATCTGTGGTCGGATACTGGCGAAGAATAGTATCAGTCCTGATGATGTTGATCTCTTTGTGTCACACCAAGCTAACCGTCGTATCATCGAAGGTGCCGCAGATCGTCTAGGACTTGACCGAAACAAGATCGTAATTAACATTGAAGAGTTTGGGAACACGACGGCGGCGACCATACCATTGGCGCTTGCAGATGCCATTTCGTCTGGACGTCTAAAGAAGGGCGGGTTGGTACTTCTGACATCAGTTGGGGCAGGTTTCACCGTAGGAGCAGTGCTTCTTCGATGGGCATATTGAGATGTCCAAGATAAGATATAAGTATTCTCATTGTATTTAGACATTAGCGGTAGGACGCCTTTCCTTCTGGGCCCAGCCTTCTGTATTCTCCGTTCTTGAAATTCACTGCACTCAACGAAATAGATTTTGAACTGCCGGCCGAATTAATTGCACAAGAGGCGTTACGGTCACGTAGTAAGTCCCGTCTTTTGCATCTCGATCGCAATACAGGCAGGCGAACCCACGGCTGGATCAGTGATCTTCCGTCATTTCTGCGGTCTGGTGATCTGTTAGTTGTAAACAACTCCAAGGTTTTTCCTGCTCGAATCTTCGGTCGTCGCGATCCTAGTGGTGGTCGTGTCGAATGTTTACTACTTACCCGATTTGATGACGGTCGGTGGGATGTGTTGATTCGTCCAGGTCAGAAGATGAAAGTCGGAGAACGCGCGATTTTCGGTGACGGGGATGCCGAATTGGAACTGCAAGTATTGGAACAGTATCGCTATGGACGTCGAACGGTTGCCCTTCAGGCCAACGGATTATATGACCTTAATACTGTCATCGATCGAATCGGGAAGACGCCGTTGCCTCCCTATATCAAGCGTTCTCCGGTCGATTCTGACCGCGAACGGTATCAAACGATTTTTGCAAAGGTCCGTGGCTCAATTGCGGCTCCGACTGCAGGTCTGCACTTTACGACGGAGTTAATGACAGACCTTGCGTCGGCTGGTATTGACAAAACAGAGGTAACTCTGCATGTTGGCTACGGAACCTTTGAGCCGATTCGGACGGAAAACGTTCAAGGCCATCGTGTAGCGTCGGAATGGTTCGAAGTGACTGCGTCAGCGGCGGCGAAAATCAATTCAGCGCTCAATGAGGGACGACGAATTGTAGCGGTTGGGACCACGACTACTCGCGTTCTGGAAAGTGTGGCGCAGATCGAAGGTGGCCGTTTAGCGTCGGCATCGGGTAGTACAGAGCTTTATATTCAACCTGGGTTCAAATTTCTTGTCGTCGGGGCGCTAGTTACAAATTTCCACTTGCCCCAGTCGTCGCTTTTGGTTTTGGCTGCTACTTTTGCGGACCGGGAACTGCTTTTGAAGGCCTATGCTGAGGCAGTTGCCAACCGATACCGATTCTACAGTTATGGTGATGCGATGCTCATCACGTAGTGGCAAGTTATAATCAAACCTAACGCGAATTAATTTTTGCCGGTGTAGCTCAGCTGGTTAGAGCGAGCGGCTCATATCCGCTAGGTCCGGGGTTCAAGTCCCTGCACCGGCACCATTTCTCCTTCGGTACAGTATGACTCTTCATGACCGGGTTCTCGGCGTAATTAGGCGGGAATCACTGATAACCGATGACAGTCGTGTGGCGATAGCGTTGTCGGGTGGTTCTGATTCTGTTGCATTGACGTTGCTTTTGTCTGAGCTTGCTAAGACCATGTCATTTGAGGTGGCTGGCGTTGCACATATGAACCATCAACTTCGCAATACAGCTGACGAAGATGAGGAGTTTTGTCGCAATTTCGCAGGTCGTCTGGCCTTGCCCTGCGTTGTGGAACAAGCCGATGTGAGGGGACGAGCAGCAGGAGACCAAATTTCAATTGAAGAGGCCGGTCATGTGGTTCGGCATGAATTCTTCAAGAATGTCATGGCTACATTGGGTGCCGATTGCATCGCTACTGCACATACCCGAGACGACCAAGCTGAGACTTACCTTATGCGTCTCATACGGGGTGCAGGCCCCTTTGGATTTTCAGGAATCCATCCTCGGATGAATAACGTAGTTCGGCCTCTATTGGAAGTTTCAAAAATTGAGCTGCGACAATACTTGGAAGCTAAGGGACAAGATTTTAGAGAAGACGAAACAAATCAAGATGTGGCGGTGACTCGGAACCGAATTCGCCATGAGTTGATCCCATTCTTGGAGCGCCGATTTTCCCCTGGGATTGTCGACACGCTTATTCGCGAGGTAAAGATTGCTAGGCACGATGCCAGCTGGCTTGAGAATCAAGCGAATGCGGCGGCGGCTCTGGTCACTTCTTATGAAGGTGAGTCTATTGTGCTAGCGCGCCAGAAGTTGATGGGACAACCCTTAGCTTTGTCCCGCCGGATAATTAAGCATGCGCTGGAACAAGCGTCGCACGGTTTTGTGGGCTTTGATCACGTTGAACGGTTCTTGATGATGCTTGCTGAGAACGAAGTAGACCACGAGACTGACTTTCCAGGCTGTCGGGTGAAGTTTGGCAAGAAAGTGGTAAAAATTGGTCCTCCTAGTGTTTCCAGAACGCTGCCAATTGATGAGAAAGGATTTAACTATCCACTTTGTATTCCTGGGGAGGTTGAGATCCAAGAGATTGACATGGTAGTTTCTGCTGAGCACGTCCAGGAGAATCCTCAGCCTGAAGGGATGTCAGCGCAATCAGACGCCGTGTATGTGTCCGCGGCTACTCTCTCTGATCCGTTGATCGTTAGAAGTTGGCTTCCTGGGGACGTTTTTCGGCCTTTGGGCCTAGGTGGTCGGAAAAAGATACAGGATCTTTTCGTTGATCGAAAAACGGATAGGTTGGTTCGTCAGAAGGTGCCAATTGTTGCGGACGAGAGACACGGAATCATATGGGTGGTCGGTCATTCGGTATCGGACGATTTTCGGATCACCTCAAATACCGAAGGCATGCTACTCTTGAGAGTGAAGAAGCTAGATAAACAAATAGGAGGAGCTGGGTGAATTCGACCCTGCGAAGTCTCGTTTTCTGGATGGTCTTGGTGGTTGTTGTGGTTCTGATCTGGAATGTTTCCACCCAGTTTCAGTCTCCAGACGACTCGATGACCTTTAGTGACTTTTTGCGCCAAGTGGATGCAGGTGAAGTTCAGAGTGTGGAACTCTCCGGAAACGAAATTACCGGTTCAGTGGCTGGTGGCAATAGGTTCCGTACTTATGCTCCACCCCAGTACGAAGGTCTTGTCAATCGTCTCGTAGAACGCGATGTGGCGGTAACAGCCAGAGAGGCTACAACTAGCCCGTGGGCGACATTGCTTTACTCTTGGGCGCCGATTTTGCTCATCATTGGTTTCTGGATCTTTTTTATGCGCCAAGTACAAAGTGGTGGTAACAAGGCGCTGTCATTCGGCAAGAGTCGAGCGAAGCTCTCGAACAATACCCAGAAGAAGGTTACGTTCAAAGATGTAGCAGGAGTAGATGAACCGAAAGAGGAACTGCAGGAGATTATTGAATTTCTTAAAGAACCACAGAAGTTTCAAAAACTTGGTGGTCGAATACCAAAGGGTGTTTTGTTAATGGGGCCGCCCGGAACTGGTAAAACCTTACTTGCCAGAGCCGTGGCCGGAGAGGCCAATGTTCCATTCTTTTCTATCAGCGGATCCGATTTTGTAGAGATGTTTGTGGGAGTTGGAGCATCCCGTGTTCGAGATTTGTTTGAGCAAGGTAAGAAGAATGCCCCGTGCATCGTTTTTATAGATGAAATCGATGCAGTAGGACGCCATCGTGGTGCCGGACTGGGGGGTGGGCACGACGAGCGCGAACAAACCCTTAACCAATTGTTGGTTGAAATGGACGGGTTTGAATCAAACGAAGGCGTTATTTTAGTTGCTGCTACCAATCGTCCTGATGTACTTGATCCGGCATTGCTGAGGCCAGGGAGATTTGACCGACGGATTGTTGTGAATCGTCCGGACGTTAAGGGCCGTGAAGGGATTCTTGGCGTTCATACACGAAAAATTCCACTCTCAGATGATGTAGATGCGCATGTTCTTGCCAGAGGGACCTCTGGATTTTCTGGTGCTGATCTCGCCAATTTGGTTAACGAGGCTGCGTTGAACGCAGCCCGTTACAACCAGAAGGTCGTTCGGATGTATGACTTTGAGTTCGCCAAAGATAAGGTGCTTATGGGCTCGGAACGACGATCGATGATCATTAGTGATGAGGAGAAGAAGGTTACCGCAGTTCATGAGGCAGGACACGCGCTTCTGACAGTGCTATTGCCGCATGCTGACCCGATTCACAAGGTAACCATTATTCCACGTGGTATGGCTTTGGGGTTGACTCAGCAATTGCCGACGGACGATAAGCACAACTACTCGCGCGATTATCTTGATGATCAAATTGCGATCTTACTTGGCGGCCGGATTGCAGAGGAGTTAACACAGGATGACATTACGACGGGCGCTGGGAACGATTTAGACCGCGCAACGGACCTTAGTCGCAAGATGGTTTGTGAGTGGGGTATGAGTAAGAAGCTAGGGCCTCTGACATTTGGGAAGAAGGAAGAGCAAATTTTTCTCGGTCGGGATTTCTCACAACAGTCTGACTACAGTGCGGAAACGGCAACTCGGATTGATCAGGAAATCAATGGAATTGTCACAAGGAACTACGATCGAGCCCGGGAGACTCTTGAGAAACATCGGAGCGAACTTGATCACATTGCCGAGGAATTGTTGATCCGTGAGGTTCTTGATGCTGACCAAGTCATGCGGATTGCACGTGGTGAACAGCTTACCGATCCTGTATCGCCGAATGATTCGTCTCAGACTCCACCTGACGGGCACGCCGATCAACACGACGAGGAAGGCAGCCAGATTGTGTCTTCTGTGCCGTCACTCGATAAAGCTGTACCTCAGGAGTAGTTTAAGTTCTACTGATTGGAAACCCCGTTTCATCCTACCGTCCAGCCGGTAGTTTGGGTGAATTCGTAACTCATCAATGATCTCGAGTAGACGACTGTACTCGCTTCGGCTTCCAAGTGGGAGAGTTCTTAAACTGGGCGATCGGACTCTCGTCATGGGCATTCTGAATGTGACGCCGGATTCGTTTGCTGATGGGGGAGTCTACCTCGATCCGGAACGAGCGCTCGCCGGTGCCTTACACCTTGAGTCCGATGGAGCCGACATCATCGATATCGGCGGTGAATCGACTAGGCCTGGGGCTACGCCGTTGACGGCTAAAGAAGAATTAAACCGTTTATTACCGGTAGTTACTCGCTTAGTTTCCAACGTATCAGTTCCAATTTCTGTCGATACGTATAAAGCTGAGGTGGCCCGGTGTGTTCTTGACAATGGGGTTTCGATTGTTAATGACATTTCTTCCTTGGGATATGATTCAGGTCTCGCAAGAGTAGTAGCGGAAGCTGACGTCCCAATTGTTCTAATGCACAATCGGGGACGGTCTAGCGATATGTATCGAGAGGCACGTTACTCAAATGTTTCGACAGAAATCCGAAATGAGCTATCAGCTGCTGTCGAGCGCGCAACTGCCGCTGGCATTTCGCGAGATCAAATCGTTGTCGATCCAGGGTTGGGATTTGCGAAGGAAGCTCTTCATACATTTTCAGCTCTTGCTAACCTGCCAGACTTGGCTGATTTAGGTCTACCGACTCTTGTTGGGCCATCTCGCAAGTCATTTCTTAAAAATGTGTTGGGGGAAGTTCCACCAGAGAAACGTGAATGGGGAACCGCGGCAGCTGTAACCACGGCGGTGTTGCTCGGAGCTCACATTGTCCGGGTACATGGCGTTCGTGAGATGTCGCAAGTTATCCGGGTGGCCGACAAGTTGAGAGCATCGACTACTCGATAGGGGAACTTATGGCCGACTATTTCGCTACGAGATGGCCTGAGGGCAGCGTCGGATGGCTTGAGGTTTTGGATATAGCCATCGTTGCGTTCCTTATTTATGAGTTCCTAAAAGTAATCAGACGCACTAGGGCCATGCAGATGGTTTTGGGTGTGCTCTTTGTCGTGGGTCTTTATTACGTGTCTGATTATGCCCCATTACCGACGGTTAACTGGTTGGTCAGAGACATGTTCGGCTACATCGTATTTGCGACCATCGTACTCTTTCAAACAGATATTCGACAGGCTTTATCGGCGCTGGGTAGAGCTCCTTTTTTCAGATATCTAACTGGTCTAACCACGAACGACGAAACACTTGAGGAAGTGGTCGTGGCTTCGGGCATGCTCGCTTCACGTCGTGTCGGTGCATTGCTAGTTGTCGAGCGCTCTGTTGGTCTTCGAAACTATGTTGAAAGTGGCATTCCACTGGATTCGAAGGTGACTTATGACCTTCTGTTAAGCGTTTTTCAGGCAGACTCGCCACTCCATGACGGAGCGGTAATAATCCAAGAAAACAGGATTGCTGCTGCAGCATGTTTCCTTCCGTTGACAGTGAACCCTCGTCTGCGGAAGGGTTTAGGTTCTCGCCATAGGGCGGCCATCGGGCTTACTGAAGAATGCGATGCTGTTGCAGTGGTTGTGTCAGAAGAAACTGGTCAACTAGCTCTTGCCCTGAATGGTCAAATTGAACACGATCTTGAATTGGAACAGCTGCGCTTTCGATTGGAAGCGTTGATGCTTAATGTTCCGTCGACAGTAGCTGATCGTGGGGGGATGGAACCGTAATGACTTCTGGTTTGTTTCGCGACTTGTGGCTCAAGGCGGCATCGTTGTGCTTGGCGTTTCTCCTTTGGGTTTCGGTGACCGGCGAACCGGTAGTCGAACGTGGACTTGATATTCCCGTTGAGTTCGAAAACGTGCCAGTGGGGTATCAGATTAGCGGCGATCCGCCTGATGTTATCGGTGTGCGAGTACGTGGGTCATCCAGTTCGATTGAAGGTGACGCATTACGAGCCCATGTGGACCTTGCTGGCCTGTCACCTGGTCGCTACAATCTTCCGGTGACAGTCGAATCGAGTGACGATGTTCTCATCACTCAGATTGACCCACCGTCCATTCAAGTTAATCTTCGCTGATAACCACTGGCGGCAATTTATTTAATTAATGGCTACCTTGATTTTTGGCACAGATGGTGTGCGAGGAACGCCTCGTCAGTATCCTCTTGACCGAGAAACGATTGCTCGTTTAGGAGCGGCGACCGTACGGAGCATCAATTCAGATCGGCCGAAACTCTTGGTTGCTCGAGATACACGCGAATCAGGACACTGGATTGAGCAGCATCTGGCCACGGGTGTGGCGTCGGCGGGGGGCGTTCTTGTCAGTATCGGTGTAATGCCAACTCCGGCAGCCGCTTTTCTCGTAAGTGCTGAGGGGTTCGATGGCGCGTTTGTAATTTCGGCTTCCCATAATCCTTTTCCGGACAATGGCATAAAGATTCTGACCCGTGACGGGATCAAAGCCTCCCTTGAATTTGAAACAAAACTGTCCAGACTTGTTCAAGAACCATTACCGGTGTCTTCTGTCACCTCGCACGGGAAACTCGAGACCTTGGACTTGATGGATTCTTATTTAGTCCATGCTCGTAAAACTCTAAACAGCGTGGACCGAATGCATTCAACTCGCATCGCAATTGATTGCGCCAACGGTGCAACTAGCAGAGTAGCCCCGCGTTTATTCCGCGAGCTTGGCTTTGAGGTCTTCGTTCTCAACGCAGAACCTGATGGGCAAAACATTAACGAGATGTGTGGCTCTACTTCCCCGGAGCAGCTTCAGCAATTGGTTCGCTTGCAAGGTTGCGAGTTGGGAGTGGCATTAGACGGGGATGGAGATCGAGCGATTCTTGTAGATCAGAATGGCGTTTTGCTTGATGGCGACGGAATCTTGTTCATCTGTGCGACACATTTAGCTTCGATAGGGGCACTACCGGGAAATTCGGTCGTAGCTACAGTAATGAGTAATATCGGATTGGAGATAGCACTTAGAAGGTTTGGTATCGTGGTGCATCGGTGTCCGGTTGGCGACCGTGAGGTGTTTGACATGATGCTACAGCGAGGCTCGATATTGGGTGGTGAACAATCGGGGCATGTCATTTTTTCGGACTTGCTTTCAACTGGAGATGGACTTTTGACGACGTTGTCTGTGCTTAATGCCATGTTTGCAACGGGCTGTGGTCTTTCTACGCTGCGTACCGGTCTTGAGGTGTCTCCGCAGGTCCTTCTGAACGTAGAGGTTCGGTCCAAGCCAAAACTTCAGAGCGAGTCCGAGATTACAGAGACCATTAAAGCAGCGGAAAAGGAACTCGGTATCAATGGCCGTGTGTTAGTACGTTACTCAGGGACTGAACCTCTGCTGCGAATCATGGTTGAGGGACCCAATATGGCAATCGTTGAAGAACTCGCTGATAAAATTGCGAAAAGTGCTCGAAAACAGTTAGGAACGTGAGTTTGAATGGTGCGGGGAAACGGTGATGAGACTAGGGGTCAACATCGATCATGTGGCAACGGTTAGGGAGGCGAGAAAGGCCAGAGAACCGGAACCAGTATCTGCGGCTGTACTCGCTGAACTTGGAGGTGCTGATGGCATAACTGTGCATCTCCGTGCTGACCGCCGCCACATTCAACAGCGTGATGTGACGTTACTTCAGCAAGTGGTTGCAACGCGTCTCAATGTCGAGATGGCTACGTCTTCTGAGATGATTGAAATTGCTGCAGACGTAAAACCTAATTCCGTGACGCTAGTTCCTGAAAAACCAAATGAGGTAACTACGACCGGCGGGCTTGATGTAGGTCGTCACGCTAGTTTGATCAAGAAGGCAGTCAATCGACTTCAGAAACAAGATGTCAAGGTTGCGATTTTTGTCGATCCAGAAGAATCTCAGGTAAACCACTCCAAGTCGGTTGGTGCGACTGCCGTTGAGATTAATACTGGGCCGTATGCTGATGCCCATGGTACGGAACGGCGCGAAGAACTCCGGCGTGTTGTACAAACGGCTACGGTCGCGACAAGGGAGGGACTTGATGTTTTGGCTGGACATGGGCTCACATACCTCAACGTTGACCCAATCGTTGAAATTGATGAGATAGTCGAGCTCAATATCGGCCATAGTATTGTGGCAAGAGCGGTATTGGTTGGTATGGAACGCGCGGTCATGGAGATGGTCGACCTACTACGTCGCGGTTGAACAACCTGCCCTCGCAAGTGTGGGGATATAGCGATCGGTTTTCCGGCGCGTTATCATCGCAAGAAGGAACGTTTTGACGTTATGAATAGGGAATCAGCAGTGTTGGGTTTTACTCTGTCCTTCTCCATGTTCATTATGGGTTGGATCATTTGGGTTGAGAGGCCCAGCACACCGACGTCTTCAGGTGCTACGCCTCTAGAGGCATCACCAGCTGGCACAGCAGTGCCCTCGCTAGATTCGGATCGGGTGGCTGAGTTGATAGCGACAGCCGAAGCCGACGGTCAGGATGCACAGTCTCGGATTTTGCTGGCGGGTATGTATTTTGACTCGCACAGTTTTGAACAGGCAATTCCTTGGTATGAGGAAGTAGTTGGATTGATGCCAGAAGACGTGCAAGCTAGTACCAACCTGGGCATTAGCTATTATTACGTAGGTTCACTTGAGCGGGCTGTCGAGCAGTTGGAACGGTCGCTTGATATAGAGCCAGGCCATGCGCAGACGCTGGTGAGCCTAGGTGTTGTGAAGGCTTTCGGCCTAGAAGACCTTGACGGTGCCTCTGCAGCTTGGCAGAGGGTTCTTGAAGTAGCACCTGATGGACCTGAAGCTGAGGCTGCCCGAGAGGCTCTGAGTCGTCTCCAAGCAAGTATTGATGACATGGGTGCTGTCGGTTCGGGTGGGCAGGCGGATTTGCGTTGATGGGTAGACAACGTTCGTCCGTAAGGCGAGACCAGGAATAGAGCGCAGCATGAACATTTTGTTGGCATGGGTCATCCGTTTCCTTCTGCTGGCGTTAGTTCTTCGGGCTGTAGTTAGTTTCGTGAAGGGGCTATTGTTAGGTGCTAGTGGTTCTAGGTCCAAAGAAGCCAATCGAGCGAATCGGCGAGATGGTGTTCCGCTCGTCAAGGATCCAATTTGTGGCACGTATATTGAGCGCTCTCACGCTGTTTCGATTCGAACCGGTGGCATAGTGCACTATTTTTGTTCCGAAACGTGTAAGCGTAAGTTTCACCAAACTGGTTAGTGGAGAGTTATGCGCCAGGAAGAACAAATTCGTTCCGACATTGTTGAAGTAGGTCGTCGTCTCCATAGTCGCGCGTATGTGGCTTCGAATGACGGGAACATCAGTGTTCGTTTGTCTGAGGACCGCCTTCTCACTACGCCGAAAGGTGTATCAAAGGGATTCATGTCTCCCGATATGATCGTAATGACTGATCTGAGGGGTGAAAAGATTTCCGGTGATCGTAATCCTTCATCTGAACTTCCGATGCATTTGGCGGTCTATCAAAACCGACCTGAAATAAAGGCAGTTGTCCATGCACATCCTCCAGTGTCGACCGGATTTGCGGTGGCAGGTATTCCACTTGACCGTGCAGTTTTGGCAGAGGTAGTAACGACATTAGGCAGCATACCGATCGCTGATTACGGAACACCTTCAACTCCAGAACTTGCCGATGCGGTGAGTAAATATATAAAAGCCCATGATGGTTTACTACTGGCGAATCACGGTGCCCTGACAATTGCAGGTGAATTGTTTGCGGCATATTACAAAATGGAGACAATTGAACATTTTGCACGTATTAGTCTGGCGGCGCGGCTTCTCGGTGGCGAACGAATGTTGTCACGTGACGAGGTAATGCGGCTGCAAGATCTAAGGGGTATGTATGGTATTTCGTCACCGGCACCGATCTGTCCAGATGGTGATCCCGAAACTGCCGATGTCCCTTCAGAGGATACGAATGATGTGACCTGTCAGGTTCTTCAGGCGCCGTCATCGACAAATGGGCGTTTGGTTAAAGAGACGAAGCCTTCATCTGATTTAGACACGCTAGGTAAAGACGGTGAAATTCGATTAACATACCGTGAGCTTTCGACGTTGATTGAAGATGCGGTGAAACAGTTGCGTTAGGATCTGACGCCCTAAGTAATGAGGGTCCGTTAGAGAGGGGATAACATGGGCGAGGCGCTGGGAATGATAGAGACTAAGGGGTTTGTCGCGATGATTGAAGCGGCTGATGCCATGGTTAAGGCAGCTAAGGTAACCCTTGTGGGCTGGGAGAAGATTGGGTCCGCGCACGTCACCGCTATCGTTCGAGGCGATGTTGCGGCCGTCAAAGCTGCAACCGACGCTGGTGCAGCGGCAGCCCGACGGGTTGGCGAACTCGTGTCTGTGCATGTTATTCCGCGCCCACATGCCAACCTCGAAGACACACTTCCAATTGGCAAATCTGGTACGAAGGGCTAACCTAGTCGCCGGAACAGAGGGGATTATGTTGACCTATCGTGTCGCTTCATGATTCTAGCTAAAGTTGTTGGGACAGTGGTGGCCACCCGAAAGGATGACCGTCTAGTTAGTTCTAAGCTGCTCTTGGCTCAGCCAATCGACCCACGTGGAAAAGCGCAGGGCAATCATCTGGTTGCAGTCGATACTGTCGACGCCGGGTTCGGTGAAACCGTGCTCATAGTCAGTGGAAGTTCAGCGCGAATGGCGGCTGGCCTTAAGGACATGCCAGTAGATGCCGCAATTGTGGGGATAGTTGATTCGGTGAATGTCGACGATTAGTTCACTCTAATCTTTATCGGCGGAATGCTATGCATCTTGGACGGGTGATAGGGACAGTAGTTGCCTCCCAGAAGGTGTCGAGCCTTGAAGGCTTGAAGTTACTTGTGTTGCAACCATTGGCTGACGACGGCAGTTCAGTAGGTAGTGCCATCATCGCCGTCGACAGTGTTGGTGCCGGTGGGGGCGAGCACGTGTTTTTCGTTCGCGGCCGAGAAGCGAGCCTGCCGTTTTTACCAGACGAGGTGTCGACCGATGCCAGCGTCGTGGGCATAATTGACCACTGGAATACGGAATCCATGTCACGCCGAAATAAGCGTTAGTCGAATGCGGATCGGACGGGTGGTCGGTACCGTGGTGGCGACATGCAAACACGAAAAACTTGTGGGCGCAAAGTTATTATTGATTCAGCCCATTACGCCAAAGGTTAAACCCGTGGGCAATGTTGTCCTTGCGGTCGACGCGGCGCAGGCCGGCCTTGGAGACACCGTCCTCTTGGTCGTTGAGGGGCGAGCGGCCATATCTGCGCTCCGCCGTGCTGGTGCTCCTGTCGATGCTGCAGTCATTGGAGTCGTTGACCAGATCGAATTTACTCCGGCTAGAGCCGTTCGTTGATCGGACCTTGTCTGTTTAAACAAACTAGTCTATGGGTGGACGTCTACATTCCGACACACCGCGCCTGTCTACCAGCGCGGTGATGCGGATGCTGGAGTCAGCCATTAAAGAAATGGAAGACCCGGCAATAGAGAAGATCGCAGAAGATCAAAAATCTGATTCATTCCAGGTTCTAGTGGCCACGATGTTATCAGCGCAAACGAAGGATGCTGTGACATTCGCTGCGTCAGCCAGGTTGTTCAGACGAGCCAAAAGTCCTCGCACAATGGCTAGATTGAGTGTGGCCGAAATAGAGCGCCTAATCTATCCCGTCAGCTTCTATCGAAATAAAGCGAGGCATGTGAAGGAGACGTGCCGCCAGTTGGTGACCAGGTTTCACGAGCAGGTGCCATCTATCATGGACGAATTGTTGACACTGCCAGGCGTTGGGAGAAAGACTGCCAATCTTGTATTGATTGTAGCGCTCAGAAGCAAGTCCAATATCTGTGTCGACACTCACGTGCATCGGATTTCGAACCGACTGGGATGGGTCACGACGAAAACACCGGAACAAACAGAAATAGCATTGTATGACGTGATGCCACGTCGATGGTGGGCTTCGGTCAACCTCTTCCTGGTGACGTGGGGACAGAATGTCTGCCGGCCTGTTTATCCTCTTTGCGAGCGCTGTGACATTTCAAGACAGTGTCCGAGGATTGGGGTAAACCAAGTCGGACGGTGAAGAGAAATTATAGATGAGACGCTACGACGTTGACTGGCTCCGTGTGTACGCACTTGCTTTCTGAGGGTTTGCCTAGACTTTCTTTTAAATTACTACTTTGGTGCTACTCGGATGTGATTAGCGTGCGAAGTTTGCCAACTCCTCGACTGCTCGATCGATGATATGTGTAATCGCTGACGATCGAGACTTATAATTGTTGGCCAAAATTGCGAAGACAAGTGTTTCTCCGTTGTGAGCCTGGACAAACCCTGAGAGGCCGCTGACGTTTGACATCGTTCCTGTTTTAGCGCGGGCGTTTCCAGTTGCATTCGTTCCTTTCATGCGGTGGGCCAGGGTGCCGTCTTGTCCGGCGACCGGAAGCGTTGCTTCGAAGATAGTCGCTGATTGAGAGTTCAGTCGCACATGTTCAAGTACTCGGACCAGAGCTTCTGGTGTGATGTAGTTGTAGCGTGAAAGTCCAGACCCATCCAATATTACGAACTGGTCAGCTTCGATCAACCATGTTTCAAGCAAGTCCTTGACGACTGCCTGACCGGCCCCTATGGTTCGTCCATGTTTATCACCAAGGGTGCGAAAAATAGTTTCTGCGTACAGGTTTTGGCTCCGTTTCATCATGCTGATCGCAAGTTCGGACAAGGGTTCTGATTGATGGTCTAACAGCAGTTGACTATTCTCTTCGAACTGTAAGACTGTGTTCGAGTCGATGTCATCGATATCAACGGCGTCACCCATAACTTCGATTCCTTCTTGCAGAAGCGTCTGATGAAAGGCTCGCAGAAAGAATAGCGTTGGATCATCGACTGAAACCGGTAGTCGAATAGCTTCCGTATCTACAGGAATTGCCCCTCGTAGTTCGAGTGTTGCTTGTCCGGGGAGACGTAAGAGACGAAGCGACGACTGGCTGTGGCGGGGGCTGGTAACGGTTCGATTGACTAGCGTCAGTCCACTTGTGCTTTCCTCAATATGTGCTGAGGGTGTCCGCCCCGCCGCCGGACCCGGCGTAATAATGAGGTGTACGATGTTCTCACGGTAGTTCAAAGCACTCGTGGGTGCGGCGAATCCGAAGATAAGATCGTCCCAACTCCATCCGGTACCTAAACTAGTCCCAGGCCATGTTGCTCCCGCATCCATTGCGCGATCGTCGCCGATAAGGTGGCCAGTGATACGTGTAATACCAGCCACCTTGAGTTTCCTCGCCCAGTCAGTAAAGAGGTTGTTTTCGTTGTCGATAGTAGGGTCGCCAGATCCCTGCACGATCAGATCCCCATTGAGCACACCGTCTTTGATTGGCCCCGTTGCGATAAGACGAGTGTCGAATGTGAAGTCCCAGCCGAGTTGTTCGACAGCGGCAGCCAACGTAACTATCTTGAGGGTGGAAGCCGGAATCAGTAGGGTACGTGAATTGAGACTGTAGAGGGTTTGGTTTCGGTCGAGTGAACGGACATGCACACCCCAGATGGCGGGTGGCGTCGACTTGTCCCTGAATAGGTTATTCAGATCTTGTTGCAAATTAATTGCGGCCGCATTTGAATCAACCCCGCGCATAGTGTTGGTCGGCGAAACGGCCAGCGGCGGAGCGGGTCTCCCGGCACAACCCGACAATGAAACGAGAAAAATAAGGGCGAATGGAAGGACGAATCTTAAACCTTTACCTTGCACTACATGAGATGTTACGGGTGACCCAAACCGGATTTCAAGATCCTTGATTTTGGAGCGTCGCCAGTGACTCGAGAGCATCATCTACTGTTCGAGTATCAAGAATGGCCGCCCCAGGTTCACCGACGCGGACGCCATAAGTCACGTCTCCAGACCGCCACAGAGTCACTAGGTCTTCTTGACTGACCTCGCCAGCTCCCGAAGTGTTAAATTGGATCTGAGCGGTCAAGAGTAATGAGTTTTCGTTAAAGGTAACGTCGTCCCTCGTTTCGACGAATGATTCACCGCGGAGGTTTGACAGTTTTCCAAGAAAGTCATCCATCTGTGTTCGGTCTGCCGCTATTGAATCGGGAGATACCTGCATCCAGGATGATCCCGATTCTTCGTCTTCTGCTTCGACCTTCTCAAACACAGCGCTTCCGTCGGCCTGCTGTATTTCGATTCTGGAGGCGTTGAAGGGGCTGAAATCGAATAAGTTCTTATCGCGGAACTCACTTGCGGCGCGTGTGAGGTTGTTTACTAGCGTGGAATCAATCGTAAATACAACCGGTCGAGACGCATCGCGGGCGTACAACGTGCCGTCTGAAGCATCATTCCCAACGATAAGTGTGGCCGTTGCACTTCCTAATCGAATCGTTGCAGTTAATCTTGGGTCAGAAAGTCCGTAATTGGCAGCAGTAGTTTCTTCTGCTGCTTCGTCGGACACGCTTTCGCTGACTACTGACCGCATCTGACCACTACTCAGTTGTCCCACCAGGCCCTCGACGGTGCTGAAATCGGCCCTGGCATCCCACGGCTCCTGCAGTATCCATTCATTCTGAGCCTTTTCTAGTCGTATTAATGCTGCGCTTGATTGAATCTCGAATTGGTCAACATCGGATATGTCAAATCCGAGGATTGTCTTGTCGCGTAGGTCAAATGGTGATTTCGCAAACGTTGTGTCAAGGTGAGCCGCTACGAGAACGACACGTCCACTGTCTGCAAGCATGGCGTACCGCTCGCCTCCAGTTGGCGTTGAGTCACCGATCAGGAGGCGTTCTGACGGGGAACCATTAGCCGCAACAAAATCGACTGCGACCGTGGGCGCATCAAGGCCAAAAGGCGCGAAATCCACGACGTCTTCAGCGACGACACGCTGAATCTGGAGTGTGGAGAGTGCCGACGTGATCGAAGACACTTGTGTTTCGTCTGCAACCGCCGTCACAGGACTAGTGAGTCTCCATTCGTTCCCGTCTTCGCTTTGTTCGAGGATTGTTTCCTGACCGTTTGTCGTGATTGTTAGCTGCGCGAAGTCTTCACTGGCCACGTCTATTAAAGATTCGTTGGGAGGTACTTCCGATGCTGGAGGACGTTCAAGCTCAACGAAATATAAGTACGAACCGAGGGCTACGAATACAACGAGTAGGGTGAGAGTGGAGTATCCACGTCGCATGGGCTACCGCCTACGCCACCATGTCACTAAACCTGTGCCAATGACCGCTGCAGGAATCATGATTAGTGACATCCAGGTGATTCGAAGTTGTTGGTCAGCCGTTAGGGTGATCCGACGATCTTCCGGTTGTCTTGGCCGGATCGAAATTAAGTTTTCTTGCTGAGCGAGCCAGTTGATGGTGTTTAGTGCGAGGTCTCTATTTCCTTGGATACCAAGTGAGCCATTCGCCGCAAAGTCAGAATCACCGATCACCGCGACGCGGGTTTCTGGCGCGGGAGAGTCGTCTTCCTGGCCTGCTTGCCCGGGGAGCGCATCGGGTTCGCTGTCTTGACCATCGGCTCGTGACGGATTTGCAGCGATGGCGACAGCCGCTCCAATTGCGATAGGTCCGGGTGTGTCGGCGTCATCCATTTCTACTTCACCAGCTTCCAGTTCGGTCAGGTCACTTTCTGCCCAACTCCGCGGTGATGTTTCGATGAAGACCTGAGCAACGCGGTTATTCTGGCTGGCTGTATTGATCCCGACGGAACGGGTCAGTGGGAATGCCGTGAGAAGTGCAAAGTCCTCTGTAATTGGATGAGGTGGATAGGTGGCCGCCACAGGTACCGTTGCATTGGTGCCCAGTAATTGCCCCATTCCACTGACGTCAACCACTACGTCGTTACGGACCTCGATACCCCATTCCGCAATGAATGCAATCAAGTTTACTTGGGGTGATGCGGCGAGATCATCATTCGGGTCAAGTAAGAACAGCGCCTTTCCGCCGTTCTCAAGATAAGTTCTGAGAGCATCTATTTCGCCTGGAAGATAGTCGGTCTCAGGGCCAGCTGCGATGATGACAGAGGCGTCTGGAGGCACCTGGTCGGTTTGAGCCAGGATGATCGTGTCGACAGCCAAATTGTCCCGTAGGAGCGCTTCGCCCAATCCTCCGTATGCGTCGCGGTCTGTGCCTTCCGGCAGGCGTTCGCCATGACCTTGGATAAAGTAGACACGTTGTTCTTCACCTTCGATGACCTTGATGAGGCCGTTGGTTAGTTCCTGTTCGGCATCAGAAATTACTCGTTCAATACGGTCTTCGTATTCGAAGACGACGGTGCCATACGACTGAACGTCGTACTGTCTTGCCCGGAGGGGGTCCTTGTCTATGTCTACAAATTCAAGTGAAACTTGGGACGACCGGTACTCATACTCCGCAAGGCGGTCACGATACGTTGGAAATTCAACGTCCCGGGCGAACACGACGATGCGGATTGGTGATTCAAGCGACTCCAAAATCTGAACTGTTTGGTCTGACAGAGAATATTGACTACCCGCCGTGAGGTCCCATCGTTTGTTCTGCCTCAAGAGAATGAAGTTAATTGCAACAAGGATGCCTAGCGCGAGAATGATGCTTGAGGTGGCTAGAGCGCCGTATCGAGCTTGCCGGACTCCTAGGGAATCAACGATGTCGCGCCACTGTGTGAGGCCGTAAAGCCCAATAACAACAATGCCTGCCACCGCTGACCACCACCAGACCTCCTGTTGGTCTGGCATGACAAATCGGACTACCAAAGCTCCGCCGACGAGCGCAATGCCTATCCAACCAAGGAGTTCAGAAAGTTTCTTAGACATTGGGTCTCATCCTCTCCAGCGTTCACTATCAACTGACTTAGCTGTCAAAAATAATCCGAAGATGATGAAGCTGGCGTAGTAAGTCAGGTGGCTCGTGTCGATGACGCCTTTTGAGAAGTCGTCAAAATGATCTAGAACAGACAAGTAGGCGAGTACTTGACTAGTCGTCGACCCGCCAGCGGGGTCACCTAACCAACTGATCACCCAAAACAAAAGGAGTACCGCGAATGTGACCATGCCGGCCACAACTTGGTTCTTGGTCGCACTGGAAATCAGCAGGCCGATCGAAATGAACGATGCACCCATCAGGAAAAGTCCTAGGTAGCCGCTTAAAATGGGTGCTAACTCAGGTTCTCCGTACCAAAAAAGAATCGCCATGTGAATTCCAGTGACTGCCAGCATCAAGATAAATAGGCAGAGCGCACCAAGAAACTTTCCCAAAATGATCTGCCAATCTGTCAGCGGCGATGAGATGAGCAATTCAATAGTCCCGGAGCGTTTTTCTTCCGCGTACGATCGCATGGTGATCATCGGGAGCACAAACAGCATGATTACCCCTGTGTTACCTAGTAGCGGTCGAATCATGTACTCGTTTATGTTGATAGGTGGAGCACCTTGCATCATGCCCGCCTGCAGGCTGATGCGGAGCAGAAAGCTGAGCGAACTGACGAAAAATACACCAAAGAGCACCGCGAATAACCCGACTACCACATAGGCTATGGGCGAGACGAAATAGGATTTGAGCTCTTTGTTGGCAATTGCAAGAATGTTTCTCATAAGTCTTCAGCCTCCGGTCGGTAGAGACGGATCATCCTCATCGGACACCATAGTTTTATCAGCAGCTGTCACCTCGTCCTGTGTGGTCAGCTCAAGGAAGACGTCTTCTAGGCCCATCTTGTCTCGACGTAGCTCAAGAAGTCCCCAACGATTGGAGACCACGGCATTAGCCAGATGTTGCCTTGTCTGACCACCTTGAGCTGTCTGGACCTCGACGATACTCGTACCGTCTTTACTGGAATCAACGGTGACACTGGCTACACCATCGACCTGAGCCAGTACTTCTGTAGGGTCGGTGCCGTCTGTAGTAATTTCTAGGCGAACCGTCTCCGATCCAGCGAGACGCCTTTTCAGGTTTTCCAGCGTGTCTACTGCTACAACGCGTCCCGTCTTGATGATGGCCACCTGCGTGCATGTGTGTTCCACCTCTGGAAGAATGTGGGTGCTTAAAATGATGGTATGGTCTCCAGCCAAATCCTTGATCAGTTCACGTGTTTCACTGATTTGCTTCGGATCAAGACCGGCCGTTGGTTCGTCCAGAATTAACACGTCCGGGTCATGCAAAATCGCTTGTGCGAGTCCAACTCGTTGTCGATATCCCTTCGACAGTTTGCCGCAGTGTCGGTTGGCAACATCCGTCACGTTAGTCCGGGCCATAACAAATTCAATTCGGTTGGTCCGATCCGATGCTTTAACGCCACTAATTCTGGAGGCAAATGTTAGATATTCTTGAACGGTCATATCTGGATACAGTGGTGGCGTTTCTGGAAGGTAGCCCGTACGCTTCTTAGCTTCGATGGGCTCTTCGAAGATGTCGAAGCCTGCGACCAGTGCTCTACCTTCGGTAGCTGGAATGCAGCCCGTGAGAATTCGCATTGTTGTCGTCTTGCCTGCGCCATTAGGTCCGAGAAAGCCTAGAATCTGACCTGGCTCAACTCTAAAGCTGATGTCGTCCACTGCGGTGAAGCTGCCGTACCGTTTTGTGATGTTCTGAACCTCAATCACTGAGGACACTCCTTACAGTTGTTTCTGATCTACTTCAGGGAACTCTTTCGCTTATCTTCCAGACGACTTCATGTCGAAGATGGTCGGTCGTCCTTGGGTTCGTCAGCTGTAACATACAGAAGAGAAGCGAATTACACCGACAAGCCGTCAATATAAACGCACAAAAATATAAACGGACAAATTAGTGGTGTCAATATGGGATTCTTCAGATTGTTCTTGCATGCAACAAGTGTCCGCTTATTAAAACGAGAGTGGCGGTTCACGTTCTTGTCGGTCGATAAATTGGTCGATGTCAGCTTGGTCAGACGCTTCGACTCTTTCAAACTGGAGCCCCATGCCGGTCCTGTTGTCACTCCACGCCACGCGCGATTCTGCCTCTATGTCACGCGATGATCCGGGTAGTCGAAATTGCAGCAGCACTCTTGTTCCAACCTCTAGAGGGGCGAGGGTTCGAACCGCTAAGCCGCCCTTACCTACATTCAGTGTCGGAGCGGTTGCAACAGTATCAGTAAAACGGAAAGTGACCGGAAGGTTCAGCGTCACGCGAGTGCTGGTACGGCGGTCAAAATTATCTGGAAATAGTCTTGGAGCTAGGGCTGGAACGATGTGGTTTTCGGCACAGTGTTCATTGATAAATGAATCAATGCCAAGATTTGAGAGTGCTCTAATTTCAGCTGCACTTCTGACCGAACCACTAAGAACGACGATAATAGCTTTTGCAGCACGGGTTTTAAAGGCTTGCGTAACGTGGGTATAAGGACTCCAAATTTGCAGGTCAAGTAACACAAGATCAGCCGTAGGTTGCGACTTGCTTGTCTGGGAAACTAATTCATCTTCTGACGTCACCTCCAGTGTGTTGTGTCCTGCATCTTCAAGAGCGGCGGAAAATTTTGTCCTTGTGTGGGTATTTCCGACGGCGATGATGATGGTTCTTGGCGAGGATGGCAGTTGTGTCATCAAGATTTCTTATAGAATTTAATAGATATTTTCTCTTAACGGTGGTGTCAGGGCTATATGGCTGGTAGATGTCCAGAATGCGACGTTGAGATTGAGTCAGATGCGTTAGACGAATTTGACGTTGACATGGGCGACCAGTTGTTCTGTACTGTTTGTGCTGCCAGCCTGGTGGTTTCTAAGTTAAATCCGGTCGAATTGGTGGTTGAAGCCACTAGTCAGACGGTAGATCCTGACGATCATGATTGATGAACCCGGACCAGGCTGACAAATAAGCTCTTGAGATATAGACACCAAGGGCAGGTAACTTGTTGACAGGTTTCGGTTAACTTTGTAAGCTCACGAGCGCTTATAGTGAACCGATTTAAAACTCTAGCGTAGTGATAATTACTGACGCATAACTAATGGGAAGATGTGTTCGGGTCAGATGGAGAGAATTATGAAATCCGCATGGCGAAACCTGACGGCTTTAGCTCTTTGCGCCGCATTTGTACTCGGCGCAGCCGCATGTTCTTCTAATCC
>CEUS01266514.1_pt1 | contig 22563 bp, 21 predicted proteins | sample 427031 | NCBI WGS metagenome assembly CEUS01 (sample SAMEA2622837, study PRJEB7988) | marine metagenome | biome: marine biome (ENVO:00000447); feature: marine epipelagic mixed layer (ENVO:xxxxxxxxx); material: "saline water (ENVO:00002010), including plankton (ENVO:xxxxxxxx)" | depth 140 m | reverse complement strand
CGTTCTGTCAACACTGATCGTACTTTCAGCGCTAGGTGTATTACTCAGCATTACCCACCCGCGTCTTGCACCTGCCGCTATCGTAAGCGCATCCGTCGTGATCACATTAGGAACTCATCTCGTGGTCTTATCGTCGCCAAGCGATGACCCCGTCCAATCGGTTGCCCACATTGTGGCAACCTCCCGAAAAGCCGGAGAACCCTACGGGCGTTATCGAGTTCTACACCGAAATCTTATTTTCTATACAGGTGCCTCGTTTACCGAGCTGGGAATTAAGCAGGCAGTCACCGATTTTCTCGGGTCCAGTGATCGGGTATTGGTAGTACTTCCCAATGAGGATGCCTTACAACTCGAACGCGAAGGACATCCAATCAGGCGCCTTGGCGAGGTTCAGTACCTTAACACTGGCGGCTTAACTTTCCAGACACTACTGAATCCAGATCCGAATCAATATCTAGAAGATATAGTCGTTATTGACAATAAACCTGGACTCCAGTGAATGACTCCTGACCGCACGTTGGCCATATCGTTTCTCCGTTCACTCCAGGACATCCTCGGCTCCAGCAATGTATTAACTGACCTAGACCGGCGAAGTTCTTATGGTGTCGATGCCTTAGGAATTGGTCGCCCAGCGGATGCTGTCGTTCTACCCAATACGACCGATCAAGTAGCAAGCGTCCTAAAACTCTGCAATACCAGCGACATCAGCATCACGCCACGTGGCGCGGGCACCGGTTACACGGGCGGGGCGGTTCCCATCAATGGAGGAATTGTTCTAGCGCTAGATCACTTCAACAAAATCCTCGAACTGGACAAAGGGAATCTTTTGGCCATTGTCCAACCGAACGTTGTCACTGGAGTTTTACAACAGGCGGTCGAAAAAGTTGATCTCTTCTATCCCCCAGACCCGGCGAGCCTTAACCATTCCGTAATTGGCGGCAATGTAGCTGAGTGTGCTGGTGGGCCGAGGGCTTTCAAATACGGGACGACAAAGCGCTACGTACTCGGACTCGAAGCAGTTCTCGCCAGCGGCCAAATTATCCGAACCGGTGGAAAGTCGGTAAAAAACGTGGTCGGCTACGACCTAACGAGCCTACTGGTTGGCTCTGAAGGCACCCTAGCGATTGTTACTGAGATCATCCTAAGACTGATTCCTCGGCCAAAATCGCGAACCACACTTCATGTCAATTGCGAGTCGATTGAGCAGGCAATCGCGGCTGTCGACGCAATTATTGTTGCCGGTGTTATTCCAGCCGCATTGGAACTGATCGACGGAGACTGTATCAAGGCCATGGAGTCCTATCAAAACCGTCGAGACCCCTCTGGTCTGGGTGCAGCACTCTTGATTGAGGTCGACGGCATGCCAACTGCCGTCGACGAAGAATCGACCCAGGTCATCCAAGCATGTCAATCCATAGGACTAGAAGCTAGAACAGCCTACACACCAGCCGAACGGGAACGTTTATGGGATCAACGACGCAATTTGTCGCTGGCGCTTCGAGCACACGCACCGAAGAAATTGAATCATGATGTTGTTGTCCCGAAAGGACGTATTCCTCAACTGTTTGAGGTAATTCAACGACTAAAGACCACCTACGACCTACAGATACCAAGCTTTGGTCACGTCGGCGATGGAAACATTCATGTAAACATTTTGCTAGATCCCAACAATCCCGTTGAGCGTAAGAGAGCTGCGAGCGCGGAGGCCGAGCTCTTCAAAGCCGTGGTTGGACTAGAAGGGTCAATCACCGGCGAACACGGTATTGGATTCTCTAAAAAAACTTTTCTCGAGCTGGAACTATCTGAGCCGACCATCGCGACGATGCGCGGCCTCAAACGAGCCTTCGATCCGAAAGGCATTTTAAATCCTGGAAAGATCTTTCCCGAAGAACTAGACAAAATATCGTTCGACCCGGTTTCGCCTTGACTCCAGCTCGACCTGGCTAGTGGCGTCCACAGACCACTACCAACACCGACACCCTATTCTTCTTTCAATCCTGCAATAAAACGAGAGAATCGGTCCATGCCCTCTTGTAGCTGATCCATTGAAGCGGCGTAGGATATTCGAAGAAAGCCCGGTGCATCGAATGCCTCCCCAGGAGTAACGGCGAGGCGACCATCCTGCAGTAATGCCGCCGAGAATTCCAAAGAAGTTCGTAGAGCGTTTGGCGATAGAAGTTGAGAAATATCAGGAAAAACATAAAACGCTCCGCCCGGTACAGCACACGAAATTCTAGAATCTCTGTGTATGCGTTCGATCATCCAATCCCGCCGCACCAGATATTCGGCTCGCATTCGTCGCACGCATTCTTGCGATCCCGTCAACGCCACAACGCCTGCCCGTTGGCTAATCGAGGAAGCGTTGGAGGTAGATTGGCTCTGGACATTGCTGCACGCATCAATTAACTCTTTGGGCCCCATTGTCCACCCACATCTCCAACCCGTCATGGCATATGTCTTTGATAGACTCCCCACGATTGCACAACGGTTCGGTATAATCTGCCAAAGAACCGCCGGCAAATTATATGGCGCATCGTCATAAACCAACCGGTCATAACAAAGGTCTAGCGTTATCCAAATATCCCTATTTTCGACCGCCACAGCTATTCGCCGAAGGTCCTCTTCCGAAATAAGCCCCCCAGTTGGGTTGCAAGGCGAATTAATTACAATCATCCGTGTTCGCGGTGTCACCGATTCGAGTATCTGGTCAGCCCTAACCTTAAACCCGTCTTCAGGATGAGTTCGCACTATTGTCACCTCCGACCCGACCATCCTTACTTGGTCCATAATCGTTGGCCATCCAGGAGCATGAACAATCACCTGGTCTCCGGGATCAAGCAAGGCCATTGCCACGTTGAACAACGCCTGCTTTCCACCGGCCGACACGATAACCATTTCCGGGCTGCACGCAAGCCCGTAATCTTGCAAATAACGGTGGCAAATCGCCTCCCGTAACTCTACGATGCCAATATTCCTGGTGTACTTTGTGAAGTTATCGTCCAGCGCCGCCTTCGCTGCCACTTTGATGTGCGCAGGCGTATCGAAATCCGGCTCACCGGGTCCAAGATTGATAATGTCTATGCCCTGAGCCCGAAGAGTTTCTGCTTCCTGGGCAACTTTTTGGGTCGGAGACAGGCGCATTTGGCGAACGCGCTGCGAAAGTTGGTCACGAGTCATTTCTTTCAGATTCTAGTCAGATTAATGTGACATTTCGCTCGATAGGTTAACCACCTTGACGGGCGGACGACTGCTGCAGCCGTTCATAAACTGATGGGGGCACGAGACCGCTCACCGAACCTCCTAGCGAGAATATCTCTTTGACTAGTCGTGAACTAACATATGTATAAGGTTCAGCCGGCATCATAAAGACGGTCTCTATGTCTGAACTCAATCGCCGATTCATAAGTGCCATCTGCATTTCGTACTCAAAATCAGAAATAGCACGGAGACCTCGGACAATGACACTCGCCCTTCTCCGATGCGCATAGTCGACTAGCAATCCACCAAAGGTGTCCACTTCGACATTCTCTTCTTCTCGAAAGACTTCCTTCGCGTGCTCTAGACGTTCTTTCACAGAAAAGAAGGACTCCTTCTCAACATTCTCCAGAATTGCAACCACGATCTGGTCAAACAACCTGGCTCCTCTAAGGATGATATCTACGTGGCCGTTAGTGAGCGGGTCAAATGATCCCGGATAAACCGCAAGACGTCCAGCACCCTTATTCATCTCAAGCCTTCTTCCTCGACTGATAGAAATCCAACACGCTATCACCCGACTTTAGAGTGCGCACTGGTGTTAAATCGGCAGAGTGCTCTACCGAGATTCTCCTTGAGCGCTCTAATACAAGCGTTCCATTCGCTCTTAGGCTTCGGCTCATCGCCGACAGTATGGCACCAATTTCTGGGGTCTCATAGGGAGGATCGAGAAGAATAAGATCAAAGGGGTCCCCTAACTCTTGACGGGTGGCCACCTCCGGCAGACTGCCTACTACTAGCTGTGCAACACCGAGAAGGCCGCACCTCTCGATATTTCGTCGTAGATTGGCCGCTACTCTTTCGCTTCGCTCGACAAATACAACTTCAGCAGCTCCGCGACTTAGGGCCTCAATCCCCAACGCTCCTGTCCCTGCACATCCATCAAGCACTCTTGCGCCAACTAGACGACAATCCAAGATGTTAAAAAGAGTTTCACGTAAACGGTCGCTGGTCGGTCGCACCACGCGTCCCGGAAGCGTCGCTACCCGGCGGCCCTTCAATCTTCCTCCGATGATTCTCAACCCAGTGGACATGCCGTCAGAGTCTCATCCAATCTATCGTTCTCAGGCAGCCAGCTCATGTTAGCTACGCAGACTCTTTCTCTAGCCCACATCGACAAGATGAAACCGTTCGGCCCAAAGTTTTTGCCAGTCTGCCGTATAAAGGCCCTGATCACCCGTCTGTCTAAGCCATTTAAGTGCCGCTCGTCGCGCGTCCTCCATGACCTTATAATCTCGGAGAAGATCACCAACTCGCAACATCGGCAGACCATGCTGGCGAGTGCCAAAGAAGTCGCCAGGACCTCTTAGCAATAAATCTCGCTCGGCCAATTCGAATCCATCTGCTGTGCTAGCCATTGCTTCCAGCCGGGCACTGCCCACCTCAGTCAACGGTTCTTGATACAGCAGCACGCAATACGCCTGACATTCTCCTCTTCCTACTCGACCTCGAAGTTGGTGAAGCTGTGACAGGCCAAATCGCTCAGCATTCTCGACAACCATTATCGACGCATTCGACACGTCCACTCCAACTTCGATCACTGTCGTAGTCACCAATAAATCGACCTGATGATCAACAAATCTTCTCATCACCTCCTCGCGATGCGATGAGGACATACGGCCATGCAGGAGCTCAATCCTTCGATGACGGAACTCGTGTGTTCGAAGGCGATCAGCCATTTCTTTTGCTGCATTCAAGTCGGATTTCTCAGATTCTTCAACTAGTGGATAGACGATATAACCCTGTCGACCATTCTCGATCTCGGAATCAAGCAATGAATATACGCTCTTCCGATCGCTCGCCTTGACGACATTCGTCTTCACAGGCTTTCGGCCAGGTGGTAACTCACGAATTACGGACACATCAAGGTCTCCATAAATAGTCAAGGCCAGCGTGCGAGGAATAGGAGTCGCCGTCATAACCAGAATGTCAAGATTGCGACCCTTTCCTCCCAACGTGGCTCGTTGGATCACCCCAAAACGATGCTGCTCGTCGATAACAACCAAGCCGAGTGATTTAAACTTCACCGTTTCCTGCACCAACGCATGGGTACCGACGACCAAATCTGCGTCGCCGGCCTCCAGTGATTCCGACACAGCTCTTCTTTGAGACGCCGTCATAGCACCAGTCAATTTAACAGCTCGAAACCGTGAACTTTTGAGAAGACGCGACAAATTGAAATAATGTTGTTCGGTCAGTATTTCTGTAGGCGACATCACGGCCACTTGATAGCCATTCTCCATAACTACTAACGCCGCCAGAAGCGCGACAATCGTCTTACCAGAACCGACGTCGCCCTGTAGCAAGCGATTCATCGGCTCTGGGCCCTGAAGATCAGAAACAATATGCTTCAATGACTGTCTCTGCCCGTTGGTCAGCTTGAACGGCAACACAGACAGCGCCGACTTTCTGATTCGGTCGTTCACGACAACTTTTCGATCTTTTTGCCGAACTTCCGCCGACTGCCGACGCAACCCAAGACCCACCTGAAAAAAGAAAAACTCCTCAAAAATTAACCGCCGTTGTGCCTTCGTTGCAAAATTATTCAAATCGGCAATCGAAGTGTCACTCGGAGGAAAATGGGCATAGATGAATGACGACCGCCTATTGCTGAAGCCGTAATCCTTGCGAATCGATTCTGGAAGAGGGTCTACGATACCATCTATTAAGTGCCCTAACGCCGAAGAGATAAGCGTTCGAAAAAGGCGCGGACTTACCGATCCAAGGCGTTCGTATACTGGCACAATACGTCCCATATGGATTCCCGGTTCCTCGTCAGTGACCGTTCCGTTCACTAATTCATAATCAGGATTCGTGAGCTGCAGGCCGCCGCTTGTTCGTCTCTCCGGTTGACCATAGACAGAAACTTTTTGGTGAACAGAAAATACCTCTTTAAGAAATGGCTGGTTAAGAAACACTATGCGGACATTGCCAGACTCGTCGCCTAAGACCATCTCAAAGACGGAGAACCCTTTCCGTCTCGTGCGACGAACTCCGCAACTGAGAACCTCGCCCTCAATGGTCACTCCTTTTCCTTCTTGCAGAGTCGCTATAGACTCCCTGCGAGAACGATCCTCGTAGCAGCGGGGCAACCTTAGGAGGAGGTGTTCAACCGTCTTCAAATTAGCCAACGCCAGATCTGAAGCACGTCTGGGACCAACACCCTTTAGAAACTGTAAGGGGCCTTGAAGGAACTCATCACTGCTCATGAGTGAGGCAGCTTATCGCACAATAACAATCCGCCCATGTTCGACCTTTAGTCCCTCAACTTCGTACGGTAACTCAAACGCCTGCGACACGTCGACACCTTCTGACACACCCTCGCTCGCGGTGTAAGACATCACCAGTTCACGGAAAACCGCCGGCGGCAGAGGAAGACCTGCAACAGTGAAAGTTTCCACACTCACTGTGCCGACTCCGTTGCGACCCGACAATGTACCATCAAAACGAACGGGAACCTGACCTCTGACATAGTTGAGAAGATCTAAGGCACCCCGACGTTTGGTCTCGTCGAGTGATGAAAAATCGATCACAGCCTCTATTGATACCCTTGCATTTTCGCGCAGGGTCACATTCAGTGAGACGACACCGGCATTTTCAGCTTCTCGCATCCGCTCTTCCAAATAGGCATTAATTTCTGGCTCTGTTACAACGACCGTCTCCTGAATAGCAGAGGGAGCGCCAGCCCTGTTTGAAAGTTGCTCGAGTTTGCTTTCCAGCTGGCGAGCGAGAACCGCCGTGGAAGATTCGCTTGGCTCCTGGCTAGCTACTGAAATTCCTGCGAGCAACAGAACGGCAGAGTTTATGATTAGGACTTTTTTCATTGGCGTCTCGGCGAGTGTAGTGGTCGCACCTCGTCAACGGCAAGAACAGCAGAACTTAACCTCGCATGGTCTCAACTTAGGGAATGTTAATGGTCGAGGATGCCTGTACAATCCAATTTGATCTTCGCTTTTTGTTTGCGTATAGTGAGCCAATACTTTATCTTAGGAGGCACTACTGCAACCCCTCACTAAGCGTCAGCGCCAGATCCTCGATTTCCTTAACGAATTCATAGAGAAAAACGGCTACGCACCTAGTCTGGAGGAAGTGGGCAACCGTTTTGGACTCTCATCTCTCGCAACAGTTCACAAACACCTAAAAAACCTTCAAGAAAAGGGTTTTATCCGTCGAGCTTGGAATAAAAGTCGCTCGGTGGAATTGGTGACTACCCGCCTGGATTCACGCGCACTCGAGGTTCCACTTTCTGGCAACGTAGCAGCCGGCGCTCCAATAGAGGCGTTAGTCACCGCCGAAACTGTTTCCGTGCCCAACGAGTTTGTACGACGACCCGAAACAACATATGCACTCCGCGTACGCGGCGATTCAATGATAGACGAGCAGATCCGTGATGGAGACATCGTAATCATCGAAGGCCGAAGGACAGCCGACAACGGGGAAATGGTTATCGCTCTCGTCCGCGGACACGACGTCACACTGAAAAAGTTCTATCGCGATAACGGTCGCATTCGACTACAACCCGCTAATGCCATGATTCAACCAATCGTCATCGATGCCGACCAAGTTCAAATTCAGGGAGTTGTAGTGGGTGTTCTTCGGAAATATTAGCCAACTCTCACAGATCCAATTGACATCTTCTCTCTTAATCACTTTTCACACGAACGTCGGAGGTTCAAATGAATGACCGAAAGCAAATAAATTTCACAATCGCACCAGACGAGTCAAATAGGATGTCGCGAACCTATGCAAATTTCTGTGCTATTGCTCACACCCCATATGACTTCACCCTCACGTTTTGCGAAGTGCTACCGCCATCTGACAAAGAGGTTCGCGAAGCGAAAACCGAAAAGGTCTTGCGGGCACCCGTGAGAGCTAAAATTGTAGTACCAATGCAATTCGTACCGAATTTAATATCCGCTCTTCAAGAGCACCTTCGTGCATTTGGTGACGGCACGCCAAAAATCGGGCTAAAAACTCGAGCTCCTCAAGATGACCCTAAGGATCCGATACATTAAATAGACTGTAACAAACACTTTACATGAAGACTGCCAAAACCAACGAGAGCCTTAATGCTCGACAATTTGTCTCTAAACTCTCCAAACAACATCCCAAGGTATTCACCGAACTCAATTTTGAAAATCCATTCGAGCTATTGGTCGCCACCATCTTGTCCGCACAATGTACTGACAAACGTGTAAATCTGGTCACGGCAAAGCTTTTCGTAATATATCCCAGCCCTCAAGCGCTAGCTCAAGCCCAAAGGGATGAGTTGGAAGACCAGATAAGGTCCACGGGATTCTTTCGTTCCAAGGCGAAGGCCCTTATAAAAATGGCCACCTCAATCGTCGAAGATTTCGGAAGCGTTGTACCGCGCCAAATGAAAGAACTCACCACGCTTCCAGGCGTAGGCAGAAAAACCGCCAACGTAGTGCTAGGGCATGCGCTAGGAGTGCCCGGCCTACCAGTCGACCGCCACGTGTTACGCGTAGCTAATCGACTAAATATTGCTATGGGCACAAATCCAGAATCTGTCGAACGTCAACTCTGTGAGGCGCTTCCCAAGAATAGCTGGATCCACGCGTCGGACATACTCATCCGGCACGGCCGACGTATCTGTAAGCCAAGGCCACTGTGCTCCCAATGTTCCGTAGCCTCAGATTGTCCTTCAACCGTTAGTGCGGCTCGAGAGCCAACAACTTCTCGACAGCGTTCCACTCAGCGGGTTACTAAAACCAAGTAGTTAAAACTAGATCACCATGGCAAGACGAAAGAAACAAGTTCTCGGTCAACATTTTCTAGAGCCCGCGTGGAGCAAGCGGGTCGTCGAAATCCTGGCCCCCAAGTCCGATGACATTATTCTCGAAATTGGCGCAGGTACTGGTTCACTAACCCGACAACTTGCCAAAACCGGTGCCAGTATAATTGCGATCGAAATAGACTCACACCTAGCCGAACAACTGACACGCGATTTACCAGACAATGTTCGGATCCTCAACTGTGACTTTTTAAGACTGACCATCGAGGAAATATTAGAGGGCAACGATCAACCGATTCGAGTTGCTGGGAACCTTCCTTACAGTGTCTCGACGCAGATTCTTAGGAGACTCCTTACACTAAGCGCACACGGCAACCGTATCCAAGACGGAGCCCTGATGTTTCAAAAGGAAGTCGCGAAACGTGTCGCGGCTGTGCCTGGCACGAAGGACTGGGGTCCCCTTGGCGTAACTGTTCGACTTAGCGCAGATCCCAAAGAAGTACTGGCACTTCCCCGGGGTGCGTTTCGACCGATGCCGGAAGTTCAATCTTCGTTGGTCACCCTTCGTTTCTGTCATTCACCTGTAGAGATCTCCAACACAGCTATTTTTACCCGACTTGTGAACACCTTGTTCAACCAGCGAAGAAAGACTGCAGCTAATGCTCTCGAACCTCTGGTGCCAGAGATAACTAGAATTTCCACTCAAGACATCTTTAAACGAGCTGGTGTCGATCCGAAGCTTCGACCTGAGAAACTTAAATTGGCGGAACTTGCTGACCTGTCAGAGGTTCTGGCACAGTCTGCGCTATAAGCTATGCTATAATTTGCACGTTTTTTCCTGCAGGTAAACCCAGTTGCCTGCCAAGGCTCGGCCCAGCCGTCCCCGCCGAGTCGCGTGTGTCCGACCTCGCCAAGGCGTCGACAACACGTGGGTATTTGATTTCGTTTTTATTCAGTTACGAATTTCGCTTTAGTTAGATTGGCGAGCAGCCGAGAAGCAGATCGATGATGCCGACATCTTCCGAACGAGAACCGTCACTTGAGGTCATCCCGTTTGGGGGGCTCGGCGAATTTGGAATGAACACCATGGCTGTATCAAGCAATGGCACGACTATTCTGATTGACGCAGGTGTCATGTTTTCAGGCATGAGTCATTTTGGAGTTGATCTGGTCGTTCCAGACCTCACTCATCTTCGGGATTCCGACCGACGCCTCGCAGCCCTCTTCTTAACCCATGGGCACGAAGATCACATCGGAGGTGTTCCGTATGCATGGGACCTACTCGACGGTCCCGTTTACGCGACCAATCTAACTCTGGGACTATTGAAACCAAAGCTGACTGAGCACGGTATAGACACAAAAGACAAACTCGTCCCAATGGAACCTGGCGAATCGGTGACCTTGGGATCTCTCGAGATTGAATTCCTCAGAGTCACCCATAGTCTGCCCGACTCCACCGCCCTTGCTATCCACAGCACAGCCGGAACAATTGTCCATACGGGCGACTATAAAATCGATCGAGCGCCTCAAGATGGAAAAGCGATGAACCTTGAACGTTTCAACGATCTCGGACAAGCAGGCGTCTTGGCCTTATTCGGAGACTCGACAAACATCGATCGTCAAGGTGTAACAGGTTCCGAGTCAGAGGTTACCGTAGCATTTGAAGACATCATGTCTACAACCGCTGGAAAATTGGTGGTGTCGACGTTCGCGTCAAGCCTGCACCGCGTTCAGCTGCTATTAGATCTCGCCAGCAGGTTTAACCGAAAGGTCGTTCTCGTCGGCCGCAGTATTAAACAGAATGCCGAAATAGCCACCGAGCTTAATCACCTGTCGATTCCCTCGAATCTCGTCATTCCTGAGAGCGACGTTCCCAATTGGCCATCGAAACAAATCCTGTGTCTGGCTACCGGATCTCAAGGTGAAAGATTCTCAGCTCTATCTCGTATTTCCCTGGATCAACATCCGACGATTAGATTGTCAGCCGGCGATGTTGTTGTATTTTCAGCTCGTTCAATCCCAGGCAATCAACGGGCTATCGCAAACGTAATGGACAACATTGCCCGTCGAGGAGCCGACATAGTGCAAGAGAACGACAGGACTGTGCACGTATCAGGTCATGGTAGCGCCGAAGAATTGCAGTTAATGCTATCTCTCACGAAGCCAAAATATTTCATCCCTATTCACGGCGAGTACCGGTATATGGATCGCCACGCACGCGCTGCAAAACGGGCAACAAATGGTGCCACCGAAGTCTTTTTGCTCGAAAATGGAGACCGTCTTTGCTTTGACACCTCCGGAGCCTGGTTGGGACAAGCAGTTCCATCTGGTCGAATACTGATCGACCAAAGTCGAACCGGAAAGGTTGTCGACCGAGTTTTAAAGGATCGTCGACGGCTCGCACGTAACGGCATCGTTGTTCTGGTCATTTCCGTACAACAAGGAAGTCGCCAAGCAATTGGCGAACCCACACTGATTGCTCGAGGATTCGTCGATGACACTTCCCTAATTTCACTAAAAGAAGAGATCTTTCATTTGATCTCTGATCGCTTCAAGAGCGTCGATGCCCTACGCGACTTAGACAACGCAACTATCCAAGAAGCGCTCAGAACAGAATTACGACAACTTTGTCGCAAAAGAGCTGGGTTTAGTCCTATGTTTTTACCGATTATCGTGGAGATTTAGTAGTGTTCTCAACCGCCGTCTCTCGACGCGTCAGTGAATTCGTGGGTGTGATCCTGTTCGCATTGGCCTTAGTGTGGCTGATCGCATTGGCAACCTTTGATCCAGAAGACGCCGTTTGGTTTTTTAACACCGGCGGTAACGTGCCTCCAGCAAATTTCGTAGGGCAAGTCGGATCGTTTTTAGCAGAAGTATCGTTTCAAATTATCGGTTACGCCGCTTATCTCATTCCTATTTTTCTACTGGTGTTTGGTTGGTATTACTTCTGGTGCCGCACGATCGACGCAGCCTACACTAAACTGGTCGGTTTCATTCTGCTGGCATGCTGTACTGCTTCATTCCTGAGCCTTGCATTCGACACGCTTGATCTCTCAGAGACCAGCTTTCAAACAGGCGGCTATCTCGGCGACTGGCTCGCCGACACGCTCGCGCTCTATCTCAACCGAACAGGCTCCGTAATTATTGTTTTCACATTGTTATTTCTCTCAATTATCCTTTCTACTCAGTATTCTTTTGGCCGCCTGTTTACGTCGTTAGGACATCATGGGAGACGCTGGAACACAAAGCTACTGTCCGCCACGCGGCACTGGTTAGGCAAACGCCAGCGAGACCGAGAACGAGCCGGTGCAATACGAGACATTCTAAAGAGGAAGGCTCTATCAAGTCCGGGCGATGCAGAACCGCCGAGCACCCCCCCGGTTCTCAAATTCGATCCTCAAACTCCCTACGAGAACCCCAAGAAGAAACGAAGATCGGAACGGCCGATTTCTACCGTTCCGCCGACCGCCTCACCACCTCAATTGCCGTTTAATGGGACGACGAATAATCCCCCTCAATCGTCTCAAAACGGACCATACAGTTCGCCTCCGGCCGCGCTTCTTGATGCTCCTAAGACTGAACAGAAATTCGACGACCGCTTACTCATGGAAAATGCAAAGCTTCTGGAGGAAAAATGTAGCGAGTTTGCTGTCGAGGGTGCCGTTGTACAAATCCATCCTGGACCGGTAGTAACGACTTTCGAATTCAAACCTGAGGCCGGCGTCAAATATAACAAGGTAACCAGTCTTGCTGAAGATCTTTGCCTCGCCCTGGAGGCCGACTCGGTGTTCATCGAGCGAATTCCTGGAAAATCGACCGTCGGGATTCAAATTCCCAATAGCAATCGTGACGAGATCTCTCTTCGGCAACTTCTTGAATATGACGTGTACAGGCGTTCAACTTCAAAATTGACACTCGCCCTCGGAAAAACCATTCACGGTGAGCCATTCGTCAGTGATTTGGCAAAGATGCCGCACCTTTTAATCGCTGGCGCCACCGGAACCGGTAAGTCCGTTGCTATGAATGCGATGCTGACGAGCATTCTATTTCGGGCGACGCCATCCGATGTTCGCCTCATTCTCATCGACCCAAAACGTCTGGAACTCGGGATGTACGAAGACATTCCTCACCTCCTAACCCCAGTAGTTGTCGACCCGAAGAAAGCCGCCAATGCCCTCCGGTGGGCTGTTCGCGAAATGGAAGAACGATATAAACGTCTCGCATCAGAAGGAGTAAGAAACATCGATCAATTTAACCGAAACGTGAGTCTCCGTGCGCAAGAACAAAAGAAGGCCACCTCCAAGCCGGATTCCGAAGTCCTCGAAGACGAATTCAAGCCTCTTCCGTACGTTGTTCTTGCAATAGATGAACTGGCCGACCTTATGATGGTGGCCAGTAGTGAAGTAGAACAATCCATAGCCAGACTTGCTCAAATGGCCAGAGCCGTCGGCATACATATAATCCTGGCCACTCAACGACCCTCAGTAGACGTTATCACCGGACTAATTAAGGCAAATCTTCCTTCCCGCATCGCTTTCCGGGTCTCCTCCAAGGTAGATTCCCGAACCATCCTCGACGCCAATGGCGCCGAACAATTGCTCGGAAAAGGCGACATGCTCTATCTTCCACCGGCCTCTTCCCGCTCTATTCGGCTCCACGGTCCGTATATTTCAGAACAAGAAACGGCCCGACTTGCCAGTTTTCTCAGACGACAGGGGAAACCGGGTTACGATGAAACCATTACGGCCGATGACAAGGCACCAGAAAATATAGAATTCGAACGCGACGATCTGTACGAACAAGCCTCGAGAATCGTTGTGACTAGCGGCCAAGCTTCAATTTCTCACCTACAGCGTCGTCTTCGAATCGGATTCAGCCGGGCGGCTCGTCTCGTTGACATGATGGAAGCGGATGGCCTTGTTTCCTCGGGCACAGCGGGTAAACCCCGTGAACTTCTTGTCAAGCCCGATTATTTTGAAGAGATAGACCTCCAACCGCGCTAAGGCCCGCTGGCCCTTCGTCCGATAAGACCATAGACAAGACAATGCGGATAGCATCCCGAACAATCAAACTATTTGCCGTCTTTACGGCCGCCTCTATTTTGCCCCTCCCAAACGCGGTCGCCGCGGAGGCAAAAAAAAGCTCTGCACAGTCGTTGTACATCGAAGCACTGATGGGTGAGCGAACGTTGAGACAACCAGGATCACTTCCGGCGATCGGTGAACTGCGCGCCATCATCACCCAATACGAGCACGTCTTTACCGAGTTCTCACGCAGCCCCTTCGCCGATCACGCTCTCTGGCAAGCGTCCGGCCTCGCCACTAAAGCCTTTGAATATTATGGGCACACGAACGACTACGACAAAGCGTTACTACTGCTCACGCATCTATCGACAAACTATCCCGTGAGTCAATTTTTCGACCGCGTACCCCAACGACTGAATCAACTAGCCGAACTCGGACAAACAGCAAGCCTTACTGGAATTACTTACAAATCTCTCCAAAACGTCGAACGAATAACGATATCTCTTAACAAGACCGTTTCCTTTCGATCAGAATACCTCGACAATCCCGACCGCTGGTTTGTAGATTTCGCCAACACTAAGCTGACTCCTGCTGTGGAACTCACCGATACATTCATCAAATCGGATTCCATCTCCGTGTCTTCCATACGCATCGGACTTCACCCGAACAACACGACACGCGTCGTCCTCGACCTAACAAACCAAGATAATTGTCACAGCTATACAATGTACGATCCATTCCGCGTGCTCTTGGACTGTGTACAAACCAATCCACTGAAACAGATCGACCATCTTGCAATAAAGGACCTGACCCTCGTTGAGTTCTTTGATCAATTTGAAATTGGCATTAAAATGCCTTCTAACCAACTCAACGAAACCAATCCGCCGTTTGATAGATCTGCCGCCCGACCACAAAGAGATGAACCGCTTTTAACAGAAGCAACACGAACTGCCCCTGAAAGAAACCTGGACGGAAGCTATTCCATGGCCAGACAGTTGGGCCTCGGAATCGAAAGAATTGTCATTGATGCTGGACACGGTGGTCACGATCCCGGCGCGGTCGGAGGTGGCATGACCGAAGCCGCGGTAGTGCTCGATCTCGCACTCCGTCTCGAACAAAGGTTCGCAACCACTCGGCCAGATCTTGAAATTGTACAAACCCGAAGGACCGACCGTTATTTGCCTCTTGACGCAAGGACAACGTTAGCAAACCGAGTTGGTGCCGACCTCTTTCTATCGATTCATGTGAATGCCAGCGAAAACAAGGTAACCCGAGGCATTGAAACCTATTATCTTGACTTCGCCCTCGATCACAACGCAGCCGATCTGGCCGCGCATGAGAACATCGATGGGCTCAATAAAATGAACCGCCTTAATGATCTCGTTTCCGCGATAGCCCTGCGAACGAAACTCGACGAATCTCGGCAATTCGCCGACACCATCCAACACGCTATGATTCAGAAACTCAGAGCTGTAGATCCTGAACTTCCTAATCTTGGCGTCAAACGAGCACCATTCGTCGTATTGATAGGCGCCAACATGCCGAGCGTATTGGCCGAGGTATCCTTTCTAAGTAACGAACACGACGCCACCATGCTGTCCACCGACGCGTATCGCGATCTAATCGTCGATGCCCTTTTCACGAGTATTCTTCAATACGAACGTTCACTGGAGCCACCGACCCTTGTTGCTCAGGCCGAAACCCAAGCGATCCAATAATCTAGGTATACCTAAAGCTCCGGAGATCTAGGTGAAGGCGGAGCTGATGCATCCAAGCCCAACCGAGTAGCATCCGTATCAAATGTTGCCCCGTCACCTTGTCCGCGCCGCCGGCGCAAGACGATCAAGCAAGCTCCGAATATAAGGCCGAGCGCGAGAGCCACTACCACCAAGCTGACCACCACCGCAGCAATGCCGAGTAGCACATCAGTAATCGTCGTCGATTCCGATGGCTCAGTGACTACTTGATAAACCGTTATTGGCTGTAACATTCTCAAACCTCCGGCGAAGAGCTCTCCAACGACCACTCTTTACTCATGGACGCCAATTCGGTCAGAGTACTGACCATCACTCCAGTTGCACCTTTCACTGCGCCCGGTTTCGACTTCTCAAGCCACGCGGTTCCCGCAACGTCTACATGGGCCCACGGCACCCCCTCCGCAAACGCTCGAAGAAAAGCCGCTGCAGTACAAGCCCCCGCCGCTCGCCCCCCGATATTCGCCAAATCCGCAATTTCTGACTTCAATTGATCTGTGTATTCATCATATAGCGGTAACTGCCATACCCGTTCTCCACCGCTATTCGCCGCGCGCTCAATTGTTCGCACCCAGTCCTCGGGTTGTCCAAACAAACCACTGGCAGCCTTTCCCAGGGCAATCACACAGGAACCAGTCAAGGTCGCCACATCCACAAGATGAGTTGCCCCTAATTGCCGCGCATACCACAGTGCATCTCCCAGAATAAGACGGCCTTCTGCGTCAGTATTGAGCACTTCGACGGTTTTTCCGCAACCACTGACCAGAACATCACCAGGCCTGATTGCCTTCCCTCCGGGCATATTCTCAACCATCGGCACAATACCAATAACTCGAACTGGCAGTTGCAATTCACCAATCGCCCGCATTGCACCGACAACGGCAGCGCCTCCACCCATGTCGTGCTTCATCTGGTCCATATCTGCCGATGGCTTAATTGAGATGCCTCCCGTGTCAAACGTTACCCCCTTGCCAACCAGAGCAAGCACCGGATGATTCGCCGCATCGGTGGGGTTGTGTTTCATAACCACCAACCGCGGCGGCTCCACGCTTCCTTGGGCTACGCCCAAAATCATGCCCATTCCCAACCCTTCAATTGCGGCTTCATCGAGTACTTCCACCTCTACACCTTGAGCACTCACGATAGTATTGGCTCTCTCTGCAAAAACCGTCGGAGTCAACAGATTGGGTGGCTCATTAGACAATTCACGGGCAATATTTACTGAGGTCCCGATAGCTACCCCTCTTCTAACACCTTCCGCAACAGACGTTTCCGTGCTCTCGCCACATAGCACATTCAGTGAAATCTCCTCGGCATGAGGGTCGTCCGACCGGTCTCCAGTTTTGTACCGTCGATCATCGAAACTGCCAAACAGCATGCCTTCGGTAATCGCCTGGGCGAAACTGCTTCCATCGACTTCACCGCGGACCATAAATCCAACTTGCCGAATTCGACTCGACCTCGCTGTCAGCACAATCTTCGCAGCAGCCGGTCTCCATGCCATCTGATCATTTGAACCAACACCCACTAGCGCGACCCGACGCGCCCTCCACGCGTCACTGGTTACCGGAGTGATAAAACAGTCCTTTCCATTTGGACGAAATTCTCGCCGGAGCATCGCTTGACCGATCTGTCCTCCAGTAGCAGCATCAAGTTCGGCAAAAAAACTCGTCTCTGTCGTCTCTCCCTTAAATACCGGTACAACAATCAACTCACATTCGATGATCGCGGGAGAACCCGTATGAACAACAACCGCTTCAAACGCTTTTTTTTGCATATCCGAATTATACGAAAGCTTCCAAGGTTGGCGTGGAACTCTCTAGGCTTTAAGATACCCTTATGTTATCCAGGCCGTGTTTATCGAAATTCCAGCGAACACGGATGTGTCCACCGTTGGCACGCTATTTAACCCTACTCACGGCAGTTTTGTTCGCCGTAGGGTTGGCAACAATAGGCACCTCTAGTCACCAACAAAATCAGGACGACGACCCAGAGTTGAGATTAAGGGCCACGCCACGAGTCGGTTTTCCACCGGCCGAAATACTTTTCATAGCTGAACTTCGGGGCGGTCCAGATGACAACGAAGAGCTGTACTGTGCAAGTGTTGAATGGGATTGGGACGATGACACCAAATCAGAACGAATCCCTGATTGCGACCCCTTCGAGCCTGGAGTGAGTGAGATTCGACGGCGTTTTTCTCAGAGACATACTTTTCAACATGGCGGCCATTACGAAGTTAGATTAAACCTTAAGAGACGTGGGGACGTCGTCATCTCTGGACGAACAACCATTCAAGTCAGAGGCGACATTAGAGGCTTTCGCTGATAATGCGCCGGACTTAAAGGGTCTCTAGATCAATCTTTTCAAACTGGCCTTGTACAAAGCGAAACGCGCCGACAGAATCTCCATCAGACCCAGTCAAAAGAGAAACAATCACATACAAGTAATCTGTGTAATTTACCTGCTTGAGATCCACGGCAGAAGGGAGCGCGACAGAGTTTGGATGAGAATGATACGTCCCAACAACACTGCAGCCCTCAATCCGTGCCCGGCGAATGACCGCAAAATGATCACGGGGATCAATTTGGTATCGATTCGGGCTAGGCGTCAGGTTTCTAGCACGAACACCTTCCTCGATTATTGCTCGACCGCCCAAAAGAAAGCCGCAGCATTCATTGGGTGCCTCGTGGCGAGCGTGGTCTAACATACCTTTTACGACGCTCCGATTAATCAACATGCCGCCTAAGTGTCTCGCGAGCCAGATTTTTTCGGAAGCTGACTCCTCCATTTCGCTGCAGACTCGAAGAGGCTTTCGATTGCATGGTTCGTCCCAATTCCATCACGAAGCGAACTCAACTCCGTAATCAATGAGTTTAGTGCTGCACGGATTTCATCTGCGTTTGTGGCACAGATGTCCCGCCAAATTGTGGGAGGACTCGATGCCAAACGAGTTGTATCGGCCAGACCTCGTCCGGTAAGGCCCAAACCTCCAGCACCCGTATTAGTTCCTACGACATGCATTAACGCCGATGCAGTCAACTGGGGCAGGTGAGAGAGGTACGCCAACAGGTTGTCGTGTTCGTCAGCCGTCATAACATGCGGAGTGGCTCCTATCGAACTAACGAACTCTTGCAACTGACTAACCGCTGCTGCAGGTGAATCACTGGTCGGGGTAAAGAGCCAAGGCCTTCCGACAAATAGGTCGGATCGTGCGTACGCGATACCACTTTGTGGAGCGCCCCCAAGTGGATGACCACCGATAAAGCTAAATCTATCCGGTAACCGACTGGCACAGGAAACGATGTCTCGTTTTGTACTCCCTACGTCAGTAATGATGGCAGGGCCTGTAATGACCTGCTCAAGTTCATCAACTAACCTCATGTTCTCCTGAACAGGCGCAGCGAGTACTACTAGGTCAGCACCACTGACAACCTCTAGGTCAGCAGCCGCGACATCGATAGCATGCTGAACCATGGCTCGCTCCAGCACATCTTTGTTATCGACTCCAATTACAAGACTTTTTGGCCAGGTCTTCCGCGCAGCCAAGGCGACCGACCCACCAATGAGTCCCAAACCGATTACCGCGACTCTTTCAAATATCGGTAATGCCGTTTCATCTCCGCCGGATTGGATCACTGGGAGACGTCGTTGGTCTTCTGACATGATCTAAAAATTAAACAACCAAATCTTTGCGACCGCTAGGTTCCCCATTTCCGTCGCGGAACGGGTTAAACACAAACACTTCGACCTATGGCGGGAGCAATAATTCGAACCTCGTTCATCAATCGATTAAATTGTTCTGGAAACAACGACTGAGCACCGTCGCTAAATGCATGGTCCGGGTCAGGATGTACCTCAATTATGAGACCATCCGCCCCTGCCGCAACCGCCGCGCGAGCCATTGGCGCGACCTTGTCGCGAATTCCAATGCCATGACTGGGATCCGCCACAATAGGCAAGTGGCTCAATTTCTGAATCACGGGAATGGCTGAAATATCCATAGTGTTCCTAGTATAGGTTTCAAACGTTCGTATTCCACGTTCGCAAAGAATAACGTCACCGTTGCCACCTGAGAGAATATATTCGGCCGAGAGTAACCACTCTTCTATGGTGGCTGAGATGCCTCGTTTCAAAAGAATGGGCACCTTGCCCTTACCTAACTCTCGAAGCAGTGTGTAGTTCTGCATATTGCGTGCGCCTACCTGCAAGATGTCTGCATACTTCGCGACCAAGTCGATTTGACTGACATCCATGACCTCGGATACCAGCTTGAGGTTATGATGGTCCGCCGCACTCCTTAGCAATTTCAGGCCTTGATCTCCCAATCCTTGAAAACTGTACGGTGAGCTCCGCGGTTTGAACGCTCCTCCACGAAAAACCTTTGCTCCCGCCTTACTAACGGCATCAGCGGCCGCGTCGACCTGTTCTTCGGTTTCTGCTGAACAGGGTCCGGCCATAACGACAACCTCATCCCCACCAATTCTGAGATCACCGATCGTTACGACAGATCGCTCAGGCTTAAACGTCCGACTCGCCAGTTTGTACGGCTCGGTAATCCGAAGCACCTCATGCACACCGTCCATCACCTCGATAAGACGTGTGTCAAAGCCTCGATTCCCTCCCACTGCACCTAACACTGTCTTTAATGTTCCAGTAGAACGATGAACATCAAATTCTTTTTCGACGAGCGTAGAGATCACATGTTGAATTTGATCTTCAGAGGCTCGCTCTTCCATTACCACAACCATGCCAAACAACCTCCATACGGCTACTAGATCTGCACTCCGGATAGCCGGTTATTTCTCTTCTGCTATTCTTTCCAGTCGTCGATTTTCGTCAATAATTCTTTCAAAAAGGCGGGTAATTGCCTCCGGACCAAGTGGGCCTCTATTTTCAGTCCTCGCATGTTCCAAAACGGCTACTTCACGCTGCGGTTGGTAGGTCTCCAAACCGGCCTCGGTCTTGCAGCGCCCTAACTCAAGTGCACAACTTGCACGGTCGTTCAACAATCGAACGATTTCCTTATCCAACTGGTCAATCCGCCCGCGATACCGCTGTAGACGTTCCGCCAAGTCTTCTGTCATTTCCTTGTTGTCTGCCATCGAACGATCTTGCTTAGCCATCAATCTTGCTCTCGCCGCGCCATTTCATCCAGCGCATTAAACATCTCGACAATTCAACCCGCTTTTTAACCACTGCACATAGCGATGAATCTCGGCAGCCATATCCCCACTCGTTGCAACCTCAGCAATGCGACTAACCAACCCACTTCCTACGACGGCGGCATCAGCTAATTGGCCAACCTGTCCAACATGATCAGGTTGAGATATACCAAAGCCGAGGGCAATCGGGCGTTGGGTGACCTGACGAATTCGATTAATCATGTCAGAAACCCCTGCGTCCATGCTGTCTCGCTGCCCGGTGACGCCTAATCGTGAGATGGCGTATAAAAATCCCCTACCCAGCTCTGCCGCACGTTCAATTCTTTCACGGGTAGTCGTAGGGCTAAGTAGAAATATAGGGTCTATATTCGACGCAATTGCCATCTCACGCGTTCCATCGGCCTCTTCAATCGGAAGATCGAGTACAAGCAACCCGTCCACTCCCGCATCCGCCGCTCGCGCCATAAATTCACCTACTCCCATGGCCATCACTGGATTGGCATAGGTAAACAAAACCAGCGGGCACTCGACTCTCTTGCGAACCCTCTCAATCATCTGAAGGCTCGACTTCAGTGTCGTTCCACTCGAGAGGGCCCTCTCTGACGCTCGCTGAATCGCTGGGCCGTCGGCTAGAGGATCAGAAAAAGGAATTCCCACCTCAATTATGTCAACCGCAGCCTGGCCCAGTGTTTCAAGAATCACCGTCGAACGTTCCAGGTCAGGATCACCGGCAGTCACATACGCAATAAACCCCGTTTGTTTCTTTGTCCGAAGTTCAGAAAAAGTATCGTCGATCCGTGACATTAGGACTCCGCATTCCTCTCGAATCTCTCAATCGCCGCGACGTCCTTATCGCCTCTACCGGACAAGTTCACCAAAATCGTTTCATCAGGAGACATCTCGGCTGCCAGCTTACAGGCATACGACACTGCATGGGCCGACTCTAAGGCTGGAAGGATGCCCTCTAACCGGCACATTCGTCTAAAAGCAGCTAGCGCCTCATCATCAGAAACATGTGAATATACCGCCCGGTCCATATCACGGAGCCATGCATGTTCCGGCCCAATCGCTGCGTAATCTAGTCCCGCCGAGATTGAGTGAGTCGGTTCGATATTGCCATTTTCATCCTGAAGAACGTAACTCCGAGTACCTTGTAAGACACCGGGCAGTCCGGTCTCAAACCGAGCAGCGTGCTGTCCAGTCGTTAATCCTCGTCCTCCAGCTTCAACACCAACCAACCGAACATCTTTATCCTCAACGAAAGCGTCAAAGATTCCGAGTGCATTGCTACCACCACCAACGCAAGCGACAATCGTCGTCGGTAGCGCACCTGTCAATGAAACAATCTGGGTCCTCGCCTCATTGCCGATCACCGATTGAAATTCTCGGACCATCAAGGGATAGGGATGTGGACCTAAGACTGACCCAAGCAGGTAATAGGTATCTTTAACATTCGTTACCCAATCTCTCATCGCCTCATTGATAGCATCCTTCAGCGTTCGACTCCCTGAGTCCACGCCCGTCACACTTGCACCAAGCAATTTCATCCGGAACACATTCGGCGCCTGCCGGCGCATGTCCTCAGTTCCCATATAGACTTCGCACGTCAGCCC
>CEUS01127814.1_pt1 | contig 22609 bp, 19 predicted proteins | sample 427031 | NCBI WGS metagenome assembly CEUS01 (sample SAMEA2622837, study PRJEB7988) | marine metagenome | biome: marine biome (ENVO:00000447); feature: marine epipelagic mixed layer (ENVO:xxxxxxxxx); material: "saline water (ENVO:00002010), including plankton (ENVO:xxxxxxxx)" | depth 140 m | reverse complement strand
TGTTTTAAAACAATGAATGAGTGACAATTGTAAATACAAAACTCTATCGATCATAAAATATATATACAGGGTGTGATTAAATGCGTTACGAAGATCAGTCAGAGACGGTAAACTAAGAAATATGTCACAGATTACCATCTGCTCACTGTGTGGTCATGAAAACTCCGCCGAGGTCAATTTTTGCTCGAAATGCCGCGCACGGTTGAATCGCAATCAATTAGAAGAAGCAACCAATGAAAAACTTTCTTGGTATGCAAAACTTGCTGACTACAATTTTTCCGTAGTCCGCACACGATCAAGTTCATTTGTTATTTTGGCTTTTTTGGCATTAATTTTTTTGTGGCAATGCACACCAGTGTCAGAAATATTCGAAGAAACATTGGTACCCACCACCTCTATGGAATTAGTACCCGACGACAATACCTCGTGGGGGGCTTTCGGCAAAAATGCATCCGGATCATCCTATACTCAGGACAACGGTACAAAATTTGCTGGCAATATATCATGGTTATACAGAACCACTGAACCACTAACCACCGTTCCGGTAATAAGCAACGGACATGCATTTTTGGCATCAGGGGACAACCGCCTGATTAAGTTAGATACAAAATCGGGAGATGTCTTATGGTCAATTACTCTCACCGGGCCTCCAGATTCTTCTCCGGCGTTAACTGCCGATAGTGTTTATATTGGGCTCAAAGACCACCGAATTATATCTATCGACCGTTCTACCGGGGATATCAACTGGGAATACACCACTGATAACCCTGTTTTCTCATCACCAACTATAAAAGACGGCAAATTGTATATCGGTTCTGCTGACAATAACTTGTATGCGTTGGATGCTCATACCGGAAAAGTGATTTGGAAATACGCTACTGACAGTCAAATATATACTGGGATCGCATCCAACGATGAAATCGTCGCAACAATTTCATCTGATAAGCACCTCCATGTAGTTTCAGCCATGGATGGTCAATTAAGGCTAAAGTACCGAACAGCATTCTCTAGGGGATCTACACTAATAGACGATTTCATCATCTACGTAAGCGATGAAAACGGAGGAATTCGAGCGATTGATTGGAGAGAAAAACATTATCCTTTTGAGTACACAATAAGAAACATAAAGTTACAGCTATTCATTTGGGGTATTGGGGCATTCCCTGAACAGAAAGGGCTCATTTGGAGCTTCCGCCAGAAACGGGATCGTTTCACGGGCAGCATGGCTATTGATGACAATAACGTTTATGGTTCTACTTCATCAGGAAAATTGATAGCGCTCAATAAGCATACTGGTCAAATTTCTTGGACATTTGAGCCCAAAATACCTATATCTTCTTCTCCTTCAATAGCAGGCAATAAGATTTTAGTAGGAGACACATCTGGATACTTACACTTGATTGATAGTATGTCAGGTAATTTAGTGAGAAGTTTCCTGGTAAATGAAGGTGTTACATCGACTCCAATTTTGGTGGAGAAAACGTTATTCGTTACATCAAATAAAGGTACCCTGTACGCAATTCGTTAATCCAGGGTCTTTAGTCAACTGTATTTTTGAGGTGTTCCAGTCCCATATATGAGGTTTTGGGGGGATTATGCAGCCGCTTGTCTGATTTATGTCGTATTGATAGCACCTTTAACGGCCTGAGCTTCATCGCTTGCCAGAAATGCCAATACGGATGCTATACTTTCGGCTGAAGAAAGTCTTCCCATCGTTGTTTCGTAATCTGTTTCATTTCCTGTATTAGATAATGCCTCTTTGGCAACTGAAAGCATCATTGGAGTTTCGATTTGTCCCGGAACCAGTTCATTCACTCTAATCCCATAACTGGTAAGATGCCTGTCCAAAGTTAAAGCAAGACCATGGGTACCTCCTTTGCTAGAAGCATAAGAGTATGACGAACCGCCCTCCGTAACACCGGCGCCCGAAGACGTCAAAATGATCACACCTTTAGATTGCTCAATCATATAAGTGGAAACATGTTTAGACACGAGGAATGAACCTCTTAGATTAACCCTCACAACTTCGTCCCAATCTTCAGTAGTAACTTTCTCCACTGGCAAATATGATCCACGGAATATGCCTGCCAAGTGGATCAAAACATCTATCCTACCCCCAAACCATTTCACTGCATGACTTATTGCAGTTTTAACACTATTTTCTTCAGCAATATCTATAGCCCAGCCTTTTACTTGGTCAAGATCAGTCTTCATGGATAGAACTGCACTATTCAGACCTGCTTTATTTGAATCAAACAAAGCAACTTTTGCACCTTCGGAAATCACTTTGGCCGCAGTTGCACGACCAATACCACTAGCAGATCCCGTAACAATGATATTCTTTGATCGAAGTCTCTTTGGTTTCTGCGAGTTCATTATTTTCATCCAATCTTTGAGTACTCACTATATGAATAGTTTGAACTATCTACTCATATCTTAAAGCTTCTGCTGGATATATACGTGAAGCTTGTCTGGCTGGTACAAAAGTAGTGAGTAAGGAAAATGCATAGCTTATAGCCAATATGGAACCTATTTGTATCCATGGGACTGTGTATTCAATCCCTAATCCTATTTCGGAACGAATATCGTTAACGGCATTGTATGAAAGGACCAAACCTAATGTTAATCCTATTATGGAACCGAACACGGATATAAATGAAGATTCAATCAAGAACGCAGCCGCAATCATAGATCTCTTATACCCAATAGCTCTTAACACACCAATCTGCTGACGCCGCTCAACTACGGCTCTAGTACTTATAACTCCAAGAGCAGCAACTCCAACCAAGAGACCGAGAGCCATAAACCCAGTAAATAACCTAAAGAACGCCTTGCCGGAAGCATTCCGCTCGTCAAGTGTTTCTTTGAAGACCTCTGTTTCCATCCCATTTTCTATAAAGGCTACTTCAACAGCTCTTGATATTTCCTTAATTTCAGACGCATCTGCCAATCTAAATCTGTAATTAGTAATTGGTATTGGAAAAGGGAAAACATCATCAAACAAAGTTTTTGAAACAACCAAGCGGCCTGAACCACTATGTAAACGGTCATAAATTCCAATTACCTTAATTGAGAGATCTGTATTGGTTATAGGTTCTCTGATATCCAACCTGGATAGATCCATGTTTCTTGATTCATAATGTAAAGTTTTCCCAAAAAGCCTAGCTTCGTCCGGTTCTAAAGTAAGATCACTCTCGTTTGGCAAAATCCATCCGCCAGCCAAAGCCAAAGATGGATCATCTTTCATAGCCTCCAAAACATCCTTGGTTGTTTTACCATAACCTTCAGCGATAATTTTCAAATCTATTTCAGCTTCATCAAGAAAGTGCTCATCTACCAGCATTAATCTACGACTAAACCACTTTCCTGCATCCGCATTTTCCTTCCTAAGTTGAACTCTAAGATCTGTATAACTTGTTATAGAATCAAAATTTGATAATCCAAAACTATTTTGTTCGTTAATTGATCTATTTATGTTTTCTATTGGAGTTTTAACATTGACCTCACCACCAAAATCAAATCCCATATATACTTTCCGAGGTTCTTCAAATTGTGTTGTGAAAGCAACTGTTAAGACAGACATTATTACAAGTGTGAAAATCACTAGTGCGAACATTGCGAGAGTCAAGCCTGTTCTGAATTTAGAACTCATTGGATAAGCTATTGCAGTAACCAACACAGGTCTCATTTTTCCAAATTTTGAGGTCAACAATGGAAGTAGTTTTATCAAAATATCTGCGTTATACATAACAGTCCATACAGATGCTCCAACCATTGCTATGCCAGAAACAAACATTATGTCAAAGCCACCTTCCAAAACCCCTACAAAAGACTCGTAGAAGCTGAATGGCAGAGCCCAGAACGCCAAAATCAATAAACCAGAAAGTGTGAAACAGAGCCGATCTGCTACATCAGACCTTAGCCTGTAACGCTCAATCACCGCCCGAATTATCAGACAAATCCCCAAAATACAAAGTGACACACCAGCGCCAAACCACGATGCACGTTCCCATTGATTCACTGACATATAAACCAATGTCACTCCACCAAGTGCCACCAACCACCCACGAACTATGTACGGCCATATAAATTTTACAACACTGACAAATGTCATTACGTACCACAGAAAAACCAACATGATAAGTGTTTTAAACAAACTTTTAACCGCGTCTCTTATACGAAACCTAGCAAGTAATAATATCGTCTGGCGCAACCCAAGTATTGGGATCAATAAGGTGTGTAGCAATTCAATTACATTTTGTTTAAAACTACGTTGGTGTTTTGGGAGAATGGTTTCCGGAAGGCCCCTGATAGCTACTACTATGTTAAGCCTGCTAACTCTATAAGCAGAAACTGCTACCGTGGCAAGGGTAATAGTAATACCAAGGCAGTATGCGACTATAATACTACGTAATTCAAAATGTACAGCGAGGCTAAAGTTATCTTCAATATTTGAAAAAATATTGTTCAAAACAGTAACCATCAAGATGCTAACCAGTAATCCAATGATGACACCTATAGCTGCTGATACAACAGCATAAGCAGTTCCTTCAAAAATAAACATCAATACTAGGTGCTGACGTTTAGCTCCGACCGCTCTTGCCATTCCCATTTCTGATTTTCTGGCTGCAGCTAACATTACAAATATTAGAAAAATCAGTAATATTCCAACCGTTATGGAAAAAGAACTAAATAAAATAAAGAATCTGGTTACTCCTTCTCCAGCTTCTTCTGCCGATTCTAAAAGATCACTTTTTACTTTTATCACTCTATATTCTGATAATTGAGATATCAAAGTGTACGCTTCTGAAGAAACTGACACTTCCCCTGCATCTTCAACTTCTTTCAAAATGACCTGCATATATTTGTTATCAGCGAACAAGCTATTTAACTCGTCACTTAATTTTGCATCTGAAACATCATCGAGGAAAATATTCAGTTGGTCTAATAGCTTTTGGTTGATATTATTTTCTTTGGATTTTGTCTCGATTATTTCAATGATTTTGGGTGAATCAAATAACGTTTTCAATTCCTGAGCAATCACGGTATTATTGAACAAAGTTCTCAAATACTTGGTAACTTCTTCTGTAAGTTGATCCCCTGAAATTTCGTCCCCAACATTTGATATAACTACTGTGTTTGCTTCACCTATCCGGTCAAAAAGTGTGTTTGCTCGAGAAATAGACATTATTATTGTCGGATCTATTCCAGCGAAGCCGCCACGTTGCAATTCACCTCGAATTGTAAATCGATGTACCTGGTCATTGATGAATACATCTAATTCATCTCCGATCAAACCATCCAATTGTTCCATGGCACTCGTTGATATATATATCTCATCTGAATCCAGGGTTTCTACCGAAGCCAAGCTACCGTCTACTAATTTCAATTCACCAAATCCATCAGTCATATCAGGGTCTATTCCTACCAAATTCATCTGCCCTTCACTTAAACTGGTTCGTACATTTTGTGTTGGTACATTCTCAGCTATTTGAGGCATGATTCCGTCAATATCATCAATTTCAGAAAGCACTGATATTAGTTCTGTGAGTGATTTTTGATCTATGTAAGTAGATCCGAATGTATCGGTAGTTCCCATTTTGACCGGTATGATCAGTTCATCTATGTACTGGAGCCCGGTAATTGCTTGGTTACGTATTGAAAAATTCAGTGTATCTCCAGTACCAAATGCTGCGGACATAATCACGCTACTCAACATTACACCTATGATGATTAGTATTGTTTGAGCAGGTCTTCTAAAAATCGGCCTCACACCTAATTTAAAAATAACTGTGTTCCTGAGAGCTAGAATACCAAGCAATGACAGAGCAGCAATTACAATAGTCGATAAAACGTACGTAAGATTGGTCGTAGGGATCCCAAATATCTCATCCATTAATAGCGTGCCATTTAATCTTTTTCAGTATACGAAGATTCAGTTTAGCCATCATTCTCAATCAGGCCATCTCTCATATTTACAATTCGATTTGCTCTCCGGCCAACTTCTATTGAGTGTGTGACAATTACAAAAGTTTGGCCGTTCCTACGATTCAAATCCTGTATTAATTCCACGATTTCAGATGCGGTTTCACTGTCAAGGTCTCCAGTTGGTTCATCAGCCCATACTATCGCCGGACTGTTTACAAGTGCGCGAGCTATAGTAACCCTCTGCCTTTGGCCCCCTGAGAGCTCTGATGGTTTGTGCTGAGCCCATGAAGTAAGTCCTACCAGATCAAGGATATCCATAGATTTCCTTCTGGATTCTGAAGCAGAGGTGCCTGACAGAAGCAGAGGTAATTCTATATTTTCAACTGCATTTAATACAGGCAGCAGATTGTACAACTGGAACACAAATCCCATCTGTTTAGCACGATACTCACTTCGGTCATTATCAGGGAGATCATGTAATCTGACCCCGTCAATTAAAACTTCACCTCCATCAATTTCATCAAGACCTGAAAGACAATTAAGTAGCGTGGTTTTACCACATCCACTCGGCCCCATGACCGATACTATTTCGCCTCGTTCCACATACAAATTTATTCCTTTTATAGCATCTGTTGTGACAGATCCGGAATTATATGTTTTTCTTATATCTTTAGCCTCAATGATGTAATCAGACATCTACAATCCTCGAATGATTTTATAACTTACAAACCTATTCTATCTTTTTGAATGTAAACTAACTAGTTAATCCATAGCAGTAGATATTTAACATACAAAATATAAGAGAGTTATCACTGCTCACAAAGCGATCCTCACCAATGGTGATATTTGTGAGCCTTTGAGAGAGAACTATCGCATCGTTGTATGATGTACGAAACACTAGCATATAGTTTCTTGAGGATAAGACTATGACAAAACTTTTGGGACAAATACGGGATCAAATTTCTGGTGACCCTATTGAAGCTCGGGTGCAAATTCTCCAGTCAAATGGAGTTTACATCCATCCTAAAAATGCCATCCTGAAAGTTGGCACAGGAGATCCATTTTTTTATTCAGATGGATCGTTTGAAGTGGATGTCCAAAGGGGAAAGACATCAATACGGATAGAGCGAGGAACTGAGTATTCCCCATATGAAACCACTGTTGAAGTTTCCGCCCAAGGAACTAAGATCCTTGATATTACAATGAACAGATGGACAACATTACAGGAAAACGGGTGGCACTCTGGCAACACCCATATCCATTATGACGAGAACGAACTCAGACCGGATGATCGCTTAATGTTGGATCCGAGAGTGGAAGACCTGAGAATGACAGCGATAAGTGTTTTGCAAAGACAAGAACTCCAATATGCCTCCAACAAATATCCACCCGGGATGCTAACAGAGTTCTCATCCACATCACATCACGTGCAATGCGGACAAGAAACAAGGCACAATTCAGATCAATGGGAAATTGGTTACGGACACGTAATGATCTTGAATGTACAAAATGTCATTGAACCTGTTAGTAGAGGGATACTGGTTGACTCATTTACTCCGGATTATCCCCCTTTAATTTATGCATGTGATGAAGCAAGAGCCCAAGGTGGTCTCGTTATATGGTGTCATAACGGTCGAGGTATGGAAGCTCCAATAGTAGCTGCTTTAGGTAAACTTGATGCTTTTAACCTATTCGACCCGTACTGGATGGACCCTGAATACGACATTTACTACTCTATGCTTAACTCTGGGATGCGGATTCCAATATCCACTGGTTCAGATTGGTTTCTATGTTCTGCTAATCGTGTATACACTAAATCAAGCCAGCAATTTGATTACAACAAATGGGTGGATGCCTTACGATCCGGCCTTTCTTTTATTACAAACGGTCCTCAATTGGATTTTCTGGTAGAAGGACTTCGTCCTGGATCCGAAATAGATGTGGGAGCAAGAGCTGCTGTTAATTGCCAAATTGAATGGAAATCTCACTACCCCATCAACTCAGTGGAATTAATTGTAAACGGATCAGTAGCACATAAACTTTCATTTCATGAAGGTTCTAAGGATGGGAGAGTAGACAAAGAAATTAATGTGTCACACGACAGTTGGTTTGCTGTCCGAGTATCTGGAAATGTGCGTGATAGTTTTGCACAACCTATATTCGCCCACACTAGTCCCATATATGTAAATACAGGGATCAAGGGCACAGAAGCAATAGCCGCTTCGAAATACTTTATTGGAAAAATTGATGAGTCTTTGGAATGGGTAAAGACAAAGGGCCGTTTCTACAGCCATAGCCAAAGAAAGGAAATCATCGACATTTTCAAGGAAGGACAACAGGTATATAAATCTATTGCCCTGCCTTAAACCCATCCAATTTCTAAAGCTTAGAAATATTAATGCACAATGTTAGTTGCTAGCAGAACCATTACCGTTTACGTGGATCTTTTCTTCTCGTTTTATTGAATCAATTCCACGTCTGATTTGACCTAACATTTCTGATATTCGTTCTTCTAAATTAAATAATACTTCTCTGGCATACTGATCGGCACCCTCTGTTTTGCTTAGCGCGGACTGCTCAGCTTCACTAAGTAAAACATATGCCTTTTTCTGAGCATCAGTCATTATCTGTTGGGCTTCGGACATAGCATCCTGTTGAATCTCATCTGATTTCAATTTAGCAGAGTTAACTACCTCTGAATCGCTAACCTTAGCCTCGTGTTCAGTATTAGCAGCTTGAATTATCTGTGTGGATTCTTCATTGGCAGTATTTTTTATTCTTTGAGCTTCCAAATTTGCCTGATTAATTATACTGGTTTTCTGACTAATAACCTCACCAGCTTCGGCAATACTCGCGGGCACCGAATTTTTGATCTCTTCCCCCAATGACTTTAAAAGTACTGCATCTATCATTACCTTGTTCTTAAATCCCGGTACCCGCGTACCCTCGACAGTAATGTTTTCCAATTTGGTTAGGATGTTTTCTATATTCATAATTCTCCCCTTAAACTTGTATAAATTTACTCTTGTTATCTATCATCGACAGAATCGCCCATATCTTTAAGTGCTTTAGATACATGTTCAGGAACCAAAGCGTCGACGTTCCCACCTAATTTTGTAATTTCTTTAATCCTGCTCGAATATACGAATTGGTACTCCAGTGAACTCATCATGGAAACGACATCTATATCAGGGGCAACATGACGCCACATTAAAGCCATTTCAAACTCGGCTTCAAAATCGAATCCTGCCCTGAGTCCCCGCACGATAAATTCTGCTTTTTGTTCGCGAGCTAATTGTGTCGCTAAGCCATAAAACGGAATTACTGAAATATTTTTTATAGACCGTACAGATCTTGAAAAAAATTCCACTCTCTCTTCCGTGCTGAATTTAAGTATCTTCGGCGGGGCGTCATAAACAGCTACAATCAGCGATCCAAATAACTTTGACGCACGTACTGCTATGTCAACGTGACCGTTGTGGACCGGATCAAAAGATCCGGGATATACTGCTTTAGTCATTGGCAACACCAATTTTATACAGTGACAATCCTGTATCTCCGTATCTTTTCTTTGAGTCTTCAAACAACCGGCCATAACGTTCCATCAAATCTGTACCATATCTATACTCCACTACTAATGATCCTTCTGAATCAAGCAGCTGATTTTTATCAATATCACTCATAAGTAAATCCCACGACTTAAGATCGTAAGGAGCTCCAATGAGAACAAAGCCATATGGTTTATTGAGGGACCCGAGTACTTTTTCAACTCTTCCTGTTACAACGCTGCATCTGTCTTCCACAGCCAGTTCTCTCAGAGATTGTCGAATCATTGACGCTCGACGTCTATCAGCTTCTACAAAGTCGGCTATCTTAGCACCGAGGCTCAAAGCTTCTATCCCCAGAGCACCGGTTCCAGCGAAAAGATCTAAGACTTTCGCATTATTCAACTGGCCATGTCCAAGAATCGAGAAAATTGCTGCCCTCACTTTTTCTGTAGTAGGCCTAAGTCCTTTGCTTTCTAGGGACTTTATTCGACGTCCTTTAAAAACTCCGCTAGTTATTCTTATGCTCATTGAGCGTATCTCTTCGTAGTCTCCATATGAACCAGAATATTATCAATCAACATAATTGTATTAAAGCAGAATATGGAACTATTTTTTGTGAAATGCTAATACTTTTTTTATATTCGTATAAAATCTGAAATAAGAATCCCTTTTACAGGTTGTTCACAAAGTTCAGATATCCATAAACTATTAGAGAAATCGGATAGAATGGCCTCGTTACGGGTATCTAACTATTTTTCCTTAATTTGAGGTATGCTATCCATATCAGCAACGCGTATGCTTATTTGAAAGAAGCACGAACCTAGATACCGAACGGGAGAACCTTTTGGCAGAGACAGAAAACGACCTGACGAAAAGTAGGTTGGACAAATTACAAAAACTCAAATCCAGTGGCATAGATCCTTATCCCCACAGGTATAACCGCACTCACACGTCTGCTCAGGCACACACATTGTTCGAGTCTGTAGAAAATGCCGAGACTGAAGATTCGAGAACCGAGATAGTGTCAGTAGCTGGAAGAATAATGACGTTCCGAGGGATGGGGAAAGCTACATTTGCAGACTTATTGGACTCCGCCGGCAGAATCCAGGTTTTATTTAGGAAAAACAAACTTTCTGAGTCTTATGAACTTTTATCTAATTTAGACATCGGCGATTGGATTGGCGCATCAGGTAGCATTTTCCGTACTAGGACAGGCCAAGTAACATTAGAAGTCGATGATTTCACCGTTCTGAGCAAATCGTTAAAACCTCTTCCTGAGAAATGGCATGGGTTGACTGATCTGGAAAGCCGGTACCGACAAAGGTATCTAGACCTTATATCAAACGAAGATGCCCGCGCAGTGGCAGTATTAAGAAGTCGCCTTATTAGTGCTACCCGAAGATTCATGGAAAGCCGAGGTTTTATTGAAGTTGAAACCCCTACGCTAGTGCCTGTAGCTGCTGGAGCTATGGCCCATCCATTTGAAACTCACCATCGAGCTTTGGATCAAGATTTGTATCTCCGAATAGCTCACGAACTTTATTTGAAGAGACTCGTTGTAGGAGGATTAGAAAAAGTATTCGAAATCGGTAAAGTTTTCAGAAATGAAGGAATTGATTTAACACACAATCCTGAATACACGTTATTGGAAAGTTACGAAGCATTCGCTGATTACAATGATGTCATGGAGATGGTTGAATCTTTAGTTTTCGAACTCTCCTCTGAATTATTAGGGTCAGCTTTGGTCAATTATGCTGGTCATGCAATTGATCTCACACCACCGTGGCCTCGGCTAGATCTAAGAGAACAGATAATGATGTACTCAGGTATCGATATCATGACTCTGCCAGATATTGATGACTTAAAAGCCGCAATAGCTGAACGCGGCATCGACGTCAAGCAACAAAGGAGCTGGGGTGGACTCGTTGATAAATTAATTTCTTCTAGGGTTGAGCCTCATTTGATTCAACCATCTTTCCTTGTTGACTATCCTGTACAGATGTCTCCACTAGCAAAGAAAAAGGCTGACAACGAAATGCTGGTCGAAAGATTCGAGGGATTTATTGCAGGAGGGGAAGTTTGCAATGCATTTACGGAATTGAACGACCCTATAGACCAAAGAGCTCGTTTCGAAGAACAAGAAGCCTTGCGAACACAATTCGAAGGGGAAGAAACTGACAGGCTCGACGAAGACTATCTATTAGCAATCGAACATGGTATGCCACCTACAGGAGGTCTCGGAATAGGAATGGACCGTATTGTAATGCTAATCTCTGGTCAAACATCTATCAGAGAAGTTGTCTTGTTTCCTCAACTTAGAAACCGATAGGTCATTGTTTCAGATTCACTATGACATGATTGGTAACTAGCAGTTTTGATTTCCGGGATTCATCCTAACATAACCCCAATTTTTATATTGTGGCCTTCAATCTGATGATCTTCAGTATATGAATCAACAGGTGATCCTGTAGGCTCGAGATTAGAAGTCAATGTTTCTATTTTAATGTATTCTCCATGCTGGGTAAAAACAGTTTCAAGGGCAGGATCAGCTTCATAAAAAACATTGATATTATCTGATATCTCAAAACCAGCTTCACGTCTCATATTTTGAATTCTGTGGACCAATTCCCTAGCAATTCCCTCAAGCCTCAATGAATCTGTAATTTCAGTTGGTATTGCTATGGTATAACCATCTTCTGAAGCAACTGAATAGCCTTGCATTTCTACTGTGGTTAAAAGTATCTCTGTTGCATCTAATTCATATGCGCCAATCGTCACTGTTTTGCCAGAATTCAAAATACTGTAAATTTCACCAGGGTCTATTTCGGCAAGTTTCTCCCTCAATGATGAGACTTCCTTGCCGTATTTAGGACCAAGAATTTTCAGATTTGGTTTAACTTCAAAACTTACAACTGTTGAAGCATCTTCCAGTGTTTCCACTGTTTTCACATTCAGTTCATCTTTCACCTGTTCTGAAACTTCTGACAACAATGAATTTTCTGACGGGTTTTTTAATTTTACAAGCGCTTGCGCCAGTGGTTGTCTGACCTTGATACCTGCCTTACTTCTTGCGCTTCTTCCTAAACTAGATAGTTGCATAGCAAGGCGGGTAGATTGCGACAATCTAGAATCAATTTTCGACTCGTCAGTCACAGGGTAGTCTTCAAGATGTACACTAGATTTTTTATGTTCTCCTTCTACGAGATTCTGATACATCGACTCTGTCAGGAAAGGCATAAAAGGAGCCAGCAACTTGGTAAGAATGACAAGGCACTCATAAAGTGTGTCATAAGCAGACTTTTTATCCGCATCAGCTGTAGGATTAGAACCTCCTAGAATACCAGCCTTCCAAAACCGCCTGCGACTCCGCCTCACATACCAGTTTGAAAGATATTCAACAAAATTCTCTACTGCCCTCGCGGAGCGCTCAGGTTCAAATTTATCAAGATTGATTGATACTTCTCGTATAACTGAATTTAGTTCTGAAAGTATCCATCTATCAAGTTCAGAAATTGTTTCAGAATGTTCGTTCAAATTTTCAATATTCTTTTTTATTGTTGGCCTGTATTGATCAATGTTTGCATATGTGACAAAAAATGAGTAAACATTCCATAAGGGAATTATTAACCTTCTTCTTACGTCATCGGCTACCGTAAATCCGAATTTTAAATTGGAGGCCGGGTTATGACGAGCAAATAACCACCTCATTGCATCTGCACCCATCTCTTCGGCAGCATCTTCGAACCAGATAGCGTTACCTTTACTTTTATGCATTTCTTCGCCTTTTTCGTCGCGCATCAATGCATAGCTATGAATGGTTCTTGTTGGCAATCTTCCTTCTAAAACAGTACTCATGGTGAGCAAGGAATAAAACCAGTTCCTAAATTGCCCCGGAAAACTTTCAGTTATCCAGTCAGCAGGAAACCATTTTCCCCAATATTGCTTGTCTTCCTTGTATTTGATAGTTGAGAATGACACTATCCCTGCATCCAGCCATGGATTCCCTACATCCGGAATCCTAGAAATCATGTTTCCACATTTACTACAACCGATTTTCACAAAATCAATCCAAGGTTTATGAGGAGAATTTCCTTCAAAATTGTCCCAACCTTCGACTGACTTTGCACGTAGTTCTTCTTTACTACCAATGACTTCAAAATGCCCGCATTCACATTTATATATTGGTAAAGCCAAGCCCCAGTATCTTTTTTTAGAAATCATCCAGTCATCCATATTTTTAAGCCAGTCAAGTTCACGCTGTAAACCGAACTCTGGGATCCACCTGATTTCTTTGGAGACTTCGGCTATCATCCCTCGGAGTTCGTCCATCGATATAAACCACTCTTGAACTAGCCTGTAAACCAACTCTGAATCGCATCTCCAGCACATTGGATATCTATGCCGATATCTTTCTAATTTGTAGAAAATATTTTTCTGCTTGAGATTTTCATATATCAGATCGTTGACTTCATAAACATTTTTCCCTGATAACCAATCAAACCCTTCAATAAAATCTCCAAATTCGTCCAGCGGAGCTATAACAGACAACTCGGTAAATTGCTTGGACAGAGCAAAGTCTTCTGATCCTGCTCCAGGAGCAATATGTACAATACCTGTCCCTTCGTTCTCACTAACTTCATCCCAGGCTATAACAATACTGTCTACATCTGCCTGAACGGGAAGTTCCTTGAAAGGACCATCATATTTAAGCCCCACCAATTCTTTGCCTGTCAATTCTTCAATTAGTTGATATTCACCTTTCAGACAAGACATCAAGTTTTTAGCCAAATAGAGATATTCATTTTGTTGCTGCACTTTCACATAGGCATAGTCAGGGTTAACAGCTGCAGCAGTATTGGATGTTAAAGTCCAAGGAGTGGTAGTCCAGACCAGCAAAAATTCGGACTCTTTGTCTTTCAAGGGGAATTTTATATACAGACCAGGATGGTCAATTTCTCTATATCCTTCGGTAACTATTTCATGTTGAGACAGGCCTGTTCCACATCTTGGGCACCAGGGCATCACATCTCTGCCCTCATATATCCAACCTCTTTCATTACATGTTTTAAGAAACAACCAAATGGTGTAATTGTTCTGGTCTGACATCGTATGGTATGAGTTGTCCCAATCCATCCAATAACCGAGCCGCGCCGACTGTTTAGAGATAATTTCAGCAAATCTTAGAACTCTTTTTTTGCACAATTCCACAAATTTATCTATTCCGTAGGATTCAATATCACGTTTTGATTTAAATCCAAGCTCTTTCTCCACTTCGACTTCTATCCACAATCCTTGACCATCGAATCCATTTTGATAGCGTTGATCAAATCCGTTCATCGCCCGGTATCTCAGAAACAAATCTTTGTATGTTCTTCCCCAGGCATGGTGAACACCCATTTTATTGTTGGCAGTTATTGGACCATCTATGAATGACGCGGTTTTATCCGCTCCTTCGTTCCTACTCATATATTTCGACGGGATATCATTCTTCTCCCAAAACTCAAAAATTTCGGTTTCTAATTTTGGAAAATCTTCTTTCGAATCAACTGGTCTAAACATTTTCAACACCTTCTTCAAAGTCTTCAAATAAAAAAAGCTCCTGTCCCCAAGGGACGGGAGCTAAATATTCCCGCGGTACCACCCTTATTCCTTAATCCGTGTTCAAACAGACCAAGACATCTCGTTAATTAACCGGCTTTCCCAGCCGAATATTGAGTAAATATTTTTCCGAGGAAGTGATATAGTCAGCGTACTTCGTATCTGCTCTCACCTTATCAGACTCGCTGGACGGTTGCGGCCTGACTACTTGTCTTCCAAATTACTCTCAACATAGAGGCTAGACAATAGGTTTGTGCATGTCAAGATGAAAACCAGTCACTAACCATCCAAGAGAACATTTTTTATCCATGGAATCAGATCGGCAATCAATTCTTGATTTATCTCATGTCCCATCACGTATTCATAATAAGTCGGTGAGTAACTTTCAGAGATTAAAAAATCACGAGCGGCACGAGACTCAGATATTGGTATCATCGTGTCTTGTGTACCGTGAGCGATAAAAATAGACTGTGATCGTTCTGTTGGCACTACCGATTTCAAATATGATTCGTTACGTATACATCCACTGAGGGCCATCAAGCCGGCAAACAGATCAGGTCTTTGGATACCTAAATCTAGTGACAACATCGCACCCTGAGAAAATCCTCCTAAAAGCATTTTGTCTCTGTAGAAATTGTATCGAGTTTTTACATTTTTTATCATCGTCGTCAAAATTTCTCTGGAATCCGAAAAATCCGTGGACTCAAGTTCCAACCAGGCATAGCCTGTGTATCCTGGTGCAAGTTCTATACTCAGCGGTGCATTCGGACATATATAAATGTATTCATCGCTACTGATAGCAGGAGTCAGTCCTGCCAGGTCATGCATATTTGAACCATACCCGTGCAATAAAATAATTGCCGGATATGGTTGCTGGGCATCAAACCCATTTGGTTCTACTACGATATATTCGATTTTTTCATCACAGTACGTTTTCAATTCCATTGTTTGACACCTTTTGCTTATTCAAGAAATAATTGAATAAGAAGCATAATATTTTGCCTTAAAGAACTGCAACACCGTTCCTTGAACACAATATGCAAATTGGGCTAAAATCAAAATATAATATGGTTATTAAGGTGAGATAGGTTGAGCAGATTAATTGAACGACTAGAAAAACTACACGAGAGAACTCCCGCTCCCATGGGTTTCGGTGCGCCTTCAAGAAAAGCCCCCTCGGAACGTAGTATGCTGATTATTGGTGAAACCACTCTGACGAAGCTTTCACGTCTTACCAAAGCAAACAAATTAAACCTCGATGCTTTGGTTATTAAAATCAAGCCGGGAGACGAAGATAAAATATCGTCAAAAGCAAAATCACTTGAAGGTTTTATTTGGGGAGCTTCGGCATCTAAATTCGAAAACGATATTGACAAATTAAAAGAGGCCGGTTGCGATTTTGTTGTATTCGATTCAAATCTAACGCCTGCTTCAGTCATCAATGATCCCGATCTAGGTAAATTTTTGAACGTCTCAGAAGAGATAAATGAAAATTCAGCGTCGGCTATACACGAGTTACCCATTGATGGAACAGTCTTCAATCCAAAATCATGCTCTCCATTAACAATCGATGACATTATCCATATACAAAAGATTGGCGGGATGTTTGGTAAAATTTCCGTAGTAGAAATCAATGAAACAATTACTTTAGAAGATATAAGTGCTATTCGTGAAACAGGGACTCACATATTAAAACTTGATGCGTCGGGAAGTTATATCAGTGAATTAGCACAACACCTAGACCATTTACCAATCAGGCGGGATCGTAAAAAAAACAAGACAGACATAATCCCACAAATACCATCAGCCCCTTCATTTTCTTCTGGACTAGAAGACGATGGTCACGACCACTAAGACCATCCTGACCACTTAAAACATCACAGAACCACGACCACCTCGACAATGATTTAGGTTATTGATGTTACCGGCAAAGTAGGATTTACATACTAGAACCAAAATACAACATCCAAGTGTTTTGATTGTAAACATGGTAGTAACCCCGTAAATGTTCTAATGGAAACAAGGAAATATACAGGCGTTGAAACACTTATATGAACTGAATATACGTTCTAGGAGCCCCGACGAAACCATAAAAATCGGTGAGGCGATTGGGCAAACAGCCAATCCGGGTGATCTGGTTTTATTACGAGGTCAACTAGGTACCGGTAAAACCTGTCTAACACAAGGAATTCTGTGGGGACTCGGTGGCACAGAATACGCTAGAAGTCCTACCTTTGTATTGATGTCTCAATACGAGGCAAGAATGACCCTATACCACATAGACCTTTATCGTATAGGATCAATACAAGAACTTGAAATTCTGGGACTTGAAGAAGTTATTTTCGGTGACGGAGTGACTGTTGTCGAATGGGCTGAAAGAAGCGGCGATTTATTCATTGAAAATGGGCTTAACATAGAAATAAGTTATGATCGAACGGATAACAGGATTATGAATTTGTATACGAATAATGACAAGTACGCAACTACGCTTGAAACAATAGGAAACTCCATCAACCCGGCAGATGTTGAGTAATGGAACTCTCTATAGACACTTCTACGAGGTATGCATCGGTTTCGTTAGCTCAACATGGAGAGCTGTTCGCTGCATTAACATGGACTTCAAGACAAAATCACTCTGTGGAACTAACCTCATCGGTTAATTCTCTAATGGACAGCATCGGCGCCAGTATTTCAGACCTAAACGCCGTATATATTGCTTCGGGACCCGGAGGATTCAGTGCGCTTAGAGTTGGGATGAGTTTAGCAAAAAGTATCTCTTATTCACGAGATTTACCTTTGGTTTGTATTCCTACTCTTGATATAGAAGCAGAACCATATCTTGGGTTATCTGAATCAATAGTAGCCGTTATACCTGCAGGGAAAAGCAGGAAATACATTGGGAAATACCAAACTGGTACATCTCCAGAATATATGACCGTTGACAATGAGAACGTTTTCAACGAGATTCCTCAATCTTCGATCGTATGCGGAGAAGGAGCATACGAATTACAAGGTTCGTTCAATTCGGCTCCGGATCAAGAAATAATCTTGAAAGGTTGTCCACCCCCTACAAGGCAACCGTCAATAATAGCTATGCTAGGCTACGACAGACTATCTACTGGCAACGTGGCCGATAAATATTCGGCCGAACCAATATATCTAAGAAGCACTCAATTAGAAAACGCTCAGCGTTCAACTAACCGTTGAACTAAATAAATCAGTAGTCTAAGGAGACAGGGATGAAACAACAGACACTAATACTCGTGAAACCTGACGGAGTCCAACGCGGCCTGATTGGACAAATAATAGGGCGCATAGAACAAAAGGGCCTCCAAGTGGCTGCAGCAAAACTGATCCAACTTGATCAGAATACAGCTGAAAAACACTATATCGAACATATAGGCAAACCATTTTTTACCGGACTCGTGAATTTCATCACTTCCAGTCCTATCATGGCAATGGTAATAGAAGGAGTAAACGCCGTTGAGGTAATGCGAACTACTATGGGATCAACCAATCCAATAGAGGCCGCACCAGGGACAATTAGAGGAGATTACGGTCTCTCAATAGGATTAAATTTGATACACGGTTCGGACTCAGTTGATTCAGCTAAAAGAGAGATTGCCCTATTTTTCTCAAAGTCCGAAATTATTGATTACAGTAGAGACGTAGACAAATGGATCACTGAATCCTAAGGACTTCTACTCCGTGCGACCAAACATTTTCCAGTCCATAAAAAGCTCTTTGGTCTGATCCGAACAAATCTATTATCACGTCACCAAAATCCATCAGTATCCAACCGCTCTCCGGTGCACCTTCGATGTGGTGCAATTTTAATCCGGCCGCTTCGATAGTAGTCTTCATATCCTCTGAAAGGGTGTCCATTTGCCTGGCGGATTCCGCTGTCATAATGACGAAGTAATCAACAAAGCCAGACACCTCATGAACGTCCAACAATAGGATATCAGTAGCCAATTTTTCAGATGCCAGATCTACGGCTAATCTAGCGTACTCCAGGGATTTCAACAGTCCTTGTTCAATCATGAGAGAATTATAAAGTTGAGCTATAAACTGGTCAACTAAATCTCAGAATGCAACCAATGAAAATCACTGTGAGTACATAACTAGGAGATCGAGAAATCCTTGAGGTAACAATTGTGTATATGCTAGTCTTTAAACATGTCTAAAAAACGCGTGATAGTAGCTATGAGTGGCGGTGTTGATTCTTCAGTAGCGGCGCTTCTACTCAAAAATCAAGGATACGAAGTCATTGGCGTTACGATGCGATTATGGAGTGTCGAACGCGATGATGTACCTCCTGACAGCAAAAGATGCTGCTCTGTTGAAGATGTTGAGGACGCTCGAAGGGTTTGCCAGACAATAGGCGCACCTCATTATTTCATGAATTTTGAACGTGAATTCCAAGAACACGTTGTTGACTATTTCGTTCGATCTTACGATCAAGGCAGAACTCCGCACCCCTGTCTTGCATGCAATGACAAAATTAAATTCGACTTCTTACTCAGAAGGGCATTGTTCCTTGACGCAGATTATATAGCCACCGGCCATTACGCCCGCGTCGCCCACAATGGGCACAGGTATCAACTGTTGAAGGGCATTGATCAAACTAAGGACCAATCTTATGTACTCTTCACCTTATCTCAAACTGAACTTGAAAAATTACTCTTGCCTGTTGGCGAATACCAAAAGAGTGATATCAGGAAACTCGCTCTGGATGCAGGCCTTCCGGTAGCCAACAAGCCTGACAGTCAAGAGATTTGTTTCATCCCAAGTGGGGATTACAAACAATTTATTGGAGAAAGATTAACAGCCAAACCTGGAGAAATAGTCGATATTGAAGGTAATGTTGTCGGCACTCATCCCGGAATTCAATTTTTCACCGTTGGACAACGTCGAGGTCTGGGCCTCAAAACCAATATGAATCACGCAAACTATGTTGTGGAAATTGATTCGGAAAGCAACCAGGTCACAATAGGTTCAGAAGAGAACCTAATGCAAAGCACGCTATGGGCTTCATCAGTGAATTTCACTATAGGATCTCCTATTCAAAACTCAATGGAAATTGAAGCGAAAATCAGGTATAAAGCGACTGAATCACCGGCAACAATAAGTCCTGATGGAGATTGGTTTAGAATTGACTTCCATAAACCCCAGCGCGCAATCACTCCCGGTCAGCCTGTAGTGTTTTATGACAAAGACGAATTGATCGGCGGAGGAATTATCGAAGTAAAGTCGCCAGTACTGACGAAAGTGACAGTGTAGACCTGAACAATATTGACGAAAGCCTGAAGAGATGGATTTCACCGAAATAGTCCAAATGGCTCTTAGTGAATCGACTGAAGATTTGGAGAAAGCGCTATCCGGACTCAGTAATGATGAACGCAGATTCCAACCAAATCAACATTCAAACCACATCGATTTCACATTATGGCATATGCTCAGAGTCGAAGATCATTGGATTTGTAGATTCGCACAACGAACTCAAACAATATGGGAAAGAAACGACTGGTCATCATTAATTGCCCTACCGATTTCTGAAACCGGATACGGATATTCAACTGAACAAGTTCTCAACCTAAACATATTTGACATGGATAAGATGATGGAATATTCAAATAGTGTAAGGGAAAACACTGTACATTTTTTGAACTCTTTAACTAAAGAGGATCTTAGTAACTGCCCTGACCCAAGGAAGCCTGGATACTCTATTGCGCGAATGCTCTCTCACTTGATTGTTGAACTCAGTCAACACGTCGGACAGATTGCATACCTCAGAGGATTCCAACGTGGCATCAATCAATAAACGTTAAATGTAACATCAGGTTATAGCCTATGAATGTAGCTGTTATTGGTGGTGGTATATTCGGGATGGCCTCAGCGTTGGAACTTACTCTGAGAGGTCACAAAGTCACCTTATTTGAAAAAGACTCCATCCCTGCCCAAAACGCGTCATCAACCGATGTTTCCAAAGGTATTAGAAGAACATGGTACGGCGATGACGATAAATACGTGGATCTAGTAGAGCAAGCTGCATACAAATGGAGGGAATGGGAAAGTTCCTTAAAAACCAGGGTGTATCACCAAACCGGATCTTACTTGATCCTTGAGTCACTTGAACCTGGATCCCCAATGCACAACAGTTTAAAGGTCTTGAAAAGCAGGGGTGCTGAACTAGAGATACTTTCTGCAAAAGAAGGAAAAGCCAAATTCCCACAAATCAACACATTGCCATATGAAATTTGTGTTTATGACCCGTGGGGAGGCTATATTGAGAGCAGTAACGCAATCATTCATCTTTTAAGCCTCGCTCTGGAAATGCAAATTGATATACTTGAAGGACACGAGGTTTCAGCAATAGAAGACCTTGGAGACAGTGCGTCTTTAACAAGTGGCAAATTGTCACTAAATTTCGACCGCGTAGTCGTAGCAACAGGGGCATGGATTGCAAGTTTACTACCATCCATAGGATCAAACATGAGAGTTACTCAGCAAGAAATGTTATTTATTAAGACACCCGATTCTGATGCATTTTCCCGCAAAACAATGCCTGTTTGGTCCGTGGCACCCGACGGTGACGGTTGGTACGGATTTCCGATTTTGAAAGAGGGCTACACAAAATTAGCCAGAGAACCCCTAGGTGAAATAGTTGAACCCAATGTTGAGAGATCTGGAACAAACGATTTTAAATCCCAAGCTATTGATTTCATGACAGCAAGGATCCCAGGTATGGCTGAAGGCGAAATAGTCGGGGGGAGGAAATGCTTATATACAAACACTCCTGATGATCATTTTGCTATCGATTGGGTCCCGGGATCTCAAACGATGATTGTTGCTGGCGGAGGAAGCGGTCATGGTTTCAAATTTGGAGGAGTAATAGGTGATCTAGTAGCAGATGTTTTAGAAGAAAAGGATCAACCGAAGCTTGATTTGTTCAGGATAGGACAACGATTCAGTTCTGACCAAATCTATCGCCCTGAAAATAAAACACGAGGTTTTGCGACTGAAAGGAACAAAAATTAGTTAATGGCATTTATTGAAGGGAAATTTGTTCCTGATTTCTCTGAGGAAAACAAACTACAAAAAGATGGTTTTTTATATATTGCTGGATTGGATGAAGTAGGGAGAGGATCCTTAGCAGGACCCGTCGTCACAGGCCTAGTAGTATTTCCCGCCGGAGCTGATTATGAATGGCTAGCATCTGTGAGAGATAGTAAGGAACTCACTTCCAAGAAACGTGAAGAACTAGCGCCGTTGATAAAGTCCACAGCATTAGTTGCTGAAATCGGAATGAGCACAGCCGAAGAAATTGATGACTTGGGTATAGTCACGGCCACCAGATTGGCGATGCAACGCAGTTTAGATGCAGCGCTTTTAATGCCTCAATTCTTACTAATCGACGCTATTAAATTACCGAGTTCGAACATCCCTCAAAAGTCGATTGTAAAAGGTGATTCTAAGTGTCTTTCGATTGCAGCCTCATCCATACTAGCAAAAGTTACAAGAGATTCTTTAAT
>CEUS01180295.1_pt1 | contig 22643 bp, 18 predicted proteins | sample 427031 | NCBI WGS metagenome assembly CEUS01 (sample SAMEA2622837, study PRJEB7988) | marine metagenome | biome: marine biome (ENVO:00000447); feature: marine epipelagic mixed layer (ENVO:xxxxxxxxx); material: "saline water (ENVO:00002010), including plankton (ENVO:xxxxxxxx)" | depth 140 m | reverse complement strand
CGGCGGCAAGAGGGATGAATGGATCCATGTTCTTTTTTCTTTCCCGTGGCGGTCCTAGTGTTTGGTCCAGGGTTCTCTTGCTACAAAACGGGGTCCAGACGCCAGGCAACCGTTCATCGGAGGACTGCCCCGGCGTGAAGAATCAGTTCCTCAAGAACCTCATAGCTCTGGGCTCCAACCAGTATCCTATCTTCAGAGAGATACGTCGGCACAGCCGTGATTTGGTGATTTTTGGCCAACTTCCAATCATTTGTCACGTGTCGAAGCTCGGTTTCATACTCTAGGGCCTTTCGAGCCTCCACGCCAGATAGACCAACAGATGTAGCGATTTCTAGGAGCCGGTCGAGATCTCCCAAATTGATGCCGTCGACGAAGTAGGCTCGGTATAATGCGCCATGAATGGCATCTCCTCCAGGCTGCTTATCTGCCCATTTGGCCAATTGTTGGGCTCGGCGTGTGTTATAGGTGTGGCTACGATATCCATAAGGAAGGCCTTCTGCAGACATCAATGCTTCCATTTGGGTCCGCATGACATCCACATCTACCTGTTGGCCAAACAACTTCTCAAGTGTCATGCCATCTGAGGGTGTGTTCGGGTGCAATGGGAACATTCGATGCACCAGAGTCACTTGGTAAGACCGACGCAGACGTTCAGTACGGGCCGCACTGAGATAGCACCAGGGTCAAACGTAATCGATGAACATTTCGAGAGAGACCATACAGCCAGAATACTAGATGCGGAGAAACTTCGACCAACTAGAGGGCTTCCGGGGCGATGTATTTGGCTCAGCGACGACTGGGTGTTCACTGACAAAGACCAAGTCATAACGTGAGATATGGTCTAATTAAGCTGTGCAGAGTGACTGAACAATGCCCAGGCGTTTTCGTCTCATTGTTACATTTGTGGCTATCTTGAGAGTCACAATGTTCGGAGCCCTCGCACGATCTAGCGTAGACGACTCGACTATGCCGGATTCGGAACGACAGGAATGCCCAGGTCATTTCTTAGTGACGAAATGCCGAGGCGTCGGCGATCCGAGCAGCGAGAGCCTTGATCGGTTTGAATTGCCGAGGAGGCTCAAACAGGCTCTTGACAAAGGATGCTCAGGCTGCCGGTTCTGGCTTGGAGTCGGAATAGGGTTTGGGATTCATGAAGGTGGCCATTTGGTTGCAAACTGGGCTCTCGGGGCATCCCCGTACCTTAAGGGCGTCAGAGGCGGGGGAGTGCCTTTTTTTGCAATAAGCCACGCTGAGACCCTCACAGCCAAGCAAGAGTTCCTAGTGTCTTCCGCTGGACTCTGGTCGCAATTTCTCGCCGCCGAGGTAATTCTCTCTCACAGTCCAGAGCTCAGAGACCGAAGAGCTGCCATTAGGAAGGGGCTACTGGGCTTCCATATTGCCTCTTCGCTGCTGTACGGGCTGACAGGGTTGGCTCATCTAGGTCCCCTCGAACGAGACACACGGGGCATGGCTCTAGGCTGGGATGGAAACGAAAGGTGGGCTGGATTAACTGTTCTCGTTCCTGGACTCCTAGATAGTTACCGTTATATTAACCCTTCCCTAAAATGGATTTCCTAGGCTTCGCGAGTCTCAAAATTCTTGCTAATTGTGCCACTCCTGATGTGATGGAGTTTACATATTCATTGCTCAGATGATTGAATGCTCTGTTTAGAAGTCGACCTTGCGGCACGGGATAAACGCCAAAAATTAAAAGAGTTCGATTAACGGTTCCCTCAGTGGCCTCTAAGGCCTTGATACCCAGACGGCGCTCAGATGACCAGACAGACTGGACTCACTCCTGTTCAAAAACTGAGCGTCCTTAGCTTCTTCGTCTGTTCGTGTTTATTTCACCTACGGATATACGGGCTGACTGACGACCACTTCGACCGCATTTCCAGAGGCCGCCAAATTGCCCAATATGGAGAACTCCCGTTTAAGGATTTTTTTGATCCCGGCTATTTTTTGACGTTGTTTACTTCAGCAGCAGGGCAATGGATCTTTGGCGACTCCCTTCTGGGCGAAGCATTGATCAATATTGTGGGTCTGTCTCTTGGTTTTTCGTTCACGCTAATAATGCTGATACGAGTCAGCGGAGGGCTTCCACTTGCTTTGTTGTTGACGACATTTGCCGTGTCTATTGAACCCCGGTTCTACGATTACGACAAAGTGTTGTTTTACTCACTTGGTCTACTCCTTTGTTGGCGTTACGCTGACAAACCATCCTTACTCAACCTAGCTCTATTCAGCTCACTTACGGCCTTGGCGTTCTGGTTTCGTTACGACAACGGTGTATACCTAGCCTGTGCCGGTCTTGTCACTCTATTTGCTCTGCATACCGAAAAAACAGTATTTCTGCACCGACTAGGAACCTTTGCCCTGGGCGTCACTATATTGTCGTTGCCGCCTCTGACGTTTCTGCAGGTCAATGGCGGTGTGTGGAACTACATCGGTCAGATCGGTAGTTATGCAAGCCGAGAAGGCACACGAACTGAGCTCTTTAGCATACCTAGAATCACAATTGATTCCACCCAGCCCTGGTTTGCAATAGCCTCCAAACCAAGCTATCCGATCAAGATCAGATGGGTTGAAGACCTCAGTGAATTAGAGCGCTCGACGGTCGAACGACGTTATGACTTGAAGGCCGCCCTTTTGGAGGGAGACCGTACATGGGAGTATCAACTTGCAGACCCATCCACTGAACGAGTGGGCAGCCTCATAGCAGAGCCTTATATAGAAGATACAGGGTTAATCGATCGTGGAACCCAAACCGTACCAGCTGCAGAATCATTAGCAGGGGCAATCGAGAGATTCCTGTTTAACATTCTTCCTCCACTCAGAATTCAACTGTTGCCAGGCGTCTTCTCTTCTATAAACCGCACCGCTTTCTACTATTATCTCTGCCTCTTGATTCCTGCCTTGGCGCTTTTTGTCGTCTGGAGGAATAAGGCCCGGAAGGCAGAGATGCCTCATCAACAAACTGATACCGCTCGTGGACTCTCCCTGGTAGTACTGTGCCTACTTGTAGACGCGTTCATTCTACGGTCTCCCGTCGAGGCACGGATTGGCGCCATCGTCCCCTCCTTGACCCTTTTGGCAGCCTGGACCACTGTGCGTCTCTTGCCAATGTTTTCGAATTCCTTGAAGCTGACAAGACCGTTCCGTTCAATTGTCTGTGTTTTAAGCCTATGCATCTGCGGTTCTGGATTACTGCTTTCATTGAGCTCGCGGCTAGAATCGGGTTCAAACTCCCTGAGATCGTCTGCATCAGTCCTCCACACATTGGCCCAGACGCCACCTTCGGAGGTCCTCCTCCCTCGTGGAGGACAGGCAGGATTGATTCGGTATCTTCAAAGTTGTACGAAGCCAGAGGATAAACTGCTCGCCACTTGGTTTGCTCCACAACTATTCGCGATGAGTGGACGGGGGTTTGGAGGAGGAATGTTGGTGTTTTTTGGCGGTCATTGGTCGTCTGTCGCCCACCAACAACAGATTATCGCCAAGCTATCGAATGAATCTGTTCCCCTCGTTATTGTTGACAAAGCCACTGCGAGGGAGTTCGAACAAGAATATCAATTAGTAAATCATCATTTGCAGCGAACCTATCGCCTGGCCCGAGAATCAAGTTTTGGAGACCCAGAGGTTAGCAATGATGGATATCAAGTACTGGTTCAACGTGACCTCTCTCCTACAGGAAGATATGACTCATGGGATCTCCCCTGTTTCCGGTGATCAAGCCAATGATGGGTGAACGTGAAGGAATCAACTCCAAGACAAAGGTAGAAGCCAAATGGATATTAATAGCAACATAAGCAACCACCAGTCGAGGAGAGGCATCCCGATGAGGGCAAGATATTGTTTAGTTCTTCTCTCCCTTATAGTCCTTGTCTCGCAACCTACTTGGGCAGAAAACCAGGACTCTACTGGCGAGATCGTAAAGAGGGCAGTGCTAAAGGCCTGGGATTCTTATCTCGCGGCTTTTTCAGCTGGCCGTACCGACATTGTCGCTAATAGGGTCTACGCTGCACCCTCCTACCAAATGGGGAATAGTGGTGTGAACCTCAGAATGACAACTGATGACGTCAAGGCCAGTTTCGACGAGATTCACAGTCAACTGGAAAGAGAGCAGTATGATCGTTCAGAGACCGACGCGGTTGTAGTTTGCGTACTTAATGGGTCTACAGCCCTTCTGAGCGCACACTTCACTCGGTATCGAACAGATGATGCTCCATTGATGACCGGAGCTTCAAGTTACCTGTTTGGCAAACTCGATGGGGATTGGCAAATTATTGCGATCATTGCTAATCCTTCAAGAAAATTGATCACTTGTGAGTAGTAATACGAGGGGACCTAAAGGAAAAGGATTTTGAATTGAGAGTCCTGGTACCCAACTGGGGAGTGGCACGAATATCAAATGGACGGAGCATAATTGAGCTACTTTTTCTTCAGGCAAGCCATTTAAGGGAACTGAAATGAACAAAGAGAGGCACGACATCAATCATGACCATGAGCTTGAGCCTGTTGCGGAGTCATCAACGACAAAGGCAGAGGAGGCTGGTAAGCCTCCCTATCTCATCGAAGAAGCCCGGTCGGCCCGAGCACGCTGTAAGACCTGCAGAAAGAAGATCGCTAAACAAACTTTACGTCTCGGAATTCTTATCGTGGGACCTTTCGGACCTGGGTATCTCTGGCATCACCTAAAGTGTGCGGCGGGGCGGCTACCCGAGCGGGTCCAGGAAGCCTACGAACAGGAGGCCTGGCGTTGGGCGACCCCAATACCCAAGGTGCCCTCCCTGGAATCCTTGATGAAATTGAAGGCACAGGCTGAAGAACGCCGGGCAACCCGCAAGTTTCCTCCCTATGCAGAACGAGCTCCCTCGGGCCGCTCAAGCTGCAAACATTGCGGCCAGACTATCGAAAAGGGCACCTGGCGGATCGTTTTGGGACGTGAGGTGGAATTTGGCAGTCAAGTGCGGACAACTCCGATTAATGTATTGCCAGCTCACGTAAAAGAAGTTCTCCAAGAGCCAGATTGCACTTCCACCTCAGGGGATCTCGCAGCCACAATAGAGAAAAACAGTGGATTGACTTCAGCAGATTTTACGGCAGTTCTCACTGCGATTGGTTCCTTGGATTAAGAGTGTTTGAACCCCCGTGATTGCCGTTGTAGGTCTATGAGATGGAAGTGTTTAGAGTCCGCCACAGTGACCTGCCTTTTTGAACCTCAAACCAGGCTCCTTCCACAGAGAAAGAAGCCTGATTGATAACGACCCTAACGTCCGTCAGAGATGTGTTGCACTGTAGCGGCTAAGCGCTGTTCAGTCACCTCAAAATCACTGTATCGCTGAGGGACAGTGTAGGCTTCAATGACCTCTTCGGGTGATTGACCCGCTGCCAGTCCAGTCTGAGCCTTTGTCAATAGGTCGTTATAGAAACCGCTATAGTTAACGAAATCATCCCAAGTGCGGAGGATGTTGTCATGGCCTGGAATAATGATGTCGACTCCTGCAATTCCGGCAACGGCCTTTTCAAGAGTTAAACCAAACTCAATTGCGCTTCCATTAGTGTTGTCAACGTCCAGGTATGGTAATCCTCGGCGGGCAAACATATCCCCAGTGTGCATCGCTCTGGCCTCCTTAAAAACAACGAAGGTGTCTCCGTCGGTGTGCCCACGTCCGAAATAATACAGATCGACTTGCTCTATTCCACTAAAGAGCGAGGTTCGTGTGGAGAAGGTTGTTTTAGGAAGATATTTGGAATTGTCACCCTTAAATGATTCGCAATTCGTGATCGAGCCTCCCCGGTAGCCCGCGCCGTCGTTACAAGTCGGTCTCGACATATGTGAGAGAGTGTTTTCGTGAACGATGAAATTCACCGAGTCTGAAAACTCGACATTACTGCCACTATGATCCCAATGGGTGTGGGTATTTATGATTGTTGAAATCGGTAGATCGGTAATACCTCGTACCTGTTCCAGTATGTCGGCACCGTAGCCACTAATTTTAGTATCTACAAGCACGACACCGGAACTGGTCACAAAGATGGCGGTGTTGCCACCCCCTCCCATGCCTTGAACAGAGGGAGCATTAGCTAGCATGTAAAGATTCTCATCTACTTGGTGCAGCGCGAGACTCGCCCGAGACTGACGTGCTTCATTGCTCACGACCATCAAAGACACAGAGATAATTGTCACGATGCTAAGAAATATAGGTCGTCTCATCTGGAAATCCTCCTGGGCTTTTTGAGAGCAGAACTAACAATGTCCACTGACACTTTCAAGGCCAGAACACTCACGAACAAACAATGCCAACTGAAAAGTAGCGTGTCTCGATTACGCTGTTTGATATTTTACGCCCATTGGCGGTGGAGTAGGGCCGTCGTTGCGGATTGGGTTAGGTCTAAGAGGTCCTATGAAGAGGCACTCATCCCAAGACACATCCGGTTGCTACTCTCACTGGCATACCACCCAGCCTAGACATCGTTGCGTTCCGGCTGTAATTGCGTCAGTCGGCCCATCCGAGCCAGCGAGAACAGCATCGATGGGGAATCTAGAATATTGACTCGGTAGAAAACTTTGATACCGTGATCGGGTGCCCAAGATGGAAAAAACCTTTAATGGAGCTGGCTCCAAACTTGTCGATTACACTCTTTGTCTTGAATCAAGCCATCCCACTGAATTTAATGCAATTTGGTGTTGCTGACTGAGCCGACCTATGAAGCCTGAACAGCTCTATATCCGAGAGTGGGTGTTTCTGCTACTGTAACAATAGGGATGGCTGGTCCTTGAGACGTCCAAGACAGATACAACACCATGCTAGATTAGGAATACGTCATATGCTGCTTACTACCGGGTCACGGGTGTCCGTGATTTTATTGGTCATTGTTGTCGCAGCCGGATGTCAGGGTGGAGGACTAGGTCTCTTCGGACCCTCAACCTCAGTGGATGGAACCTGGACCGGTACTTTCGCTTTTGGCACTACTACCGCAGATGTAACAGCTACATTATCTGAAGGCTCTGGCGGTGAGGATACTGTGGCTGGTACGTTTACCGCAGTAAGGTCAACTTCTGATGATTCAGGCTTACCCAACCCCAACACCACCGATGGTGGATCAATAACTGGCGCAGTGGGCAAGGGAATTGGACTGCCAACGGTCACCCTAACATTCGAATCAACTAAACATTGCCACTGGACCCTAACAGCAGTTCTTGACGACAAGACGATGACTGGAACGTGGTCAACGGCTTCCGGATGTGATGTTGCCTTTAGCGGAGGGACAACTCTCTCGCGTTCTTGAGTGAGTGACGGCAAGATCAACACGGTGTTGACCACGGTGCATTTCGACGGCTTTCGAGCTGCTTATATGGTGGTCAGACACAGAAGCTTCGGACCGCATTGTTCCACCTAACATGTAGGACAACTAGGCACAGCACTAATCAACTCTGTCAAGATCATTTGATAAGCTACCATCCAACAAATTGCGCGCGTGTAGCTCAGTTGGATAGAGCAACCGCCTCCTAAGCGGTAGGCCCCTGGTTCGAATCCAGGCACGCGCGCCACACTAAATATTGTGGTTGTGGGACTTTCTCCTGGACATCGATTTGTGACATTTGACTGTGGTCAAGACGGGGCTCTGGTACACTGTAGGTCTAGTTGTAGGAAATTCGACATAAAAAGAGTGAGAGACACTAATGAGGCGGAGTGAACGTCAACACCTGAAGGAGAATGCTTTAGCAGTTGCGGTGTCCAACATATGGATAACAATCCAAAATTCAAGAAGGATACTGGCAACCATTCTCATAGTTGGATTTAGCGCAGTCATTGTCTCAGGCGGGTACTTCTGGTGGTCTGGGCAAGCTGGAGCCCAGGCTGGAGCCCTCCTCTCTGAGGCGCTTGAGCTGGCAGACGCACCAGTGGTACCTCCACCGACTTCATCCGATGCTACAACGGATGCTCCTGATACAACCGAGGGGCTCACGTCGGATGAAGATCCCGATCCACCCTTTAGTCAACCGGCTGGATCCTATCCATCACTGGAAGAAAAGATGTCAGCAGCTCTCCCGAAGCTCTTGGAAACAGCCGACACCTATCCAGACAACCCGGCTGGCATCACCGCCAGGTACAGAGCCGCCGCTGCATTAGCCGAACTCGGTCGCCACCAAGAAGCGGCCGACCACTATCAACAGGTTATTGATCTCGATCAAATCGGAATCTATGGCCGTATGGCAATTCTTGGGCTTGCCGCCACACAGATCTCCCAGGGTGAACCTGGTGAAGCTATTGCTTTACTTGAAGAGTCATCGGCAGGGAGTTCACAGACCGACCTGCCCCTTGACGGTATCCTGATGGAGCTTGCTAGAGCCTATCGACTGGCTGGGCGTTTGGGGGATGCCCGAGCGACCTACCAACGAGTGATGGACGAGTTCCCGACCTCACTCTACTTTAATAATGCCGAACGTGAGCTTCAGATGCTCAACGTAGAGGGCTGACACCGAGAGGCCATGATAGAGCCCAGTTTCACGGTGGGCCTCCTGCAGATGGCCTGTGTCGGCAATAAACAAGCCAATCTCGACAAAGCTGCAGGCTTGGTTCATGAAGCCGCCGCACGGGGCGCCCAAGTGGTGTGTTTACAAGAACTATTCAGCTCAGAATACTTCTGCCAACGGGAGGATAGTAAATATTTCGATCTGGCTGAACCGATTCCAGGGCCAATCACAAATCAGTTTTCCGATGTGGCAGCTCAGCTTGAGGTTGTTCTCGTCGTTCCAGTGTTCGAGCGGCGAGCCCCTGGGGTGTATCACAATGCTGTTGTTGTAATTGACGCTGATGGTCAACTTTTGGGCCATTACCGTAAAACTCACATTCCAGACGATCCTCTCTACCAGGAAAAATTCTATTTCACCCCAGGTGATCTTGGGTACCCTGTTTTCAATACTCGTTTCGCCCGTATCAGTCCTCTGATCTGTTGGGACCAATGGTTTCCGGAGGCAGCGAGGTTGAGTTCTCTCGGAGGTGCTGAATTACTGGTTTACCCAAGCGCAATTGGCTGGCATCCAGCCGAGCGATTCACGAAAGGGAAGTCCCAACACGACGCTTGGCTCACCATGCAACGTAGCCATGCCATCGCTAATGGAGTATTTGTAGCGACCACCAACCGCGTGGGTCACGAGGGCCCTGAAGGCGCTGGTCTCGATTTTTGGGGCCAATCTTTCGTGTGCGATCCAGCCGGTCAAATCTTAATTAGAGGGTCAGTCGACGATGAAGAAGTTTTGCTTGCAAAATGCCACAGAGGACTGATTGAACAGCAGCGACGAGAATGGCCCTTTCTTCGGGACCGTCGGATCGACAGTTATGGGGACCTAGCCCGGAGGATCCGTGATGAGCCAGACGACATCGTCTCCAAGTCGAGAACCCCGGAATGAGTTCATCCCCGTCCTACAAGGCCGCCATTGACACACTAACACCATTAGCTCAGGGCTTCACCATGCCTGCTGAATGGCAGCCACATCGTGCTACCTGGCTTGTTTGGCCACACAATCAAAATGATTGGCCTGGGAAACTAGTTTCAGTGACTTGGGCCTACGGAGAGCTAATCCGACACCTGGCGCCCCACGAGACAGTGGTAGTTGTGTTTGCAAGCCCTGAAGAGGAGTCCAGCGCTTTATGGCAACTCCGGCAGATTGGGGTAGATATTAACAAAATAGAACGCGTTGAATGTTCTACGAATCGCTCTTGGATTCGAGATACCGGTGGAACCTTTATCAAGAAGGAAGGACTGCAAAGTAATTCCTCTGAAGTAGCACTGGTCGATTGGGGGTTTAACGGTTGGGGTAAGTACAGTGACTGGGTACTCGACAACAAGTTGCCTGAGAATCTCGCACGTGTAAAAGGGTATCGCCGTTTTTTGCCAAGTCACCCTCAACAGGGTAGACCTGTAGTACTCGAAGGTGGAAGCATCGATGTAAATGGCCAAGGCGTTGGGCTGACCACTGAGCAATGCCTTCTCGACAATAGGGTTCAACCTCGAAATCCAGTTCTCGGGCTAACGGACTTGGAAGAGGTGCTGACCGATTATCTTGGCCTTGACAATATCATTTGGTTGGGTGGTGGTATCGCCGGGGACGACACTCATGGTCACGTTGATGACGTGGCACGATTCGTAGGACCAAACACCGTGGCAATTGCCACGGAAACTAACCAGGCCGATATTAATTATTTGCCGCTTCGAGAAAATTTGGAGCGGTTGGAGGTCGCAAAAACCAAGGCGGGCCACCTGACCGTGGTGCCTATCCCGATGCCACAGCCCCTTTATTTCGATGGTCAGCGGCTGCCTGCTAGCTACTTGAATTTCTATCTAGCTAATGAGGTCGTTCTGGTGCCCACGTTCAACGACCAGGCTGACCGAGTCGCACTTGGGGTATTCGAAGAGCTTTTTCCAGACCACCAGGTAGTTGGCATTCACGCTGTTGACCTCGTCTTAGGGCTTGGGTCCGTACATTGTCTTACTCTCCAAGAGCCTCAAGATTGATTCTGCCTTTGAGGAAACCTTGTTTTGTGTACCAGTTCGACTCCTATAGAGCATCAAGAAAGAAAGCAGTCGAGAGTGGAAACGCAGATTTAGGCCTAGATCCCTTGAGGGACTCTGACATCGCACTTCTAGAGGTGATCGTCTTGGGCCCTAATGTTTCAGTCAGCCGATCAACAGCGAACATAACAGCATCAAGGGCACCGCATAGGGTGCTGTCGTAAAGATAATCACCGACAAATTGAACCTCTGGCCAGCGCACATCTGGACTATGCCGTCGGTTCAGCGCTCTTAAGGGAACTCCACCGGGCTTGGCACACACTCCTGAGGTTCCAGTCCAGCGATCAACGGAACTGCTTACCAGCAGATTCTCATTCAAGGGAGTCGATGCGGGCATCGCCTGTAACACGGCCCGGACAACCTCATGATCTGAGCGAACGGCTTGCTCTCGGGCACTGGCCCCGGCCAGTAGCCAACTTTGAACCCCCACCCCGGCGCCCCCCCCATCCGGTGACTGGTCATAGACGGTCACACCCCCGAAAGCATCACTTACGAAGTAGTCTTCAGGAAACTGTTGACTCCAGAAACGCCGCCGACAAAACAAGGTCACCCGCACGTAGTCCGTGGCATGGTCATGATGCTTAACATGGTCCGCAACTGCTGCCTCTAATTTGGCATCCAACCAGCGAATCTTCCGCACCCCACGAGGAGGAAGGGTAACAAGAAGCCCGTCAACATCAAGTTCGATACTCTCATTGTCCTTGCCATCATATGTAAGTCGAATGCCACGGGCTCCGTGAGCTGCCACCTGGGTGACTGGGGCATGAAGACAAATCTTGGCATGCACTCGATTCCTCAAAGCCTTGATGATGCTCTCATTGCCGCCAACCAGGGTATACATGGAGCAGTAATCGGGATGGTCGATCAGTAAGTTATCCATCCCAAACAACCCCGTTGCATGTGGGGGTTCAGTTGCCAAATCGCTATGACACTGCATGGCAGTGAACCATTGACAGAAGGCATCATCAATCTCTGAAAGCACATCCTCGAAAGTCCGCCGCAACCAAGGGTGGGTGTTATCTTGTTCTCGGCCGGCAAGTGCATAATCCTGAGGAGGACGCAACGCGGTCCCACGTTCCCAAAAGCAACGGAGTCGATCAACACCTCGCTGCCCCAAGAGACCAATCAAGGCTCGTTCATTCCGAACTACCTCGTTATTGACAACAAAGTGTGGTGTGCCTGTCAGAGCTTTTATTTCGAGTCCGAGGTGCCGAACAAGAGACTTTAGATTGGGGCTGCCCTTAATATCATAGAACTCTGCCGCCCCCGCTTCATAGCGGACATGGGTCTCTGGCTCAATGGGACTTCGAACCCTGCCTCCAACCCGCCCACTAGCCTCAAACACCACAACTTCTAGCTGATCATCGAAGGCTTGTTCTAGAAAATATGCAGCCAATAAACCACTGAAGCCTGCTCCGATGATTCCAACTGTCTTGGCCACTATTTGAGGTCCAGGCTAGTGCTCTCGCAGACTCTCTCCTCTACCGGGCATCTCAAATGTTTACTCAGCACTCTTTTTTAGCTCATTGAGGAATGCTAGAGCATCAACAGGTGTCATCTGGTCAATATTGACCTGACGGAGACGCCTAGTGATGGCATCGTCAGAAGGATTAACAAAAAGTCCCAACTGAGCTTGACGCTTGGAATCTACGGTTTCTTGAGTGGGACTGCCACTTCGAACCAGCTCATCCCGCTCCAAACCAAACAGAATTTCCTTGGCACGCTCTACAGTCCGTAAGGGAAGTCCGGCCAGGCGGGCCACCTGAATACCGTAGCTTCGGTCAGACCGACCAGGTTCCACTTTCCGTAGGAAATGTATTTGATCTTCCCACTCTCGAGCCACGACATGGTAATTCACAACGTTAGGCAAGGCGTCCGCAACATCGGTAAGCTCATGATAGTGAGTTGCAAACAGTGTTTTGGGTCTAACGGTTTCATCAGTAGCAAGATGCTCAGCCACCGCCCAGGCAATACTCAACCCATCGTAAGTGGCAGTGCCTCGTCCTATTTCGTCGAGAATTACCAAACTTCTAGAAGTCGCCGCGTGTAATATATTCGCGGTTTCCTGCATCTCAACCATAAAGGTTGATTGTCCTCGAGCTATGTTGTCCGATGCTCCAACCCTAGCAAAGATCCGGTCTGTAATGGGAAGCTTAGCTCGGTCCGCCGGAACAAAAGAACCGATTTGAGCCAGTAAGACGATCAAAGCCACTTGTCTCAAGTAGGTGGATTTTCCACCCATATTGGGCCCCGTTAAGATGATCACCTGATGGGATGAACTAGTAAGAGTTACATCATTAGGTACGAACGGCCGGTTGGCGTGACGCTCGACAATCGGGTGTCGTCCTTCAGTGACGACCAGTTCATCTCCATCATGCACATGGGGTTTAGTGTAATCGTAGAGCGCTGCCGTTTCGGCTAATCCTGCCAGCACATCAAGGCAGGCTAGCGACCTCGCTGAGTCCTGAATAACCTCAGCTTCCAACGCAACACTCCTTCTCAGGTTCTCAAATAATTCAATCTCCAATTCGATAATTCGTTCATCGGCGCCAACCACCTTGTGTTCATACTCCTTTAAGGCAGGAGTAATAAAACGTTCTCCTCCGGCCACTGTTTGCTTGCGGTGGTAGTCATCTGGAACTGCATGTAGATTTGCTTTCGAAATTTCAATGAAGTACCCAAAGACCCGATTGAATCGAATCTTCAAAGACCCAATGCCGGTGCGACCACGCTCGGTCGCCTCCATTGCAGCAATTTCTTCTTTGCCACCAATGCTAACGCGTCGGAGTTCGTCTAACTCCGAGTTAACACCTGACCTGATCACCCCTCCGTCTCGAGCCAAAGCGGGCAGGTCGTCATTAAGAGTGGTTTCAACGGCATCTCTCAATTCCGGAACCTCATCAAGTCCAGCTAAAAGGCTTACGACGAGAGGGGCGTCAAAAGAACCTAGTAAATGTTTTATAGGAGGTATTACTGCCAGAGAGCGCTGCAATGCCAATAGATCTCGTGGACCAGCTGTGCCTAAGGCGGCGCGAGCCACCAATCGTTCGATGTCATGTACCGATTTCAAAGCTTCACGGAATTTGGCCCGTTCAACTGACCGGAAGGCGAACTCCTCAACCGCATCTAAACGATCATGAACCCTTTCGATATTGATGAGTGGACGAAGAAGCCATTCCCTGAGCAACCGACTGCCTCCAAGTGTGACTGTCTTGTCGATTTGATCTAACAATGACCCTTGACGAACGCCTTCCGTGGACCGAATGACCTCAAGGTGCTTGAACGTGGCAGAATCAATGAGCATTGAATCAGCCACCTGTCTAAAGTCAATACTAGTTACATGAACCAATTGGTTCTTTTGAGTCTCACGAAGATAGTGGACCAAAGCTCCGGCGGCAGGAACGGCTGCCACACAGCCATCAAGGCCGAACCCTTCCAACCCTTCAGTGGCAAATTGCGTAGTCAATTGGGAGCGGGCACGCTCCTGATCAAAATTCCAAGGTTCAAGCTTTGTTACCGTGGATTGGGAACCTTCAGGAATCAATTTTTCGAGATCACTGTCTTGGGGCAAGAGAACTTCTCGGGGACGGAGTAGAGAAATATCGTCTGACAGCCCCTGCCGACCCACCTCTCCATCATATTCCGTAGCGACAAATGAGCCGGTTGATAAATCTAGCAGTGCCATACCGAAAATCGCATCTTTGGGTGGGGCAACGCCCGAAGGGATAGCAACCAAACACATAAGGTATGTTGGCTCCCGTTCCTCTAGGTAGCCTGTGTCGGTAAATGATCCTGGTGAAATAACCCGAACGACTTCTCTGCGGACGAGGCCTTTGCTCTTCTTGGCATCTTCGATCTGTTCACAGATGGCTACTTTGAAACCTTTTTGAACAAGTCGAGCTAAATAACTATCTGCTGCGTGGTGAGGGATCCCGCACATTGGGATTGCGCCTCCGGAACTATCCTTAGAGCGTGATGTGAGCGTTAAATCAAGTGCGCGGGATGCTGTGAGGGCGTCCTCGTAAAACATCTCGTAGAAATCCCCCATCCTGAAAAACACGATGGCATCACGATATTGGCGTTTCGCGTCAAGATACTGACGCATCGCCGGCGTTGGCTGGCGAGAACCTTTGTTCGGATGACTAGAAGTTGGCGTCACTTGAGCAGGGAGATGCACTATTAGTCCACCGGCCAATTACGGCAGACGGAAGATTTGTGTGAGTATAGAGACCGCTCTCGAACCGAGTCAAGATCCGGAAAGGACTGCAGTTGCTAATCCTAGCTCTAGAAACGGCGACCGCGAGGGGAAGTTTAGCCCTCGCTAGTAACGGCCAAATCCTTGAGGTATACCGTGGAAACCCAAGCCTTACTCACGGGATACGGCTTCCTGGAGACGCTCAGGCTTTACTAGCGCGGCACGGGTTCACAACGGCTGACATTGACTATTTTGCCGTCTGCCTAGGCCCAGGCTCATTCACTGGACTTCGGGTAGGTATTGCAACGATTCAGGGACTAGCAATAGCACATGGACGACAAGTCATAGGAATTTCAGTTCTTGATGTGCTTGCAGAAATTGGAACTATTATGGCCAAGGGTGGCTCTAAACCCAGGTGGATCGTTCCCTGGATAGATGGCAAGCGTGGTGAGGTGTTTAGTGCTATTTATGGCCTTGAAACCATCGGAGGCGGTCCTGATGTTCAATGGAACATCAGGGTGGAACCGATAGCAGCCACCCCTGATGTAGTCCTTGACCGTTGGATTGTTGAACTAGACGATCAATCCAGTTGGTTCATCGGGGATGCCGTTCCCTTATACGAGTCTATGTTGAAGAATCGATTGGGATCGAACTCAAGAACCATTTTAGAGATTCCGCCATTGGCCGAGCAAATCGCACTCATGGCCTCATCTGATTCTCGGATTTCCCAAGCCCTATCCCCCCATGCTCTGCGGCCATTATATGTTCGACGGCCTGATGCTGAACTGGCCAGAGACCGCCGCCCAAACACAAGGATCTAAAGACCAGTGTGGCTACTCCACTAGGACTCGTCTGAAAGAACCAAGGATAACAATTTCTGTAATATTTTCGCCTTTCATCCAGGAGTTACTAGAAGTTGATGTCTCAACAAATTCTTAGCCTGGGCATGTCTCGTCTGGATATACCGAGGATCCTTGAGATTGAGAAGGCTTCGTTCGGTTCGCCCTGGACTGAGGCCATGTTCTCGGATGCAGTCGAAGGAGCTCGAGGCACTCTGGGCTGCTTGGCTCGAACCCAGAACGGCAAGATCATCGGTTACTGCATCGGTCAAGTTGTGATCGAGGAAGTAAGCATTCACCGGATCGTGGTCGATGAAGGGTACCGGCGTCAGCAGGCCGGCAGGAGATTGCTACAACTTTTGATACTCAAAAGCACTGACAGGGGCGCCAGAGCGGCCGTCCTGGAGGTTAACGAGAACAACCTTGCTGCCCGCCGACTGTACGAGACCCTTGGGTTTAGCTGTGTCGCTAGGCGTCCAGGCTATTACACCCAACCGTCTAGTGCGGCACTTATATACTGTCACCAACGCCTTTTAGCGACTGAAGAAAACGGAACTTGAACTCTTCATCAAAAGACCCGCTCTATGTCGGGAGGCCAGCCTGGCACTGTCATGCGAGACGGATAAGTCTGTACTGTTGAAAACCTCTACATGTCATGGTAGCGTCCCGCCTTAGACGGTCATCTTCACCTTGCCACATGAGCTCTGAGGTCTTATGTTTCGCAGCAGGACATATCTCCTGTGTCAATGGCAGTAAGAACCGTCATGAAATAGATCTCGAAGGCGACCTTTAAAGTGACAGCCAGTCCAGGTCGTGTAAGGGTTCAAGCGGGGATTTGATGGCCAAACTATTGCCAAAGTTTCGAAAAACAGCTAGCCCGAGACAGTTTCACAGAAGTGTCTACTTGCTGCCAAGCATGTTCACTGTCGGCAACCTCTTCTGTGGTTATGCTTGCATCGTTTATGCTATGAGAGCCGACTACGAAACGGCCGCAGTCTTTATCGGAGTAGCCACCGTCCTAGACCTCTTGGATGGTCGGATAGCACGACTTGCCGGTGCTGCGAGTGAATTTGGTGGAGAATTTGACTCCTTGGCTGACGTTATTTCATTCGGGGTAGCACCGGCCGTGTTGGCGTTGGCCTGGGGACTAGACCCCCTTGGACGGTTGGGCTGGGCCATCGGGTTTCTCTATGTCACAGCAGCAGCCTTGAGGCTGGCTCGGTTTAACATACAGCCCAACAATCCAGATAAGCGATATTTTGCGGGGATGCCGAGTCCCGCTGCTGCCGGTGTGGTCGCGTCAACCGTTTTCGCATGGCCGGATGGCTTTAGCATTCCTCAAGCGCCGATTATAGCGCTGACGGTGGTGCTAGTCCCGGCTCTGATGATGGTTAGCAGGGTTCGGTTCAGGAGCTTCGCTGCCTTAATTCTCAAGCCCCATCGCGCTTTTGTGAGTCTCCTGCAATTCGCGTTACTAATTGCTGCGATTGCGGTTGAACCCCAAATCGTCCTCTTTATGTTGGCTTACACATATCTTGCCTCGGGTCCAGTCGGCTACCTCATGGCTCGTTTGGCGGCCAAGAAGGACCCTCCCGAGATGAAAGTCAAGCACCTTAAACCCATGAAAACGGCCTAGTACCCTGGCCTGGAAGCAAGCTGCCTCAATACAAGATTCTTCCACCAGACGACGTTATTTTCGTCACCAAAGCCATGCGAACGGGATCCTGCCGACTGATTGAACCACGTACCAGTCAATCAGATGTTCCCTTTCAGCCTGCTGCCCTGCCAGTGTAGCCGCCTTCCGACTTGAGTAGTCCCCGACACGCACCCAATAGATTGGACTAGTTTCCTGCTCTGGGCGAGGGATGATATGAGCATGGCGACCCTGGGCAATCAATCTATTGACTAGCCATTTTGCGGTGAATTCGTTGGCTGCCGCCGCCAAAACTGTAAATTCCAGATGCCTGCCGCGCCACTCACTCCCGACAGCTTCCATTGGTGTTGGCCTACTGTCTCCGGCTCCAGCGCTAGGAGGCTGGCGCAACAATAATCCCACTTTGGGTTGCACTGACTGTGAGCTCTCCGCTGGGCTGACCAAATGCGACGCAATTTCAGGGGTCTTGGGATTCTGGAGCACCGATGCTTGCGGCTTTCCGATTTGCCCGGTGTCACAATCTTGAAACAAGCAGGGCGACAACGCCACTGCTGAGAGCGGGCACCTTTGAAACATGCATGGCGAAAGAGGAATACTCTCGATCTCGAAGATTGACAGTCCTGGAAGATTGAATGGGTAATGTCCAGTTAGATTGTTGGCAAACGTTCGAATCGCAGCTTGACCGAGCTGTGGGGGACCGGTCGCTGGAGCCACGGCATACAGCTGGCCACCTCCTGTCGTCATAACCAAAAGTAAGCTATCACCAAAGTGGTCCTGCACAAGCAACGGTGGGAAAGCTAGTTCAGCCGGAGCGGTAGCCTGACCGTAGATGGTTCCTACCGTTGGTTCGAAAAATCTAATAACCGGACTGGTTCCTCCTTGCATCAAAAGGTCATCGGCATAACTGGGTCCAGCGATCGGTCGTGCCGTCAGAGGTCGTCGCCAGCGCTGAACACCATTCGAGCGATTGAGCGTCCAAAGCATATTGTCCAATGCTGCAAAGTGGATCGCTCCTTCGGCGGCAACCGGACGGCCAACGATATCTCCACCTGTCTGCCATCGCCAAATGATCGAGCCATCACGTCGACTCAGAGAATAGAGATAGTTATCTGTTGCGCCAACAAAAATATTGTCAAGGGCCAGAACCTCTTGAGGAGCTCCCCCTAGGCGCTGTTCCCAGCGTTTTTCCCCAGAGACGAGGCTAAACTCTGCCACGCTTCCACCGACAGAAGAAAGGTAGATAGATCTGCCAGCCAAGGTTGGTGCCACCCGAACCTGATCCTCGAGTGCTGCTTTCCAGATCAAGTCGCCTGTCTGGCCACTAAGTGCTAATAATTCTCCATTTTCGAGGGCGGCAATGAGCCAACCGTTATTCCATGCGAGAGGCGCCGATAGGGGAGCCTCAAGAGGAAATGACCACTGCCTCCGTCCAGTCGACGCATCAAACCCCTGTAATCCTTCCGGAGAACCCAAAAACAATATGCCTTCACCAATGTTCAAAGAAGTGCCAACCTCCACAGATACCCGCCACAATTCGGTGCCATCGACAGCACTGAAAGCGATAACCTGGCCGACAGGTTCTGCAATAACCTTGTCAATCCCCCAAGAAGCATGGAGCGCAACGAAAATACGTCCCGCTGATGCCACAGGGGCTAGAACCGCCGGTCCAGGTAGAGCGACCGTCCATTTGTGCTCTAAAGGTAACAACCTCGAAGGATCGTCCGGAGCCTCAACCTGGGCCACTACTTGCAGTGAAGTTGTATGTAGGAAAACAAGGAGGATAGCGACTAATCTGGCGTACCTGCTGATACTGAACATCTCTCAAGACAATATATGGTGGTGTACCTCAGACCGACACCGCTATAATAGCCTACCAATAGGCTTACTGCGACAGCAGCAGTGCCACTCCAGGAACTATTCACGCATCTGCCCAACGTGGGTCATCAAACTCTGTTCGTGCTTGATTTCGGGTCCCAATACACCCAACTCATCGCAAGGCGATTGCGTGAGCTAAAGATCTATACCGAAATATTGCCATTCCATACATCCCCTGAGGAACTTCGTGACCGCCAGGCAGCCGGCCTCATCCTGTCAGGTGGTCCCATGAGTGTCGGAGATGATCTAGCTCCGAGATGCCAGTCCGGGATCTTCGACCTTGGCGTTCCGGTGCTTGGGATTTGTTACGGCATGCAATTGATGACCGATATGTTGGGGGGCGTGGTCGAACCGGCCAAGGAAAAAGAATTTGGGCACGCGATAGTGAATCTTGAAGCTGGCAGTTCTCTGTTCGAGAATTTGGCTGACGAACTCCGCGTGTGGGCAAGCCATGGAGACCGAATCGCCAAGATGCCCGAAGGATTCCATTCCATCGGCATGAGTGTCAATGCGCCAATTGCAGCTATGGAGGACCAGAACCGACAATTCTATGGCCTTCTGTTTCACCCCGAAGTAGTCCACACGGAACAGGGTTCTGACATCCTCGGGCATTTCGCGTCCAATATCTGCAAGTGTGAAGGAGATTGGACCATGGCCTCATTCCTCCATGACGCCATAATCAAAATCAGGGAGCAAGTCGGAGATGGACGAGTAGTCTGCGGTCTGAGTGGCGGGGTTGACTCAACCGTAGCTGCCCTTCTCATTAGCCGCGCAATTGGCAAGCAACTGACCTGCATTTTTGTCGACAATGGACTACTCCGTCAGGATGAGGCTCGCCAGATTGAAGACCGGTTTACCCGTGGCGAACTGGACTTGGAAATCTTGTTTGAGAATGCCAGCGAACGATTCCTGTCAGAACTTACCGGTGTCTTAGACCCCGAAGAGAAACGTAAAAGAATAGGCCGCACTTTCATCGATGTTTTCGAGGATGTGGCTACCCGACATGGTTCCTATGACTTTCTGGCGCAAGGGACCCTCTATCCAGATGTCATTGAGAGCGTCTCTGTCATCGGCCCTTCGGCCCCCATAAAGAGCCATCACAATGTGGGAGGTCTTCCCGATCGCCTCAATTTTGAACTCATAGAACCCCTTCGCGCTTTGTTTAAAGATGAGGTTCGACGCCTTGGCGAAGAACTGGGCCTGGATGAATTGTTTGTTTGGAGGCAGCCATTTCCTGGGCCGGGGTTGGCCGTCCGAATTTTGGGCGAAGTCACCGAAGCTCGCCTACATATCTTGAGAGAAACTGACGCGATAGTAGCCCAAGAGATTCGCCGTTCCGGCTGGTATCGTCGGCTCTGGCAATCTTTTGCTGTCCTTCTCCCTATTCAAACAGTGGGAGTGATGGGTGACGAGCGTACCTATGAACATGTAATCGCGATCCGGGCGGTAGAGAGTCTGGATGGCATGACAGCAGACTGGGCGCGCCTTCCCGAAGAACTCTTGGCTGTGACCTCATCAAGGATTGTCAACGAGGTGCGCGGAGTTAATCGAGTGGTTTACGACATTAGTAGCAAACCACCTTCGACCATTGAGTGGGAGTGAACTAAAACAACCAATTTTCATGAAGGCCATGTTGTTACTGCTGTGACAAAGACACCCGGCGGCTCAGAGCTATCAATGAACTGATTTCAGGAATGGCATCTTCCGAGTTTGTTCACCTTCATCTACATACCGAATACTCCCTCCTTGACGGGGCGTGCCGTATTGGCGAACTGCTCGATCACGCCAAGCAATCCGGCGCCCCTGCTCTAGCAGTTACTGAACACGGCAATCTCTTCTCAAGCGTCATATTCCACGATGAAGCCAGAAAACGTGGCATCAAGCCTATTCTTGGCTGCGAGGTGTATGTCGCGACCGGCAGTAGGCATGATCGAAGTGGCAAACCAGGTGAAACCAACAATCATCTCGTCCTGCTCGCCGAGAATCTTACCGGCTATCACAACCTGATCAAACTAGTGTCGGCTGGATACACGGAGGGCTTCTACTATAAGCCTAGAATTGATAAGGAACTTCTATCACAGCACGCTTCCGGCTTGATCGGCCTAAGCAGTTGCCTGAAAGGAGAGGTCGCAACAGGCCTTCGAACAGAACAACCTCGCAAGGCCATTGAGGCCGCATCCACCTTCAGGGATATTCTAGGTCCAAAGAATTTTTTCTTGGAAATGCAATACCAGGGGATCGATGAACAACGCACCGTCAATACCGGTCTTCAACCCATTGCTCGTGAACTGAGTTTGCCTTTGGTTTGCACCAACGACGTCCACTATCTCAAACAAGGCGATCACAGACCCCACGATGTCCTTCTATGTATCGGGACAGGGAAAAACGTAAGCGATGAGCGACGTCTCCGATATCACGGCGATCAATTTTTCCTAAAATCTGCCAAGGAAATGGAGGCTGTGTTCGGCGACTGGCCTCAAGCATTGTCGAATACCGTGGCCATTGCCGAAAGGTGCGATGTTGATCTCTCTAACCCGGGTAGTCATTTACCAAACTTCGATGTTCCGGAAGGTTTCACACTCGAAGGATACTTCGAGCACGTCACCCGTGAAGGGTTCGGCAGACGACTTTCCAACTTGAAGGCGCTCTCTGCCGAAGGAGCACTAAGACATCCAATTGAGGCTTACGAAAGACGCCTCAAGCACGAGCTTGAGATTATCGTCAAGATGCGCTACCCCGGATATTTCTTGATCGTCTGGGACTTCATTCGCTACGCGCGCGAACAGGGCATCCCGGTCGGCCCAGGCCGAGGTTCGGCAGCCGGCAGTCTTGTCGCTTACTGCCTCAGGATTACCGATGTAGATCCAATGCAGTTCGACTTAATCTTCGAAAGATTCTTAAACCCAGAGAGAGTGTCCCTACCAGACATAGATATTGATTTCTGTGAACGGCGTCGGGGCCAGGTCATCGACTACGTAACTCGGAAGTACGGCCGCGATAATGTGGCTCAGATCATTACATTCGGCACGATGAAAGCCAGAGCTGTCGTGCGAGACGTGGGCCGGACGATGGGCATGTCTTATTCCGATGTTGACAAAGTGGCAAAGGCGATTCCAGCCACTTTGGACATGACTCTAAACAAGGCTCTTCAGGAAAACCCTGCTCTGAAGGCGATGGAACAACAGGATCCCCAAGTTAATGAGCTCATCGAAGTGGCACAACGACTAGAGGGAATCACCAGACATGCGTCGGTACACGCAGCAGGCGTCGTCATCGCCCCAAAGGCAGTTACTGAATTCGCACCAGTCTATAAGAGTCAGAAAGATGAGATAACTACCCAGTGGTCGATGAAAGAGGTCGAACGGATGGGCCTCTTAAAAATGGATTTTCTTGGTCTCAGCACCCTAACACTACTAGACGACGCTGTGAGACATATCAAGGAAACCACCGGAAAGACGGTCGACCTTGGGCAGCTGCCAATGAAGGACGGAAAAACCTT
>CEUS01090942.1_pt1 | contig 22654 bp, 16 predicted proteins | sample 427031 | NCBI WGS metagenome assembly CEUS01 (sample SAMEA2622837, study PRJEB7988) | marine metagenome | biome: marine biome (ENVO:00000447); feature: marine epipelagic mixed layer (ENVO:xxxxxxxxx); material: "saline water (ENVO:00002010), including plankton (ENVO:xxxxxxxx)" | depth 140 m | reverse complement strand
CAGGGCGGCAATTCGTACCGATCCATCCAAAAGGAGATGGAAGATGGCAGAAAACGGGAAGTGCCCGTTCCACTCGGGCGGGAACACATCCGTCGGGTCCAGGTCGAACAAGGACTGGTGGCCGAATCAGCTGAACCTGAAGATTCTTCACCAGAACACGCCTCAATCCGATCCGATGGGCGATTCGTTCAACTACGCCGAAGAATTCAAGACGCTTGATCTCGATGCGGTCAAGAAAGACATCGTCGATGTCCTCACGACCTCGCAGGACTTCTGGCCCGCCGACTACGGCCACTACGGTCCTCTGATGATCCGGATGACCTGGCACGCTGCCGGCACCTACCGTATCGGCGATGGCCGTGGCGGCGCGGGCTCCGGTCAGCTTCGCTTTGCGCCCCTCAACAGCTGGCCCGACAACACCAACCTCGACAAGGCCCGTCGCCTGCTGTGGCCCGTCAAACAGAAGTACGGCCTGAAGCTCTCGTGGGCAGACCTGCAGGTTCTTGCCGGGAACTGCGCCCTGGAATCGATGGGGTTTAAAACCTTCGGTTTCGGTGGTGGGCGCGAAGACGTCTACGAGCCCGAAGATGACGTGAACTGGGGTGCCGAAGGCGAGTGGCTCGCGGACGAGCGCTACAGCGGCGAACGCGATCTCGCCGACCCTCTCGGCGCCGTCCAGATGGGACTGATCTACGTCAACCCCGAGGGACCGAACGGTGAGCCGAGCGCGCTCAAGGCGGCCGTCGACATCAAGGAAACTTTCCGTCGTATGGCGATGGACGATGAAGAGACCGTGGCCCTTATCGCCGGCGGACACACCTTCGGCAAGACACACGGCGCGGGGGATGCCGCACTCGTCGGCCCCGAGCCCGAAGGCGCTACGTTGGAAGAGCAGGGACTCGGTTGGAAGAGCAGCCACGCCAGCGGCAAGGGCGGCGACACGATCACCAGCGGGCTGGAAGGCGCTTGGACACCCACCCCGACCCAGTGGGACAACAGCTTCTTCGAGACCCTTTTCAAGTATGACTGGGATCTGACGAAGAGTCCTGCCGGCGCACAGCAGTGGATTCCGACGGATACCGATGCGGCCACGGTACCGGACGCCCACGATTCATCGAAAAAGCACGTCCCCATTATGCTCACGACGGACCTCGCGCTCCGAATGGATCCGGACTACGAAAAGATCTCCCGGCGCTTCCTCGAGAATGCGGACGATTTCGCTGAAGCGTTCGCGAGGGCGTGGTTCAAGTTGACGCACCGCGATATGGGGCCCGTCGCCCGGTATCTCGGCACAGAGGTGCCCACGGAGTCATTGATCTGGCAGGATCCTGTCCCCACGGTCGATCACGCAGTCATCGACGACGCGGACGTCGGGACCCTCAAGGAGAAGATCCTCGCGTCCGGCCTGTCCGTCTCCCAGCTGGTCTCGACCGCCTGGGCGTCGGCATCCACTTATCGTGACACGGACAAGCGTGGTGGGGCGAACGGAGCCCGCATCCGACTGGCGCCGCAGAAAAACTGGGACGTTAACAACCCGGCCGACCTGGCCAGCGTCCTCGGCACCCTCGAGAGCGTACAGGCTGACTTCAACGGCTCACTGTCCGGTGGGAAGAAAGTATCCCTGGCGGACGTCATCGTCGCCGGTGGTTGCGCGGCCGTGGAGAAGGCGGCCAAGGATGCGGGCTACGATGTGCAGGTCCCGTTCTCACCTGGTCGAACGGATGCGACGCAGGAGAACACCGACGAAGAATCCTTCGCCGTCCTCGAGCCGAGAGCGGACGGATTCCGGAACTTCGCACCCGAAGGACTGAACGGGCTGGCCGCGGATCTCCTCGTGGATCGAGCCTATATGCTGACCCTGACCGCTCCCGAGATGACGGCGCTCGTCGGTGGGTTGCGCGTCCTGGGTGCCAACGCCGGAGGTTCTTCGCACGGTGCGTTCACGGATCGATCGGGAACGTTGACCAACGACTTCTTCGTCAACCTGCTCGACAACGACACGTCGTGGGAGCCCGCATCCGATGGCACCTATGAAGGCAAGGACGCGTCAGGCTCGGTGAAGTGGACGGGAACCACCGTCGACCTCGTCTTCGGATCGAACTCCCAGCTTCGCGCCATCGCCGAAGTCTACGCGTGCGACGATGCCGGGCAGGCGTTCGCCAGTGATTTCGCAGCCGCCTTTGCGAAGGTGATGGACCTCGATCGATTCGACCTCGCCTGAGGCACTCTGCACCTGAAATGGAAATGGCTCACGCATTCCTGCGTGAGCCATTTTTTCTTTGCGATGTCGATGCCCCATCGTGGGGGGCAGATAAATCAACCATCGCGGATCGATCGAGTAGCGACTCATCACCTCCAGCGCAGCCACGGCACGTTCTTCTCGGATCGTGATCGGATGGGAGAATCGCGTCTCCACGATCTATGTTTGTGTGTCAAACGCGTAGATCGCGGAGGCGCCCGCGATCCAATGGCACCTGGGCGGTGCACTGATTCGGAAGGAGCCGGCTTCGCCAGGCCCTCAGATCATTTTGGAGATGGTCTCGAAGCTGACAAAGTTTAAGGCCACCTGCATATTGTTACCGTTCGAACGAAACGTCCGTCACACCACGCCTGAGGAATTTGTCATATGCTCGTTGCCCCGAACGAAACCATTAAAGTCACCGGTATCGAAACCTTCGTCCTCACCAACTCCTGGGTCTTCGTCAAGATCGTGACCGACGCCGGAATCGAGGGCTGGGGCGAAATGCTCAAGGACGACGCCAGGGCCTGTGCGGCTGGCGCGAAGGAAGTCGAGGCTTACCTCGTCGGCCAGGACCCACGCAGAGTGACCCACCACTGGCAGGCCATCCATCGCGGTGCCTTCTATCGAGGGGGGCCCATTAAGACCGCCATCTCGTCCGGAATCGACCAGGCGCTCTGGGACATTACTGGAAAGTGCTACGGCTTGCCTGTCTATAAGCTCTTCGGCGGCCCGACACGCGATCGGGTTCGAGTCTACGGCCAGGTCGACGAAAAGACGGGTGTGAACGCGATGAAGGTGGGACCACAGACCTCGCGAAAAGCCTTCAAGTACGTCGAGGGTCCGCTGTTCGTCGGTGAGGTCACCGAGCGTTTCGCCGCGCTGCGGGAACAGCACGGACCGGGCGTCGACATCGGCGTCGACTTTCATGGGGCCGTCCAGCCCCCGACCGCCGCTCTCCTCATCAAGGCCCTGGAACCCTACCAGCCCTGGTTCTACGAGGAAGTCGTTCAGGCCCTCAACGTCGGCGTGATGGCCGAGCTCGCCGCAAAAACCCACATCCCCCTCGCCACCGGGGAACGCGTCTTCACCAAATGGGGATTCCGCGAACTGCTCGAGAAACGCGCTGCCACCATCCTCCAACCCGATATCTGCTACGCCGGTGGCATCACCGAACTCAAAATCATCGCCGGAATGGCGGAGGCCTACTACACCCCGATGGCGCCACACAACCCCCAGGGTCCTTGCTCCCTCGCTTCGAGTCTCCAACTCGCCGCCTGTATCCCGAACTTTCTCGCGCAGGAACGCGGAGACAACGAATACGAGGAGCTGCTCGCCAAACCCTTGCCACCCGTGAAGGACGGTTATCGCCCGATCCCGACGGACCCCGGCCTGGGAATCACAATCGACGAGGACAAGGTGAGAGCGATGGAGGGCGATCCTCGACCGTATGTGGCTCAGTTCGATCCCGACGACGGATCCGTCGTGGACTGGTAGCAATACGTCCTCGTGCAGAGCACGAGGACGAGAGCGGTCGAAAATGAGAAAACAGACTCCGGTGTTCGGGACATTCTCGACGACCGGGGCAGGTGTTACGGTTCACCTACTTTGCATTTTGCATTGTTCTATTGGTTCCGCACGGCCTCCGACCAATCCCGCCACAGATCCCCCTGCGGATCCCGCATCACCACATCGTCGGGTAAAGACTCCGGTGTCTTTGCGAACGCATAGATCGCCGCCTGCCGCATCACATCCGACCGCGTGTTCTGCCCTGCCATATGCAACAGATTCGCGTGCCACAGGACCACCGAGCCCGCAGGTCCCGCCGTCACGACCGGCTCCGTATCCGCCTTGATGTCCGGAAGCGGTGGCGCCGTGTAACCGTTCCATTCCGAGACTCGCCCGGACCCTTCCTCGCGAAGCACGGCTTCCCAATAGTCCCAGATACGGCGGTGACTTCCAGGCCAGAGCGTCAGCCCGCCAGCCAGCGGCGGAACGTCGTCAACGTAGACAGCCGTCTGAAGCCGCCAGTGCGTCTCGAACAACGCCTCGGCGTGAGCGCCACCGAAATTTTCCTTCGGGGGGGGGCTGTTCGGCAGGGTACAGTAAAGCCCGCGTGCACCCTGTGCGTTCATCCAGACGGGCCCTGTCTTTGGCAAGCGCAGCGTCTCCGACTTCCCCGTAGCCTTACCCGTCCACGTCTCCACGTCAGCCCCCAGGTGCGTCTCCATTCCCTGGATGTTGCCCTCCGTCATCAGACACGGACCGGTCGTGATACCCTCATCATCCACCCCCGCCGGCCAGACCACCTCACCTTCACCCAGCAGTTGTTCCGCCACATTCCACACCGAGCGTACGGCAGCGTCCAACAGGAGCTGTTCCGCCCCGTTCCGCGTGAAGAGCCGGTGACCGTTCCCGAAGAAATAGGCGTCTCCACCCTCCTTCGGTCGCTGCTCTCGATCGGCCTCCCCTTTGGCGAACGGAACCCACGTCGACGGATCGTCCCGTTTCATTTGAGGCCGATGCTCCGCGATCGTGTCCCACAGCTGATCCCGTACCTGTCCGCAGAGATCCGGGTCGAGCACGGCGGGCAGCACAAGGAGCCCGTCACGTTTGAACTGCGCGATCTGGCTCTCGGTAAGTTTCTCGACCTGATGAAGCGTGAATGCAGACTCACCCATAGACTTGGGTTCCTCTTCGAATCGAAATGTAGATGAACGGTCCAGTCACCCTGAGCGCAGTCGAAGGGCGGCTGGATCCACTACGCATCAGAGATGCGGTATGAGTACAACTCCGCGTTCTTCATATAAAATCGGAAACGCGTGTATCCCACGATCGTGTTGACCGCGTTGTTCCCGTTCCACGACACGACGTGATTCACGTCGTCGCCCGTAAAGCGATCGCAGTCTTCATGACGATACCCCGCCCAGTTGTTCTCCATCGCGTCGACCACTTCCACATCGATATACCCGTTCTTCTCGCAGCGCCCGTTGAGGATCAGCTTTTCGCCAGTGGAGAACTGGGGAGCGGTGCAGATGATGCCCTCCCGAATCCCCGCATCGAGCGACACGAACCCATCCACCCGCATCGTCGCCAGACCCAACGCCTCATTCAATTCATCGATCGTCAGCTCCGTCTCGGGTGTATCCAGTTCCTGCGACTTGCCGACCGTATGCCAGTCGTGATGAAAGTCGGCTCCGCCGTAGAAAATGAAATGCCGATCACCCACGCGAAATGGCGGAATCACCGTATCCATCTGAAACTCGTCCCACGACCCCTCACCCCCACGCGGGATCACCCACGGTCCGTGCGGATAGTGGTTCCAGTCCACACCATCGTGACTGTAAACCAGTTCGGTGTCCTTCGTGTTCGCCACCATATGGAACACCGGCATCAGGCCACAGTGATACCGCCCCATCCTGAAGGGAGCCAGCGCGTAAAACGCGTCATCCAGATTGTGTCCCGTGCCTGGCGCCAGCACCCGCACCGGATCGGACCACGTGATCAGATCCTCGCTCTCGATGCGATAGACCGCTCGTTTCGGAATCCACCCGAAGGGCTGTGAGGGATAGTGTTTCACGAACCACTGGTCCGCGTCCGGATTCCCCGTCTCCGCCGCGTAGTGCGCTCTCCCGTAGATCACGTAATTTCCAAGATCTTCGTCCCACAGCATCGTCAGCACATCGCTTCCCCAGATCGTGCTGACAGGATTCTGCTCTTCCAGCGTCCAGTTCAGACCGTCCGGCGAGTAGGCCAGACAAAGGCCGAGCGAGTGGGAATGGGTGATCGTCGTCTTCTTCGGGCGATTGACGTTCACCTTCTCCGGCAGGAAGGCCATCTTGTAGCGTCGGCCGGCGTCAACATCGTGGTCGTCCCGGATGACACACAGCGCGACAGGGGTTCCGAACGTATCGTCCCACGGAATCCGGTTCGTGTCGTTCCCGTTTACCACCTCTGCCCCCAGCGCCGGCTTTCCCCAATGGACGCCGTCGGAAGATTCCGCGTAGGTGATCCTGGGATGGGCCTGTCCCTCCGCGCCACCGCCCTCGAACGCCATAAACGTGAAATCCAGATACCAGCACCGAAAGGTCCCATCCGGTTCCTGGATCATCGACACCGTCGTGTTGAAGTGCGGGTTCACCTCCCACGGCTGGTCACGGCGAAGCACGGGATTGGCTTCGTGTTTCGCTGGCTGATGATGCGTTCGGGTGATATTCTTCACCCACTCCACGACCGTGTCGTCTAGAAAGTACTGCGTCTGATCGCCGATTCGCTCGTAGTGCTTCGCTGGATCGTACGTCGTAATCATTGTGTGTCCCATCGACTACGTGTGAGGTCGGGCCCACCGACCGGGAGGCAACGTGTATTCAGTCGGAATGACCTATCAGCTGAAGAATCCGAATCTCTATCCGGAATACAAGAAAGCCCACGACGAACTCTGGCCCGAGCTTGCCGAAGCGATGCAGGCCAACGACGTCAATATGATCATCTACCATTACCAGGGACGCCTGTTCCTCTACGCTACCGCGCCATCGAAAGAGCATCTCGACCGTAGCCACGAAGGCCCCGTCGCCCGGAAGTGGCTCGAGTATATGGCCACGTTGATGATCACAGACGAGAATGGCAAGTCGATTATTGAAGAGATGGACGAAGCCTTCGTCTTCGGCGCCATCAAGGGCCCATAGTCTGACGTGAACCCAGAATCTTTCACCGCGGAGACCGCAGGGATCGCAGAGGACAACATAGGTTCTGCCCCGCAGCAATTTAGGAGATGGAGAAGGGATAGCAGACCACTATGCATCGTACCCACAGTTTTTGGCGCTGAAGGCGCCGCATCCTGAAGCCCAAGGCGCTGGCGGCCGCGAGGCGGGCAAGCCCTGGGCGCCCAATCAGACCCATATCCGCGCCGCCATCATATCTTTGCGAAGGAACCCAGTCAACCACGGCGCGTTATCACGAACCTCAACGCTAATCAACGCAAGGGAGAACCGATGTCCGTCACCGATCACGAACCTTTCGTCGTAGACAAAAACCTCGGCGAAAAACTCCATCTCGGTCCTGACGATCTACCCCGCACGAACGCCGACGGTGAACCCGTCATCGATCCGACCCAGGAGCAAAAGTACCTCTTCGACGCCCGCGGCTGGCTGATCCTCCCTGGCGTCCTCGACTCTGCCGTGGCCGACGAGATGCGGGCCCACGCCGAAGTCGTCCGCGACGACCCCGAATCCCTTCCCGAGCACGAACGCAACTACATCTCCGGCCCCCTCGAAAAACTGACCGACCACCCTGTCGTCGTCGGCTTCCTCAACGAATTCCTCGCCCACCCCCACCTGTCCGCGCACGACTGCTATGGATTCCGAATGGAAGGCTCCAACGTCCGTTCTCCCTCGGCCGAGCCAGACAAACAGGGCCGCATCAACCCACACAACGGTGGGGGGCTCTTCCGGTTCGCCAACGACTCACATCACTATCAATGCATCCCGGGCAAAGCTTTCAGCGGACTCACCCGCGTCGTCTGGGAACTCGCGCCCGTCAAGCACGGCCAGGGCGGCACCCTGCTCGCCACCGGCAGTCACAAAGCCGCCTATTCTGCCCCCGAATCGATTCAGGATCGCCACTCCGAAGTCTGGAACACCTACGAATGTCCGGCAGGCTCCGTCCTCTTCTTCACCGAAGCCCTCGCCCACAGCACCTGTCCGTGGACCAACACCGAGAACGCGCGCGTCGGCATCTTCAACCTCTACAATAGCGTCGGCTCCCGCTGGGGCTCCTGGCACCCACCCGAAAAACTCGTCGCCCAGATGCCGCCGATGCGACAGACGCTCTTCCGCGGTACCCACGTCGCCGATAACGTCACCGGATTCCGTTATCACGGACAGAACCAGAAGGATCGACCGCGAGCGGAAGCGTAGCGCAGAGCAGGCTTTAACGACTCCCGTCACTGCAGTCGTTGCGTCCTCGTGCGGAGCACGAGCGTGGCGCTGAGTAATAGACAGGGCCCGGTTCTAGAGAGATATCCTGATACCGGGCCAGCTCAAACAAGCCCTCGACTCGCCCCTGTGCTCCGCACGGGGGCGGTTTTCCGCGCTGGCAGACAACATCAATGTCCGTAGTCCGCTTTTAGCGTCGACTCGTCCCGCCAGGCCGGGCTGCTCTGCTCGGCCTGCTTCGTCCGCCTCGCCAGGCACGAGCAGTTCTGCGCCAGCACCTCGAAGATCCGGTTCGCCACGATTCTGTGACCCAGGTCGTTCTGGTGCACGCCGTCGTGATGCACCATCCAGTCCGTCTCCCCACTCGCCGCCAGTAGATCGACATACAGACAATCCTGCTCGGCGGCGACCTCCCCGATCGCCGTGTTGAACTGCTTGAAGATCGAAAGATCCGCCTGCTGCCACGTCGGGCCGCCTACCGTGAAGTCGGTCATAAAGTAGGGGCCCGGAAGCACGATCACCGGCTCAACCCGCTCACGAATCGTATGGACGATATGGGCCAGCCGCTCTCGAAAGAAATCGAGCGGCGTACCGCCGCGCGCGTCGTTCAGTCCGTAGGAGATAACGAGCAGATCCGGCTGGTGAACGATTACGTGCTTGTCCAGACGCTCGTCGGCCGCCGGCTTCCCACTGTGTTCGTAGCAGGAACTGCGTGAAGAAATGACGTTCGCGCCAATCCCCGAATTGACGAACGCCATCGGCGCGGATTGAAAATCATCGATCAGCGCGGCCAGAACCGAAACCCAGCACCGCTCCGGCGCAGTGCTCCATCCCCCCGCCGTCGTACTCTCTCCCAGCGCGACCATCATCCGGAACTCGTCCACCTTCCAATCTCGTTTCATCGGCTTTTCTCGCGAATGACGCGATAGAGATGGTCTGCCCCTGGTATGTCGAGGCTTTCGATCGTGAAATCACGTCGTCGGGTAGGAGCAACCTCCCGGTCGCGATCCATACCACGTGCAATGTTCCACCCTAAGACCCGAAAGGCCTCAACGCCCGAATCGATCGCACATCTCTCGCCATCTCCTCCGCTGACGCCTCCAGTAACGCTTCACCCATCTCCGCCGTTGCCGGTCTCGGATCACCCACGCCCCCGTGCGCCGTGCGCTGGTCGAACCGATGATAGCTCGCCACGCCCGGAACCCGCATCCCGTCCCGTTCCCCATCGGGATCCAGCTGATCGGTCTTAACCAGGTCGGGCCGAATTGCCAGCATCATCGCCGTCTCCGTCTCGCCCGCGTGGCCGGACCCACCGCCCCCGAGCGTACGGATCTCGTTCAGCCGATATCCCGACGCCCACGCCCATCGCGAATAAAACTCGGCTTCCTCGTTCGGATACCGCTCCATCAACCGTTGCAGCAACACCTGAATCCCGGCCCCGTTCCCGCCGTGCGAATTCTGGAGCAGGATCTTTCGAAATCCGTGACGAACCATCGAGTCGACCATATCCATCATCAGATCCAGATGCGTCGATGATATGGCCGTCACCGTCCCCGGATAACGTGAGTGATGTTGTGAATAGCCCAGCCACTGCACCGGTAGCACCAGCACGTCATCGGGCGCCTTCGCGTGAACGCGTCGGGCCACCTCCTGCCCGATAAAACTGTCCGTCCAAACCGGAAGGTGTAGCGAGTGCTGTTCGCAAGACGCGACCGGAATCAGCACCACGATGTCGCGCGGTAGTTTGTCAACGTCGGGTGACGTCATTTCCCATAATTGCATTCCATCCTCCTTGGGCTTGCCACGGGTCGATGACCCGTATTCACAGAAGTCAGATACGATGCAGTCGCCTGAAGCATTCCGCCGACAACCCGATCAGATCGGGTACCACGTTTGGATCAGGATGCTTGTTCCTACAGATCGTGCAGGCGACGTGGCGGCCCCCGATCCGGAAGCTTAAGATTCACACCGCCAAGAGCCGCGAACCGTAGGTGAACACGATCGGACAGACCCACGGATTCGGAACTCTCTTCGGACAGGGCGACCCTCAGAATTTCGATCGGAGGTGTCGGCAGCGTCCTCAACTCGAACGGCGCCCCCGGCCGAACGAGAACCGCTGTAAGTCCTTCGGGCATCCCGTAGCTCCGAGACATTGATAATTGATGATCGAGAATCGATCATCCATTGGGCTGCCGCGTCGTAGCCCTCAGAGCAAGACCGAGCCCGGCTCATCGATGATCGATTATCGATGATTGCCTCAATCTTCTTCAACGCCCCCTCGATTTCGGTCTCCTGTTTGCTATCGGGTATCCCTCTGGACACTGAATGTTGATATCAGTACATACCCGAGAGATTTCGCCCACTACTTTGGACGCGCTGAAGCGATTGGCAAAGGCACATCGTCGGTCGCTCCAGGGGGAGTTGCGCTCGATCCTCGAGCGCGGAGCGCGCGGAGCTCCACCGCCCGATCCGGGAAACCTGTCCTGGGTCACGGTAGACACGAACCTGCCGGAGACCACGTGGTCAAGGCAGGAGATCTAAGATGCCGACGGACGGTGAGGTTCTCTTTGCCGACACGAACATCTTCCTTTCGGCCACAGACGTGTCGCGGCCACAGCACGCTTCCGCACGAGACTTGCTGACAACAGCAGCGGAAGGAAGGTTCCACATCGCACTCAGCGGGCAGGTGCTGCGTGAGTACCTCGTCGTTGCAACACGCCCGGTGGCGGCAAACGGTCTTGGCCTGGAAACGAGGGATGGGTTGCGCAACGTCGAAGTTTTCACAGGACCCCCGTTCCTGTTCTGCGACGAATCCGAAGCGGTCTCCATTGGCCTTCGAGACCTGATTTCGACCCACAAGCTGTCAGGTAAACGCGTCCACGATGCCAACATCGTTGCAACGATGCTCGTCCACGGAATCTCCCGCCTGATCACTCAAAACACCCGCGATTTTGAAGACCTCGATGAGATTGCGGCAAGTCGTCTGAACGAAGTCTGAACAGACGGCATCCACGCAACGCCGCCAACCGAATCACCCCTTGGAACCCCCTCCCAAGAATTGAAACAGTCAGCTGACCGTCATGAAGTAGCATCTACGGCCTTTCGAGCACGGTTTCGCCTGTGAATCGAAGAAGAATAACGCCCCCGCGCAACTCTTGCGCTCGAAGGCGTTTCGTTGTGAACTTCACTCCTGAATTGTTCGGCAATGTTTCCTGACCAGGGAAAGGAACCTGCGATGTTATCCATCGACACCCCGATGGCCCCACCCGAGTGGGCGCTCCTCGAACGTCAGTTGTTGAAAGCCCAGAGCGACGCCTGCGAGGCGTTCTACGATCACTACTTCGACGAGCGCGGCTACCTCCTGTGCGTCCCGCGCTGGGGCGGCGACGACGGCCCCGACGACGCGGCAGAGAACCAGCTCAACTGGACGATGCTCCACGCCCTCGGCGGCTCGGACTCCGTACTCGATCTCTTCAAGAAGGGCTGGGAAGGCCATCTGCGCCAGTACACTGAAGCGAAGACCGTCGAGGTCGACCTCGGCCGTGACGGAATGTATTACAAAGAGTTTCCCGTGATGTTCGACTGGTTCCACAACGGGGAAGGCTACTCCGCCTTCAACCTCCAGGCCCTGTCCGACCCGTATGACGAAGCCCGCCGGATTCGAGTCCGTCGCTACGCCGGCTTCTACAACGGCGAGGACCCTCAGGCCGACAACTACGACCCCGAACACAAAATCATCAAAAGCTGCTTCAACGGCAGCCGCGGATCGCTCCTCCGCAAGGCGACCGGATTGGATTGGGCCGGCGACCCGATCGAGATCGAAGGCCGCTTCCGTCTGGGCCATGGCGAGCGATCCTACGAGGAGATGGTCGCCCACTTCAAGGACTACAACGACATCGTCGGCGACAACCCGATGAACCTCGCCACCACCTTCCTCGCGCTGAACGCCTATATGCTCGACCACGAGGAAAAGTATCGCGACTGGGCGCTCGAGTACATCGACGCCTGGTGCGATCGAACCGTCGAGAACGGCGGCATCATCCCCACTAACATCGGTCTCGACGGCACCATCGGCGGCGAGACGGAGGGGAAATGGTACGGCGGCATCTACGGCTGGGGCTTCACCGTCACCGTTCCCCAGACCGGCGAACTCGCGCACCGCACCTACTCGCACACCCGCGCCATTAACGGCTTCGGCGTCGGCACCCTGCTCACCGGCGACCCTCGCTACGCCGACACTTGGCGCGGTGTCATCGACTACATCAACAACAACGCTCGCGAGATCGACGGCAAGACCAAGTGGCCGAACGCCTACGGCGATTATTTCGGTGAGGAAGATTGGTACGACTGGAAGGACACGCCCTTCTCGTCAGGTGCGATGGAAGTCTGGTACTGGTCGATGAACCCCGACGACGTCAAACACGTCGAGCACGACCCCTGGGTGAAGTATCTGGAAGGAAAGAACGAGGACCATCCGACGACCGCGCTGAAGGATGCCCTCGAACGGGTCCGCAAGGATATGGAAGAGATGGCCGACGACGCCTGTTCGTCCGACACCCGGCTCTCGGACGATATGAACCACATCAACCCCGCCAAGACCCAGACCCTGACGCAGCTGATGCTCGGCGGTCTCCCCACCGGCCGTGTCGGATCCCCGCTCTACAGTCGCCTCCGTTACTTCGATCCCGACCGCCGTCGCGCCGGCATCCCCGACGACGTCGCCGCCCTCGTCGAGAAACTCTCCGACGACGCTGTCACCGTCAGCCTCGTCAACGTCAACCCCGTCGAGACGCGGACCGTCGTCATCCAGGGCGGCGGCTACGCCGAACACGACATCACGCGCGTCTCCGTCGAAGGCGGCGAGAGCATCGACCTGGGCAGCAGCGCGTTCACCGTCCAACTGGCCCCCGGCTGCGGCGCACGCCTACAGATGGGAACGAGCCGCTACGCCAACAAGCCGACCGTCACCTTCCCGTGGGACCGTATGTCATAGGGGTTGACCGACCCATAGAGGGTCAAACCCTTGTCGCGTCGTAAATTCAGGAACCCGCCGGCAGGGAATCTTGCCAGGCGGATGCCACCGTCATACCGACAGGGGAAAAAGACACCCCTTCTCCCATTCGGAGATCCTTGATCGTCAATCGGACCTCGAGCCCCGAAGGGGCGACCCTACGGATCCATCGCTGGAACCTCGCGCACACATCGTACGCCCCACACGTCACCGGTGCTGGTGATCGGAGGTCTCCCTCGATCGGCCGCTCTGAGGGAGCTACTCTCACTCTTCCAGCTCCCACCTCTCGCAGTCTTGACGGTGGTGCCGCTGCTGGGGCCGGTGGGATTGCTCGACGGGCTCTGTTCGTAATAGTCCGACTCGTACCAATCCTGCGTCCACTCCCACACATTCCCTGTCATATCGAACGCCCCGTAGGGACTTCGGCCATCCTTCACCGAACCCACGTCGGAGCGACCTGTCGTATTGAAGATCGCCAGACTCAACGACGGATCCGTTTCACCCCACGGATACGTCCGCCCGCGGGGTCCTCGTGCCGCTTTCTCCCATTCCGCCTCGGTCGGAAGCCGGCCGCCCGTCCACGCACAATACTCGAAGGCCCCATACCACGAAATCTCGATCGCAGGCTTATCCTCCACTGCGGCCGAAACCGCACTGAACGTGTCCCCGACCTGCCGGATCTCGGTGTCCGGGTCGGGAAGATCGATCAGCAGGTTTCCGTTCCCGTCTTCCATGCTTCCGTGCGCCGTCAGGAATTCCGCGTAGGCCTCGTTCGTCACCTCGAACCGGTCGATGTAGTAGGTGTCCAGGAACACCGTATGGACCGGCTGCTCGTCACTCGACGACGTCGCTCCCATCGTAAACTCCCCTTCAGGCACCTTGACCATCTCGACCTCTCTGCCCGAAGGGTTCTCAAACTGTCTGACGATCGTCATCGGTCGTTCGATCGGTTCGTCCCCTTCCGCGAACTCGACCAGGAACCGATGGGTTTCGGTATTTGCCACGTCGTTGAGGCTGAAGCCCTGCTTCGAATCGAACACCGCGAAATCTTCTCCGTCATTGCTGCTCGGCGCGTGACGATCCCAGTTGAGGAACACCGACCCCTCATCCACAACGCCCACCCACGTATCCTGCTCGGCCTCATCCGTCATCCCGACCCACGTGCTCGCACGGGCCTCTCGCGCAGCCGCCTCCGCGAACCCGGATTCCTCTTCCGTCGAAATAACAGCCAGGTAGCCGCCCAACTCTTCCGCTTTCGATTTGCTGTCACGCCAGGTTGTGCTCTCTTCCGACAGGTAATACGAATGCCCGTTGAGCGTCCCGTGGAACGTGAAACCGAGAATATTCATTCCTGTCGGCGGATCGACCGACAGCGTGATCCGGACCGTCGCGTCCCCTCCGTTCGAACTCACCTCGATGAAGGCCTCGAACACGTCGCCATCGAGGTTGCTCGTCGAGGTGTTCATCGACAGTTCGACTTCACCCTCCCCAGCGATCCGGGTGGTGTCGGCCGTGCTCGCATCCGATGTTGTAATGTCCAGCCACGATACCTCTTCGGTCACCGTCCAAGTCAGCAGTTCCGTCCCCAGATTCTGAAGATCGATCGTCGCCGAAGTCGAACCTTCCACCGCTAGGTTCAGAGTCGACAGCTGCAGCTCCGGCGGCGTCGGCGGCGGAGGTTGGGTCCCCGCCGTGGCCGGCAGAATCAGCTCGAATCCGAGCACATAGGGTGCGAGCGCCGAGTCCCACCGGTAGAGGAGCAAAGAAGCAACCGTATCGCCATCCGGAGTCTCCGTCAGCTGATCGCCATATGCGCGCGTCACGAGCGTCACCAACGCCTCCGACGTGAGCGTATCGACCTCCGATGTCGTCGGATCGTCCGTCCAGTCGAACAATCGCCGATTACCCGCCACCAGACCGGGAATCGTGCTGTTTAGCGTATCCAGACTGCCAATTGAGATCATGCCGGACGCCCCTGGGGTCACGTCGTTCATCGCGCGCGCCAGCTGCGACAGCGTCTCCTCGTACGTGTCCACCGACCACGACACGTTAGCGAAATCGCCTGCGAGGAAATCGGACATCTCGACCAGCCCGGGCGCCACCGTCAGACCACTGTCCGCGCTCTCCGTCAGGGACAGCAGCGACAACTCGATCGCCACGATCTCGAACGTGAACTCCGAGCCCGCGAAAACGCCCGTTCTCTCCTCCACCACTAAACTCGCCGGTTTGGCCGCGGCCTCCGGGTTCAAACTCGACGTATCCGGCAGACCCGCGACGATGGCCGCCGGATAGGTCCCCGTCGTGTCTTCCACCACCACGACAATCGAGCCGTTCAGGACTGTCGCGCTCACTGTAAGATTCGGAATGGCGGCTCCGGCACCGTCCTTCACCACAACCTCGATATCCCGTTCCAGTTGATCCGACGTCAGCGTGACCAGACCCGATGCGTTGGTCACCCCCTGCTCCAGGCTCGAGTAGTCCAGCGTATCCGCCAGCGCAACCGTGCTCACCGGCTCGGGTAGCGGCAACGGAGGTGGCGGTTGTGTGCCGGATTCCGCCGGCAGGATCAGTTCGAATGCCCGATCGTGGGGCGCCAGCGACGAACTCCACTGGTGGACGAGAAGGTAGGCTTCCGTGCTGTCATCCAGGGCGACCGTCACCTGATCTCCGTATCCCCTCGCCAGCAACGTATCGACCGTAGCCGTGTCGATCGAATCTTCCCCGGCCGGCGTCCACTTGAACAACCTGCGGTCCGCCGCCATCAGCCCCTTGAGCGTGCTCCCCAGCGTATCTCGCAACCCGACCGAGATCACCGCCGACCCGCCCTCGATCGTCGCGTCCATCACCCGCACGAGATCGATCGCGGGGCCCTTGTAGGTATCCACCGCCCAGGACACATCCTCGATTTCGGCGATCGTGAAACCGACCAGCTCCGTCACGCCATCCCCCATTTCGAGATTCGCTGCCGCACTTTCCTCGACCGTATTGACCGTCATCTCGATCTCGATCGTGCCCGATTCCGCCGTCGCAAACGCCTCCGGCACGCCCTGCACGACCGTCGGCTCAAACAAGCCCAACGTGTCCTCCAGAACCACCAGAAGGGTCCCGTTCAGGACCACGCCCCGCACCATGAAACTGTCAACCGGACTCGCGTCAATTCCGGTAACCGTGACCTCGATCGACCTTGCCAATTCCGTCGACTCGAGCGTGGCAAGCCCCTGATCGTCCGTCACAACTGCGGCGAGGACCTCGTAATTAGCCGTATCCGCCAGCACCACGGACAGAATGGGCTCGGGAAACCCGGGTTCAGGATCGGGCGGCTCGACCGTCTGGCCGAACTGCGTTGCGAACACCAGGAAATCCGCGAAATCGATCGCCCCGTCGCCACTCAGGTCGAACCGGGCGTCCGTCGTCCCGAACGCCGTGGCGAACAGCAGGAAATCGCCAAAATTCACCTCCAGATCGCCGTTAAAATCCGCCGACGGTGTGGATGTCGCCTGAAGGGCCTGGACGGAGGGCTGGGTGTAGAGACTGACGAAACAGAGAAGCGCCAGAAACGGGACAATCATTATCGCACGGGGGCGATCGGAACGGATCATTGATCTTCTCCAGCAGCCCGGCTCGGAGCGTTACGAACGATAGGCACCATAGTAATGGTAGTATAAAGAGGCGCTCCGGGTCGGATCAAAGAAGCATTTAAGTATACCCGATCGGAGCGGCGTCTGCTTCCTGTCCGGGAGGCCTGGAGGGCAGGGCGCCCGCAGGGGTTCCACTCACCGGGATTTCAGGCTTTCCCCTCCGCCGCAACGACCTCCTTCATCCCGTCCCACTCACTCCAGGGGTCGCAGAGCCGTTCGATCGCCACTTTCCACGGGTCGTATCCCTCTGGATAGGCCAGAAACTCCCCTTCCCAGCCCCGATCTGGATGGTCACTGTCTCCCCTGACCGGAACGCCATCCGGTCGATGCCGACGCAACCTGAAGTAGGCGCTGATCCTCGGATCGGCGCCTGCATCGTTGCGCGTTGCGCTATGCGGCACCCCGTGCAGGGCGATCCAGGTGTCCCCTTCCTCGACCAGCAGGGGCGTGGGCTCCAACCACATCGCCCCGTCCGGGGTGTAACGCGCGTTCGCCTTGAAGGGTTCCGCGATCGCGGCCGGCAGGTAGTTCAGCCCGACCCGATCTCCGACCTGCCGAAGACGGGGCCACCCGTAGCCTTCCGGACCGATCACACCCCCCTTCTCCCGCTGCTGACGGATGAACGCCGCCGTATGATGGTGCGCGCCTTTCAGGACCGCGAAGTTGCCGTAGCCGAACACAGACTGATCGCTCAGCGCGACCCCCACGAAAGTCGTGAAGCTGCCGAGAGACAAAGTGCACGCGGGATCCTGGAAAAACGGCGTCCCATTGGTTCCGATCACCTTCGCACTGCGATCGCCGAAGTGGGGCGTTCCCGGCACGTGCCAGTCGTCCACTTCATCTGGGCGCTGCGGGATCGGGCCCGTCCACTGACCGTCCAGATGGAGGTAGCAGCCGTGCCAGGGCACATCACGATCTGCGACACCGTGGATGCAGATGTCGTCCGACGACTCGACCGGATACAGGACCGGCGAAAATCCGTGGGTCGGTGGATCGAACGGCCCCATCGTGCTTTGGAGGATCTTCGACATTGCCGTCTTGTTGATCAGGTCCGTGATCTCCGTCTCGGCCCCCATAAACCGGTTCCGTCTCTCCGGCGCTTCCATCGTCCCGTTAAGGATCTTTCCCGCCGTGATGTTAGCCAGTCTCCTGGCACGGTGGGTCATCTCTTTCGGCACGACGCCTTTCAAGACCACGAACCCGTCGCGATAGAGCGTGCGCTTTTGCGCGTCCGTCAGTTCCTCAGGACCCTCAGCGATGTCGTTCATCCACCAAACCTCCATAACGACAGACCCGAACTTCTCCTCGTGCGCCCCACCGGTCCGCACCCCCCCCACCTGGCGCCGTGGGACGGGTTCTATGTCCTGCTACCAAGAGCAAAAAAACATTAGAGCGACGCGATCGGCAACCATTCCACTTCCCGTTTGTAAAGGACATCATTTCCAGTACACCATCGCCCGAACACCAACGAGCGACTGGAAGAAATCTTACGCCAGTTTTAAACGGGTTGAAACAGGGTTTCAGGTATGTTCACGTGTCACACACCAGAGCCCCTGATTGCCTGGGATTCTGTATCTCGAATGATGGTACGGCGTTTGCAGATCAGCCTGAAGTGGTTATCATTGACCATCACCAAAAGGGACAAGACAATGCCAGAGGATTTCAGTACCCGCGACGTACTGGGCCAGGTCGATGCGCGGTTGAACAATATGGAGCAGGACCTAAGGGCCTTCAGTTCCGAGTTCGGCAACGTCCGCTCCGGCCTCTCCGCGTTGACACGTTGGGGGTTGGGGATGATGTTTGCCAGTTGGATGACCGTCATCGCCTCCATCTGGCTCAAGTCGTAACCGACGTTCCTGCCCGGAGCGGCGTCAGTTCGAGCCCCTCGGCTTCGCTCGGGATAAACTCCGTCGAGAACACGCCCATCGAAAATCCCCGTTCGAAGTAACTACAAACCAGCCAGGTCATCGATCAGTACCCAAAAGAGAAGCCCCCGCCAGCCTACGCCAGCGGGGGCTCTTGTTTCTAGTCGGTGATGAGACTACCTGCTGTCTTTCCCAGTCTGGACGAACCGGACACACTGTCCCTGGTTTCTGAAGCCGTAGTCCTGCCAACCGCCCTTCTTGCAATCCGCCTTTGTTTCGGGATCTGTCGGTGGCTCGGGCTCCGGCGTGGAGACGACGAGATCGCTAAAAGTAGTTCCTTCAGCGCTGTTCCCGAAGAAGATGTGACCGTTCGTCCCGTCGAGGACACTCGCGATAGCGGACAAAGAGAAGGTCTGACTGGCTCCCGTAACGCCTACGATGGAGAGGGTCACATCGTCGCCGCTCTTCTCGATACGGAATGTCGTTCCCGTGGGATCGTATGAACCGATCTCATCGAAGACGCTTGTACCGGAAGTGATCCCTGTGTGGTGAGAGGCGTGGACACCTTTCCAGCTGCCAGTGTTGTTGTGAATCCGCAAGTAAATTGAGTTCGTGGGCTCGTCGAAATGACTTGGGTTAGCCTCGCCAGCACCGAAGCCAAAATAGATGAGATCTTTGCTCTGGGTAAGGTCGGTCTCAGTGACGGTCAATTCGGCAATGAAGTCCGTGGCTTCAAACCCGCCTGATACGGTCTTGATCATAGGTCGATCGACAGGCCTTCCATCCCATCCGTTGTAGCCCATCGTCGATGAGACCCGAGTGAGACCAAGCGCGGTGTCGTAGGCGTAGTCACCATCGATCGTCCCAAGATGAGGGCTGGCTGGATCCGTGAAGTCTGTGTCGGTGTCAGCAGCAGCCCCATCCCCTGCGTGCTTCGTAAGGGTGCGAACGGATTCAGCAAACGGGGCTTCTACATCACCTGGACTGCTTGTCGTAAGGCGATCCCCCTGACAAGCGGTAAGGAACAAACCCAGAACAGCGATAGTCAGCTTCTTCATTTTCGGTTCTCCAAAGGATTGGTAAGTGTACGGTCGTGACTGACGAAAACTCGCTCTGACCCTCCCCTATCTTGACGGTGAGTCCGTGCCCCCGAACGAACATTCCAAAATGTCCCGGCAACCACCTGTGGACATTCCTGACGAAAAACGAACAACAGCTACTCCCCTGAACGACAAGACCGCCCTGCCATTTGGCAGCGCGGTCTTGTCCCGTTTGACTTGCCCCGACCAGGCCAGTCAAACCAGGACCGCTGATTGTCACGTGAACAATCGTGACCCTTCACAAGGAGATTCCCGGGAAATCCCACAGGCACGGGAATATTTGTTTATCGAGGCCTGAACGTCAAGCCACAACCGCAGAAGATCGTGCCTTTTGCGAACAACGTTCCTCAGATGCGCCAAGAAACCTTTCTGCTCTCAGCGATCTTCCTACACGACGATTACAAGCGTCGCCACTCCGCTATCTCAAGCCTCCCGGACGTGTATCCCATCCGTGATCGTCTCTCGCTCAGGCAGCGGCGGAAGGCTCGCGAACAAGCCGCATCCCGGGGATGGCGAAACGGAACGCGAGCGGCCAGAAATTGCGATAGCTCACTCGAATGTGCTGGGTGGGTGTCGCCCAACTCCCTCCCTTCAGCACCATCTTGTTGCTCATAAACTTGCCGTTGTATTCCTGGATGGTGCCTTCGTAGGGACGGTATCCGGGATGTTCCAGATACGCGCTGTTCGTCCACTCCCACACGTTGCCGATCATATGCTTCAGCGCCACCGCCTGCTCGGTCATCACCGGATGGTAGGTAGCTCCATCGAGGAGAACGGCCTCCTCCGATTCGATCGTGTCCGTCGCGGAGACGGTGCGCGCCGCGTGCTCCCATTCCGTTTCCGTCGGCAACCGCAGATGGTCGCCTTCCACCTGGCTGCGCCAGCGCGCGTAGGCCGTCGCCTCGAAGTAGCTGATGTGGGAAACCGGCTCGTGTGGGTCGAGCGGCTGCCATCCCCGCAACGTGAAGCGTTGCCACCCGCCGTCCTCGGACTTCCGCCAGTAGAGGGGGGCCGTCGGCGTGATCTCACGATCCGCAAGCCTCAGGATCGGTCGCATCGTGCTGTCATCCCACGACTCGGCCAGCCAGTGTGAGAAGGTCTCGTATCCCCCGTCCTCGATGAATTCAAGATACTCGCCATTGGTCACCGGCCGATTCATCACCTCGAACGCGTGCACGTAGGCCTTATGCACCCCGTACTCGTTGTCGAAACCGAATCCCCCTTCGACATTCCCCACCTCGGTCAGAGCGTCTTCGAACCCGACCCATTCCAGCGGAACCGCCTTCGATTCAGGCGCCTTCGAATCGGGGAAACACGTGTCATCGTCCTGCCGCAACTCGAAACGATTCCGCAGCAGCTCGGCGTAGAACAGCTCCTGATGCTGTTGCTCGTGATGGATCCCCAGTTCAACGACGCTCTCGATATCCTCTCCGGATCCTTCCTCCAGCACACGTTCCATCACAGCATCGAGATCGCGTCGATACTTCAGAATTTCGGCCACGGAAATTTCGCCGATCAGGACCGTACCACGACAGCCCTGTCGGACGTGGGCGCCAGCGCCCTTGTAATAGGAATTGAAGTGATACCAGATCCTCTCGTCGCCCTCTCCGATGGAACCCCCGAAACGAGCGAGCACGATCACGTCGAAAAACCAGGTCGTGTGACCCAAGTTCCACGCCGGCGGGCTCACCTCGGGCGTGGACTGGTCGTAGTATTCCGCATCGCAACCGAGCCACTCCACCATCTGAAGACTGTGCTGTCGCACATCACGATATCTCGTCATCAACGTCAAACGTGCCTTCCCTTCGTCCTGTCGGTTACGGCCCCCACCTCGGCTCCTGATCAAACAAGATAAAGTATCGAAGACAGTTCGCACGGCAAGGGAGATCCCGTTGCCGCAGGCATAGGCGAGCTAGGAAAGCTACGGCCCGGCAGGCCACCCACCGTCTACAGCCCACCGCCGACCGCCTTTAGCCCTTGGCAGAACCGCAACACTGCCCCATCCTGTCGTCGAATTGACGTTTCGAAGCTTTGCATCAGACAACGGAGGAAAATATATGGGACGACTCGACGGGAAAGTGACCATCATCACCGGATCGACGCTGGGGCTCGGGAAAGCAGCCGCCCTGTTGTTCGCTCGCGAAGGCGCGAACGTCGTCACGTGCGACCGCGGCCGGACACCTGAAAATGCGGAGAAACTGCTCGAAGCGGCTGAAGGATTATCCGGCGAGGTCGTCTACCAGAGATGTGATGTGATGAATCCGGACGACATCGTCTCGCTCTGCGACTTCACCAAAGAGAAGTATGGGCGGGTCGACGTGATAGTCAACAACGCCATCATAGACAATCCCGCCGGGATGATTCAAGAGGTGCAGTTGAAGGATTGGGAGGAGACCATCTTCTGTCATATGACCGCCCCGCTTCTGTTTTGCAAGGAAGTCATCCCCCAGATGGTCGAGCAGGGCGGCGGGAACATCATCAACGTCTCTTCCCACACCGCCCTCGTCGGGGGAAGCTCGATTTCGTCGTATGGTCCCGCCAAAGCCGGAATGATCAATCTGACGAAGAGCCTGGCCATCACCTACGGGATGCAGGGCATCCGCGCAAACGTCCTGACGCCCGCCCGGATGCTGACCGAGAAGAAGTTCATTATGCTGGATCAAAACCCGGCCCAGTACCGCCGACAGGACGTCTTCTATCCACTCGGCTCGCCAAGCACGCCCGAACAGGTGGCCGACGTGATGCTTTTCCTGGCCAGCGATGAATCAGCCGCGGTAACGGGGCACAACTTGGTTGCCGATCGGGGTGTGACCGCGCAGGATCCGATGGTGTGCGGAGCGCGGAGTGAGCAATCGGTGAGAGAGACCC
>CEUS01093742.1_pt1 | contig 22680 bp, 17 predicted proteins | sample 427031 | NCBI WGS metagenome assembly CEUS01 (sample SAMEA2622837, study PRJEB7988) | marine metagenome | biome: marine biome (ENVO:00000447); feature: marine epipelagic mixed layer (ENVO:xxxxxxxxx); material: "saline water (ENVO:00002010), including plankton (ENVO:xxxxxxxx)" | depth 140 m | reverse complement strand
AGACGGTGCTAAAGCCTTAGATGATGCTCGTCAGCGAATCGCAGATGTCTTGGGGTGCCGAGGAAATGAGATAATCTTCACGAGTGGTGGAACAGAATCAGACAACACAGCCCTTCGTGGTGCAGCTTCCGCACTGAAACACACTGGCAATCACATTATCACTCAGACAACTGAACACCATGCAATCCTGCATGCATGCGAAGAATTGGAGAAATCGGGTTTCGATATCACTTACCTAAGCCCTGACAAGACGGGACTAATCACACCAAATCAAGTTGAGCAAGCAATTACTGAGAAAACTATTCTAGTGACTATCATGATGGCGAATAATGAGATCGGAACAGTGCAACCAATCTCGGAAATTGCGGATGTGATTAAAGAGAAGTCCTCCAAACTCAGTCGCAATATTGTTATGCATACAGATGCCGTTCAGGCACCAGGCTTGTTAGACATCAATCTTCGTGAATTACAGGTGGATATGCTAAGCCTGTCTGCCCACAAGTTTTATGGCCCAAAGGGGGTTGGTGTTCTGTATGTCAGAAGACATACGCCTTTCTTGCCACAACAATTGGGAGGAAGCCAAGAACGCAATCGTCGTGGCGGCACCGAAAATGTTCCGGGCGCCGTAGGGACCTCAATCGCTCTAGAAATTGCGTCTAGGGAACGCGAAGCCTCAGTTGAGCACTGTCTTCGATTGCGAAATAAACTAATTGATTCAATGCTTAAAATACCTGGCACCCATTTAAACGGTCATCCTACCGAACGATTAGCAAACAACGTCAACATCTCATTTGATCAGGTTGAAGGAGAATCCATTCTCCTTAATCTTGATTTTTCTGGTATCGCGGCTTCCAGTGGCAGCGCATGTACAGCAGCTTCCCTCGAACCATCCCATGTACTAGTGGGGATTGGCTTACAAGCACAGATGGCACAAGGCAGTCTCCGTCTCACTTTAGGGAGAGGAAACACAGATGAAGAGATCGACTATGTTCTTTCACTAATTCCTAAGATGGTAGAAAGACTCCGTTCAATGGCGCCTCAACCACTACCCTAGGCACAACTGAGGCAACGGCATTCAAGGAAGTGAAAAGGACAAATGCCTAAATATAATGCGATCATCATGGATCATTTCCAAAACCCACAGAATGTGGGTGAATTTGAGGACGCTGATGGAATCGGTCTCGAAGAAAATCCGATTTGTGGAGATAAAACCCAGATTTGGATACGTGTCCATGATGATTTGATCACTGACATTCGATTTAAAACCCAAGGATGCGCAGCCGCGATCGCAACAAGTAGCGTCTGTACGGTGCATGCAAAAGGAATGGCTTTAGAGGAAGCAAAAAGTCTCTCCCCGAACGACGTCGCGAATTGGGCAGGAGGACTCCCTCGAGCAAAAATACATTGTTCGGTACTTGCGGCAGATGCGTTGCGCAGTGCCATTTCTGATTATGAGAAGCACCCTCGTTAAAAGCCCTCACAAACCCTTTGTTTGCGAATCCTGTACACATCAAAATGGAAACCCAACAAAAAAAGAACTCACAGAACGCTTGTTCCGTTTGTATTATAATTCTGTGAAAGGTCCATATATTGTGGTGCGAGATTGCTCATCGTCTTATATTGTAGTTGTAGCAAAGCCTATCTGTAGATATACTGACCAAAATGAAGAATGTCATGAATTGGAACCGAGGTAATCAGAATGAAAATCTCATGCCTACAAGAAAACTTAAATCGCGGTCTATCCATTGTCGGACGAGCGGTAGCGACACGAACCACGCTCCCAATCACTAACAACGTCATGCTAACAACGGAAAACGGACAGCTCAAATTATCCGCAACAAATTTGGAAATAGCAATCACGACATGGGTTGGAGCAGATGTTGAAGAAGAGGGCTCAATCACAGTTCCGGCTCGCCTACTCACAGAATTTGTTGGCTCGTTGCCCCCAGAAAAGACTGACCTTACTATTCTTGAGAACAGACAACTCGAACTTACTTGTGCACGGCAACAGGGAAGAATTAGTGGAAATGAATCTGATGATTTTCCGCCAATACCCAGCATTGGCGATGGAACCACTATAGAAATTGACCCCGATGAATTGCGCTCCGCCATTCAACGTGTCGTTTTCGCGGCCGCCACCGACGAAGCACGACCAGTTCTCACCGGTGTACATACGTCCGTTCAAGACGATACGCTCACACTGGCAGCGGCTGATGGCTTTCGGCTCGGGGTAAACAAACTTAACCTCTCAGATCCCATTAGTGACAATATAGAGGCAATTGTACCCGCTCGATCATACAATGAACTTGTCCGACTACTTGGTGATCAGAAAGAAGCAGTCCAAATCACCTTCAATCCGGAAAGAAGCCAAGTGCTTTTTAAGCTCGAGAGCGTTGAAATGGTCTCCCAGCTCATCCAAGGGCAGTTTCCAAATTTCAATCAATTGATTCCTGAAACCACTGATTCAAAAGCCACGATTGATACAAATAATTTCCTTCAGGCAATGCGAACAGCGTCAATATTCGCACGTGATGGGAACGGAATTGTACGGCTATCAATAGAACCGGGAGAAGATCAAAGCCCGGGCAAAGTAAGCCTTACCGCAAGATCCGAAGAAGTAGGCGAAAATACAGGTGAGATCGATGCCAAGATTGAAGGATCCAGCGCACAAATCGCATTTAATAGCCGTTATCTGACAGATGTTCTCAATGTGATTGGAACGGGGCAAGTTGTCCTAGAAACAACGAATCCATCGAGCCCGGGAGTTATTCGACCGCTTGGCTCAGATACATATACACACGTTGTCATGCCAATGTTCGTACAATGGTAACGAATTTTTCATCTTTTCCAGTGTTCTCGGAAACAACACCGTTTTTAGTGGCCAAAATATCGCACTATTCACAACAAGAGTAAGATGACCGTTGTGTTTTTTGTCAGATATTTTCCGGTTCCAGAAGTCTGGAGAGAATGTTGGACTTTATAACTTTGGCTTTAGCAACGCTGGCAATTGGTATCTGTGTGTGTACCGGCGCGATATTTTTCTTATTTTCTAAGATTAATGGTCTTACAACCAGTAATGCTTCCTCCCTTCAAGAGGGCATATCCAACGAAATAAAAGAAACAGTAAACAACGCCTTTGGTCAATCAATTAAGACTCTAACCGATCTGAATAATGACAAATTTGGAGCAGTAAGAGAAGAAACCAATGCGGATCTTGAAAACAAGAAGAAACTTATAGACATACGGATGGCCGATGTAGCAAAAACGTTGGATGACGTCCAAAAAACCCTGAAACAATATGATACGGATTCCAACTCTCGGCTCACTAAATTAAGCGCGGATATAACTAATGTTAGCCACCAGACGAAAGAGCTTGCGGAGAGTACAACTGACTTGAACAACGTCTTAAACAGTAGCCAGGCGCGAGGTCAATGGGGTGAGAAAATGGCGGAAGACGTCTTGCAGCTTGCCGGGTTCATAGAAGGAATTAACTACAAGAAACAAGAGAGTTCAGATACTCAGATTGGTGATCAAAGGATAAGACCTGACTTTACGTTCACATTACCAGATGGATTGAAATTAAACATGGACGTCAAGTTTCCTTTGGATAACTATGCTAAATATATCTCTGCAGATGCGGATTCCGAAAAAGACCAATTCCAGAAAGCATTTATGCGTGATGTTAATCAACACATCGGAACGATAGCTAACAAGGAATATATAGATCCTGCAGGGGGTACAGTCGATTATGTTTTGATGTTTATCCCAAATGAAGGAGTTTATGAATTCATCTATAAAACTAATGCCAGCATGATAGATACTGCTCTTGGGAAAAAAATCATCGTGTGTTCACCGCTTACAATGTTTGCGATCCTGTCTGTGATAAGGCAATCAATAGATAATTTTCGGCTCTCAAAAAGCTCAGGTGAGATACTCGAGGTATTGGGGGGGGTTGAGAAGCAATGGGCCAATTTTACGAATTCCATGGATAGAACAGAAAAGCAGCTCAAGACATTTACTGGATCTTTCGAAAATCTTAAAACTACCCGGGCCAACCAGCTAGAAAAATCGCTGAGCAAGGTACAGCAGTTGAGGGAATCTAGGTCAGAAGAGACATTACCTGACCCAGTAAAGATGATTGATAATGATTAGCGATAGAATCATTCACCGAATCTAGATCATCGCACCCACTCCAAGCCACAACTCTTATTTTCTATACCCCTATTTTGTATTTGGATAGACGAAGGCATAATAACGACCATAAATTGATTTGATATTAGATCCCATTAGAGAAAGATACCGGTAATAACTTGGAGAGACTCCAGAACCTGATTGGCACCATCCGAAGTCGCAGGCTTCTATTTGACTTAGGACAGGTGGGGGCTGCAACGACTGTGGCTAACGTGCTTCTATACCTTTTTCAACTTGTCGTTGGACGCAGTCTTGGGCCAGAAGATTATAGCCTTTTTAGTGCGCTTTTTGGCATCGTCTATCTAGGGAGCAACTTGGCCAATAGCGTTCAGGTATCAGTTGCAAAACTGGTTTCAGGCGCACTCGCACGCAATGATTCCACCCAAGCGGGAACGATCGTCACCTCCATTCTTATGCAAGTCATCGTCATTGGCGCATTCCTGTTTGGTGCATTTGCTCTTGCCGCATCATCAATCGCATCATACCTACACAGTGACAGTGTTATACCTGTGCTCATTACTGGGCTCGTAATCATATTGTTTCTCTGGGTTCCAGTCACAATGGGAGCATTACAAGGAGCAGAGAGATTCCGCGCTTATGCCGGAGTTCTTCTCACTTTCGCAAGCACTCGGCTCCTCTTCGCAATTGCCGCATTAGCAACGAATCTCGGTACACTAGGTGTGCTTGTTGGAGCTGGAATAGCCAGTTTGGTCACTGCGATCACAGGCCTAGCCTTGGTAAAACCCCCAATCACAATACGAAAAATCACCTACCCAGATCGTGAAAGTTTTTTGAAGGTCCTCCCTGCCGCCGTCATTGGGACAATCGCAATTGGTTTACCTGGAAGTGCTGATTTATTTCTTGTCCGGCATTTTTTTTCGGCCGAACAGGCAGGATTGTATGCTGGAGCATCCATCCTAGGTAAAGTGGTTCTCATTCTCCCAATGGCTGTATCCACTGTACTTCTGCCACGATTTACACATGATCGAACACTCGAAAACACCAGCCTACGCTTGCTTTACCGAGGAGTTCTTCTTACTGCCGTAATATCGGGGGCAACTTGTGTTGGTTTTGTGCTATTGCCAAGGCTTGCGCTTTCGATCCTGTTAGGCCCTGAGTACGCCAGTGCTGATAGTCTCGTACCCCTATATGCCATCACGATGTTTTTGTTTTCACTCTCTGTCGTATTCTTGCACTATAATTTTGCTGCTGGACAAACGACGTATTTCTACTTTATCTTGCTCCCGCACCTAGCTCTTCAAATAATATTGGTATACGCATTTCATCAAACACTAAGTCAGGTTCTTATGATTCTTTTAGCCACACACGTCTCATTATTGATTTGTAGTTATTTATTTACATGGATTCTTGGGTCTCATCAAACCAGTCAAGAGGCAAGGTTATGACATCTCTACCCTTAGTCTCGGTTATCATTCCAGCCTACAATGGAGCATCAACACTCCGTTTAACGCTTGAATCACTTATCCGGCAGGACTACCCAAATATTGAAGCAATTGTCGTTTCTGATGGAAGTCGCGACCATACGGTGGAAATTACCACTGAGTTCCAATCACAGGGCGTAAATGTCATTGATCGCAAAGAAAATCAAGGACTCGGAGCCACGCTGCGGGAGGGAATCGCCAAAACACAGGGCCCAATTGTGATGTTTTTACATCAAGACTGCGAACTTCTATCGTCGTCGTGGATACGACAAGCTGTAACACATCTCGACGATGAAAAGGTAGGATGGGTCACTGGACATTATGAAACCCTAAGTCCAGAGAAAACGCATCTTGTGGATCAGGCATTTGCTCTTCTGCGAGGGGAGTTTCTCCCAACCGAATCATTCCCAGAACCAATTCATCCGGTCGCTTTTAGTGAAGGGAAATGCGACCTAATTCGGCGCGATGCATTGGAAAGTATAGGAGGAATTCCAACATTACTGCGAACATCTGGAGAAGATCAACTTTTGTCGTATACGCTTCGATCACAAGGTTGGATTATCCTGAAAGATACGTCATTAGTGGTTCAACAGCAGTACTTGGAAGGTGCCCCCCTAAAGTTACTCAGAGCAAACCTGAAAAAAGAATTCCTATACGGAAAAACTCAAGCGGTCATAAACCTCAAACACTGGCAAACTATCCTGAATGACCTAACAAAACTATCATTTGCTGCCCGGAAAGGATTCCATCCGACGGTGAAAGCAGGTGCCTTTGCGATCACCGTCATGTCATTAACCTATACTATGATTACTGGCTTGGCCGCAGGCCTCGGACCGTTATTGGGCCTCTGGATAGCGATGTTCATGTATTATCTCTGGAAATGTCACTATTCTGGTATTCGGCTTATATCTCCATTAGCTGGCTTGGTGATTATTTTGGGTTTCGCAAGCTTCGTCCCATACGGTATTGCACTCACTTGGGGTTCAACGCGGTTCCTTTTAATGAAGCTACGTATTTATACTAAACCAATCTAAAAACGAGAGAAGAGGATGAAACGGGATATCCTGCCAAAAGTATGTGTCGCCGTTCTTAATTACAACGGGCTGCAATGGCTTCAAGGTTGTTTAGATAGTTTGGCCAAAACGGCCTATCCAAACTTCGAAGTCCTCATTGCTGACAACAGCAGCACTGACGGATCACAAGAGTTCATCAAATCGCGATATCCATCGATGAAGCTTATGGCATTTGATGAGAATCTTGGGTTTACAGGTGGATACAATCGGATGTTTGCATATTCTGACGCCGATTATTTTGTTTTGCTCAACAATGACACGGTCGTCCCTGAACCAAATTGGATTAACCTTCTCGTCGCAAAAATGGAGGAGGATCCATCAATCGCCGCAGCAACCTGTAAGCTCGTTTACCTCAGTGACCCTGAACGAATAAATTCGATAGGTGGACGAGGCTACTGGTGGACAGGAAGTTTTGATGTTGGCGATGGTGAACTTGACCACGGCCAGTATGATGATGAAAAAACTGATCCATTTTCATTCTCTGGAGCCGCAGCAATGGTCCGTCTTCCACTAATACATCAATTGAACGGATTTGACGAAGAATTGTTTGCTTACCGTGAGGATTTTGATCTCTCGTGGAGATTGAGGCTGCAAGGATATAAGATCGTTTTGGTCCCGGGTGCAAAGATTTTGCATGCAGGTGGAGGATCATTCGGTTCGCTTTCATACCGAAAAATCCATCTGTCATCCCGAAACTGGTTACGACTCATGCTGAAAAATTATGAAGCCTCCACTCTTGCGCGTGGCTTGTTGTTCTATCTCGTATTTGAATTTGTTGTTAGGTTATTCGGAACGATGTGGGTCAAAAAAAATTTGCGATTCGGCTTGATTCCATTCCATAGCATACTGTGGAACATCAAGCATCTAAAAAGCACGTTACGAGAGCGTCAAAAGGTCCAGAAAAATAGGACAATAAGAGATGCAGCAATCCTAGAATCCATGGGGCCAGGTGGATTTGAACCAATCCATCATCTCTTAAAACGAGTAAAAATCTTGAAAAAGAACACTCCTACATAAAATATTACCGTACTTCACAGTCATTAAAATGGCAGTGACAAGACAAATAAAATGATTACAGTCAAAAAACAAATACGGAAACCATCTGCGCAAACAATCATCTTCTATTGCGCATTTTTTCTCGTAGTAGCGATGGGCGTATATCTACGTATGACATCGGTCGGAGGCGCGCCTATTCTAGAGGATGAATACACATCGGCCTTTCAAGCTCTTGGATTTATGAAGACTGGAAAACCAATGTTGCCATCGGGATTCATCCAATGGAGTGAGCCTCTCGTGCTCCCTTATATTGTATCGGTCCTCTGGCAATTAACAGGCGTCGACATCATTACTGCACGTCTTCTCAGTGTCGTGGTGGGAACAGGTTCTATCCTTCTAGCATATTTGATAGGGAAGCAATTGCGTAACACGTCAATAGGACTAGTTTTTGCATTCTTCATTGCTACCAACCAGTGGAGCGTCGCGTCGAGCACATTCTTTCGGTCATATGCACTTGCTGAATTAGCATTTCTTGCAATGTGCTATATCGGAATTCGTTGGATTGACACAAATCGTTCCTGGAAAGGCTTTTTCATTGTCATTGCTATCACACTTAGCTTAATGTTCATTGGACACTATGCGTTAATCGTGGCCTTGCCTAGCGTTCTTTTGTTACCTGTTATATCAAGAATTTCAGACATCATCAGTACACGCATCGACTCACGGCCCCTAAGAAGCGGTACAACAAAAACCTGGGGGCTAATGTTCAATATCCGAATTGATTTGACCATTGTCGAAATCATTCTTTACACACTTTTGGCGACCGCTGGCACTGTTTGGATTATTTCCGAACGAGGACCTCTCGCTGTATCTCTTATTGGCAGTATCACTGGCGAATTTTTCACCGTTCTGCCAAATGACACGACCATTACATTTAAACCAATGTTTGCGCAAGCTTTCTATGATTTATATGGTCCTTTGCTATTACTTCTTATCGGAGTCGGTACAATAATCATGGTGGCAGAAACAGGCCGACGAGGTCTGACGATATTGTTCTATTTCATTATCCCTACGGCATTATTTTCAACATTATTTTCATCGCTAACTATCACAACACTTTTCCCACGCTATGTTTTCCCGTACAATCCCGCTTTGCTACTTGCTCTAGCGTTTACAATCGTACGTTTAAGCGAAGTAATTCTTATACAAATTCGCGCAGTCTCACCCGAACGACTAAGATTTATCCCGCTAAAAGAAAATTGGATACCTGCTTTGATATGCGCAATGGTACTCGCAACATTAAGTAGCAGTCTGCTCTTAAGAGCCAACATTGAACCACCCACCTCTTCGATGGACAAATGGTTCAGAGGACCGGGAGAGCCAGTGACACCCGCGTACAACAAAGTAACGGATTACATACGCACCAATATGTCTCCCAACGATGCGATTCTTGCAACACGCGGATGGCCTTTCCCATTTGAATTACCAAATCTGGAAGGTTTTTGGTTGATGTCGGTACCAGTCGAGCTTTCCGAACTTGGTGATAGTGAAAAAGACCGCTTAACAAATCGATTTACAGGATATACAGCGATAACAAATTTAAGTGCTTTTCTTACCTTATTAGAAGAAAAGGCGAGCGGATGGATTGTGATCCCGTATATGCATAATTCCCCCAATGTAATGACGCAACCCATCTATGACATCATTCATACACGATTAATCCCAATCGCTGCTGCATCAGATACAACAATAAGTCTTTTTAAGTGGAATGCCGACAGTGTCAAGTTGACACCATTTACGCATCAGCCAGAGTTATACGGAAATACACGAACTATCAAAACCAATGGCAACACAGTAACAATGAGATCAAAAGCCGGACCTCTTAACTGGGCAGGAATAAGATACGATTTACAACAGACTCCCCAAATTCAAGATCTGGTTTTTGACGTCCATATAAAACTTGATCAATTGACTGGATCAGAATCTGTCCAGTTCAATTTTATTCTTGAAGAAGACGATGGTGACAGATGGCACGTTCCAGAATATACCTCAGAAGGTTACCTTCCCGTCAGGCCAACAGGAACTTGGCATCGCTTCTCCCTCCGTCTATCTGAATTTGATTTTTGGCCGCAATTCCAAAAACTCCAAGAACCTGGGCGCATCAAATATTTAAAGATAGAGGCTCAAAATGCCGAAAACATCGGTTTCATTGCTCAAATCAAAGTAAATGTAGTAGCCGTTGAACCAATTAGATAAAAGCCATTTAGCTTTCACACACTCCCCTATCCAAGGAGACATTATTCCCAAGAACAAGTACAACACTAATCCACATACTGACGCTTTCGAGCAATGAATAAAAAGCCAATAATCAGGGCAAAAGAAAACCCTGAAATGGAAGCGACCGGAATATATACCTTGGCGTAACGTGGATAAGTTAGATGTGGACTCTCATCTGCCGGTTCGAAAACAGGCATGAACTCCCATAAAGTATCGCTCCTCGGCAAATCGCCAAGAGCCCACCCGTCAATCGTAGAATTTTGGGGGGGGACGAAGCCAATCTGCGTATCAGATATAAGTTCTGTTTTAAAATCAATTGGTGAAATCGAAATATAATCCAGTGCTACCAATGCTTCACGGCTTCTCAAACTCTCTTGCGAATCAGCTACAGAGTAAAATCGTGAAACGCTATGGGTATTCTCATATAAGATAATAGACTCGCCACTATACCTCTCAATAAGATCAGTTTGCTCTGCCAAGAAGATGCGATCATATTCCGATATGTTCGTGCGAAACAACACGATATACTTCACACCCAGTGGGATAACAGAAGCACCAAGATCCTTCTCTTGTGGTGCACTCTTAAGCACGGTGTCCACATAACGAGACATTGGATTCAACACATCTTGAACGCCAATACCAAGACTATCACCCATAATAACGGGAGTTTCAAAAAATCGTCGCGCTGGATTCGCCATTTTTTTCTCTGCATTAGGCAACCACGGATACCACATATAATGTTGCCATGGCAAAACGAGTGTCTGTAATGACCCTGCTCCTTCATGAACAATTGTTCTTGTCTCAATCCACTCTGCCGGATAATCAGTTACCTCTATTTGACGCCCAACTGTTGTGAAAAAATGGAACGAAAATCCCAAAGGAAGAAGAAACACCAGAATTGGGAAGGTGCGGATTACAAAACGGGATAATCGTTGGTTAGCATTGGCATTCCAATTAGATAATTGTTGGTGCAAAGTACCTAGACCTAACCCAGCTAGAAATGCATATGAAAAAGCCAATGCCCCGAGAAATTTTTGAGGCTCACGAAAGCCTCTAACCACTGGAATCTGGTGCCAAAGGTTATTCAATATCTGCGATTCAATCGCAGCAACAAACCCGATAACACCAATGAGTAGAATCGCAACAATGGTACGCCGCCTAATCACACGACCAGAAACATCTACATTAAAAGCATTAAAAACAGCGTGCACGGCAAGAAATAAGATTGGCAAAAAAGAGACGAGATGAATTACGCTATCAGGCCTCTCAACAGTCGGGCTAACACGCCAAAACCCATACAACGTCACCGCATCAAATAAATCGCCCCAAGAAGAAAATCCGCGTGTCGCAAACACTGCTAATTGATCCTGGTCAATTTCATCGAGTATGTTTGTGGGTGCAGTGATAGTTGGGAAAATCCAGTACAAATTGATGAGTAAGAAAAAACAAGCCGCCAACGAAATAGGCACTATCAAAGAGCGGAGATGAGAAAAAAACGTATCTTTTTTTATGATCCAAATGATGAAAGAAACCGAATACATTGCAAAAAGAATCACAAGTTGATGCATCGAAAACATTGCCACCAAAGTTGTAGTTAAAGCGACAAAAAGCGCACTGCGCATGTCTCTTTTATATAGAAGATTAAGAAACGCCCCCATCGCAAATGGTGTAAGGGCATATGCGGACAAAAGACTCCAATGGCCAGCTATGAATCTTTCATACGTATAAGGATTAGCAACGTAAATAATTCCAGCTAAATATTTTCCAGCTAAAGACGTCGGAACGATCCGATATGCACCCAAACCTCCAACAGCAAAAGTAGCGCAAAGAAAAAATCGCTCAATCAACCAAAGAGGAACAATCCCTTTCAAGATTGCTACAGAAACATAAAGGGGCGTACCAGCTGTAATCCACCTTTCATCAACACCATAATAGGTCATTGGATCGCGATAATAGGCGTAAGTTGAATCCAACGTAATCAGCAATCCCGGAGACAAGACATCGCGCAAAATGAACAAGCTAAGTAGCGAGAATACCATTACTGGCGCAAGGATCCTTAGAGATTTCGCTGTATAGGTGGGCATCGAATCTAACCTCATTAGATTACCCTAATTGTGGCTTGCATAAGCCAATATGAAGCCACTCAGGTTTCTCTCATTACAGCCGGCTAACCAGACAAGCTTTTCCTCGACTAATCCCAGAATCTTTGGGAGAAAAAACCACTCGATAGTCTCGGTCAAAAACCAGCAATCATGGACACTCTAACATAAAAAAATTCAGCTATAGACACCGTCAGTAGTTGCCTAATTACTCGATGTGTTAAACGTGATGCACTAGACGCAACCTATTCCCCCCAACAGATCTGGTCTGCTACTATGCGCCTAATAGAAATTGCATTGACTTAGCTTCGGAATATTTTCAAGTGAGGAGCAACTAATGAAAGGATTGGTTTTAGCTGGAGGAAAGGGCACACGATTGCGTCCTCTCACTCATACAATGCCGAAACAGCTGATCCCGGTAGCAAACAAACCGATACTTGATTATGTAATGGATCACATGCGCCAGGCCCACATCACCAGTATTGGTATCGTCGTTTCACCTGGCACTGGACATTATATAAAGGAAGCCCTTGATAATACATGCGCAGACTTAGATATAACTTACATCCTTCAAGAGAAGCCATTGGGCTTAGCTCACGCAGTCCAAGTGTCTCACGAATTTCTTGGAGATGATCCGTTTTTGATGTTCCTTGGAGACAATCTAATAAAACATGGAATCAAAGAGTGTATTGAGTTGTTTAACACCTCTAAATCAGATGCAGTAATAATGTTGAAAGAGGTTGAAGACGCCCGTATGTTTGGAGTGGCGGACATAGACGAAACTGGAAATATCAAACAACTGGTTGAAAAGCCACCTGATCCACCCAGCAATCTTGCAGTAGTCGGTGTTTACGTATTCTCCCCAATGATTCATCAGGCGATTGCGAAAATACAACCATCACAGCGAGGAGAGCTCGAAATAACGGATGCAATACAAAAGATGATGACCATGGGATACTCCGTAAGAAGTTTCCAACTAAATGGTTGGTGGTTGGATACAGGAAAGAAAAGTGACTTGCTAGAAGCGAATCGCGTAATTTTAGATGAATTATCTACAAGTAAGATTGAGGGAACGATCGACACAAAAAGTACGATCAAAGGAAATGTTTATATTGAAGCGGGAGCCACAATTCACCGTACAGACATTCAGGGGCCAGCAATAATTGGGAGCAAAACCGTAGTTGAAGACACGAATATTGGACCCTACACAAGTGTCGGGAATTCTTGTTCAATCAAGCATTCCGAGATATTGAATAGTGTTGTGTTAAACGACGTGCTGATACACAATATTTCTCCAATGCAAGACAGCATCATAGGAAACAATGCTACTATCCGCCAAAAAACCAGTACCCATGAATCAATAGAATTCATGGTTGGGGATAACACTGAGGTCGATTTGTAATGCCCTTTTCATTCCAAGAAACCGAGTTACCCGAGGTCAAACTCGTTTCCTCTAAGGCCTTTCCAGACAGCAGGGGATTTTTTGCTGAAATGTATAAGGCATCCGAATTTAATATAAACGGGATTCGTGACGTTTTTGTTCAAGAAAACCACTCGCATTCGATAAAGGGAACAATTCGAGGATTGCATTATCAAAACCAACCAATGGCTCAAGGAAAACTTGTAAGTGTCATTCATGGAGAGGTATACGATGTCGCGGTAGATATTCGGAAAGGCTCACCAAGATACGGTAAATGGATCGGCGAATTATTATCAGAAAAGAATCACAATATGTTATGGATTCCAATCGGTTTCGCACATGGTTTTTGTGTTGTGAGCGAAACCGCCGATCTTGTATATAAAATATCTGGATCCGAATATGCTCCTGAATATGAAAGTGGCATCATATGGAACGATCCAGAAATTAACATTCAATGGCCAGTAGAAACCCCTGTTTTGTCAGAAAAGGACCTACAATTACCCTCTCTCACCAACAGCCACAATAATTTTTCTTTTGAATCGATTCAACAATGACGACTATATTAGTCACAGGTGGATGTGGATTTATTGCGAGCCATTTCATTCGCCTAATACTTAGTCAAACAAATTGGCGAGTAATCAACCTCGACGCAATTACGTATGCCGGTAACATGGAAAACCTCGAAGATGTTCTATCTAACCCCAACCATGTTTTTTACAGAGGAGATATAACGGATTCAAAATACGTAAGCACAATATTTGAAACAGAAAAGCCGTCATCAGTCGTAAACTTTGCAGCCGAGTCTCACGTTGATCGCAGTATCATAGATTCATCACCATTCCTAAAAACAAATATTTTGGGAACGCATGTCCTTCTTGAAGTAGCACGTCAAAAACAAACATCGCGATTCCTTCAGGTCTCGACCGACGAAGTGTATGGGGATGCTGAAGGAAAGGCCCCCCGACGCGAAGATGATTTGCTTAAACCAAGCAGCCCATATGCCAGTAGCAAAGCATCCGCAGATCTCTTATGTTTGTCGTACCACAGAACCTATGGAATGCCCATCATTATTGTACGAAGCGCAAATAATTACGGACCGTTCCAGTTTCCTGAAAAATTAATCCCACTTATGATTCGAAAAGCCCTCACCAATTCCTCTTTACCAGTTTATGGGGACGGGTTGCAGCAAAGAGATTGGCTTTACGTCAAAGATAACGTGTCTGCCATCTTGAGCGCCTTACAATCTGGACACATTGGCTCTATCTACAATATAGGAACAGGCATCGACAGAACCAATCTGGACGTGATAAACACAATATGTGACCTTCTCGCCGAAGAGCAAGGAGAAGATACAGAGAAGTTTCGTTCCTTGATCGAGTTCACTGCAGATCGTCCTGGTCATGATAGGCGATATGCACTCGACACAGAACGCATTAAAACTGAGCTTGGCTGGTCTGCTCAAGTTTCTTTTGACGTTGGCTTAAAAGATACAATTCGATGGTACTTGAACAACCAATCTTGGATTGAAAGCGTAACATCAGGCAAGTACACAACCTATTATGAAGACGTATACGCGGGACTAAAACAGGACTCCTAAAATGAACATCGCGGTAATCGGTAGCGGAGGGCAGCTTGGTTCTGACCTCGTCAAGCTAATCAACCAATCCAATACTGACAAAGTTTACCCTTTTACACATCAAGATTTAGATTGCACCAATCTTGATGCGGTCCAGACAGTATTCCAAAACCTTTGGCCAAATCTCGACGCGGTAATAAATTGTGCAGCTTATGTACGAGTTGATGATGCGGAAGATAATCCTGAAGATGCATTCCTCGTCAACGCAATCGGTGCAAAAAACATAGCTGACGCATGCGGTACTCTTGATATTGAATGCGTCTACATCAGTACCGATTATGTATTTGATGGGACTAAAACCACACCTTATCGCGAAGACGATGAACCCCAACCTTTAAGTACTTACGGAGCGTCTAAATTATCCGGTGAGGCACTAACTCGTATAGGTTGTGAGAAGCACTACATTGTTAGATGTTCAGGGTTATTTGGTATAGCTGGTGCGTCAGGGAAGGGCGGAAATTTCATTACAACAATGCTTCGTTTAGCTAGCGAAGGCCAAGAGATACGGGTCGTAGCAGACCAACTTTTCTCTCCAACATCAACTTCTGACCTCGCGAAAAAGATCTTGTGGCTGATAACCACTCGGCAATATGGAATCTCTAACATCACATCGCAAGGAGAGTGCACTTGGCACGAACTTGCATCGTTTGTTTTTGAACTCACTGGTACCCAAAAAAAGGTGCTTCCAATTTCAACCAATGAATACGGTGCCAAAGCTAAAAGGCCGTTATACTCTGTTCTTGGACACGAAGGACTGCAGAAATTAAATGCAGATGATTTACCACATTGGCATGATGCCGTACATGAATACTTGCGGCTGCGAGGAGATATCCGTTGAGATTCCTCGTGTGACATTGAACAAATATTAGCCACCAAGATGAGTTACAATGTCGCCAACGTTGAGATAATAGTATTCGGAGTTACATGATGCAGGACGTCTTTAAAAGCGCAGCCCAGCTAACGGAAGCGAATGAAACGTTTGCACTATGCACCGTTGTCGGTACAAAAGGATCAACCCCGCAAAAGCCAGGAGCAATGCTCCTCGTCAAAAGTGACGGGACCGGAGTGGGAACCTTAGGCGGTGGATGTGTAGAGGCCGATGTTTGGGCCGAAGCAAAGTCCCTTCTCAGCAGCGTATCAGGAGCGACTGTAGGTGACTTTGAATTAAATGATGAAATCGCCGCCGAATCGGGTATGGTCTGTGGAGGGACCATGTCCATCATGGTGGATCCACTCCGTGCATCAGATAACAACTCTTCATGGATTGATTACGTCTTGAACTCATACTCAGGCGGAAAAAGCATCGCGATAGGCACAATAGCTGGACCTGAAGACCACCCCAAACTTGGAACAAAGGTCGTAGTTCATGAGAACGGATCATACGAAGGTGACCTCGGAGGGGAAAAACTTAATGACGAAGTGGTAAAACTAGCGAGTGAGTTGCTCACGCACGGCGGAACCCGCACACTTCAGCACGGTGATTCAAGTATATTTATACAAGGTTTTGTTTCGCCCCCTCATCTTGTTCTGTGTGGCGGAGGGCATATATCTCATGCAATCGCACCGCTAGCGAAAAAATTGGGATATATCGTTAGTGTCATCGATGACCGTTTAGAATTTGCAAATCATGAACGCTTCCCATCTGTAGACAATATTGTAGTCGGTGATTTTGAGGATGGATTCGATCAGCTAACGATCACTCCCAACACTTTTGTTGTTATCGCGACACGGGGTCATAACCTAGACGATGCAGCAACTTTATCAGCATCACGAACAGCAGCGGATTACATCGGACTCGTTGGCAGTATCCGAAAATCAATCCTGATTTTTGAGGAACTGCTTGCCGAAGGTGTATCGTACGACCGCGTCGCTTCAATTCGCGCTCCAATCGGGTTAGATATTGGCGCCCGAACACCTGATGAAATTGCTCTCAGTATTATTGCCGAAATCCAACAAGTGCGTCTCGGTGGTGAGGGTCGACCTCTCAAAATGGCTGAAAAACATGTTCAGAAAGCTGCCGAGAAAGCAACACGACGACTTTCCATTTAATTCCAAATCAGGCGTCACCGATATCGGATGCCACACTCAATCGTATTTCCATGTATTTGTGTTCCATACATATAGGTTCTCGTCTATACTGAAACCCTATCAGAGTTACATTTCCGGAATTGAAAAGGAGTCGTAATGTCCGAATCAGCGCTTGCCCATTATTTACAAAACACAGCAGTTGTTCCAGATCCAGGATTCATCGCCTATCTTGCAAACTTAGATCAGATAAACAAAGTGTCTCCGGAAGTAGTAAACGCAATTATTGCGGAAATCAAGGATCAGCGAAGCCATTTGAAAATGATAGCGAGCGAAAACTATTCATCCCTAGCTGTACAACTTGCGCAAGCAAACCTTTTTACTGATAAATATGCAGAGGGATACCCTGAACATCGCTTTTACGCGGGTTGCGAAAATGTTGATTTGATTGAAGGGCGTGCTGTAGACCTTGCTAAGAATTTATTTGATGCGGAACACGCATATGTTCAGCCTCATTCTGGGGCAGATGCCAATCTGGTAGCTTTCTGGGCAATACTTGCGACACGCATACAGAATCCATACATGGAAAATATGGATGCTTCCACTCTATCTGCATTATCTGACGAAGAGTGGGCAAATTTGAGGAAAGAATTTGGTAACCAACGACTTTTAGGTATGAATTACTACTCAGGAGGACATCTCACGCATGGTTATAGAGAAAATGTTTCGTCACGCATGTTTGAAGCAGAATCCTATGATGTAGATCCCGAAACAAACCTTATCGATTATGACAAAATACACGAGCATGCCAAACGATTTAAACCACTCATATTGTTGGCGGGCTATAGTGCTTATCCACGCAAATTGAATTTCAAGATTTTCAGAGAGATCGCCGATGATGTGGGCTCTGTTCTAATGGTCGACATGGCTCATTTCGCAGGCCTTGTTGCTGGTAAAGTTTTCACAGGTGAATACAATCCAGTTGAACATGCCCACGTGGTCACAACTACCACACATAAAACATTACGCGGGCCTAGAGGAGGGATGGTTCTATGCACCGAGGAATTTGCCGAACAAGTGAATAAAGGATGCCCCCTTGTTTTAGGTGGACCGCTCCCTCACGTCATGGCTGCAAAAGCCGTTGCGTTTGAAGAAGACAGTAAGCCAGAATTTCAAGAATATGCGGCAAAAATTGTTGAGAATTCATCCGCTCTTGCCAAGAATTGTTTAGAAGAAGGATTGTCTGTTCTCACTGAAGGCACCGATAATCATCTACTTCTTATCGATGTAACCTCAAATGGAATTAATGGTCGGCAAGCAGAATCTGCTCTGCGCGAAGCGCATATCACTCTCAACCGGAATGCCCTGCCATTTGACTCTAATGGGCCTTGGTACACGAGTGGGTTACGAATTGGCACTCCCGCCCTCACGACCCTTGGCATGGGTTCAGCAGAAATGCGTGAAATAGCTTCAATAATGAAATCTGTCCTTGCAAACACTAAGGCTGCAGAAATTAAATCAGGTCGCCAAGCAGGGAACTTGAGTCAAGCGCGATATCTTCTTGAGCCCAACGCTTTAGATGACGCCCAGTCACGAGTAAACCATCTTCTTGCAAAGCACGTCTTGTATGAGGAAATAGATTTGGAATATCTTCAGCAAGCATTTCTATAAATGCCTTTCCTCGGTACGCAAGACACTTAATCTACTGAACGGGATGTTTGCTTACTCCGCCTTTTAGCGGCATGGACAAAATCCGTTCAACCGCTCCTGCCAATGTCTCCACACGTTCAACGTTAGGCGGCAATGAATCGACATTCCTGTTCCATGGTTGGTCACGCAACAACAAAATTTTGTCTTTGATATGGCCGGCTCTCGTAATAATTCGCGGAGAATCGTCTACGAGAATGTCGATTGGGAACATTAGCTTATCAATTGTTCCCGAAGTGAATATTAAATCATCATATGGAATTCTATGTAAATCCAGCCACAAACAAACAAACGGAAAACTTTCTCGCGTTCTCTGAGTAACGATGGAAACATGATGCCCTCGTCGCATCAGTTGAGTGAGTGAATTGGCAACAGTTGGCTCCTCAATCGGCATATTCTCAAAATCTTGCCAAGCCTGACCCATCAAACGAACAAAATGCCATACTGAAAGACCCGTAGTGTCAGACACATAATCCCAATGTGTAATTTCATCTTTTTCAATGTGCGTGCCTGTGTATCGCTCCACAAGCGGTAATGTCGCAGCATTTGCATCTGCCAAAACACCATCAACATCAATCCCAATATTCATGAACACCCTTATCGCTCAGCAATTTACAACGAATAATTTCTTTCCCTATCATCAACGACATATCGCATAAACGCCATTTTCATAATCGATATATGGTTTTTAATCTTCACCTTTGGGAACCTGGTTAAACGTGAATCGCATTACCATAGGTACCTAAAGCTGCATCCATCAAACCTTCTGACAGTGTGGGATGGGGGTGTATAGAACTTCCGAGGTCAAGCGCCGTTGCCCCTAATTTGATAGCTAAAGATATTTCTCCAATTAATTCACTGCAATCCGGACCAATCATATGCGCCCCCAAAATCTTTTCATTCTCAGCATCAGATAAAATCTTAATGAAACCATCATATTCAGCCATCGCAATAGCTTTCCCACTCGCCCTATACGGAAACTGCCCGACATTCACGTTAATACCTCTATTTTTTGCCTCAGATTCAGTTACTCCAATACTTGCAATCTGTGGTCGGCTATATACAGCCCGCGGTATATTTTCGTACTCCAACTGTGTTGGATCCATACCAGCAATATGTTCCGCCGCCAATATACCTTGCGCCTCAGCAACGTGCGCAAGCAATGGGGGGCCTGTAACATCGCCTACTGCATACACACCCGAACCTGTCGTTTGCATATTTCCGTTTACTTTTATCCATCGATCCTGAACATCTACTCCAACATCATCTAAGCCAAGAGAATCAGTCTGACCAGCAAAGCCCACCGCGACAAGTATTTTGTCCGCTTCTATAACCCGAGAACTAGAACCAGTTATAACCTCGACCGATACCGCGCCGTTATCGCCTTGTTCAAAACCATGTACTTGAGCATCAGTCATCACATTAATACCGTCCTTCTCAAAAGACCTCCGTAACGCAGATGCTATTTCTCCGTCCTCATTCGGCAGTAATTGTTCCAGCATTTCCACAATCGTCACTTCACTCCCATATGAAGAAAAATATGTCGCAAACTCTACACCAATTGGGCCACCACCGATGATCATGATCTTTTGGGGAAGTTTCTTTAGCTCTAAAGCCTCACGGCTTGAGATGATCGCATCGTGATCCATAGGAAAATCATTTAACAAAAGATTTTTGGCGCCTGTCGCCAAAATAATCGCATTAGCTTTAATATTTTCGGTCAATGAATCCACAGAAATCTCATCCTTCTTCACTAGACGTGCCATTCCATGAAATACCTCAATGCCGTTTTTCTCCATCAAAAATTCAACGCCTTTAACAAGGCGGGAAACAACTCGGCGGCTGCGTTGCACTCCAGCGCCCAAATCCACACTCATCCCATTAACGTTAATCCCAAATTCCTTTGATTTGCCTATCATTGAAACCACTTGCGCATTGCGCAGCAATGCTTTACTAGGCACGCACCCCCAATTCAGGCACAAGCCACCAAGCTGCGTAGATTCTATTAATCCGGTTTTCATGCCAAGTTGAGCTGCTCGTATGGCTGCTGCATACCCACCTGGACCACCACCGATTACCGCCACATCCAATACAGGCATAATATTTCCTTTAACTTCGAATCCACCTAATACTTTATTCAGCATACGCTCATCCGAATGCTCTAGAAACAGAGCATAAAGATTATGTTCAAAAAATCTACATACAGTACAGTACATCATAGAAGTGATTTCTTGACAGTGAATTTGCGCCTACAGTAGACTTAGCAGTCGGTATACATACGTCCAAAGATATCGAGGAGTGTAGCAGTAGAAGGGCAACCTACTAGCAATTGGAGGATGAGAATGGCTACCAAGAAAGAACAGTGGACAGAGAAGGTATGGAAGCCTTCTGTAGAGCGGTTCGCAGAACGTCGCGAAACTTTTCAAACCACATCTGAAATAAAAATTGATCCTGTATACACACCAGAAGACTTGAACGCCGTGGATTATGATCAAGAAATTGGTATGCCAGGAGAGTTTCCATTTACACGCGGTGTACAACCGAACATGTACCGAGGACGATTATGGACTATGCGTCAATATTCTGGGTTTGCATCAGCAGAAGAATCCAATCGTCGCTATCGATACCTGATGGAACAGGGACAAACAGGCTTATCAATCGCCTTCGACCTGCCTACCCAAACAGGGTACGATTCTGACCATGAACTGGCACTTGGTGAGGTAGGTAAGGCCGGAGTCCCAATTTCCAGTCTCGCAGATATGGAAATTGTCATGGAAGGTATCCCTTTGGACAAAGTGAGCACATCCATGACTATCAACTCAACTGCCTCACTCCTTCTTTGCTACTACATCGCGACCGCTAAGAAACAGGGCGTGGACCCAAAAATCCTAGCTGGGACCGTACAGAACGATATTCTCAAAGAATATATCGCACGTGGCACACAGATCTATCCACCTCAACCATCGATGAGATTAGTAACAGATTTATTTGAATACTGTGCCGAAGAAACACCCAGATGGAATACGATTAGTATTAGTGGTTACCATATGAGAGAAGCGGGTTGCACAGCAGCGCAGGAACTCGGTTTCACACTAGCTGACGGAATTTCCTATGTAGAGGCGGCAATCAAGGCAGGACTTGACGTTGACTCTTTTGGGCCACAATTATCTTTCTTTTTTGTAGCCCAAAGTAACCTGCTTGAAGAAGTCGCAAAATATAGAGCAGCTCGCCGCTTGTGGGCAAAGATTATGAAGGATCGTTTCGGTGCAAAAAATCCGCGATCGATGATGGTTCGTTTCCATACGCAAACGGCTGGTGTATCACTAACAGCGCAACAGATCGATAACAATGTCGTCCGATCAACCTTGCAAGCGTTGGCAGCAGTCTTAGGTGGAACACAATCATTACATACAAATTCACGAGATGAAGCTCTCGCTTTACCAACCGAAGATGCAGTGAAGCTGTCTCTCCGAACCCAGCAAGTACTTGCATACGAGGCAGGTATCACTGACACCGTTGACCCGCTAGCTGGCTCGTACTATGTTGAAAAGTTAACAAGTGAATTAGAGGAAGCGGCAACAAAGTACATTGAAGAGATCGACAAACGCAAAGGCGCAGTGGTAGCTATCGAAGAGGGCTACCAACAACAAGAAATCGCTGATTCAGCCTATCGTTTCCAAATGGAAGTCGAATCGAAAGATCGGATTGTGGTGGGGGTGAATGATTTCGTAGAAGAAGAAGACACACATATCGGCATCTTCCGCATTGATCCAGAAGAAACACGCCGCCATATCGCACGCCTCGAAAAAGTTCG
>CEUS01550344.1_pt1 | contig 22691 bp, 20 predicted proteins | sample 427031 | NCBI WGS metagenome assembly CEUS01 (sample SAMEA2622837, study PRJEB7988) | marine metagenome | biome: marine biome (ENVO:00000447); feature: marine epipelagic mixed layer (ENVO:xxxxxxxxx); material: "saline water (ENVO:00002010), including plankton (ENVO:xxxxxxxx)" | depth 140 m | reverse complement strand
GAAACTCAAAAGTTGGCAGATCTCACCAACGCGTTTGGAGCAGATATTCATGTCCAATTGGGAGGATCGATGTGGGGATTCGCAACGATTCATGCCAATGGTGGTATCGAGAACTTGGTGATGCTCGAGGTACATGAAAATCGTGCTAGTCGCATCTATCCTCCCATCAAAAATCCTCTCAGGCAGATCGATGGCTATGTCCGTATGCCGGAAGGCCCAGGATTAGGGATCGATCTTGATTGGGACATGGTTCAGGAAGATACAATCGAGATTATCGAGTGACCTGTGAGAGCTGTTGCCTTTTGAATTTATGATTCCGGAATTCCCCCTTGTTTGCATTTCCAGTAAAACTTTATTTATCACAGGTGAGAGCGGATTCTCAGCGGTTTATCCATTCTGTTGGAGGAATGGTCTAGCCCAGTGTACTCAGCATTAGGAGTGTTTTGCCCTCAAGTCTGGGCCCATCAATAGTAAGTCGAAAAAATTTCTTAGAGTTTATTACTATGTCAACGAATTCGATCGTACAAAATATCTATGATGATGCTATTGTCATAGATGCTCTCAACGTAAGCAATTGGGACAGCCCTGCTGTCTTCGAGAGTTTACAGGCAGGGCGCCTTACCGCGATTAACGCTACCCTCGTCACGTGGGAGAATTTTCAGCAGGCAATGGATCATATCGCAAACTGGAAGTTGAGATTTCACGAGCGGCGGAAAGTAATTACACAAATTCGTTCGGTTAGTGACATCCTGCAGGCTAAAAAGGATGGAAGAGTAGGAATTATCCTTGGATGGCAGAACTCAACGCCTATTGAAAACGATCTGAGGCGGATAGAGTTGTTTCGGTCTCTGGGCATAATGATTATGCAGCTCACTTTCCACGAACGCAACTTCATTGGTAATGGTTGTTATGAACGATCTGATGAGGGATTAAGCAATTTTGGGATTGATGCTGTACGGGAGATGAACCGTCTCGGTATCCTTATTGACCTTTCGCACTGCGGAGAAAGGACCACTATCGAAGCTATCGAGATGTCGAGTAAGCCGGTTGCTTTTACGCACGCGCACGCCCGGAGCTATTGTGAAATCGCCCGTAACAAGACTGACGAGGCCCTTAGACTTCTGGCCGAAAGAGGCGGCGTTGTCGGAACTCCTGCCTTCAATCGATTTTTACCTTCTGGTCGAGGTTCGACGATTGAGGATTTCGGAGCTGCCATTGACGATCTAGTTCAGCGAGTAGGTATCGATCATGTAGGCATCGGAACTGATTTCACTCAAGATCAGACTCAGGAGTTCTGGGACTATATAGGATCCCAACAAGGGACGAAATTGCCATCAACCTTCTTCGAAAGTCAGAAGAATTACCACAAATTAGCTCATTCTCCCAAAGGTCTCGAGACTCCGTGCAAGTTTCCTGGAATCCCTGATGTTTTATCGAATTGGGGGTACGAAGAAGAAGACATTCGAAAGATTCTAGGAGAGAACTGGCTTAATTTGCTACGGAGGGTTTGGGCTGAGTAATATGATTTGGTTCTTACAAATTTGTTTTAGATTTCTGAGCGATATCAGCAATAATTAAAGGGATTATCAAAACGAATGATCTCCGTTGCTTTCCTGATTAGGAGATTGGAATTAGAATTACTAGACTAGATAAGGTGCGAAATCCTTGCCAAGTACTGCAGAAGGGCTAAATTAGCTGACACTATGGTAATGGATAATAGAAGTGCGGGTCCTTGGCAGGAAGAGGAATACGAAGGGTATGAACCACTTCGTATTACTGATATTAAAATCCACATGCTAAAGGAAGGTGGTTCTTTGGCCGATAAGAAGGATGGTCTCCTTCGAATTATTACAGAGGATGGGATTGAGGGTTGGAGTAATATGATCGACCCTGTAACGGCTAGGTTCATCACAGAGAAATTTCGTGAACACCTGATCGGACGAGATGCAATGGCACGGGAGCGAATCTGGCACGATATGTTCATGCTGGAACGGCTAACATGGCCGCCCAAAGGACTGCGAGGTGCAATTGACATCGCTTTATGGGACATTGCGGGTAAACGGTTGGGCATTCCAGTATGGAAATTGTTGGGAGGCTGCTGTGATAAGGTGGGAGCTTACCGAACGCAATCTGGCACTATGGGCCCCGAAGGATTACAAAAAGATCATTTCCTTGAATTCGCACTTATGGTCAAGGAACAGGGGTATCTAGGCAGTAAGGACCACTGCTATGCTGGGCCAAAGTTTATGATTGAGCTGGCTGGTGAATTGCGGGAGGCGGTAGGCCCCGATTTCTACCTCATGCACGATGCTGTTGGGTATTACAATTTGAAAGAAGCCATCCGCGTAGGGCGTGCTCTCGAGGAACAAGGTTACCTCTGGTACGAGGAACCATTAAGAGATCACGATTTTCGCGGTTTAAAACAGATCTGTGATGTACTAGATATCCCGATTGTAACGGGTGAGTACTTCCCTCACCATTTTAATAGTTATGCGCAAATGTTAGCTCTCGGCGCGGCCGACGCTATTAAGCCCATGATTCATACTGGCGGCATAACGGAAATTGTAAAGCTTGCCAACCTCACCCATGCGTTAGGTGCTTCGATGCATGTGTCGGCCCACGACCACATGTGGGGATTTTCATCGGTTCAAGCGAACGGAGCTATTGAGAACACAGTATTACTCGAAGTGCATCCGCCTTTCGAATTCCATACGAACGAGGCAATTAGAAATCCCTTAAAATTGAAGGACGGATACGTCCATATGCCGGAAGGTCCGGGACTCGGGGTCGATCTTGACTGGGATATTATTGAGGATCTTACTGAGGAGGTAGTTGAGTAGGGGGCCATCGGGCTTTATTGATTAGCCCAGATACCTTCAGTATCTTAGCCCATTTAATTGGGGCTAAACTAATTGCTTTGGTATTTTAGGGTTTTATGTGTGGCTTTTCTCTTCTTGAAGAAGCAAATGCCGTGAATGACATTTCGCCTATGCAAAGTAAAAGTTCCCTATCTCCTTTCCACGAAGTCCGAATCGCGAGGGATACTCCGGCCGAAATTCGAAATTCCTTCAACGAAAATGGGTATCTGTTTTTCAAGAATGTTCTAAACAGGGAGCAGATCCTCAAGGCAAAGGAGGATCTGACAAAAACTCTTCGAGACCAAGGAGTAGTTAAGGGAGATTCAACAGATCCCATCATCAAGCCTGGCACTTCCGTAATTGAAGTCGACGATGCCCCCTTCCACAATTTGAGCTCCATCCAGGAGATTATTGCTTCTCCGGAGCTCCAAGCGACTCTCGATATCGCCTATGGAGAGAGGGCACATATCTCACGATCTCTAGGAATCCGTTACGCCATGCCAACCGATGATGCTTATTTGACTCCCTCTCATCAGGACTATTTTTACGTCCGAGAGCACGACCAATTTCGCATGATTTGGATCCCTTTGATGGACTTGGAAATTGTCAATGGTGGATTGGCCATCGCATCTGGATCTCATAAATACGGCCTTCGGGATCATGTGGAATTTGATGGAGTCTATTCCTATCATCTAAAAGGGCGGGTTCAGAAAGGCGTACCCGAAGAGGATGTCCACGGAGAATGGGCTTCTTCGTCGTATGAAATAGGGGATATCCTAATGTTCCATTGCTGTGCTGTTCACCGTTCTTTGCCTAATAATAGCAGTCTCGCAAGACTTGCTCTCAACTCCATAACTTATCCGGCGAGGATGCCGATAATGTGGCAAGCCGAACGTACCCAACCTGAATTGCAGATTTTTAGAGATCAATTAAAGGAACTTTGTGCCGCTGAGGGAATAAAGGATGATCTCTTTGAGGAGATAGCAATTGAGGCTATGAAGCAGGGAGAAGACCCGAGCCGGGATTTAATCTTAAAATTGGAAAAGAGTCTTTGCTAAGACCAGGATAAAGATAGGGTTGTTTGGGTGCTTCCTGTCAGATTTTAGGTGACCTGCGGCGTGTTGCTATATGGTTGGGACAAACTATAGCCCTAAACTCTTGCTATCTCCAAGAATCTGGCCAATCACAAGCCAATCCTACGGGAATTAAGATCGAGGATAATTCAAGAATGATGATTCAAGGGTTTAGACTCTTGAATCGGTCTATCTGGATTATTGGTTAGAGGGTAGGGAAAACGAGCGAAGTAAAACCATTGCTGTGTTTTGTCCGATAGCAGGTTTAAGTTACTGTGTACCGATTTGCCGTTAGGTGGACAGAGATAGGCAGTGTGCATTGGCATTTCGCGAAGGCTACTGCCTAGCAGCATATAGGCGTCGTCTGGTCCTAATTTCAACCAGACTTCCTCAAAGCCAACATCATGAGCGTGAGGGTCGCCCATCATCATCGGCGGGACATGTACGATTGAGAATTGTTCATTGGGGTGCAGACCATCGCCTGGTCCGAAGAGTTCTTTCCCTATGTAGGCGTCCCAATGTGCTGCTTTTTCGCTTGGGATTTGGTCGATGTTTCTGACACGAATTGGGTAGATCGGTTGCACTCCATCTTTCTGATACCAGGATGTCAGAATCATTTGTAGGGGTTCTTCAGTTGTGCTCGTAAAACGGTGAGCGGTTTCTGGAGCAATTAAAACTCCAGTTCCAGGTTTGAGATCCCAGAAGTGATTTCCGTCATCGATTTTTCCCCTTCCTTGTTCGACATAGAAGAGTTGCTGTTTCCCTAATTTGATCAATGGCGTTTGCGTATTCTCTTCAAGATTTGCCGTAGCTACTTCCGTATAACACATGAGAACAGCACCAGGCTTGCTCGGGGTATTTGGATCTCCCCCGCTCAGGATCCTTTGCGTTATTATATACTCGTGAGAAGTGATTTCAGGGGATTGGCTCGGATGGCCAATGTAATTATCAATTTCGATACCAACTTCTCTATTTGAGGGGATGGGAGAAAGAGATGGCATGGTCCTTTAGATTTCAATACTTCACAGAGCTTTTTTAAAAGTAGGGGAACCCGAACGGGTACTGAGTACTCGAATTCTCATATCCTAAATTGAACTGAGAACGCTTACAAGATTCCTGATAAGGCAATTTAATTACCAGTTGGCGACAAATGAGTCTACATCAAGCCCTTCCGGAATCTCTTCAAAAAAATAGTGCATGGGTCCGGACTGAAAGCCAGGGACGAATTGTTCCTCATCAGCTTGAAGACGATGGTCTAGGGATTCAAACCGAGACCACAGCAACTCCTTTTCCTTTTTGGAGAATCGCGGCCCAATGACCATATCTTGTGACCAATCGTTGCCATAGCTTTCCCGATTGGGGTGCGAACCTATACAGATCTTATAAGCCAGTTTGGAAAATAAAATTAGTGCGACAATCCTATTGTTTTCACCGGGGTGAAAGGTTTCAAGACCCGCGTAAAACAATCCCTTGTCCTTAGCTAGGATGGCGCGATAGAAGGCCTCGATGCGGTTGCATTCTTCGTCGTAGAGCAATTGATGGCGACTACATAACGCAGCACACTCATCATTCAGAAAGGACTCGTACCTCGCTTCGCGGCGCATTTGTGGTACGTAAGGGAAAAGCTTCCCTCCATATGACCGGTATCCGAGGTGAACAGTCCGCCGCAGCTTGCTGCTGTAATTGCTGCCCCAATGTAAGATGGTATTTGTGTACACCACGCCGTCACCCGCCTTAAGATCTACGGGAATGCTCCCTGGAAGAGGGACTTTTCGGTCGCGGTGGAGTTGCTCATTTTCCTCTGAGGTATTCGGACGTCGGTGACTGCCCGGTACCACCCAAAGAACATTGTCGTCATAGAGAGGAATATTCCACTGCAGATAACAGGGACCGTTGGCTTGTAGATCCTGCTCCAAGCCGCAGAGGGGTGCCTGGTCGATCGGGTGGATGTCACGGTGCCACTCGGCTGGGCCATGGTCCTCGACCGGGTTGCACATCAGCATGAAGGAGGTTGGAGAGGCATCAGGCGCGCCCATAATGCGGAGGCAGGTTCCTAATGTCTTGTTGCCATAGAGAAACTCTATCGCAGCTACCGTTTCAGAGTCTATAAATTGCTCGTAATCCCCAAGACGGGGTTGTCGTTCAGTTGCCCAACGCCCACCCGGTGGTTCATTTTCACCACGCTCTTGCTCCCAGATTTCTCGCTGTCGTTCGACTAGTTTCTCGCAGCTGCTTCTTACCGTTTCCAGTTCGGAAGGAGGTATAACCTCATTTACGATGAAAAACCCCTCGTCAAGTAACTGCTGGGCTTCTGAATATTCCTTACTTTTGCTGGCCACTCAACCATCTCGCTTTACTAGATCGAGTATGTCAAGGGTATCAAGATTAATTGGAGTAACGATATTTTTTCCATGGATCTGGTCCAGTTTAGCTGGGATTATTGAAGGCTTACGGTTGGATTTCTTGTTCCTCAATCAAAATACTTCCAGAGATATGGGAGTGCTAACAGCACCTTATAAAATATTCGAATTTTTGTACCCCGTATATAGAAGCTAGGAATGAAGATTGAAAAAGCGATCGTTGTCCACGGAATGGGGGGATATTACAATGATGATCTTGAAGCCATCCGAGCTGGAGCGGAAAAGGATGGGTTTGTTTATCTGGGAGATCCTTGTAGTCCGGGATTCCGATCCATACGTGAGCCGAATGATGCTGCCTGTTTCGTGTTGTTACTAGACTCCGGTCATACCGTCTGGGGCGATGCCACTAGTGTCTGCTATGCTTCGGCTGGTGGGCGGCGAGGCCGATTTGATGTGGAAGAACAGCTGCCGTTTCTATCGGATATCTGCGAGTTGCTTCAGGGATGGGACGTAAGTGGATTTTTTGAAATGTCAGACAACCTTGAGGAGCAGGACTTTGATTCGCGTCTCCATCTTCCGGCGGTCATGTATGGTATTTCACAGGCATTGTTAGAGGCGTGCGCGCTCAGTCAGAAGATGACTCCAGCTGAGGTTGTTGCGAAAGAGTTAGGGGTAGAAGCGCCTGACGCGAAAATTCCAATCTATATCCAGTCGGATGATCGTAAAAATGTAGTAGATAAGGGGATCCTGAAACAGGCCGACACTTTGCCTCACGGCGTGATTAACGACGTGGAAACGACTTTCGGGTGCGAAGGAGAATTGCTAAAGGAATATATCGGTTGGATTGTTGAGAGGATTGAGAAATTCGGAGAGGAGGGTTACAATCCTGAGATCCATCTCGATGTATACGGCCTTCCCGGAAAAGTTTTCGAGCATGACCCGGATCAAATAGCAGATTACCTATCGGAACTCCACAAAGTTGCTTCACCTCTGGATTTATGTATCGAAACACCGGTGATTATGGAAACCCGCCAAGCTCAAATCGATATGTTGGGAAAAATAAAGTACGCCATCTCTGAGAGGGGATCGCCTGTGAATCTCGTAGTGGATGAACACGCTAACGGGCTAGGTGACATTCGCGAATTTATTAAGGCCGGAGTAGTAGACATGATCAATGTGAAGAGTCCGGATCTAGGATCGATTGCCAATACGGCTCGGGCAATAAGAGAATGTTGGTCCGGAAATGTTCGCCCCATACTTGGAGGATCCTGTGCCGAAACCGATCAATCAGCCCGAATGATTGCCCACGTTGCCTTGGCTGCCAGGCCCGCTTGGGTTATGGCCCGACCCGGACTCGGTGTTGATGAAGGGATGCAGATAGTCTACAATGAGATGGTTCGGACTCTGGCGATCATCGAAGCTCGAAGATGAGCTATCCGAATGTGTACAAACCAGAGAAGAAATCATGACTCGTATTACATGGTTTCAGAATCTTAGTAATTTATGGTTGCTGTGACCAAAGAGTATTTTTACAACGTCGAAAGATAGAGATAAATTCCGACGATTCCAGTCTAACGCGGATTGACTGATTCAATCATTGTTAAGAGACTCCCGGGGTGTTATCCGAATATTTGGCCGTCGGTCTCCTATTAAAACTTCACTAACTTACTTAAAACAGGACTATGAAAGAAATCAAACGACCCTCACCTGATGTCATTGAAGCTCTCCGTGAACTTGGAACGGATGCGGTTACCTCAACAATGGATCTGTTGGGGGTACGCCGTACCTTCATCGAAGGTCCAGTCGCCCGTGTGCCTGGCAGTAAAATCGTAGGACCAGCACTGACTCTTCGATTTGTTCCGCAACGGGAAGACCAGATGCGTGGTTATAAGATTCCAGGAGGTTCACCGGAAGAATCAAAGACTGAAGGCGAGGAAGCGGGGGAAGTGCGCTCTGCGTTGTGGGAAGTTTTTGATCATGTGAAATCCGGCGACGTCATTGTGGTCGATGGCCGAGGCGATCTCGCCACTGGTTGCTTTGGGGAGATGCTCATGATCTACTTTAAAGCCCAGGGTGGAGAAGGAGTAGTAATCGATGCTGCGATCAGGGATTCGGCACAGATTTTCAATGACCAAAAGGTACCGGTTTGGTCTGTAGGGGTAACCACTGGGGGCGCTGGGCATATGAACCTCTTCCCGGCAGATGTGAATCTTCCCATCGGATGTGGTAAGGTTCTGGTTAATCCCGGTGACATCATTATGGCAGACGATGGCGGAGCCATTGTCGTACCCCCTGTCCTCATTCCTAAGGTCCTAGAAATTGCGGGCGAGCGCGAAGAACACGAGGTTTTCGCACGCCTGAAATTACAACAAGGAGGGGCGTTAAGAAGTTACTATCCTTTCGATGAGCAGGGAAAGCGAGAGTACCAAGAGTGGCTAGTAGAGCAGAAAAAAAAGGAAAATTTGGAGTAGAAAGATTGATAGCGGTTGAAATTAAGCCGCGTCTGCACCATACATTCCCATTGGTATAACTTACCTTGGCTGGCCGATAGTTAGAGGTCTCTTGGGTTCCCGACTTTCTAAACTGTGCTCCTCGCCATCCCCCGGGGTCCAGTTTATCTTATCTGGGGTAAAATGAGATGATGAACTAGGCTGGGATAATCCACAGCTAGTCATGCTACCGCTTTATTAAGCGCCGGCATGAGTTCCGTGGCGAATAGTTCGAGGTGGCGAAGCCAACTCGGCTTATCATCCCAGTCAAACCCCATCATTACTAGGGTACCGAAAGTACCACATTCCTCGATCAATTTGAGTAACCGTCGGAGCACCTCATCGACATCTCCGGCAATGATTTGTTCGGTCATCCAATAGTCTAGGTTACATTCGGAGTCTGGCATATCCATGTCGCGTTTCAAAAACCCACGGCCGGGACCTTCATCCATTAGGGTAGCGAGATACTGGAAATTCTGGCCGACTACATTATTGCGAACCCGTTCGACTGCTTCTTTCGTAGTGTCTGCGAGGAATATTTGACGTGCCACTCTCCAGTTTGATCGGTCCGGTTTGTTCCCTGCTTGGATGGCAGCATTTTCGTAGGTTGCCCAGTTATCGGCGAGGACGTTTCCGGCGGAAAGGGCAGCGGAAAACGGAGAGAATCCAAATTGTCCAGCCATCCTGAGGCTGTGAGAGTTAGGACTGACGCCGGGCATAAGAATAGGCGGATGGGGCTGTTGATAAGGTTTATGAATAAATCCAATTTGAGTTGCCTCGCTGACATGTTCTTCGAGTTTGAATTGCCAATGGGTGCCCTTATGTTCGTAGGGAGGTTCGGATGCCCACAATTTCAAAATGACTTCGATAGCTTCAATTGTCATCGACCCACCACTTTTAGGGTCCAGTCCGTAGAGTTCGTAGTCAGAGATGGTCCCGCTAGGACCCAAGCAGAGGTTAAGCCGCCCTTTCGATAGGTGGTCGAGAAAAGCAAGCCGGCTAGCTACTTGTGCAGGGTGGTGGAGATTAAGGCATATTGGTGCGGGCCCCAAACGGATATGCTTGGTCTCGCCAAGGACCCGTCCGATGAAAACCTCTGGCATGACCACTGTTTCATACTTCATTGTATGGTGCTCACCTATCCAGAATTCGTCTAAGCCGAGCTCTTCAGCTCGTACCACGAATTCTATGTCTTCATCGTAGCATTGAGCCAGCGGTTTATCTGGAGGGTGAAAAGGCATTATAAACACCCCCGATTTGATCTCATTTTCTCCGGTCACAATATGTATTTCTAATAAACGATCGTTCCTACAGTGTAATTAATCTACATTTCCAGTACGGTTTTGCAAGGCCTCGAATTTTTTTACTGGTCAAAAACAAGAACTGGAAGGTAGGGTGAGAAAATCGCTCCATAGCGGTTTGGCTTTAAGTAAAAAGAACTCTATGAAACGCAAAATTGCCTGTGCTGATTTCACTTTCCCCTTACTTCAACATGACGATGCTTTAAGCCTGATTTCGACTCTTGGATTGGGAAGTGTCGACATTGGATTATTCGAAAATCGATCACATTTACAACCCTCGGACCAATTCAAAAATGTTGGTCGGTCGGGTCGTAAACTGAAGAAAAAGCTTGATAGCCGTGGTCTAAAAGCGGCAGATATTTTTCTGATTGCAGACGAAGATTTAGCCTCCTTCGCCGTCAATCATCCGCAACCTTCACGCCGACGTAAGGCAAGAGATTGGTTCGAACGGACGCTTGAATATGCTTCCATCTGCGAATCTAAACACGTCACGACGACGCCTGGTGTTTTTTTTGATAAACATTCTAAAGCTGGATCCTTATCCCTCGCCCGAGAAGAGTTGGCCTGGCGGGTTGAGCGCGCCAAATCTTACAAGATTGTTCTGGGAGTAGAACCACATCTCGGGTCGTTTGTCTCGCGACCTAAATCAGCCTTACGGTTTATCCAAACTGTCCCGGGTCTGACCTATACGCTCGACTACGGTCACTTTGCATGCCAGGGTATACCCGATTCGGAGGTTGAGCCGTTGATTGCTTTCGCCAGCCATTTCCATGTGCGCGGTGCTTGTAGAGGTTGGCTTCAGGCTTCATTCGAGAATAACACAGTCGATTTTGCGCGAATTGTGGCAGTGATGAAAAAGACTGGTTATCGCGGGTATCTTGGTTTGGAGTATGTCTGGACAGCCTGGGCCAGGTGTAACATGGTGGATAATCTCAGTGAAACGGTCCTCTTTCGCGACTATCTTCTAAGTCTTTAGAAAGGAACTAATGCCGCGAACAGTGATAAGTGAAGAGCAAGTGGAGTTTTATAAATCTGAAGGATATCTCATTGTTGAGAGGCTTTTCTCAGAGACCGAGATTGGGGAACTAAAGGAAGTGCTGAATGAGTTTCTCGAGCGTGGCAAGATGATGACAGAAAGCGACGGAGTAATAGAACTAGAGGATAAGGATACCCACACACCGGAACAGCCTCGCATTCGGCGAATCATTCGGCCGGATGATCAACACCCTATCTTTCGAGATTTTGTAAGGAAACCGAAATACGTCAAAGTCGTGAGTCATCTGATCGGACCGAACATCCGGTTGCACTTCGCCAAGATCAATTTTAAAATGGCTGGGTTTGGTGCCCCAGTCCAGTGGCACTAGGATTGGGCTTTCTATCCGCACAGTAATGATGATGTCTTGGTCAGTGGAGTATTGATCGACGATATCGTCAAAGACAACGGAGCGCTGATGGTATTCCCTGGCTCGCATAAAGGTCCTGTTTTTGACCATCACAATGCTGGTCGATTCTCTGGTGCTATCAACCTTGAGACAAGTGGTTTGAACTTCACCAATGCGGTACAACTGACTGCTCCTAGTGGGTCTCTCGTTCTCTTTCCCGCTCGTATCGTGCACGGATCAGACATCAATCGCTCACAGCGTTCCCGACGAGTGCTTTACTATGAACTCACTGCCGCCGACGCCTGGCCACTTTGTGGTACTTATACTAAACCACTCATCCCTAATTTGGAAACCTACAATGCTCGGATGATAGCCGGAAATCCAACGGTTGAACCACGTCTTGAAAAAGTTCCGGTTCGCATTCCGCTGCCACCCCCGGCCGGTTCTACAGGAATATACGAGGCCCAGAAAGGTGCAGCAAACCCTTTTTTTGAAGTCGATCCAGACAAACAAATTCAGTAATCAGCACACTTTATTCTGTCCATGGATTCATCTTTCACCTAGAATAGGTGAACCAATCGCTCCAATTTAGGTTGACTCAAATTGATCTGGAACAGGTGCAGAAAGATTGGTATTCAGCTCAGAGGGAGGGGACGAATTGACATAAATGCAATGTAATCTAATCGTCCTAACAAATGAGTAATCTTCGTGGTATATTCCCAGCTACTGTAACACCCTATGGCAAGAGCGGCACCTTCGATCCGGTGGCAATGCGTAAGGTTATCGGCTACCAGTTGAGAGCGGGTGTGCATGGATTTTATCTTTGCGGTGGAACGGGAGAGGGACTGCTCCTGAAGCGGGAGGAACATAGAGCAGTCGTTGAGACTGTGATTGACGAAGTAGGGGGCAAGGTTCCGGTAATTAGTCATGTTGGTGCATTCCAAACGGATGGTGCTCTGGGCCGAGCAGAAGATGCGCGGAATGCTGGAGTGGACGCTATTTCGGCATTACCGCCAGCTTATTTTTACACACCCGATGAAAAGGAGATTGTACATTACTACAGAAAACTAGCGGAAGCAGCGGCTCTTCCACTGTTAATCTACAATATTCCTGCCCGCACTGGGGTGACGATGACCACGAAACTTTATGAAGACCTACTCAATATCGACGAAATAATCGGAATGAAGGATTCTACCGGAGATCTATTTGCAATCGGAAAGTTCATTGCTCAGCGACCTGAGGCCACCCTTTTTAATGGCGAGGATACCGTATTATTAGGGGGACTGATTGCGGGAGCTTGTGGAGGGATTGGGTTGACCTATAATCTGATGCCTCGTTGGTTTGTTCAACTTTGGGATGCTGTTCAGGGTGGAAATATGGCTGAGGCCGCTGAGTTGCAGAAGAAGATCAATAAGTGCATCTCCATATTATTGAATTTTAACCTGATAGCCGCTGCAAAGCAGATGATGGCTTGGATAGGGCTTGAATGCGGAGTGCCGAGGACACCTCTTCGTGAGCTGGAAGATGACGAGAAGATCCAGCTGCGTAAAAATTTGGAAAACACAGGGTACTTTGAGCAAGCATGATTGTTTCCTTCACAAATGTTCTGTGAAGAAATCAGCTTTGCACGTGGATTGATCGCAATCCCGCCAAATGGGGAAATACTAGAATGCCCTGTGATATGAAGACAAACTCCTAATGAATGCTTCGATAAAAGGCCTGACCCGACTTGATTTGCTTTAAGATTATCAGCGAAATACTCATCTCGAGGCATATTAGAAAGTCACTAATAGGGAAGGATAAATGAAGAAACTGGCATTTCCTGATTTTCCGCGAACTGAATATGGGCAACGATACGAGCGGATTCAGCGGATATTAAGGGATAAGGGTATGGATGCCCTGCTCCTTACCAATCGTTCAAACTTACGCTATTTCGCAGGTTTAAGAGACGGTGCTTGGGATGCCTATCACTTCTATTTCCTGATACTACTTCCTGTCGAAGGTTCACCTGTATTGATGGTTGGACACGGCTTTGAGCACCTTGTTAAACAATGCTGGATTGAAGATGTGCGTTTCTGGCCCTGGTCGAAACAGTTTTACATGGACCGAAAATCTAATGCTGTTTCTCTTGTTTTAGATGTCCTTAAAGAGAGGAATCTAGACCGTTCCACAGTTGGTATGGAGCTTAGCGGAGACATGCAGCTCAATATGGGGCAAGATCATTTCAATGAGTTGCGGGAAGGCTTACATCAAGCAAGGATTGTAGATGGAAGCGAGGCAGTCTGGAGTGCACGCAGTATCAAGTCAGAAGCAGAAATTGGCCGTTTGCGTGAAGCGGCCCGCATCTCTGCAGTTGGTCTAAAGAGTGGGTTCGAAGGACTGAAACCTGGGATGACAGAGAAGCAGGTTGTGAATCTTGCGACTAGTGTAATGTGTGCAGAAGGTGCCAGTGAACTGAGATTCAACGCGCTTTATGCCGGTCCTCGGGCTATGTGGGCGGACGGGATGCCGACCGATTATTGTATACGCGAGGGTGATTTAGTTCAGTTCGATGGGGGTTGTGTCTACGAGGGATATTGGTGCGATTTCAAGCGAATGGCAGTTATCGGTAATCCACGTGCTGATCAACAGCGTCACTTCGAGCTGGCCAAATCCGGATTCGAGGCCGCCATAGATATGGTTAAACCAGGGGTCCCGTTTAGTGCGCCGCTGAGAGCGGCATTCGACGTCAACGATGCGTCTGGCTATTCCGATTTTTCTAAATGGTGTCTCGACTTCGGATGGTCAGCGATTGGTCACAGCGTGGGGCTTGATATTCACGAAAGCCCTGGACTCAGTGCTGGAAACGAGGAGCTTATTCAAGAAAATATGGTATTGGCTGTGGAACCCTTCGTGACTCTCAATGGAGTCTATCCTTTCTGGGAAGCGGAGGAGAAATTTGGGCTAGAGGCTATTGTGCTGGTGACAGCAACGGGTGCCGAAATACTTACATCGGAAGAGCTCCTTACTCATGATTTATGGATTGCATAGCCTGAGCATCCTTAATCCCCTCCAGAGGAGGTGTGTCACAGATAATCCGTTAAATGGATTTGGTTCAAAAGACGGTAAAAGTGGAGCTCCTTTACACAATAAGGTTTTCTAATGGCATTAAGTTTGAGGCCGGATTCGAACGGGGTTTTGTTTCCCAGTTTCTGTTAAATCATTCTGCTGCTCCCGATTCCACCGAACTTTCTACTACTCAGAAAGTTTAAGCATTAAATAGGGCCGAACCGATCTCCAATTCTGAATAGATCTCCGAGAGTGTTTTCTTTATTTTCAAGAGCATCGATGATGACAGGTCCAATAGAGCCGCCGAATTTGAAGCCATGACCGCATCCGCATCCGGCGAGCAATACTCGCTCATGTTCTGGAGCCCAATCTATAATAAAATGTTCGTCTTCGGTGTTGGTGTAAAGGCAGGATCGACCACCAATTAGCTTTCCATTACAGAGCTTTGGAATACGATCAGCAACAATTTCCCAAGCCTGTTTCAGAAATTCATCTGTTGGTTCCCGTTCGACATCAACTGTGGTGTCGACTACTTTATTATCTTCGGCTACTTTTAAGTAACCCTCGTGTAGATAAGGAAAACCGTACCATATGTTGCCAGGATGGTGAACCGACCAAACCGGGAATTTTTCCCGATTGAAGGAAGATACATCTTTTGGTAGGAAGAAAGCCATTTGCTGCAGCGTTAGACGGATCCGAGCCTTGATTTGTGGCAGGAGATTAGCCACCCAAGGTCCGGTTGCTATGATAGCATGGTCGAAAGTAGAAGATTCGGAATCCCATATAATGCGAACGCCAGAAGCGGTTTCTTCTATTCCTGTTACCATTGTATTCTCGCGAACGACTACACCACCCTCACGAGCAATTGCGGACAATTTCTTAAGCGCCTCACCGCTTCTTAGATACCCGCCCCAAGGATCGAAAAACAACTTGTCATCATGCCTTACGTCAAATTGGGGAAATCGATCCATGGCTTGGGATAGGGTAAGTTGGGATACATCTTCGGCAATTTGACCTAACATTCCCCATCCAGATGGGAATAAATTTTCTTCATCGAAGCCATTTTGGATGATGAATGTTCCTGTCTGATAGTAGATCGAATCACCAAGACGATTGTTCCATTCGCGCCATTGTTTAGCGGCCCTCATAACCAGTTCTATGTAGGATTCATGAGCATAGCCGGTACGTCGAATGGCCTTTGAAACATCGGTACTGGATCCGTTGGGATTAGGTATACGGCCGGACTCAAATAGAGTTGTCTCATGGCCACGGCGCATCGATTCTAGTGCTGCTGCCATCCCAAATATACCGGCGCCGACTATCCCAACTTTCATAGAACAAGAGGATGATTACCGAAGGATCTCATAAAACTCAATCCGCATTGTTTCAGCATTTCATGGAATGCAAGAACAGATTTTTAGCTAACGCGTTTGCCCGATCCGAGAATAGAAATAGTGCAAAATTTATTCTACAAAAGTCTTAATAGATGGGAGCCCATGGCCAGAGCTATTAGGGTAGGCAACGGATCTACGTTTTCCTTCCTCCCTAATTTTCAATTCTTAGCCTAGACTGATCATATCATTTGGATCTTGTCCTAACATTAATGCTTTGTTAGATGTTTCCTGTTAGAGCGTCGATACCCATTGGCAGTTGCCCGTTTGTAAGAGAGTAGAAATGTCAATTGAACAACCCATTATAGCTAACCAGGTTAAAAAGGACCTGAAGAACGGGAATACTATTTTAGGGTTCAATGTTTTTGAGTCACTCCGTCCTTCGGTTCTGAAGATTATATCTCAGGCTGGATATAACACGATTTTGGTAGAGACGGAACATGTCATGCACAATGAGGAAACTTTTACGAATTTCCTAGTCATGGCCCGAGACAATGGACTTTGCCCGATCGTTACGACCATTGTTCCGAGTAGGCCTTTTGTATCGCGCGTTCTGGATTCAGGAGCTTTGGGGATTTGCCTGTCCCATGCCGAAACGCCTGAACAGTTGGGGGAGCTCGTGCAGTGGATGAAGTATCCACCGGTAGGGGAACGGGGATTGGCCATGGGAGCTAATGCCGATTACCAGCATGAAGACGCTGAACGCTATTGTAGGGAGGCAAATGAAGCGACTCTACTCATCCTTAAAATCGAATCTGGATTAGGTGTGCAGAATGCTGAAATCATGCTGTCCAACGACTGGGTGGATGCCGTGGTATTTGGACCGGGTGATTTGGCAGCAGACCTCGGGTTCCATGGGGAGTGGGAACATCCCGAAGTCATAAGGTCGATGGAGCGGGTGACCAAGATTGCTCTGGCCAACGGCGTAGCGGTAGAGCCTGCCATCTATCCCAAGACGAGTGAGGAGTATAAAAGATTGAGGGACCGAGGCATCCAGTTGTTCGGACGTTTCAGGCTCAGCGAATATGACCTATTGCGGGAAGGAGCGATGATGGATATCGAGATCTACCGTGACTAGCCAAATCGCCCGCCCCATAAAATTATTGGGTCACCTTCGAGACGGTTTGTTAATTAGGTGCACGTAAGTTCCGTGTGGAATAGTCCTTCAAATAGGAGCTTTTAAAAGGATCAGATAATACAAGATGAAATTCGAGACTTGCTAGTCAGGACAGAAGTTTTCCAGCCATTTCTCATATCGAATCATCGCTTCTCGCTGTAGATCCTCCCACTCAGTTATGAGTAAAAGCCGTACAGTTACTGAGACCTGTTCGCCAGCAGCAACGTCTCGGCCCCACAGATGGAGGTACTGAGAATTGTGATAAGAATTGTATCCTGATATCCCGAAGCAGTCTTGGCGTCGGGCCATTAGGACAATGGCGTGTCCACCGTAGCGGTGCTCCTGAATCATGATAGGATGAGTATAGAAAGGTCCACGGCGCCAGTTGAGAGAGTGTCCTGTCAGCCAGCGACCATCCCGAAAAATTTTTTCCGCTTGTTCGTCTCGCGCCCAGGATTCATTTTCCCCTTCACCATTCCATTGTTTTTCATACCAAATATTACCTTCGGGATGAGTTCGATTGTCGCTTATGGCAAAGCGGGGTACATGGTAGGGAGTAAAATAGTTGGCGATAAAAAGTTCGAAATCTCCATAAGCTGCCTGAAGATCAGCACCGAAAGTTACGTCGATAGCATCTTCTTCATCGACAATCTCGTAGCGGGCCCACAGCGAGCCACGAATTCTATCATTAGGTGCCCAACGAACTTCAACTGCATTACCAGATACACCAAAATTACTGGGATCCCGATCCCGGGTGATTTCGAGTTGTTGTCTATCGGCTAGAGTCCGATAAATATTGAGCCATGCATAATCTGGGCCTTCGTCGAGGTGAAAGCTTTTTAGCCCTGTCAAACGCAGGCCATTCGCTCCCAAAACAGTAACTGTAGCTGGACCGAGGGAGCCTTGGAGTAGAGGAGGAGACGGGGTTTTCTTAAATGTCATTGGAAATCCTTTCAGGCATGTTATTCTTTATATGATTTATCGTATCGAAATGACAGGGATTCTATTCGGCAGATCTTGGGAAAGATCTGAATCGGTAAGTTTTACCGGTGGTTACGGCAATAGCCCTCCCAATTTGTCACCCAATTAGTGATCCATGATCAGGGGAAAGATTCCTGATCTATTTAGTACACTTTTGCAAAGGATTTAGGCGTTAAACTCGGAAGCATAATACTGGCTGGCAGCATCTTTGGCATTGAGCTAGGAGGGCAACAGGACTAGAAAATTAAATCAACGATTACTTCAATTAAGATATACTGAAAAAAGGACTTATCGCATGCCATTCAAATACACAGTCGTCTGCGATACTTTGGGGTTCATTGGCTACGATGTTTTGGAGGAGCCCGAAGAAGTTTTAACGGCAATCAAGGATGTTGGTTATGACGGTGTGGATCTCCCGGGGGCACCGGACAGAGCGGATCCTAAGAAGCTTCGAGAGCTGGTGGATTCCTTGGGGCTTGAGGTTCCTGAAGTACTGGGGGCCTGGGCTTATTTCCACGGCGGTGAAGATCGAGATTTGGCGGGTAATAATGAGGCGGCCCGAAGAAGAGGAATTAACTACGCTAGGAAAGCGATTGATTATGCAGCTAAATTGGATGCAACTTTCTTTCAGATTTGCGCGGCCCAGCCCCCTGTCTACGAGGTTCCTTTCCCTAAACTTCCAATCGGAACTCTGAAAAGAAATTTTATCGGCGCTATGCAGGAGATATTGCCCTATGCCGAGCAGCGTGGGATATCAATATTATTTGAGCCCCTGAATTGCTACGAAGGCTATCCGGGCGTTCTGACTACTCTAAGCGAAGCTATGGATATCATCAAAGAATCTGGGGCGCCGAATCTTGGGATTCAACCGGATGTCTTCCACATGAACGTTGGGGAGGGATCTATCCCCAAAGCCATCCGGGCTGCAGGCGGCTACGTCAAACACTTCCACATGAATGAGACCAATCACCGGGAACATGGAACCGGCCACGCTGATTATCGGGCAATTATTAAAGCACTGAAAGACATCAAGTACGAAGGCTACCTGGCTTTCTACATGCCATTTACCACCCAAGAGATTTTCAATCTAACGGCGTGGGGTTACGGTCAATCGAGCGGCGATCAAGAAAAGGTGGATAGGCCTGATTTGAGAGCTTGTTTGGAGCGGCCATTAAAGATTTTCAAAGAGTTGGAAAAGGCGGGATAAGGGGAAATGGCACTGCCTCATCCTTAGTTATTTCGGGTCCCATGTCGAATTTGGTCTCTCAGATCATATCTCTCTAGCAGGAGTTTTGCCAAATTATCGGGTATCACACTATCTTCGCATTAAGAGCAAAGGACCCGCTTGTTGTAGACTCTTTAACTACTCTTAGGTCGCACCGCTCGCGGTCTATCTTGGTTCGTCGATATTGTTACACTGAGCTTCAGTGATCACCGGTCTTTATGCCAAAAGGTAAATTCTGGATCGTCGAAGACCCCTGCAAATATTCTTCCACGCCCGTGGTAGTAGCCTGCATGTATCCAGAAGACAGTATCTTTCGAGTCAGAAGGGGTAAACTGTCGGTGAAGGCTGTTGAGTGGATGGTAAACCGCACTTCCCCTCTCGATAGCGTGATCCGTAATGACCATATTACTAGGATCCGCTAATGATACCCATCCCGGACCGTCGACCAGGTACATCGCTTCTACGAAGTCCTGCTTTAGAAGTTCAGGCAATTTTTCAGGACCATGTTGGTGGATCTCGTTCCCTTTTCCTGGAGCTATGTACAAAGGATGGGCATGGCAGGGACGTTCGACATGACAGAACATGAATATTCCAAAAAGTGGTTCCGAACCCGTATTCTCAATTGTTCTCGGAATATCATGCCTTACGTAGTACTCACTACCTGGTCGAATACGAACTTCAATGGGTTCCTTATCTGGAACATTTTTCGGCCAAGCGCGGAAAAGTCCTTCGCCCCGCAGGCAGTGAAAGGCTTCGTCCCCTGTAGCCGGTCCACGCACACCACCAGGTCGGCAAGTCATTTCGCCAAACGTGAATTCTTCGTCCTTCGTAGTTTCCCTACACAGGAGCTTATTTAACACGCCCCAGTTGTGGTTTTCCCGAACTCCTTCGTTGTTTTTGACGATTAAATTTCCGCTGTAGTACATTTGTTTTGCGTCGTTCCAGGTAGTATCTTAGCACTAACGGAATGGTGAGCATGAGCGTCAAGCGAATTGTTGTTCCAACGGATGCAGTAGGTTGGGGGGCTAGACGTAAATCACCTTCCACACGATTGCTCGATCTCCATTCAAATCCTTTTCGTAAGTCTCGGCCTACCCTAACACGGCCTTTTGGTTATGACTGGAGTTGAGGATAAAACAGAGGGGAATTAATCTTCTGAGACTATCAGCGATTGGAACCGCTTCTCATCCCATTCAGCTCCCCAACCGGGCAGGTCAGAAGGAGCCAGTCGTCCATTTGCAATTAATGGAGCATTCACCATGCCCCAGGGTTCACCGGCTTTTCTTAGACCGCTGGCTCCCCCTTCGGCTCCCCCATTGTATTCATAAAAACCAGTGTTATCGATGCAGCAACCTAATGTAGCATGAATGTGGCCGTAGAGGCCCCCCATTGCGTTCATCTCGATATTGGTGTCGTATAATTCGGCGAAATGGGCCATTTTCAGAACTTGGGTTGTACCGTGGCGGGCATTGGCCCTGAGGAGATCGGTTCCTCCCTGGAGGAGCCACTGGGTAGAAATGCCTATGTCGTTCATTAGAGTTTCGTTTGCCATTACCGGAATATCTAGTTCCCGACATAATTCCTGGTAGTGATGAAGCTTATACTCATGAAATGGTTCTTCCAACCAGATAAAACCGAGTTCTTCCATAACGTGTCCGACCTCAATTGCTTCGCGTAGGTCGTAAGAGCAAACAGGGTCGTTAAGGAGCTCGTAATCCGGTCCAACGGTCTCGCGAACTTTATGAAATATTGGAATATCGGCCTTCCCGCCTTTGTAGGTATGAAATTTGTAAGCGTTAATTCCGAACTGTTTGCTTTTTTCGATACTGTCGAGATACCCCTCTACATCCATGTCACCTCCGGTCACATAGCATGGGAAAGAGTCGCGTACCTTCCCTATGAGGGTATGTACTGGAAGTCCTGCCGCCTTACCCGCAATATCCCAAAGGCAGTTGTCGAAATCGCCAAACCACCCCGGTTGTCTTGTGCTATTCAGTACCGCCACCCACCGCGTTCCTTTTTGAAACATTTGATAGAACCGTTCGCGATGTAAGGGATTTTCCCCCAAGGCCATCGATCGGATGATTCCTACATGGGACATATCCAGGGTTGATGATGTGACCCGCCCGGTAATACCTTCATCGGTCTCCACTTCTAGAAACCTCTCCTGCGGTTTGGATGGTGGTGTCTTAATTGGTCTGCGATGGGGATCTCGGCCGCCCCGGTATTGAATTCGTCGTAGGTTGGGAACCTCAGAGAGCTGAGGAAGATGGCCAGGACTACCTTCTTCAGGTAGCTCGAGGGTGAGCATCTTAATTGCGGTGATTTTCATATTGTATTCTATTTAGGGTGGATGTGACTGGGCATTCGATTTTTATGAATAGAATCAATCGTTCCCTAACGAATAAAAAAGAGCCAAGTGTCAGTCATCGAGAAAGAGGGACAATGAAAGCAATTACGAATTGCGTGTAACGATTATTCTACCTCCATTCAGAAAAAACACCAGACATGAGAACTATGCAATCACCGATGCTGCGTTTTTACAGGTTAAGTTGTGAATGACGGTATTTCGATGAACTAGATTAATGGAAGTTGACACCCCAGTTATAGTGGCATCGTCTTTTATTTAAGGTGAACAAGATATCAGCCGATAGCTGCGATACTGGAAATCTGAGTCTTTGCGTTTTGGAACTCTCAGTTCGGTTCTGGGGAAAGGACGAGGGTGGCAGGTTAAGGATCTTCTCTAGAGAAGATCCTAAGATTAAGGAGTCACGATGAAGTCCTCAGCCCAAGCATTTATCGACATTCGTTCATTGGAACCAAGAGATCTGTCGAAGATTCCGGCATTCTTCGCAGGTCTTGGTGAGAAGAGTCGATATTTTTACCATCCCTATGATTTCGATGGGGATGCGGTAGCACTAATTGGGGGCCAGCTTGGCCGAGATGATTGTTTCCATTTGGGTGCCTTTGAGTCGGGTGATGGACAGAGGCGAATGGTGGGGCATGTCTGGTACATGCCTTCGGGACAGAATGAGTATCCGGTCCTGGGTATCGCTGTTATTGATGAACTACAGAACGCAAGAATTGGCCAAAAGTTGATGCTGAGGATAGAGGAAGAAGCGCGTGCGAGAAAAGTTCCTGGCATTTGTTTAACTTGCTATCCTGAAAATCTCAAAGCCCTTCGAGTCTATGTAAAGCGGGGATACCGAATAGTGGGAAAAAACGGAAGAGGTCACTTTCAGATGGAGCGGTGTTTCGCAGACGACGAATAGCCAAAACATTGGAGATGGCATGGGAGAAACTCTCCGTTATTGAGGCTTTAGGGGAGATTGGGAAGAAATCGACTAGATTCTTTCAGGGCCCCAGTCGCCAGAGAGTCGTTATCTTGTCTTGATCTGCTCAGGCAGTGTAGCCGGGAACCCAGCCAAACCGCCGCTTACTCGGAGAACTTCGCCGGTGATCCAGG
>CEUS01016778.1_pt1 | contig 22749 bp, 24 predicted proteins | sample 427031 | NCBI WGS metagenome assembly CEUS01 (sample SAMEA2622837, study PRJEB7988) | marine metagenome | biome: marine biome (ENVO:00000447); feature: marine epipelagic mixed layer (ENVO:xxxxxxxxx); material: "saline water (ENVO:00002010), including plankton (ENVO:xxxxxxxx)" | depth 140 m | reverse complement strand
AACACGGTGGATGTTGACACGGTGCGCAGATTATCAGATTTACCAAACATGCTAGCCTTGAAAGAAGAAAGTGAAAATATGGACGAGTTTGAACACTTGGTCAGAGAAGTCGGAAACCAGGTAATCATTGCCGGAGCCGGCTCGGATCAACTAGCCCCTTGCTTTCTCTTAATGGGTGCCGGCGCCCTTACATCTAGTCTGGCTAACTACCTACCAAATCAGCTACTTACTATGTGGAACTCTGCCCAAGAAAAAGATTTTCACAATGTCATGAAAATTCAAAAAACACTACGCCCTATAGAATTACTTAGACAACAATTCGGACACAGATTACATAAGGCTGCAATGGATATGATAGGACTATCAGGAGGTGCTACGAGAGCGCCCGGAATTTCTCCAACAGAATCAGATCTAAATAATCTGAACCAGTATTTAAACGAACTCGGTATAATTACAAAGGGATAACGTCTACCATCGGAGAATGACCTTGGATTCCAAGATAAACGCAAATTCTAAATTACGAAGAAATAGACTGCTCCTTGTTATATCAGGATTAGTAATATTAGTAGTCCTTGTGATAATGGCCCGAGGAGCGCTGTTACCTCTAGCAGTAAGCGCCATTTTGGCTTACCTTCTCTTCCCTGCAGTCAGGATATTAGAAAATTGTTTTCCGTGGAACCCAAAATGGCCACATGGGACTAGAGTAGGATCAATAACAGTTATTTATTTTCTGGCCCTAACTATACTTGCTGGATCCCTTGCTGTGGTGGTACCTCCTGCATTTAAACAAGCTTCTGAGTTCATTAATGAAATTCCAGTACTTTTCGAAGATGCAAGGCAAACAGTCGAGAACTGGAATAACTGGTACACAGACAAAATACCAGCTGATGTGAGAATTCAAATAGAAGAAATTCTTGAAGATCAGGGGGCAATTCTTATCGATGCAGGAACATCCATAATAGGAAAAACATTAGGTACCGTAACAAATACGTTCACCACTGTCATCGGATTAGCTATTGTACCTTTCATGCTATTTTACTTACTGAAAGATAGAGAAACAGCTACAAAAGAGATTTACGCTATCATGCCGTCAGAATCTCAAAAACATGCCAAAAACATCATCGATATAACTAATCGTGTTCTAGGTTCCTACATCAGAGCACAGCTAACGCTAGGAGTAATTGTAGGTACAGTCGTATCGGTAGGACTTTATTTTCTAGGAATTAAATTTTCTGTTCTTTTGGGTCTAGTTGCTGGGGTCACTGAACTAATACCTGTTGTAGGTCCACTGCTTGGCGCAGTGCCAGGTATTTTAGTAACACTTGCATCCTCACCCGAGAAGATTTTGTTGGTCCTATCTCTATATCTTGGTATTCAGTTGATCGAAAACACTCTACTAGTACCACGAATACAAGGCCACGCAGTTCAAATGCATCCGATAATTATAATGCTTGTACTAGTCGTGGGAAGTGAAGCCGCAGGCCTTTTCGGTGTAATTATTTCAGTCCCTCTTGCAGCGGTATCACGAGATGTGTTCAAATATTTCTACAAAGAGTGGAGCAGTAGCGAGAGTTTATCAAATTCAAGTGTGTCCGAACCTATAAATGATGACATAGTTCCCGCCGATAATTCACACTAATGTAATTATCTCTAAACTTGGAATAACGCTTCAGTTATAAGTGCATAAAGGTATAGATTAACGTTTCTTTCGCAAAGAATACGTAGCACTTAAGTAACCGATAAATATACCGCCAAATATACTTATAATGTAATTTTCCCCGCCAAGTAACAAGCTCGTTAAAACAACAGCAATAGTAGTGGTAACCGCAATGGTTGCCAGATATACAAACACCTCTCGTCCTCTATTATTAAGATTCATAGTAGGAATAGTAAAATGAGTTCAATTTTCAAGCCTTATTTACCTGATATTTACGAAGTGATCATTAACATGGCGTCAATTTATGTAAACTACGTATGTCGTCTGCTTCCTCACCCAGATTCCTCATGTTTGTACGTGAAACTTCAGCAAGGTATATAGCTCCGCTGGAATCAACACATATACCATGTGGAGCAATAAACTGACCCGGATCAAATCCGAAACCATCCCCCAATTTCGCAAGGGATCGTCCTTTAGAATCCAATATGGAAATTCTAGGCCCTATATTGGGAAGATACCTGTTCACTGACATACCGGCACCTAACTCCCCTATCAAGAATTCTTGTGATTTGGATATATAGAGTGCACATGGTCTATGAAGATTAACCCACTGAGTCTCATACCTCCCATTAGAGTCAAAAACCTGTACTCTATGGTTTTCTCTGTCGGCAACATACACATATCCATCTTTGTCGGTTGCTATGTTATGAACAATATTAAATTCTCCTGGATCAGTCCCAGGAGAACCCCACGAAAAAAGTAACTTGCCATCCGGAGAATACTTATGCACCCTGGCATTTCCATACCCGTCAGCTATATAAAGATCTCCCGAATTCGGATCCAATGCGACGTCTGTACACCTATGAAATGGGTCTCCACTCATGTATTCCGATGACTTGCCCGGTGTACCAATTGTCAATAACACTTCACCTTCAGTAGTGCAGTGCCTGACAGTATGATCTTCATCATCGGCCAAATACAAGGTATCGTCTGGAGCGACGGTGATCCCATGTGGCCTAGGGAAAAGACCTTCTCCCCATGAGTTAACGAACTTTCCATCCGAATCAAACACCATAACTGGATGATCACTCCTATTAAAAACATAAACCCTGTCTTTCGAATCTACTGCCACCGAAGTAGCTTCGCTCCATTCATACCCATCTGGCAATGTTTGCCAATCTACAGCCACTGAATACTTGTATTCACCAACTCCTACTTTCGTTGTCATAGCCTCTCCTGCAATATGTATAAGAGAATCACCTTATCACTGATCTTGGTGTTGGTTCCAGTCTGGTCACAACTATACGTTCTCTAAGCATCATTTCTCCCACCTTCGGAGAAATAACGTTTTTCCAATGATCCGATTCATAAACCGCATCATAGAGACGAATCCGCTGCTCTTCACTCTCAAAGCGCCGGATCCAAAAATAAAGATCACTTTCCTCTTCACCTACAAAACTCCCAATAACAACCATCCCTTTAGATGTCTGGTAAGGGATTATCTTATTCTCCATAAAATCGACCCACTCCTGACGTTTGCCGTCACGAATCCTGTACTCTCTGAATTCGAAAAACATTTTGACTCCTCTACAGATAAAACTATTAAACTTAAATTCTACAAAGCAAAAACTCAATACAATTCAAAACACTTATACTCTATTTATTCCAATTCAAGCCCTTCTGGAATCCCGTAAGCTTCACCTAAATGCCTATGAGGACCAATCGGCCAACCCTGTCCCCCAATTAGATTGAAAAATTCAGATTTCCCTCTCAGCCAAGTATACATCCGTGCAGCATCCACAACATCCACAAATTGATCCCTGATTCCAGATCCACCGAGAGCCCAATCAGCATTAGTTAGATCAAAATTCGGGTCCACTAGCCAGTCACGTTCCGGGAGTGAGGTTCGCCAGTAATTGTATTTTAGATTGTTGCGAATACCATTGGCCGTGGAAGCTGAACGACGATGCCAAATATTATAAATAGTCAGAAATATTGAACCAGCGGACGCCACAGCATAATATGAATCCTTTATATTTCCATAATGCCCCATATACCCAGGAGTAGAAAACAAAAAATGGGAACCAGGAAGTAACTCAGTCGGCCCCATTTCTCGAGGACATACCTCAGGATAATAAAAAACTTGCAAATATTGTAATTCAGGACCAAACTTCGAACCTCCATCTCTATGCCAATCCTGTCCTTCCACAGGGCATTCTACCCTGTGATTGGCCATCAGATTAGGTAATCTAAAATCCTTCCCTAGAAGGGATCTAACGGCACCAGCTGCATCAGGATTTTTTATAACTCCATCCAAAAACCAGTCCTCCAGAAGAATTTCCACCGGCTGCCCGCCGGGATGTTCATTTACATACTCTAGGGTTTTTTGATTTATATCCTCAGACACAACACCATCCAACATCAAAAATCCATTCTTGCAAAATTCCATTACCTGAGTATCATTCAGAGTCGGTAAACAATCATATGTCTGATTCATGACTACCTCCTGGGATATATGCTTTAGTTCATTATAGTTATTGGTCCAAAAATCTTCGTGCTAAAATTCGCCCATTAAGCTTGTCAGAAATATTACGTAATAAACTTACTGTGTAGCATATTCATAAGACCCAAGATCTGGATCTACTGTACCTCGTCCAAATCCCGCTCCCTTAAGATATTTAATCTCCATCTCCACATCCCTCAACGTCACCTTGGCGAAAGCTTGTGATTCATTCTCCAAAAGATTTACTTCAATTATGTTATTTCCCTTTACAGGCCTAAACTCATCTCTGAGTCTAAAAATATACCAACATGCACCGGTGACGCGGTACTGTGGAGCATCCATGGCATACATATTAATTACCTTTCGAAGTGTATCTTGAGGCAGCACATTTCCGTTAAGTTTAACTTCGATCTTGTCTCGCTCGGTAGTATCTACCAAACGAATCCGCAAAAGTATCTCATGAACCATTCCCATACTATCCCAACGCTCTACATCATCACTAATAATCAACTCAATCGAATGAGGCGCAGAAATTTCCAGCTTGACTGGTAGAGAATTACTCTTATCAGCTACTATAGAGGGGGATACAGGCCTAGCAGTATCAGTTGGAACCCTGTAGTGTTTATCTCTAGGAGCCATTATGTCTGGGTGTGGCAATTCACGAAGTTTTTCATAAAAAGACGGGGTATAGGGCCAGTATCCAAACCAATGTGCAACGTAGATACCATCCACGCCCTGATCCCAATAGTTACAAGCAGAGCCACGCATCATTTCGATCGAAGCCTCATTTATCCTGTCGGTTGAAACTCTACTTTTCAGGGCCGCCAATACTCTGGTATTAGTACCTCTTGAAGCATTAAGCAAAGGCCTAAAATCTGCCATAGGGTCTGCTACTGCAGATGGCTGAGCGATAATCGCATCCACAATTCCTCTTTTTATCCATTCATTCAGATCTAAACCTATCGATAAGCTAGCATCAAGATTGGCAGGAACCTGTACCGCTAACTCCCTGTCCCCGGATCCACTAGAGAGAATTTCATGAAGAGTAGCTATCCACTCGGTCATTACCTTGCATCCAGATTTAACCTGATCCGGTCTGAAATAGTATGGCGTGTAGCAAAATTCCAACTCCAGACCATCTATTGAATAATTATTTACTAACTCCTCTACTAGGCTAAGTGTCCTTGACCGAACTTCTTCATTCATAAAATCAAGGCAACGATACCCTGGCCATTCCTTATCAACCTCGCCCGATGCGCCAATTTCAAGCGACTGTACATCATACTTAAAATCATCCGGAGAAAATTCATCATCTTCCCAAACTCTTAAGCTACGCTCTCTAGCTCCCTGTTGGGCTAGAAGTTGGGCATACAAGAACATACCTTTGTTGTGAGCTCTATCACATGCAATTTTCAGGGGATCATAACCTTCGGAAATTAGAGAATTGAAATTTCGACTCGCTCTACCCCAAACCAAGTGAGGCCATTTATCTACATTCTTCCCCCACAACCCACCAACTTGGCTATCATATATTAGGGAACCGATATCACCAATCATTAAATTAACTGCTTCAACAGGAGTGCCTACAAGCTCGTCTATAGCAGCCTCGAATTCTTCCTTGTACATAGGAGGTTCGTACATGTATACAAGAGGATGACGACCATCGTGGTCGAACATAATACGTGGTTTAGCCATGCCTTAACCTCCTAAAAGCAGAGAGAATCATTACTTTACCAGTAACGTTGACTGATTTAGTATTAGTCGCGCGGATTCTACTTCGTCACTTCCAACCTAGTCAATTATGTAAAATAGAAACTAATTGTTAATTAGTTCCTAATCTTTGACACAATTGACATACATATTTAAACTCAATGTGGTTTATTATTCTGATAAATCCGTAATGGAATAAAGGAAAGATTGTACTTTGGATTTAGGATTGAAAAATAAAGTAGCTATAGTCACTGGTGGCAGTAGCGGAATCGGCAAAGCTGCTTCAATGGCGATGGTCAAAGAAGGGGCAATTGTAATTATATGCGCAAGAAATTTACAAAGATTAGCGTCGGCTACTTTAGAAATAAAAGCTGCTACTGGGATACAAGTAACTTCGATTCAGATTGATGTAACTAAACCATCAGATATCAAAAAACTCTTCTCCTCCACCCTATCAAAATACGGGAAGATAGATATTCTCGTAAACAATGCCGGTGTTTCATCAACTGGAGTCTTTGAGAAAGTAGACGATTTAAAATGGCAGGACGATTTAGATCTTAAGCTTATGGCCGCTATACGATGTTCAAGAATTGCTATTCCTCACATGAAAACAAACGGCGGTGGCAGGATAGTAAATGTAACTAGCCACCATGGTAAAACACCGGGTGCAAAATCTATGCCTACTTCTGTAAGTAGAGCAGCTGGAATAGCACTCACGAAAGCACTATCTAAAGAATATGCGCCAGACAATATTCTAATAAATACGATTTGCGTAGGTATAGTTAAGGCCGGGCAATACGAGGGTGGAGCTAGACAACTTGAAGCAAAAGAACGAGGTTTAAACCTGAATGAAATGTACGAAGAAATGGCATCAACCAATTCAATACCACTGGGGCGAATCGGTGAAACGCATGAAGCAGGTGATGTTATTGCTTTTCTTTGCTCAGAAAGAGCAAGCTATATTACTGGCACATCCATAAATGTAGACGGTGGATCATCAGCCGTAGTTTGACAACCTAGTTGTGCTACTAGTTCTATATAATCCTTTGTTACATATCAATATTTAATGAAAGGATTTTGGGAACCAGTCAAAATAGCGGACCTTAGATACAGGATGTTTTTAATCAATCGCTAGGTATTGCTTGTCTGGCAGAACTGGGAACGGTGTGTGTGGCTCCTTCTGATACCAGAATGCTGTGGAAGCCAAATCATCCTCTCGTGGCACCATTTTACCATTCCAACCTAGAGCCTGAATCGTCATCCGAAAATCCTCTTCGAATCGCACAGGGTCTACGATATGCCAACGGTATAATCCGAAGCGCATTTTATTCTGTGATTTACCAAAATAGTCGTGGTTTTCATGGGGATTTATTACCTGTGCCATACCGACATATGGTGTGTTAAATTCAGTGTACTTACCATTATGACCGAACCCAGCCGCTCCGCAAAAATAATCCTCAGTGCCTGTACCACAGATAGTAGGGTATTCTCCATCCCCGTCTATGTAAAACTTCGCCTCCCCCTCTCCCCACCATCCTGACATATTAGAGCCCCAGCACATGTATACACCGACAAATTGTCCTTGCCCACGTACCCCATCGAGTACCGTGTAAACATCTTTGTATAATACTGGGTTAACTCGGCGAAACTGCGCATGAAAATATGCTGCATCTTCAGGAACATCAGTTAAGGTGTAATCGATCTGATAGAAAACACCTATGGGACAATCATTTTGATTCTCTAGAGTAATTCTAGCTTGACGTCGAAATGGCATAAGCCAGTAACTATTCAAACCACCTTTAGGATTCACACATACAGGAAGTGACGACACCTCACCTCCTCCACCCCAACCTGTTGCAAAGAAATCACCCAAAGGACACTCTACAGAAGGTTCTGGCTCATCATCCCAATAGATACGTAAAATTTCGAGCCTCTGACTGCCACTACCAGTCATCATCCAAATATGCTGAATAGCACCACTTCCATTTACCCTGCCTAGTTCCGCAACTTCACCGGGACCGATCATTATATTAGGAGCAACTTTCCAACCTATTCCTAATTCACGAGCCTGGTCGAAATCACCTGGCCAATTCCCTTTACCATACCATTCATCAAGCTGAGTTCTCATTGAATCAGACAGTAAACGGATACCTTCTGTCGCGCGACCACCCATGCCTTTGCCGCCAGATGGGTTCTCTGCACTAATAGAACGACTCTTTGCAGAGGACAGACGAGGTAAACTCCCAAGAGACATGTTCAAACCATCAAATTTTTCCATGACTCACTCCTTTCGATAAAGGGAAATAACATCTTATCTCGGATACTGTGGCTTTCAATAAATGAAATGAATATAGTTGTAATAAATCAGCTATAGGTACTAAAGGAATAATACGGCATCTTAGGAATATACCCTGTCTCTGGTACCAGGGACAAGCTTGAAATCTAACCAGTAAGGATCGGAGTTATCAGAAACTTCCTTCAAGACCTTCTGGACATATGGTTTTATACCAAAAAGTCTACATTCCGCATCGCCCACTAAACCAATGTTAACTTCCTTATGCTGATCCCAAAATTTCCCTACAGCGGGTCGATCAAGTAGTGGATACAGAGCATCTGGGTTTTCATTCAGTAGTATGTTCCAATAGATTGCTTCAACGAAATGTAAATACGTGGAAGATCTATAATCCACCCCTAACATAAGTATTTTCCCACATTTTTCGTAAGCCATATTCATTGGGGATTGAGCACCAAATGGTCTACTCCATGGCTCAATATCCCAATTCGATTTATATCCATCCCTGCTATACCCTGACACAAATTCCTTGGATTTATTACCACGTGCCGCTACAGAGTGGGAATAATGGTCAGATCTATACGTACCGGGCATATTTCTGAAGTACTCTGACAACCACCCAACCGTTGATTGTGTAGTAGCTATATTCCAGCTACCTGCACGGTCATCGTAATCCACTAAATTAAATGATGGCATCAGGATAAGTCCGTCAGAACCAACGGCATCCTCAATAGCGGATACAATACCGGCAGCCCCTCCTTCAACATTTCCAACGCTTTTGTATGATGAATGGATAAAAACTGTGTCTCCCGCTTCAATACCTAACTGATTAAGCTCAGTAGCTAAACTAAACCGCGTATGTAAACTCATTTATACCTAATCCCCCAGTTAAGAATTTACTTCCCATCAGGATTGACGTTACTCAAAAATACAGACTCAATTTAAGCTGTTTTGACAGCACCTGTTAAGCCACCATCCACTACTAAGGTAGTGCCTGTCACATATTTAGCTTCATCGGAAGCTAGAAAAAGCGCAGCATGGGCTACGTCCCAAGACTCACCCTGCTTCCCAATGGGTATCATTGCATCCCTAAGTCCCATCATCTCCTCAACATCACCACCCCACGCTGAAGTTAGAGAAGCTTCAACAAATGGGGTACGCATCATACCCGGCAATATTGCGTTCGCTCTAATGTGACATGGTGCATACTCCACCGCTATTTCTCTGGTCAAAGCGATCATGCCAGCTTTGGATGCTCCATATGCGCCCGACAGCGCAGGAAGAGTTCTTATGCCGTTTATAGATGATATATTGACTATTGATCCGCCCTCTTGTTTCTCCATGTGGGGTAAAACGTACTTACACGACAGGAAAACACTTTTTAGATTTATATCAAGCGTCCTATCCCAATCAGACTCCGATGTATCAGTGATTCCTCCTGGTATCTCTATACCTACATTGTTGTGCAATATATCAACCTTTCCAAATTGACCAAGACATTCATCCACCATTGAAGAACATTCAGAAGAATCACTGACATCAGCTCTATAAGCGAATGCTTGTCCCCCCTCGCTATCTATTAACTTCTTCGTCTCGCGAGCAGCTTCTAAGTTATAATCTACTAACATGACCTCAGCACCTTCCCTGGCATATAGAATAGCTGCCGCTTTACCATTCCCAACCCCAGGTCCAACAGAGCCAGCACCTGTGACAATTACACTTTTTCCTCTAACTCGATCTCCCATTTCTTCTGCCTCCCAATCCCACAGAATAATGTATTAGTACAAATCCCATTGAGATGAATTTATTATTCGTCAGGATGGTACCATAGTCTAAGCACAAATCTTTAGGGAGAATTAAATGCCGCCGGATAAGACTCTATCTCACACACTGGAGAATCGGTACTCTCAGGTTCGATCATTCCTAAAGAAAGAAGGACTCGGTGCACTGTTTGCATATTCCCCAGCTGCTGAACACAAATGGGGTCAGACAGGGCACGTATCCTACTTGTCAGGATGGGCTAATCATGACCGAATAGTTGATTCCGCCGTCGTGGTTCCCTCCGAAGGTTCACCGACTTTACTTGTTGCCGGCCTTCCTTACATGTTAGATCAAATACCAGATGCTTCGTGTATTGAAAACATTCTTCTCGTCCAATCAATTGATCCAAATGCCGTCGCAGTAGAAAAAACCAAAGATCCCAATCTAAAATCCAGCCTACGAACATTTGGCGGCGCGACCCAAGAAATTCTAAATCTGAATGGTCTTAATGATAGAGATGTAGGTGTCGTTGGGATTGAAAATATGTCAGTGCTATTCTATGAATCTCTAGTATGTGAATTCGGAGGGCGGTTAAAACGTGTCAGGGATATCATAGGTGATATGAGATCCACTAAAGAGCCAGATGAAATGGCCTTAATGCGACATTCTGCACATCTTGGCGATCTGGGTTTCGAAACATTATTGTCCACTGCCAGACCAGGTATGACTGGAATAGAAATAATTGCTGAAATGGAAAGAGTCGTTAGGGAAAAAGGTGCTGACCATGCTAAGTACTGGATGGCTTCAGGACCCCCAACAACTTGGGAAGATACTAGGCTAGACATAAAACCACATGAAAGAGTCCTAAATCAGGGAGACATGATTTCTGTATGTTCTTACATTGTATATAAAGGCTACTGGAGTCATGGCCATCGCACTGGTTCGATGGGAAAGACATCGGACTACCTAGAACATATTACAGGTATAGCCAGAGACTCCCAGAATGCGGGTCTAGAAGCAATACGACCTGGCGCAAGAGCCGGTGACATAGCAAAAGCGGTACGCGAAAAATCCTCAGAGTTTGGATGGAAACTACAAGGAGGACGAGTAGGACATGGAATAGGTCTAGACTACAGTGAAATTCCAATCCCATCTGAATCTAACGATACTATTTTGAAACCAGGAATGACTCTGGTATTGCACTCAGCGTTTTCTCTCCCAGAATCGGGGAAAATGTTTGTGCCGCTAGGTGACCATATACGTGTCACAGAAGGCATCCCCGAATTCTTGATGCAATTTCCCAGAACACCATTTGAAATATAATACTACCTATAATAGTGCTATATGAGTGACAAAACACAAAATATTAATAACAGTGTGGTCGTATTATTCAAAGGCGGGAGACTACCAACTTGGCATCGTGTCTCACGTTCCGACCAAAAGGAATATGAAAGAATTCATGTCGAACTTATGCTAGAAGTTGTTCAAAAGTATGACTTGATTGGTATCCAAGGGTACAAGTTGCTCGGTCCTCAAAAATCATGGGAAAAATTCTGGGTGATAGAATTCCCCACCTTAGACGGTGCAACAGAATGGATTAAAGCTGAAATGGCGCCACCCTACGGTTCATACGGAAACTATGAATACCATCTGGCATATCGTTCAATCCAACACAATCACTCTCAATTAGTCACACACCCACGGAAAATTATTAAAACAGAAAATACCATTGATCCAAACAATCTGCCTCATATACGTGAGGATAAAAATAGCGTACTTGTTTTGATGTTTTCAAGGTTACTCCCTGAACATTCCTTCACTAGTCCTGAGGATCGAGGAGATAGTGAATACTTAGACCGTTGTAGCCGCAGTGCAAAGACCCATAGACTCATGAGTTTCGAAGAGTTTCATTTGATGAGTCCGCAAACAGACTGGCACAAAGTTTCCATAACCGAATTACCAACCCTGGATGCTGCTGAATCATGGATAGATAGTCAAACTGCTCCACCATATGGTTCTTACTCCAGGAAAACGATTCTACTGGCTCGGCGATGGGGGCCAGAATTTTTCTCCACTTGGGGCAAATAATGTTCATCAATCAATACTCATCGATAGTGACAGGATTGCTAATCCTGCTAATCGTAACATTTGCAACCTGGAGGACATTCGAACTTAAATGGACGATAATTGCAGTTTCAATTACATTCATATCTATAACCTCATTCCAAATAATTGGATCTACCACTTCCAGTAGTATTTCCAGCATAGTCGAGTTAGATAATGTTTTAACGTCTGGAAAACCCGTTTTACTTGAGTTGTACTCAAATTACTGAGTGGCATGCCTCTCGGCCAAGCCTGCCGTGGACAGGCTAGAGAATCAACTAGGCGATGAGTATGTAGTCGTTAGATTTGATATCGGCTCTGAAATAGGAAAGTACGTACGCAAAAAATATAACGCGAACGTTACACCTATATTTATCGTATTCGATACTAATGGGAATTTGGTCTGGAAAAGAAGTGGTAGAGTCCCATCACTACAAACCATACTTTCTATAGATACTTAACCGCAGAGTTTCTTCCCTTATACTAATATTTCAACTCTCTTGAAGTTCTGTGAGCTACAGATTACTGGATGTTTCTAAGAGATCAGATACACTAATATCCAGAGCCTGTGCTATCCTAAGCAATCGTCCCATAGTTAAATTCTGTTTCCCGTTTTCAACTAGACTAATATAAGCTTTATCTACACCGGCTAATTCCGCGAGTTGCCCCTGACTCCTACCAATTGCTTTACGCTTTTCAAATACCTTGATGCCTATCTGAGCCAACAGCCCATTCAATGTTAGGTGCTCAGCACCTATGCAAAATTCTTTTCTTAACTTATATACTGCACTAACCGGATCTGTCACAACCAAAGCTTCGTTGAATTCAAGTAAGTTTTCAGATATAGCAGCTCCACCCAATACAACTAAAGGTGGATCGATTAAATTTTTAAGAACCTCTATAGAAAATATGGCATTTTTGATGTTTCTATCCAGTGTTACTGAAAGAGCTACAACCTTGGATCCACTTTCAATTACCAGCCTCGCAATATCATCTGCAGGAGTATTTTCACCCAAGTAAAATACCTTCCATCCGTCTAAGGACAGTAAATTTGACATCATCTTAGCCCCCAAGCAATGTCCGTCTCCCTGAACAGAAGTAACTATCGCACTTAGACCATTTGGTAAAGAATTAGTGGACTTATCCAAGACATGGTCAAGTAATTTCATGGAAATCTGGGTTGATACGTGTTCGTGTGCAATAGATATGTGTCCTTTGTGCCACAGATTTCCTATCTCCACATTAGCGGGGGAGATGATATTCGTGTATATAATTCCAGGGCTAAATCTACTGTCTAGGGCCTCATCGATCACATATAGACACTGCCTTTGATCACCTGACCTGAGCCCCTCCGTCAAACGTCTAGTCAGTTTATTAATGAGACTATTTTCTATAGTAACCAAGTTATTGCCTTCTGATTTCCTCAGAACAAAATATCTGACGGATGACTTTTCTTCTGTAGTTGAATATACGAATTAAAATCCCTTTGATAAATACCATGTGTGTTAATTTTCCTAATATACCCAATGGAACACTGTAAATTACGCGATCTTCCATTATTGAAGTCCCTTTATCTGTCCCAATTACACGATGCTGATGGAACCACAGGTTATAAGGACCTTTTTCTTGAACGTCTGTAAATGATTCGTCTGGGTTCCAGTCTAATATTCGAGTAGTCCATCGTAGACTAAGAATTCCAAATCCAAGGCTGATTTTGTATAAAATACGAGAGTCTTTATCAATCTGTACAGGCATATTTATTATTCGAAATCTCATCCACGATGGTGTTGTGATACCTAAATTAAGAGGTGAGGAGAAGAAAGAAAAAGTCTCTTTTGGGAGAGCATTTAATTCCACATTTGTTCGAAGTTCATACTGCCCTTTTGGAACTAAAGCTGAATCACGATTGGCTGCAGCAGTTTCAGATTCTACCTCTTTGATAGAAACGTGCTCATAATTAAACTCCTCCCAAAGCGCATCGTATAGGCTAGGAAATTCAAACTCGTATCCATGGTCTATTAGTTTAGCTGGTAAAGCATTCTGACTATTTGTGAGAACATTTCCACCTTCTCCGAAAAGTAAACCAAGTAATACGGATGGGATACCGATGTACATCTTAGCGGGAGTCAAAGCACCAAGGGTTCTGGAAAAAACTAATGAACTAACTGGATTTGGAGAGGTACAATTAACTGGTCCCGAAATCCTACCATTCCTTAAGCACAAACCTATAATTAGTACAATGTCGTCTATATGTATCCAAGGTACACATTGCTTTCCTGTGCCGGTATACGTACCCAAACCTAACTGAAATGAAGGAGTTACTTGTTTTAATATACCTTCCTCTCTCCCCAACACAATTCCAAATCGCATCGTACATACCCTAGTGCCTGAACCTTCTGCATCTAGTGCTGCTTGTTCCCAGTCTCTGCATAAATCAGACAAAAATCCTGTGCCACCGGAAGACCGTTCTACCAGTTCATCCCAATCACGGTCACCGTAGTAACCTACTGCACTAGCAGATATCAAAACCTTCGGTTGCCTGGAGCAGAGTTTCATCTCACGGACTAGCCTTTTCGTCAGACCTACCCTGCTGGAATAAATTTCCTCTTTAACATTTTTGTTCCACCTCACCCCAACTATCGCTCTACCAGCTAGATTAACCACGGCGTCTGAAGATTCGATCTCCTGACGAAGAATTTCATCAGATACATCTATTGGAACTAGATGGACTCCTTCCCCCAACATGTCCCTGGCTCTGGATACATCCCGGGTCCAAGCGGTAATCAAATATCCTTTAGAAAGAAAATGGGCCACTAGTGCCCGACCTATGAACCCTGTAGCTCCTGTAATAAATATTTTCATGTTCAAAAACCTGACCACCAGAAAACTTATTTACGTCCTTTAATATGTGCCCCAGTGTCAACACTATAAACCATCATGTTGTAATATAACACAATTACCGTCATAATTATTGTATTATATTAATAATTAGTGTATGGTAGTCGTCGCTTGCGTGAATATGTATCGTCTTTGTATCCAATTAGGAGAATCGAATGTCCGGTACGCAGGTTTTTGTTCTTGTAAATATATTAGGGGGGATTTCAGTACTTTCTAGTTATGCAATCTGCATAGCACTATATCCTGAGTCCAGGGCGGCATTATGGGGAGGAGTGGAAGGATCGTGGAAAACGATCTTTACAGTATCAATGTTACCTGCTGCGATCGGATATATCGCTTTCTGCTTTTCTGTAATATCTAAATATGCTGACGTATTCTCTGACTTCTTAGGTACTTATACATTGGGTATTATATGCGCTTTTTTCCTGATCTCTGCTACTTTTTGGATGCCTGCAACTATCGCCTATATAAAAACCCAGCAACCTTTATGGTGGTTTGTTACTGTTAGCTCTCTATGGATAACGGCCCTGTCATTAGTTTCACTGACTGTAGTGGTTTTCTATATATATATAGCGAAGGACACTTCGCTATTCCATAAATACCTCGTCCTAACAGGACTAACCTACATTACACTTCATTGTCTTGTTCTGGATGGAATAATCTGGGTCTCTAAATTCCCAAAGTTTAATTTGTAGAATTTATATCTTAATAATGAACGATAAAAGATCAGTACACACTCGGATTCTTGAACAATACGTCGAGGACCAAATCCCAAAGCTGCAGACGATACCACAGGGCGAATTGAATTTGTCAGCAGAGAAAATATCGCTCGATAAAATAGCCTCGCACACCGAAATGACACAAGATGAAATCGTAGATATTTTCAGGCTGTCATTAATAACAGAATCTTTAACAGACCAGTACTCTGAAACGTACATGACTGGAGCCAGAAACCATAACGCACATTGGCTATCCAACTACGTTAAGAACTTCTGGGAACCAGATGAGATGGGACACGCACAGCCATTTAAAACAATTCTTATGGATTTTGGAATAGATGAATACAGACTAGATGAAAGCATCAGAGATGCGATACAACAGTCAGAGTACCACGTAAGTCATTCATCTGGGTTCCATCCAACAAGCCTCACGACATACGGACTAATACAAGAATGTGTAACTGATTACTGGTATGAGCTGCAAAGAGGATTCTTCCCAACCGGAAGCGATGCTTCAAAGCTTGTAAGTAAAGTTAAGGGTAGAGAAGCTCTTCATACAATACAGTTTCGGAACATGACCGCTATACAGCTTGAATCAGACCCTTCCCTGATAGAAGAGATCATCCTTGCAACTATGAATTTTGAAATGCCCGCTAACCATATTCCACCTGTTAAGCACATAGAAGCTAAAACGCAGGAATGGCTACCCAAAATGAATGGCAACGTAACTGAATTACTCCACAGAATTATTAAACATATATACGAAGTATTGGGAGACAGGAAAAGCTTGGGTAAGCTACTAACCACCTATGCTTCTAAAAGTGAGCAAAACTTCATTTCTTACCTTCCAAATCATATTCTTTCAAAAGCCATTGAACATATCAACGGTGGTTACGGAATAGTCGGAGAAATCGTTATGGATGAGATAGGCCTGAAAACAGAAGAAATCCATAACCCTAATAGTTTGGTGGAAAATGCTGAGTATCGCCTAAAAATGATAATTAAATCTTGGGCGAGTAAAAAGATGCATCTTGAAGGTTTACTGCATAAACCCGAGGGCAAAATAAGTAGTGGAATTAACTGACCATTACCGAAACTAGACGGGTTATATTCCCAAACTGTTAATTACATAGAGGTGATAGTTGAAATTCTTCTCCAAAGCGCTCGGAAAACTAATTTATAAAAGCGTCATAAAGCATTTTAAAGGTCTTAACGCCTCAATAACACTTCCAGATAAACGTCAAATACACCTCTCGGGAAAACAAGACGCGCTTACCCCAAATATGGAAGTTCTAGATTGGTCTTTTTTCGTAGATTTAGCAACAGGTTACGATCTTGGTTTTGCAAAGGCCTATTTAAATGAAAAATGGAATTGCAATGACCTACCTAATTTATTCAAACAACTCTCTCAAAACAGGTTGAACGGCACCAATATTTCAATCGGTAATCTTCTGCCGGTAAAACTGTATTCAAAATTTGTCCAGCAGATTAAATCAAAAAATTCCATATACTGGTCAAAACGAAATATAAGAGACCATTATGATCTCAGTAACGAATTTTTTCAAAAGATCTTAGACCCATCGATGACTTATTCATGCGCTGTATTTAAAACTGATAAAACTAACCTGTCTGAAGCGCAAGATGAAAAAATAAGGCTACTTCTTTCTAAAAGCAACATCCATGACAAGTCTCACATTTTAGATATAGGATGCGGGTGGGGAGGGCTGCTAACCAAGGCAGTGCAGGAATACAACTGTGAGGGTACCGGGGTCACCTTATCAAAAAGCCAGTTCGAATACTGCACTGAACTCGTAGACAGACTTGGCCTCAGCGATAGGATCAGGATTCTTTTCCAAGATTATAGAACACTAAAGGGTAATTTTGACCAAATCTACTCCGTGGAAATGTTAGAGGCAGTAGGTCATACCGGACTTAAAGAATTCTTTCGAAAATGCGATTCTCTGTTGAATGAAGATGGGACATTATCAATCCAGGTCATCACTATCCCAGACGAACGATATGAATCGTACAGAAAAAATTGCGATTATATCCAAAAATACATTTTCCCTGGAGGGATGTTGCCGTCAATGTCATCAATCACTGAGTCCGCATGCTACGCAAATAATTTTGTTATACAAGACAATTTATCTATAGGAAAACACTATGAACAGACCCTACGAATATGGAGGAACAATCTTACAGACTCATCAAACGATATATTACGCCTAGGCTTTTCTACTAAAGACATAAGACGTTTTTATTACTACTTCAGTTATTGTGAAGGGGGATTCGCAGCAAAATACATCGATGATCTTCAACTGTTACTTAGGAAATCAGCAAATGTGGTATGAACCTGTAATAGACAACTGGTTGTTACCTAATGCCTTAATGCGTCTTTTAGTCAAGCTAAGCATCACAAAGTATGCCCGTAAAATCTCTAGGCTTAACGCTGATCAAATCGAAAGTATCAGATCGATTTTCAGAAACAAATGTACCACCGGACATTTAGCAATAAATACTGACGAGGCTAATCTTCAACACTATGAAGTACCCACAGAATTTTTCAAAACAATATTAGGCACTCGCATGAAATACAGTGGATCTTATTGGAATGATAACTGCCAAGATCTTGATGATGCGGACGACAAAACATTAGCCACTTATGAATCGCGAGCTGATATACATAATGACCAAAAGATTCTGGATATAGGTGCAGGGTGGGGCTCTATGTCTCTATATCTAGCAGAGAAATATCACGACTCTCAGGTAACATCTGTAACCAATTCTTCCACGCAAAAGGAATACATTGAGTCGGTCAGCAATAAGAGGAACATAGAGAATTTGAGAGTCATAAAGTGTGACATTAACAAACTTGATATAACTAAGAAGTTTGACAGGATTATATCGATAGAAATGTTTGAACACACTAGAAATACGAAACAGCTAATGGGAAATGTTTCAAATTGGCTAAATCCAAATGGGAAATTATTTATACAGGTATTCTCACATAAGACGCATCCTCACATGTTTGATGACATTGAACACTCCTGGTTATCGCGTCATTTTTTCACTGGCGGAATGATGCCATATGACGGATTTTACAAAGATATCCCTTCACCTCTATCAATGATAAAATCGTGGACTGAGTCTGGTATCAACTATCATCTAACACTAGAGGCTTGGCTTAACACTCTAGAATCAAATAAATCAAATCTAGTCCGTAAGATACAAAAATCCAATCACCCTACCCATCCAATGGTGTTAATAAATAGATATAAACTGTTTCTACTAGCTTGTTCAGAACTATTCAAATATAACGAAGGTAATGACTGGCATCTAATGAATTACCTATTCAAAAACCAGGACATCTGACCAAAATGCGTATAGCCGTTGTAGGAGCCGGAATATCTGGAATATCTGCCGCTTACCACTTACACAATAAACACGAAGTCACACTGATAGAAAAAAGAAGCGTCATTGGCGGACACTCAAATACCATCACAACCCAAGACCCTGCAGGTAATACAGTATCCATAGATACCGGCTTTATTGTTTACAACGAAAGAAATTATCCTAATTTCTTTCATTTTTTACAGGAACTCAACGTGGAAAATCACCGGTCAGACATGTCTTTTTCCTACACCAACATGTCGAAAGCAATACAGTATGCTGGAACAATAGGTGGGCTCTTCCCAAGCCTGAAATCTATAACATCTGCAAGCCATATTCACCGCCTATTTAATATATACAAATACTCCAAGCTATTGGAAAAACATTCAGGTGAACACCTAAGTGTCGGGATAAATATCGTCGACTTACTAACCAAAATAGGTTGCCCCTTAGATATCATAAATAACTACTTCGTACCAATAGCATCTGCTATTTGGTCATGTGACGGAAAATATGCTGCACATATACCAGCCTCAACATTCATGCAGTTTTTCTCTAATCACGGGTTGTTGAATATCAAGAATCGACCGCAGTGGCTCACTATACGAGGAGCTAGCAGGAATTACATAAACCAATTTTCATCAATTTTCCGAGGTCGAATTTACACTAATGTTGATGTAACTTCCGTTAAATCGATAAATGAAAAAGCCGTTATAGAATCTGCAGCGCTAGAAGAACAAGAGTTCGACGTAGCAATTATTGCTACTCACGCTGATGAGGCCCTAAAGATTACTAGACATTTTCCTGAAAGGTTATCAGATATATTATCCACATATGAGTATTCTGAAAACGACGCCTTCCTACATATCGATAAGTCTTTAATGCCCAATAACAAGAGAGTGTGGGCGTCATGGAATGTGATAAATGTAGATACTCATTCTGGCCCTCACTCATTCACAACATACTACATGAACCGCCTACAACAACTCCAAACAAGTTCCGAATTTTTTGTGACGATTAATCCATATCCAAATCCATCCGAAGAAAATACACTATACAAAACTAAATATAATCACCCAATACTTAATCACGATCAAACACTTAACTACAACAATTTTAAAGTTCTGAATCAATACAATACGATTCGCTTTTGTGGCTCCTATTTTGGATATGGCTTTCATGAAGACGCATTCGTTTCCGGGAAAATGGTCGCCGACACCATAGGAAAGTTTTGACAGGCAATCGTTTGAAATCATCAATACTCACAGGCAAATTAAATCACACACGTTTTGTACCAAAAGTACATAGCTTTACTTACAATCACTGCATGCTACTTTTAGACCTAGATGACTTATCAAAATCAGATCACCTACCTTACTTAATATCTCACAACAAGTTCGGACTATTTTCTATAAAAGACTGGTTATATATCGACGCTTCAAAAAGAAGCATCATAAAAAAAATTGCTGACCTTTTCGGATCATCACACAGTTTCTCTGACTCTGACTCTATGTTACTAATAACAACGCCCTCTCTACTTGGATACTCTTTTAATCCTGCTTCATTCTTTTTCCGAGTTAGTGATACAGGAAGAGTTCTAGCTGCTGCTGTGGAAGTAAGTAATACGTATGGCGAATCACATATCTATTTTCTTCATTCAGGCAATGACTTCGACTCTGGTCTTACTGAGTTCACTCATAAAAAACGGTTCCACGTTTCACCATTCATTGAAAGAAAGGACAATTACACTTTCAAATTTTCGTATTCTGACTCTGGAATGGAAATACAAATTAATCTTTATCAAGAAGAACAATGCGTTATATCTACAACTTATATCGCTAATGAAATACCTCTAAACAACTGGAATCTTTTTCTGTCCTTTTGGAAGATAAGCAGGACTGTATTGCTAACCGAAATTAGGATTCTTTTACAGGCTTACAAACTCTATGCTTTAATGAAAATACCTTTTGTTCCTAAACCGGAACCGTTAAAAGAAACATCCAAGTCACAATCTCCCGGATTTATTCGAAGACTAAAATTTCCATTCAAACCTAGAAATTACATATAGACGGCTCATTTAAAAACTATCCCGATGGCCTAATAGGTATATCTTCCGGTGGAGAATACTCGATATTCAGATGAGGAGTTTCAACAGGTACATGCCCTCGAAATCTGGACTCCATCAACCCATCCATCATCCCACTAACCAGCAGCGTACGTTCTACTGGATATTGAGGTTGACCTGTTAAAAACATTTTCTCTAAATTGAGACATTGATAAGTAAAAGATTCATGCCGAGAATAGTTTTGATTAAAACCAGTGCTAACTATTTCATCGTTAACACGTGCCGAATAACCAAAACCTTTGAGATGACCATCCAGCATCAAGGTCGCAGCTTTAAATCCATCCAAATATTCGATCATGAATACAGCAGGATTAACACAATTATCTTCTATGCTACCTGATGATCTATCCTGTATACGTAATTCCACTTCATCAGCTAAATCTCGAGGCCACAACCCAGATTCTCCTGCTTCCCACACTTCTTTACCCTCTATACAATGCACAGATGATACTCCTGTTTCTCCTCCATAACGACGTTCAACCATACACTGCAATGCTTCTAAACCGTGAAAACCGTAAGACTCAAGTCCATTCACGTAAGAATTAAAATGACCCATAGATAGGGCCGCCTGTATATCAGTGCCAATCTCATGTTCCAATTCGGGAGTTCGGCTAGTAACTGGCAAAGACGAGCCGGCCATAAACGGCACGTTGAGCTCTTTAGACCTTTTATATATCCATTCGCAATCGGACCAATTGTAAGCTAAATGCTTATCATTAAATACTGGGACCGACCTCCCGGAAGTAGCAAATATACCCATAATTTGCTCAAAGAAATATTTTCTAGGATACATCTGTTGCTGACGTTCGTTACCAGAATAATCACCATGTTCACCAATAATCAGAACCCCATCCACTGACAATTCACCAACCTTCCAATCAGGCGCAGTTGGCCAATGATAGGCACTGGGAGGAGTTAATGTGAGCGCAGCACGAATACTAGGATAGATCGTGACACCATATTTCTCGGCGACACTAACTCCAACATCACTAGTGTGAAGTTGATCCATATATATTGAAACTAAATCTACTTCAGACTGAATAACACCTTGGTCAGTTGGGAATCCTGAAACAAATTTGGAAACTATAAGGTCAGAATGTGAATATGGGAAATAAGTGGTCACAATAGCAGCTATCTTTTTACGATTTGCCACAAAAAATCTCCGAATCCATTCCGACACTTACAAATCGCCAGAAGATAGAATTTGAAATAACAAGTGAGTAATCTGTAAAACGACAAATCACTCAGAAAATTAAGGTCGGATCAAAACAATGTTTATGTCAGAAATATCAATTTACCCAACTGCTACCATATCATCACCGCAACACATAGGAGATTTGATTTTACCGCACCCATCGGGACACTCTGACACGTTAACAGTACTGCCGTCATCTTTCGTAAGAACCTTATACTCTAGTTCGGAACCACATTTTCCACAATTTATACCACTAATTTCGAAGTCGCAATTTGAACACGTATAAGTTGACATGATTAACTAACTCCTCTTTTCGAATCGAAACACTGAACAAAAACGGTACATTTAAGTCACATGGATGTCAATCAAATAAATGAGGCTTGTTCCATTAAATC
>CEUS01028703.1_pt1 | contig 22751 bp, 20 predicted proteins | sample 427031 | NCBI WGS metagenome assembly CEUS01 (sample SAMEA2622837, study PRJEB7988) | marine metagenome | biome: marine biome (ENVO:00000447); feature: marine epipelagic mixed layer (ENVO:xxxxxxxxx); material: "saline water (ENVO:00002010), including plankton (ENVO:xxxxxxxx)" | depth 140 m | reverse complement strand
TTCAATCAGTGGTCAAGATATTAAAAATATAATCATAAAATCATCAAATAACAAAATTGATAATATTGGTTATAAAATGAAAAATATGTCTATAACCGTATATGGTAATGTTGGCAATTCATTTGGAAAAGAGATGGTATCTGGTAATTTATATGTTCATGGCAATGCACTCGATTATGTTGGATCAGGCATAGTAAATGGAATAATCCATGTTTATGGAAATGCCGGAAATTATCTAGGCGGGAAACCAGTCGGCAAAAATGAAGGAGTGGTAGATGGTGTAATTTATGTCCATGGGAATGTGGGAGATCACTCAATCCAACGTATGAGAAGAGGAATTATAATTATAAATGGAAATATAGGGGATTATTGTTGCAAGGATATGATATCAGGGTCAGTTCTAATTAAAGGGGTAATAGGAGAAAATTTCTGCGAGGGTATTAAGCGCGGAACAATTGTTACAACTCAAAGAAAAATAATCTGTAATTATATAAATACAAATAAAGTTAATATTAATTTTTTCAGTTTCTTTCTAAAAAAAGTATATGAGCTTATTGGGCGAAAGATTTTCCCAGAAAAATTTAATTTACAAAGGTTTTATTGCAGAGAAGACAATGAGAGTTTATCTGAAATTTTTCTTATTAGTAAATAGCTTTACCATTTATAATCTGTCACGAGTTTTTTAAAAAACCCCAACATTGCAGCACTAGCAAAATCTCTTTTTCCCTGGGCGAAATATATCATCTTGCCTTCTGGATTAATCAAAAAAGTAGAAGGTATGCCCGCTATATTCCAATCAGGTGGTCCTAGCTCTAAATCCATATCTATTAATATAGGGAACGTGACTGGGCTGCGTTGTAAAAATTGATTTATACCATCTGGTCCAGGCCCTGCATGGATTCCTAGAACTAAAAACTTTGTTTTATCCATATGTTGATATGCGGCTTCTAAACTTGGCATCTCTTCAATGCATGGATGACACCAAGTTGCCCAAAAGTTTAATAGAACAAATTTACCTCTAAAATCTTTTAGTTCGTAATACTTTTCATCAAGTCCAATTAATTTAAAATCCGGTACAGTACTTTTATTAGGCATGAGGCTCATTAAATGACTTTGATTTGAACTTAAGTGGATTGGTGTCATTAATAAAAGAATTATTACGACATATGATGATATTTTGTTCAAAATTTTAGTACTTAAGTTTGTTTTTGTGGAACCAATTTGGATCATCCAGCGATACTTCTCCAATTGGAGCAGCGTGAGCGTCTAAGATTAATTCATCAAAATTTGATCCAGTAAGTGTTTTAAGAAATTCAACAATTTGATTTACTTCTTGCTCATTTAAATTTAAAGGCATAATTAAAGGGCTTAATACTTCATTTTTCACTCCTCCTTTATTGTAAAACTCAACAACATCTTTCAATGTAGTAAGGTCGCCATTATGCATATATGGTCCAGTTAATTCTACATTCCTAAGGGGAGGTGTTCTGAATTTCCACCTATCGTTTGGATCTTGAGTTATTTTATACAAACCAAGATCATTAGGAGAAATCTCCGGCGTGAATTTAGAGCCAGCATATGATGATGTATCAACTTCTACAACAATACCTGCACCCAAAGTTATCATTTTCTTTTCAGGCTCCTTATGCATTGTTGCTTGGTAACCAATACCAGTATTATGAAGTTTTTCATCGGTGAATAAAGCATAATCCTCATTGATTAAATGACAGGTAATACATTGTCCTTTTCCAACAAATAAATCAAAACCTTTTTTTGCTTCATCAGAAATCGCCCGATTGTCTTTCTTGTAATACCATCTATCAAACGGTGAGTTGCCGCTTATTAATGTATATTGATAAGATGCAAGCGCTCTACTAATAGTTTCTATAGATGGGCCTGTACCAAATGCTTCTTCAAATAAACCTTTGTAGTCTGGAATCGCATTTATTTTATTAATAAGGTAACCTGGCGATGGATTATCCATCTCATTATGAGCTAATAGCGGTCCCCATACTTGGTTTTCTAAACTGTTTTCTCGAGCATCATGAAAAAATCGAGTAAGAAAAGCTGAATTAACAACGGTAGGTGCATTCCGTGGTACCGACCTACCTTCGGTTCCTACAGCTGTTTTAAGTTCATTGTGTGCAAATCCCATTTCAGCAACATGACAAATTGCACATGAAATTGTATCAGTATGTGATAGCCTTCTATCAAAAAACATTTTTCTACCTAACGCAATTTTTTCTCTTGTAAGTGATGCTTCTTTAGGAAGATCTAATTCTGGTAAACCTAGTTGTTGTTTTTGTGTAAACTTAATTAAATCAGCCTCTTTGCCTTCTCTAGTTAAGCTTTTAGCTCTACTGACATAATCTTTGCTTTCGTATCCTTCTTTAAAATCACCAGGCTCTGCAAGTTTAGGTTTAGTATCATTAGAAGCGCTAACAACGATTTTAGAACCATTGTCAGTTCTTTTATCTAATAATGTTTTAACATCATTTATTAATATATCTGAGTGTAAAAAAGAGACGCTATAAATATTACGTATAGATTTATCTTTATCAATTAAAAATACTCTTAGTATATGAGAAATTGAACCCAAGTAATTTCCATCTGCATCATAATCTTTTAAGATGCGTTGGTTATAACCATTAAGGATGGGCTCAAGTGTATTTTCTGAATCTGTCGTTATGAAATCCCAGTTAACAATGTCATTTTCCGTTCCTGCTCCATAAAGTTTCATTACTTCTGGTGTATCATTTTTTGGATCAAAACTTACGCTCAACAAACTAACATGTTTACCTATTTCAGGCTCTTGCATTAATAAATTTTTTACTTTATGAAAGACAGCGGTCGCAAGAGGGCATCCATTGATATCCTGACAGGTGCTGTACATAAAGTTTAATAAAACAACTTTATCGTCGAATAAATTATGGAGTGTTGTGGTATTTGAATGTTGATCAATTACTGTCCCATTTGAAGCTGGTTTATATTTCGCCAGGGTGTATGAGCCGGGCTCTGGTGCTTCAAAACTTAGTTTATTGTATCCTGGTGCCAGTATCTCCGTATTATAGGATGCATCCTGAGTTAGGGCATTCCCAGAGAAAAACAACAAAATTATTATGTATATTCTACATCTCTCCATATGTTTATATACTTTACATGATTTTTAAGTGCTTTTTAATCGTTATTAAACATAAAAAAAAGGCCGCTTACTTGGAGTAAACGGCCCTTACGTTACAGCCATATTACGTTATTAACCACCAATGAGGGTGTTCTAATAACTATGACCGAATTTTATTGGCTAAGTTCTGCCAAATTTTTACTATTTTCTGGTGTTTGAGCATACAAAGAATACGCACCAAATCTCATTTGATGAGGCATTCCAAGTTTTTCAGCACCAAAATCAATAGTAAATTGATGGCTTAAACCATTACCATCCCAATGAAAGGCTTTGAAGAATTGAGGTATACCCTCTTTTCCTTCACCACCTGTTTCATCAGGTTTATCCCAATTCGCCAAAAGCGATGATGTAAAGTAAACACGTTTACCATCCCAACTTTGAGATAACATATTTACTTGATCACCAATTTGGTGCTCATAAGCTAAAACAGCATTATGTGGGTTTGAAATATCATATACTCTTGTTTTTCCATCATTCCAAGTATTTACCCAAAGATGTTTGTCATCAGCTGATATTGAAATATCAACAGGTAAAGGAATTTTAGATGGATCAGCAATAGTACCTACAGCTTCTGTATGCCACTCATTATCTTTTTCATAAATCAGCCATATTTGAGATGTAAGCGCTGTTGTTGTGAAACAATAGTTATTTTGTGCACCCCATGCGCAACGTATTTCTAACGGTGCTCCTGGGACATCAAATATTTTTTTAGGTTTACGTGAATGTAAATCCCAAACTACAACGGTGTTACCAAAACGTTTCATCGCTTCAGCATCGCCCATAAGTTTTCCAAGATTCATCATGTAATTATTCCATCCTGTAAATGAAGATGTAACCATTACGTTTCTTCTTGGTAATGCACGTATATCATACCCATAACCATCTGCAATTTGTCCTGTTTTAACAGCACCCATTAGATTTTCGTCATGTGGCATATGATGTGTAGCAACATATGTACCGTCGTTAGTATATTCAACAAGTGCAGTTCTACCACCAAAGTCTTGGTTGTTAGAAAGACCAGAAATCATCATTCTTCCTGGTAATGCATATGTTGTGTGTGGTCCAACAATTCCCCCACTAGCTTTTACAAAGTCTGTTATAACTTTTGCAAGTCTAGGTTTAGAAGGATTTGAATGAACATCAAAAATGAATATTTTGCTGGTATCTAGAGTTGCGGCCCATAGATAATGCCTATCATCTGTAAAACCAGAATGATGAGCTTCGTTACGACCCCCAACTGAAGTATGTCCAATTACGTTACCATAGTGAGGCGAAGCTGGATTAACTGATACAGTAACCAGTTTATCTTGTTCGTCACCTACACCGACTTGTCCTAAAGTCCATACATAAACATAATCCTCTTGGCCAACGATTTTAGCCATGTATGGTGACATGCAAGTTTCATCAGAAATTGCATGAGTTGGAACAAGCACTAAGGCTAGAAAGCTAGACATCAACATACCATAGAACATTGAAGTAAGTTTCCTTATTTTCATTTTGCGCGCTCCTATGTTTGTTTTCTTCTATTAAATTTAAATTTAACAAGAGGACCATCAATGATGGTCCTCTCACTTATTGTATCTTCAACTTCCAATAATTAGAAGCTCCAAGTTAGAGCTCCACCTAAGTGGAATGAAGAAACTGTTGCTTTTGAATGGTCAGACGAAGCACAACCAGCATGAGCTAAACCACCTGTTAAAGCGGTTCCTCTTACTGATGAACTACCACCTGCCCATCTACTTGTAACACCGGATTGGTTAGCACCAAAACACTTATCTTCTTCAAGTTGGAATGCAACGTGAAGATCAAGGTTTAAGATTGGAGCTAGGAATCCATCGACTCCAACTCCTGCTGCTATACGGTGTTTGTAGATAACTGGTGTTTCCATAGCTTGGAAATACGACATGAATAGTGGATACATAGGTGAAGTATAAGTTGTACCATCTGTATTAACACCACCAATTGTCGCAATTTGTACACCATCACCTACTGCATCCAATAACGGATCGTCGGCATAGCCATATCCAAGTCTCCATTTTATTGGACCTTGGGTTAACTGAAGACCTACTGAATAAACATCTTGGTCTCCGTAGAACTCATTCCAGAAACGAGCATCTGACCATTTCTTACGTGTAAAATCAGCCATAACCAGAAGGTTACCGTTCATTAAACCATCGTAAGCTAGACCCAGACCTATGTTCCAAGGTTGTTCTACTCTAACGTCTTGTCTACATACACTACCTGATGTTTGATTACAAATCATGCCATCACCAACTGATGGGAAGAATGATCCTGAGCCAGCTAGTGAATCAAGACCAGTTTTGCCATGCATACTTGTAACATGCAAGTTGTCGTACTCATGTGGTTGTTCAGATTGTACATAAAGTGCAGCCGTCATATTCGGGCTTACTTTCATACGAGTACCTAAGGTACCTCTGAAACCAATATCATGTGTCATACCGCCAGAACCAGTTAAACCTGCTTCTAACATAGCGTATGTAATTGTCATTGACAGACCTACATCAACATTTGGTGTTAAGTGCATTCCTACACCTGCGTTTACACCTAAGTTGATTAGCTCTGCTGCTGCACCTAATGTGTTTGAATTGTGTTTGTAATCAACACCAATACCTGATGTTGCTGAAACACCAACACCAAGAACCACTGGTATTCCAAGACCACTTAAGTCTTGAGTTACAGCGACAGTTGGTACTGCATACACATCAGCTTTAGACGTAGCGTCAAATGAGTAAGCACCTGAAGCAGCCAAATCTCTGCTGTTAGCTGAACTCATTTTTACCAATGACGTAGCTTCGCCGACAGCGTAACCTGCCGAGCCATCATGCTGCATACGAGCACGAGGCATATAAAAAGTAGCCCCAAACATAAACTTAGTCCCACCGTAGTAGGTTGTTAATGTTGCAGGGTTACCAAATACCGCAGATACGGGATCTTCTACATGCGCAATACTGGTACCTGCAAATGAAGCAGATGCACCGTGAAATACGTTGTGTAGATCAAACCCATGCGGTCCAGCGACTGCACCAGCTGATCCTAACGATAAGGCTGTACCTACCGCTGCTCCTAGCTTCCAATCGCTCTTTCTTTGAGTTTTCATATTAATTTTCCCTCATTTATATATATATATAATAACGTCTTAATGATGTAGGAAGTTTTCCCTTCTTTGTGAAGATAAATAAAAGATTTATTTTTCTCCCCCCCTACTTAAGTCCTTTCAATAAGACCTTTTTATTATTTTACGTAAGTATCTAAAAACTCTGTATATCCGAAATGGATACACATAAAGTTTTCAAATTCGTTTACCCCTCATCTCCTGGTCCGTAGTTTCCATCTTCAAACCATTCCCAAGGCCTGTTGCCGGCAACTTTTATGAACAGATATACACTGATCATATTAGCAACTATCAATAGAAAACCTATCAATAACGCAATCGGCCAGTTAGCACCAGCCATTGAGCCAGGTGCAAAACTAAACATCGGGAACATGCTGCTGAAGAAGTAGTAACACGCTATCCAAAACGCTACCATCACATACGTGCCTTGAGCTGTTTTACCGAATAGAAATCCCATAATACTCTCCTCTTTATTAGCATTTTACGATATAGTAATAAATACTATACCCATTTACCGTCCTACTAAAGTAATACAGTTTAATTTTGATGTAAACATTAAATACTTATTTTGGTGCAAAAAATGGTCTAAAACAGGCATATATTAACAAAACTGCCTTATTTGTTACTCTCATCTGTGAATTTATCAAAAAATATCTCTTTTGTATTAATTCCATTATTCTCAAGGACCTCTTGTGCGGCATCTACCATGGGCGGAGGGCCACATAAGTAGGCTTGCCAACCACTAATATCTTTACCTTGGTTTTTGATATATTCTTCCTCGAAATAATCTGTCACTAAACCTCTGGCGCCGCTCCAGTCACTTTCTTCTGGCTCCATATTCAACACAGGTATAAAATCAAAATTGACACTTTTATTCCATTTATTTTTAACTTCATTCAATTCTTCTAAACAATAAAGGTCTTCTTGTGTTCTCGCTCCAAATAAAAAAATCACATCCCTATCAATCTGTTTTTTAGCAGCATCTTCGAGTAAAGCTTTTATCGGGGCAAGCCCACTTCCTCCAGCAATACAAATAAATGGTGTCTGTTTTTGTCTTAAATAAAACGAACCAAATGGTCCGTTGAGAGTTATGCTCTCTTTTGAATCTCTATTTTCATCAAATAGCCATTCAGTAAACTTTCCACCAGGGACTTTCCTAATAAAGAAAGTAAATTCATTCTGTTTCTCATTGTGTGGTGCAGATGCATAGGAATATGATCTTGGTCGATCTAATCCTGGAATTGATAATTCTGCCCACATGCCAGCAATGGCAGTATGTTCAACATCATTATTTGTTTGGACTATTATTTTCATAATATCGCTAGTTAACATTTCAATTTCTTTTATCAACGCATCATTTTTTTGAGCAATAGGTCTGTTTTCTAGATCTCCTAATTGTACTTCAATCGTACTGTCCATAGTTGCTCGTGCTTGACAGGCTAGAATATAATCATCATCAAGCTCTTCCTTTGAAAGAGTATATGAATAATCAGAAGTTGGTTTGATTTTACCGTTGATTAATTTACATTTACATGAACTACATGTCCCAAACTTACAGTCATGCGGCCAATCTAAGCCTTGTTCTAATGCCGCAGTTAGAATGCTTTGGTTTTGTTTGACAAAAATTTTTTTATTGGCTGGTAATACGGTTATGTAACTGTCTTGTGGTTTTTTACCATAAAACCATAAATATTTATATAGGTTAACCATAAATCGAGATATTCAAAATATTAGCACAATCAACATACCATTTCGGCATAAAAAAAGAAACCTCAATTGAAAAATTGAGGTCTCTTAAACGTTAATTAATACTAGTTAAAATTAACCAGCGTTAATTGCAATGTTTCTAATTGTACCACCTTCTGCATCAGCTTTTGTGCACATGCATGAGAATGGATTTATAGACTCTTTGCTGGTTGATGGGTGTGATTGTACAGCACCGAACCACTTGTTAATACGGGCTCTTGAGCTGACAGCATTCCCTTTGCCATTATTCATAGCTACTTGACATACACCAGCCCACGAACAGTCAGCAAGCGTATATTGTCCACACACATAATCTCCTCTCATGTTTCCAAGAGAGCTACCAAGTGTTTCTTCAAGTTGATCCAATGAAGCAGCAAGAGATGCATCATCACTACAATCAGTTTGTGCAGCAACACTTACTTCTCTCCACATGCGGGCTCTTGTAACACCATTTCTGTGTACAAGCGATGGACCAAAGCCTTTGTCATCGATGTAAGATAGACATGCAATAATTCCATAATTAGTACATGAACGGTCTTTAAGAACAGGACCTATTCCTAAAGGTGTCATGCTACGAATTTCTGAGCCTGGGCCCCAATCTGAAACAACATGAGCGTTTATATCTACACCTTTTTCACCTGCAGCAATTAAACATGCATTGGTGTTATGGCAACCAGGATGTCCATAAAAGTCTTGGACATCTCTTAAATGATCTCCGATCGGCATAATAGTTTCCCCCTTATTATGTTTTTATGTTTAAACTAAGTTTTTAAAAACTTATTCTTCAATTTTCAAAGCGCCAGATGGGCAATTGCCTACTGTAGCTCTGATATTGTCTTCACTATCTGCTGACGTATCTATCACAAATTGTCCGTCGACAACTTTAAATACATTTGGTGAGCCCTTTACACACTCACCTGCATGTGTACATACATCTGCATTATACGTAACTTTCATTTTTTTCTCCGATGGTTTACAAGTAAGGTGTCTTCCTTTATGGGGAAGACACCTACTTTTGTTAACCCTTATTTAGGTTACTTCTTAGCTGACCTTAAACCAAGGTCTGTGTTACCAGCATCTGCTAACATGTCGCCAACGAAAGGTGTGCCTTCATAACCAACTTCTTTGTTGATTCTTCTAGCTATCGCTTGCTCCTCTGATGTTGCAAAGTGCTGATCCCATGCAGCTAATCTTTTACGCATATACCAGTGCCAAATTGGCGGTACAAGTGCGATGAAGAATACTACAAAGTAACCCCATCCAGTGTTAGGGCAACCAACATTTTCTAGTTCCCAGAAATGGGTCTCACCACGATCATGGTGGTCAGCTTGACGACCAATTTCGATGAAGAACCAGCTTGTGAAACAAGTTGAATTATCCCAGTTATGGCGATAATCAATTGGTTGATCTTTAACACGGATTAAACCGTAATGCTCAAGGTAGTTCAATGCTTCTAATTCGAAGTTTGAAATTCCCCAGATAGTAGCTAAACAAGCCATACCTATCCAGCCACCTGCCATAAAGAACAAGGTAACTGTTGGAACAGCAAGTAGATAACCACGAATCCAACGGTTTTGCCATGAAATGAAGCCTACGCCCATACGAGCTAGTCTTTCTTTTTCCATGTTATATAAAAATTTTGATTGACCAAAATAAGAAAGTGGGTAGTGTCCATAAATCGTACGACCGCGTGGTGCAGTTGCAGGATCATCTTCACTTCCAAGTTCTAAATGATGGTTGTATACGTGCGCATAACAGAAATGTGCAGAACCTGATAGAGCCATCATTGTACGCGAGATTATAAAACCAAAACCTTTGGTATGTGATAATTCGTGTCCATAGATAATTCCGATACCAATAAAGATACCAGATGACAAAGTCGCACCTATTAAGTTAATACCTGTTATACCTTCATGCATAACAATTATGCCAGGTATAAGTTCCATTATAACTCCACCTTCAGCTCCACCTAATGCCATGAAAGAATAAAGTCTCCATGCCATTACTAGTTGGAACAGAATGAATACAGGCAGCATGAAATACATGGTTAAGTTTTGGAAAGTTGCCCATCCGCGAGCTGAACCATCATCATTTAGCCCAACGCCTGTAGTTTCAAACTTAGTTGCAATATCTACAAGTAGACCTACAAAAAGTAAAACTACGCCTAACCAAGCCATTACACCGCCGATTAGTACTCCTACCCCAGCAACTATAATTAGTACTGGCGCTAGTAAGTAGCGTAAGTTTAGTAATATGTTTCCGATCATCTTTACCTCCAGATTAATCGAAGCCGTTAGTTCCCGTAAACCAACGTTTTAAATCCTACGCATATAACTGCATAGGAACCGGGCTCCCTCGGGAGATATATACCTCCCAATAGTTAAATATTAGTATCCCTAGTGATATGAGTCAAAACTAATTTTAAATATTTTATTTATATTAGAGTATCCTAAAATACTGATTTTCATCGCCTTTATTCATTTTTTTTGTTATGTTTTCAAACTCTACTATGTTGATATAATGACTCCATGATCGAAAGAATTCTTACATATATATATGTATGCAAAAAAAGTTTATTTCAAATAGTGCTATTAATCTCATTTGCTGCATCATTAAATACAAAGGCCTTTGCAATGCCGAATGTTGAAACTGCTTTCACATCAGTTATTTTTCAAAGCCACGAAGATAATGATTTACGTTTAGATAAATATAAAGGAAAAATTATAGTTCTTTTTTTTGGCTATTCTCACTGCCCAGATATATGCCCAACAACTTTATTAGATATTTCCAGAGCCATTAATCATCTTGGGAATGATGCTGATAGAATACAACCTATATTTATCAGTGTTGATTACAAACGAGACACACCAAAATCTCTAGCTCAATATACATCTTATTTTAATGAACGTATATTGGGTATAACTTCAGATAAAAAAAATATTGATAAAATAACTAAGTTTTTTAAAACTTCCTATGCACTACTAGACCACCAATCAAAAAATTATTTAGTAGAACACAGTTCAAATATTTATATTATTGACCAAAATTTCATCGTTCAAAGAATTATTTCAAATGGACTTCCATATCTAGAAATAACTAAAGCAATTAAAAATTTATTTTAACTTAGTAGCTTGATCTAGTCGTATTTAATATACTTAAACCTAGGATCATCAGGTGTTCCTTCAAGAGTTCCACCTTCTTCTCCAGGCTTCCATTGTACGACTGATTCTATTTTTTCTGCCAATAGAAAGTCCTTATCAGTTATACCTTTGGCTGCATGGTTTTGAAGTTTAACAATTACAAACGCATAAGATGCCGATATATCAGGGTGGTGCCAAGCTGCCTCTGATAAATGACCCACTGTGGCTATTACCATCAGCGTTCCTTTCCAACCGCTTGTTTTAAATTTTCTGCGAATCCAACCATTCTCATAATACCAATGTGGTAGGTGTTTTTTAAGATAGTCCTCTATTTCGCTCTCAGTATAGGTTTTTTCATCTGACATTTAGTTCTCCTATTTTAACCGTATAATAACCCTGCTTGATTAGTCAACCAAAGAACATATAATTATTATAGTCATAAAAATAAGGTACATAAACAAAGATGGCATCGAAAAAGAATTTGAAGTCTAAAAAAAACCTAAAGATTAGGGGTCGTAAAGTAGACTTTGAAACACTAGAAAAATTAAAAAACCTCCTAAACATAAATGTTTTTAGGAGAGACCATCTAATAGAATACCTACATGTCATACAAGATAATTTAGGCTATATCAATCAAGATTACATGACTGCTCTGGCAGAGTTACTCCAAATTTCCCAAACCGAAGTTTATGAGGTTGCAACTTTTTATCATCACTTTGATGTAATAAAAGGTGACGAAAATAAACCTCCTCCACTAACTATTAGAGTCTGTGAGTCTGTGAGTTGTGCTTTGAATGGCGCTGATGACTTAATAAAAAACCTTGATAGTTATTATAAAGGGACAGTAAGGATACAAAAAGTGCCATGTGTAGGCAGATGTGCCTCGGCCCCCATAGCTGTTGTAAAGTTCAATCCTGTTGATAATGCTGATTTACCATCTGTGAAAAAAATAGTTGATACGAAAGAATATAACGCAGGGATACCAAATTATATTGATATGAAAGCCTATATGAAGGATGGAGGTTATGAGCTCATAAATAGAATTAGAGAAGGGGAATTAGATAAAGAAAAAATTCTAAGTGAACTAGAAAAATCTGATTTAAGAGGACTTGGAGGAGCTGGCTTTCCAGCCGGTAGAAAATGGAGAATATTGCAAGAACAAGAGAGTCCAAAATTACTAGCTATAAATATAGATGAAGGTGAGCCAGGAACATTCAAAGATCGTTTCTATTTAGAAACAGATCCTCATAGATTCTTAGAAGGGATGTTAATAGCTTCTGAGGTTGTTGGGATTGATAAAATATATATTTATCTTAGAGATGAATATGCTGCTTCTAGGAAAATTTTGACAGATGAACTAATTAAACTTTCAAAACATTTCTCAAACTCCATACCAGAAATTGAATTGAGGAGAGGTGCTGGAGCATATATTTGCGGTGAAGAGTCTGCAATGATTGAGTCAATTGAAGGCAAAAGAGGCATGCCTAGATTAAGACCACCTTTTGTTGCACAAGTTGGATTATTTGGAAGACCTACTCTAGAACATAATATGGAAACTCTTCATTGGATAAGAGATATCTTGGAGAAAGGTTCAGATTGGTTTACATCTCAAGGTAGAAATGGAAGAAAAGGTTTGAGGTCTTTTTCTGTGAGTGGGAGGGTTAATAATCCAGGTGTTCATTTAGCTCCTGCAGGTATAACTGTCAAAGAACTGATAAATGAGTTTGCCGGTGGAATGTTAGAAGGTCATGAATTTTACGGATACTTTCCAGGAGGTGCCTCCGGAGGTATTCTTCCATCATCTTTGGATAACATACCTCTAGATTTTGGAACATTAGAAGAGTTTGATTGTTTTATTGGTTCAGCAGCAATTATTATTCTATCCCATCATGACAAAGCTGTTGACGCTGCGATAAATACAATGCATTTTTTTGAACATGAGTCTTGTGGAAAATGTACTCCATGCAGAGTAGGTACATCCAAGGCAGCTACATTAATGAAATCAAAAAAATGGAATATCCCTCTATTAAAAGATCTTTCTCAGGTCATGACCGATGCATCAATTTGTGGTTTAGGTCAAGCAGCGTCTAATCCGCTTAAATCCGTGATAAAATACTTTCCAGAGGAGATAAAAGATGGCAGTAAATCCTGAAGATATACATACAGGCCGAACAATATCTATAAGTCTAGATGGTAAACAAATAAATGGTTATCAAGATGAAACCATTTTTAATGTTGCGAAAAGAGAAGGTATTTGGATACCTCATTTGTGTTACAAAGATGGGATGAGGCCTGATGGCAACTGCAGAGTTTGTATGGTTGAAATTGAAGGGGAACGAACACTTCAACCATCTTGTGTTAGAACTATTACTGAAGGAATGGTAATAAATACGAAAAATAATAGAGTAAAACATTCTCAAAAATTAGTTCTAGAACTCCTTGATTCTGATATATCAAAAAAGGTTTATAATAAAAATAGTGAATTAGAATTATGGAAAAACCTTTTGCAGGTTAATCAAAGTCGTTTCCCTGCAAAAATTCAAGAAATACATGATGTAAGCCATCCAGCAATAGCAGTAAACCTTGATGCGTGTATTCAGTGCACAAGATGTGTAAGAGCTTGTCGAGAAGAACAAGTTAATGATGTAATCGGATATGCAAAAAGAGGAAATGAATCAGAAATTGTTTTTGATTTAAATGATCCTATGGGTGAAAGTACATGCGTAGGATGTGGTGAGTGTGTACAAGCATGCCCAACAGGGGCATTAATGCCGTCAAAAAATGTTGCGTTAAATTTACCAGATAAAAAAGTTGATAGTGTTTGCCCTTATTGTGGAGTTGGTTGTCTTTTAACATACAATATAAAAGATAATAAGATTCAATATACAGAAGGTCGAGATGGCCCATCTAATTTAAGTAGATTATGTGTTAAAGGCAGATATGGGTTTGATTATATTTACAATGAAGGAAGGCTAACAAAACCACTTATTAGAAAAAAAGGTGTCAAGAAAAATGTAAATGTTGAATCATTTGACTTTGAAAAACTTTCAGAAATATTTGAAGAAACAACATGGGAAAACGCTTTGAGCATTGCGATCAATGGTTTTGACAAAATAAAAAAAGAAGATGGTCCTGGTTCTCTTGCTGGCTTTGGTTGTGCTAAAGGTTCAAATGAAGAAGCATATTTATTTCAGAAACTTATAAGAACAGGGTTTAAAACCAATAATGTAGATCACTGCACGAGACTTTGCCATGCATCATCTGTTGTTGCTTTATTAGAAATGATTGGCTCTGGAGCGGTATCAAATCAAGTTGCTGATGTAACTGAAGCTGAAGTGATAGTAGTTATTGGAGCTAATCCAACTGTAAACCATCCTGTTGCAGCAACATTTATGAAAAATGCAGCCAAAGATGGGAAAACATTGATAGTAATGGACCCACGCAATAATGAGTTAGCTCGCCATGCTCATCATTTCTTACAATTTAAAACTGATACTGACATAGCTTTGTTAAATGCCATTATGAAATCTATAATTGATCAGAATTTAGTAGATGAAAAATTTATAACTGAAAGAACTCATGATTTTAAAAAATTATCTAAACATCTAGAAAATTATACTCCGGAGAAAATGTCAAAAATTTGTGGGATATCAACTGAAAAAATTAATGAGATTGCTCGTATTTATGCAACATCCTCAGCATCAATAATTTTTTGGGGTATGGGTATTTCTCAACATATTCATGGAACAGACAATGCACGGGCCTTAATTTCTTTATCACTAATGACTGGTCAAATAGGCAGACCTGGCACCGGGTTACACCCTTTGAGAGGACAAAATAATGTACAAGGCGCATCTGATTCTGGTCTGATACCAATGGTATTTCCAGATTATCAAAGAGTAGACAATGATGATGTTAATGACTTTTTTGAAAAATTTTGGGATACAAATTTAGACAAGGTGCCTGGGCTGACGGTTGTAGAAATTATGGATGAAATTGCAGCAAACAAACTTAAAGGCCTCTATGTTATGGGGGAGAATCCAGCTATGTCTGATCCTGATTTAAATCATGCTCGGAAAGCTTTAAGCATGCTTAATCATCTTGTTGTGCAAGATATCTTCTTGACCGAAACAGCTTATTTTGCAGATGTAATTTTACCTGCATCTGCTTTTCCTGAAAAAACTGGTACTTTTACAAATACTGATAGAAGAGTTCAGCTTGGACGACAAGCTGTTAATCCGCCTGGTGAAGCAAAACAAGACTTATGGATAATTCAACAAATTGCTAATGGATTAGGATTGTCATGGAACTATGATGGGCCTAAGGATGTTTTTGAAGAAATGACAAAGTGTATGCCTAGCATAGCAGGAATTACATGGGATAGATTAGAAAAAGACCAATCAATTACATATCCATGTACTTCTAAAACTGATCCAGGTCAACCTGTAATTTTTACTGAATCTTTTCCAACAAAAGATGGTTACGCTACCTTCGTACCATCAACTTTTTCAAATGCCGATGAATTACCAGACAACAAATTTAATTTTATTCTTATAACCGGACGACAGCTTGAACACTGGCATACAGGCGCTATGACGAGAAGAGCAAGTATGTTAGATGAAATTGAACCTGATCCAACTGCAAGCTTATGTAGTACTGATATGGAAAAACTTGGTGTAAAACAAGGTGATTTAATTACTGTGGAATCCCGAAGAGGAAAAATAAATGTTTATGCAAGAAGAGATGATAATTTGCAACCCAATCAAATATTCATTGCGTTTTGTTATGTTGAATCTGCAGCAAACCTGCTAACTAATGCTGCATTGGATCCAGATGCAAAGATTCCTGAATTCAAATTTTGTGCAGTTAAGGTCACTAAAAATCCTAAACATTAGATTGTGAATACAAAAAAACCTTTAGAGGAATTTATCTCTAACATCAAAGAGTGTTTGGAGTCTGAAGATTATGAAAAGGCAACAAAAATTCTGTTAGATGCATTAGATGTTTATCCAAATCAACCTTCACTTCTTATAAACCTTGGTAATATATACAAATACCTTGGTAGTTATGGGCAAGCAGAGAATTATTATAAGAAATCCTTAGAAATAGAAAATTTGAAAGAGGCAAACAATAATTTATCCGTTATATATCTAGAAAAAAACTCTATTGATGAATCCATTAGCTTTGCTAAAAAAGCTCTAGAACTTGATCCCTATTATGTTGATGCTTACTTCAATCTATCGCTGGCCTATGAAAAATCTGGGGATTATGAAAATACTAAAGAAATTCTTAAGAAAATACTTCAGATACATAATGATTACCCTAATGCATTAATTCTTCTTTATAGGATTTATCAAAATACATGCGACTGGGAAAAAATGAAATCAATTGAAAATAAAATAAATGAAATAACAGAAATGGGTATAGAGCATCCTTTTATGAATATAAGTAGGTCTGAAAATATAGAAATGAATTATAAAGTTGCTACATCATGGGCCAAAAAAAATTTAATACCGTTCAGAAATCAACCAAAGAAACAATCCTCTCAAAAAAATAAAAAAGTTAGACTAGGTTATATATGTGGAGAATTTCGAAACCACCCTACTTTTCATTTAATAAAAAACTTATTTAAATCGCATGACACAAAAAAATTTGAAGTTTATATTTTTTCTTTTAATCATGATGAAGAAACAAAAATAAAATTAAAAAAAAATAAATGTGAATTCTATGATATAACCCAAAAAAGTGATTCAGAATCTATAGATATCATAAATAACTGTAATTTAGATATACTGATTGATCTTTCAGTCGTAATCTCCAATAACCGTATAAATATACTAAAATCTAAACCAGCAAAAAAGATTATTTCCTATTTAGGCTTTCCTGGAACTTCGGGATGCAAACACTATGATTATCTTTTAACCGATAAGATAGTTACCCCAACAGATCACCAACCTTTTTATACAGAAAAACTCTTATTTTTACCTAATTGTTATCAAATCAATGATGGAAAATCTAACTTTTCTAAAACTACTGAAAATAGAAAACAACACCAGTTACCAGAAAACAGCATTGTTCTTGCAAGCTTTAATCAATCTTTTAAATTAGATTCTGTTATGTTTAATTGTTGGCTGGAGATTCTTAAAGAATTAGATGATTCAGTTCTATGGTTGTTAGAAGATAATGAGATTGCAAAAAAATTCCTTCATCAATATGTTGAAAAAAATAATATTGACAGTGAAAGACTTATTTTTGCAAAAAGAATTGATAGAAAAATTCATTTAGAAAGAATTAAATTGGCAAATGTAATTTTAGATACAAGAATATATAATGGTCATACAACAACAATCGATGCACTTCAATCTGGAGTTCCTGTTGTAACTAAGACAGGTAATCACTTTGCGTCAAGAGTTTCATCTAGTTTACTTTTATCTTTAGGGTTAGATGAATTATGCTGTAATAATTTAAAAGATTATAAACAAAAAGTCATTGATGTATGTACAAATAAAAAAACAATGGCAAGAATCTTTAATAAGTTAACTGATAAAAAGAATTATGAAGAAATTCATGATAATAAAGTATTCGCAAAAAAATTAGAAAAAATACTCACTAAGACAATAGTATAAATCATTAGATAGTGTGTGTTTTCCACGCTACTTCTAAGGCATCCTTATTGGCAATAACATCATGAACTCTTAAATGTGAAACATTGTTTATTACGCAATGTGCAGTAACAGCAAGTGAAACAATATTTAATTCACTATCATTAAAATTCTTGAATAACCGTGAAGAGAATTTTTTATTGCTGACGCCAAGACATACATTTTTAAAACCTTTAACAAAAAATTGTATATTTTTAATGATTTCTATATTTTCTTTACCTGTTTTTCCATAACATATACCTGGGTCAATAATAATATTTTCTTTTTTTACTCCACAAGCTATTGCGTCTTTAATTCTCTCATGGAAATAGTTCTGGATATCTTCTAATGTCTTTGATAGACGTAAATTAGGTTTATTAGATTGATGTGATTCTGGCATATGGGTAAAAATGATAGTTGCATTAAACTTAGAGATTGTCTGCATCATCTTAGAGTCATATGTCCCAGAAGAAACATCATTAATTATAACGGCACCTGCGTTCAATGCTTCTTTAGCAACTAGACTTGATCTAGTATCAATGCTTATTGATACAGGCTTGCAATTATTCTTGATTTCATTTAGAACAGGTAAGATTTTTTCTAATTGTTGATCTGGACTTATACTTTTAAATCCAGGTTTAGTGGATTCTGCACCAATATCAATAATATCAACTCCAGCATTAATCATTTTTTTAACATAATCAATCGCATTAGTTATGTCTATATACTTACCTCCATCAGAAAAACTATCTTGTGTTAAGTTTAAAATCCCAATTATTTTAGGTTTTATCATTTTTCTTTTTTGTTGTAATTTATAGAATAGATATTAAAATCTTCTTTCACATCAATAGCCATCAAATCATGAGCATATTTTATTTTGAATTGATTCTCTGTAGAATCCTGAATCATTTTTAAAGTAGGCGCTAGTTCCATTCCGCCTAATGCAAGAACATGTGTAAGTATAGTCAGTCTTGGTTTCGTAAGTTTTAAAACTTTTATCATTTCTTCGGGTGTAGTGTGATAATCCATCAGCCCTTTAATTTTTTTACTTTTCTCAATTAAAGGTTTTGGTGCAAAAGCAATTTCATGAATCAATAAGTCACAATCTTGAGCATATTTCACGAGATTGTCTGAGAAATTTGTATCTCCTGAAATGATGATTGTATGATCGCCATTAGAGATTTTAAAACCATATGCTTCTTTGACGCCACCGCCATGACTAACACTAAATGCAAAAACTTTTAGATTATTTTTTTGAAAAACCAAGCCTTCTTCGATTTCATGTACATCTATATTAAGCCCAGATAATTGAAGTTTTTCAGGGTGCTTGATCCTGATTTGTATATCTTCGTGAAATGCTTTTTTTATATTGTTAATAAATTTTTTAGTGCCACTTGGACCAAAAATTTTCATTTTCTTAGTTCTATGATAAACCCATCCAGTCATTATTAAATCTGGCATACCAAGCGTGTGATCCGAATGTAAATGAGTTAAAAACACCTTATCAATTTCCTGTATAGGTATATTTGCTTGGCTCATTCTGATGGTTGCTCCCCTACCAACATCAAATAATAATTTTTCATCTCCCGATTCCACTAAAATAGCCTGGCTGAAGCGTTCAATGTCCAATCTGGGTGTTCCAGTCCCTAAAAATATAACTCTCATTACATCCGCATAGGAATTTAATGAAAATATGACTAGAAAAATTAGTAAAAAGAATCTCATCGTTTGTATAATATATTTGTAATATAATCTAACAGATAATGAGTAATAGTAAAATAAATAACCTTGATATTACAAATGCTAAGAGGCCTAAAACAAAAGATATTGCTGTCCGAGATGAATATGGTCAAATTAGAGAATTTCCTATAACTGGGGAGTTACCATTAACTATTTTTGTTAACAAAAAAGAGATTGTCACCTTGATGACATTGGGTCACTATCCTGAATCGCTAGTGATTGGCTACCTTCGTAATCAGGGGTTTATTGAAGGTCTGAATGAATTAATCTCTGTTCATGTTGATTGGGATACAAATACTGCAGCAGTAAAAACAATCTCTGATGTAGAGTCATGGGAAAATAAACTAACACATAAAATTGTCACTTCCGGATGTGGGCAAGGCACAACATTTTCTGGTGTTTGGGATGAAATTAAAAATAAAAAAATTAAGTCAGATAAATTAAAACAATCAACTATATATACAATTTTAAAATTGTTGCATGACAAAAATGAAATATATAGAAAATCAGGAGCTGTGCATGGCTGCGCTATATGTGATGATAAAAAAATAATTGATTTTGTTGAAGATGTTGGGAGGCATAATGCTGTTGATGCAATTGCAGGAAACATGTGGCTTAATAACACAACAAGTGAAAATAAAATATTTTATACAACTGGAAGATTAACTTCAGAAATGGTAATTAAAGTAGCTCAAATGAATATTCCATTTTTAGTTTCGCGTTCTGGGATTACAGAAATGGGGTTAAATGTTGCTAAGGAAACTGGTGTTACGCTACTTGGAAGGGCTAAAGGTAAACATTTCTTAATTTATAATGGCTATAAGAATATTATTTTTGATGAAATACCAAAACCAAGACCATCTAAGGCTCCTGATGTCTGGGAAAGAAGATAATATAAAAAACTAAGTTAGCTTATTGACTATTTTCCCAATACCTTCAATTTCAATTTCAATAATATCTCCTTCATTCATTGGACCTAAACCAGAATTTGTTCCACAAGCAATGATATCTCCAGGATAAAGAGTCATATCCTTTGAAAGATGACTCACAATTTCAAAAACATTGAAGAACATATCGCTAGTATTATAATCCTGAACAGTTTCACTATTTAGCTTAGATGTAACTCTTAAGTTCATTGGGTCTATATCATTTACAATGCATGGGCCAAATATTCCAAAAGTGTCAAAGCTTTTTGCTCTAGTCCATTGATCAAATGTAGAATCTTTTTTAACCAAGTCCATCGCTGTCACGTCATTAACGCATGTGTAACCAAGGATATACTCTTTAGATTGATCAATTTCTATGTCCTTACATTCATTTCCAATCACAATTCCCAATTCCCCTTCATAAAAAATACTTTCTGAATAGGATTTTGGCCTAACAATATTTTCACCTGGCTCAATAATGCTTGAAACAGATTTATTTAAGTATAGAGGATTATTAGGTTTTGAAAGCCCTTTTTCATCAGCTAAGGTTTTATAATTATTCCATAAGGCTAATACTTTAGTAGGTTTAAATTCTTTATTTAATTTACCCATATTGCAATTTTTTAATTAGAATAGTTAGTTAAAGAAGATATTCTAAACTAAATATATATGAAAAAAAAGAAAAGAGTACTAATCATCAGATGTGGTTTATTAGGAGATACTGTTGATGCAACATCAGTGATAGAGCCACTAATTGATCATTTCAAAAATAATGTAGAAATAAACTGGGTTTCAAGGCCAGGTATCTCTGATCTATTTAAGCATGACTTTAGAATAAATAAAGTTTATGTTTTAAAACATACTAATTTACCTTTTATTTTTAATGTTGATAAATTAAGAATAATATTTGATTCAATTTTTAATCCATATGATTTAATTTTAAATTTAGAAATTGGAAAAAAATTTAATGATATTGTTTCTGTCTCTAGATCTAAAAATAAAATTGGTATGCCTTATCATTTTATCGTTGATGATATCTTTAAAGAGCACAGAGTTGAACATCAACTGAGAATATTAGATAAATATCTGGATAAGTATGATAGAAAAAAATCTATTCCTTCTATCATTGGCGAGGAAGAAGATTTGATTAAAAGGAAATTTCCTGTTGAAAAAAAATTTGTAGTCCTTTGTCCAACAAATAGCCACTTCAAGAAAGATAACTATAGGGGGTATAGGGCATGGCCTCTTGAAAACTGGAAGACCCTAATAAAGAAAATACTCAAAGAGACTGATTTAAATATTTTTCTCACTGGTAATAAAAATGAACAACAATATTTAAAATCTTTTTATCCATTGGGTGATAGGGTTTTTGATTTATCTGCGAAAACGAATGTTCCTGAACTTATTACTATCATGAAACTTTCTAACTGTGTCATTGCGACAGATAGCGGAAGCGTTCATATAGCCGGTGCATCTGCAAAAAAGATAATCTCTATCCATGGACCAACTAACCATTATCAATCTTCTCCATTCAAAACATCACTTAATAGTATTAAAGTTGCCACCTTGAACCTTCCATGCAGCCCTTGCTATGACACACCTGGAATCAAAAACTGCCCTAAGAATATTTGTATGCATGATTTAACTGCTGAAAAAGTATTCGATTTGCTTACTTCTTTTTAGTTTTATTTTCTTTATTTAATAAATACTTTTCCAAATAATCAAGGTTGGTGTCAGAATTATCTTTTTTAAAACCTGTGCTTTCAACTAAGTCTGTCAAATCATTAAGTCTATTATTTATCATTGCAGAAATATTTCCGTACTTATTGAAATCTCTTATAAGTAAAATGACAATAAAAACTAAAATAGGAAACATTATTTGCGATGTAATAGTATATGCATTTAAAAATTGTCCTATGATGTTACTGCTCATCTTTCAATTTTCCTCATTGTTTCTTGCATGTGTTTATCAATGTCTTCTTCTAACAACTGGTTTTTGTCTCTTGCTTTACTGAGACTAATTTGATTGTTTTCAAATGACTTCCAAAGATTAATTCTTTTTTCCAATATTTCCATAACGATATTGAAATGTGCTTTTTGCGCTTTACTCATTTCTTTCACGAAAGGTTTAATAACATCATTACTGTCACGAGTGCATTGGAGATATTCCGATGATTCATTAGCATTAAGTCCATATGAAGCTAGTTTTTGAGTTCTTGCCTTACCTTCATCAGAGAATTCACA
>CEUS01242157.1_pt1 | contig 22758 bp, 18 predicted proteins | sample 427031 | NCBI WGS metagenome assembly CEUS01 (sample SAMEA2622837, study PRJEB7988) | marine metagenome | biome: marine biome (ENVO:00000447); feature: marine epipelagic mixed layer (ENVO:xxxxxxxxx); material: "saline water (ENVO:00002010), including plankton (ENVO:xxxxxxxx)" | depth 140 m | reverse complement strand
CGGGGGGGGGCTGTGAGGCCGATTGCGTTGGCCAGAACGAACGCACGCCGATTGATTTTAGCCATCGGGACTCCTTTAATTTGTGAGGGCTGCCGTTCGGTAAGGGTAATATCTGGAAGAGTTTCGATTGGGTTACTGCCAATTGGTGCCGACTGGTTTCATAGCTAACTGTTTACGGACGATCATCTCCGGTGAGTTCGGTCTGGTCGATAATACGGGCGTTAACTATACCGAGTTCAACACGCCGGTTTTTTGCGTATGCTTCGGTGTTATCACCTGGGTCGAGAGGATATGTTTCTCCGAGCCCTTCTACTGTGAATAAGTCTGACGATACCCCGGATTCAATAAGGTAGTTGGCGACCGCTTGGGCTCGGAGTTCAGATAACCTTTGGTTGTATGTTTCGGAACCTCGTGCATCAGTATGTCCACTGATGGTGATGGTGAAACCCTCTGCGGTAAAGAGGATCCCGGCGATTCGAGATAGGATTTCTCGGCTTTCCGGACGAAGGTTTGCTTGATCGGTATCAAACTTGAGGGAGCCTTCGTCTAGGCTCATCACAAGCCCCAGGGCTGTACGACGTGTGTTTGCAATTTTTCCTAGTGCTTCGTTGAGACGATTTAACTCTGTTTCAGCGACTCTCTGGGCTTCCTCTGCCTGTTTCCGAACTTGGATGGCCTCTTCTTGGGCCTCGATCGACGTGGCCTGAGCGATAGCAGCACGTTCGACGGCAATGGCTGCTCGCTGGTTGGCATTGGCCGCTTGTTGACGAGCCTCGTCGGCTTCGATCTCGGCGCTCTTTTGTGCCGTAGTCGCACTTTCGACGGACTGTTCGGCGTTTACTGCTCGTTGACTCGCGTCTCGAGCGTGGTCTGTGACTTCTTGTAAGGCGTTTTCTAGAGTATCGATTTGTTCGTTGAGCTGTTCTACGTGCTCTAGTGTCCGACTTGCCATAAATCCGCCAATGCTGCCTATGACAAGGCTGACCGCGACGATGATTCCCCGTCCTCGGGAAGACTTCGTTTCTACAGACGGCTCTGGTGGTGTGGTCAACAGAGACATGAATACCCACTCCTGAGAACTAACAGACCCAGTATATTGTCGCTTGGTCTCGACTACAATCACAGACAAGCGGATACGCTATGACTATATCTATGTTGGTTTAAGCTGGATTGAGCCGTATGCTGTCTCTGATCTGGTGGCTGTTATCGAACTGGCATACCGCCAGTGAAGACTGGCTCAGAACCACGGTCGTCTAGGATGCTCGTGACCCTTCTTGGTAAGTGGCTCATGGAAGCAGCGATGGGTCTAGTGGGGATGGTTGGGTTGATAGGCTTCACAGGGTTGCCTTAATGATTAGCGGTAGTGATTAAGTCATATGGTTGTTGTTCTCAGCAAGAATTGTCGGATGCCTATTCTAGATGTCTCTCGGAGGCTGCTGTCGGTTCCGTGGAGGTTGCTTTTCCGTCACTGGTTTACTTTAGCTAGTTGTTTGTTCGGAGTGTTTGTTACCCCGGCCGGGGTAGCGGTGCAGACGATAGGAGGACTAACAGCTGTTGATGGTATCAAGGTCGGCCACTATACCTTGGCGTCGAGACCGACCGGCTGTACTGTGGTGCTCGTTGAAGCGGGTGCGGTGGCTGGAGTAGATGTTCGTGGTGGTGCACCGGGTACCCGTGAGGTTGCTTTGTTAGCCCCGACTAGAACGGTACAGCAAGTTCATGCGGTGGTCTTGGCCGGTGGAAGCGCTTTTGGCCTTGACGCTGCGAGTGGTGTCGTGCGTTACCTCGCTGAGCGAGGCATAGGGTATGACACGCGCGTTGCCAGAGTTCCGATCGTGCCTGCTGCGATTTTGTTCGATCTTGGAGTCGGTGATGACCCGACTATTCGGCCGACTGCTGAATGTGGCTATCGTGCGGCTGAAATGTCTACTGCGGGTCTGGTACGGGAAGGCAACGTCGGTGCTGGAGCTGGGGCTACTCTAGGTAAAATCGCCGGTTCCGGACGTGCCATGAAGGGTGGCATCGGTTCGGCTTCGGTGGTCTTGCCGAACGGAGTAACCGTTGCAGCACTGGTAGCGGTGAACGCTGTTGGTGATGTTATTGACTCTGATGGTCAAGTTGTCGCAGGAGTGCGAACTGAGAACGGTCTCGGTCTTGCGGATGCTAGGACTTTGTTGCGTGCTGGTACAGGGCGACTTGGCCGGCCTGGGGAAAACACGACGATTGGTGTTGTGGCTACTGATGCCAGATTAACCCAAGCTCAAGCGACCGTTATGGCGCAGATGGCCCATGATGGATTTGCACGCGCTTTGGTTCCTTCCCACACACCAAGTGACGGTGACGCCATCTTTGCTTTGGCAACTGGACAACTTAGCGCCTCTCCGGACATATCTACTATCGGGGCGTTGGCTGCTGATGTCATGTCTCAGGCAGTTGTTCGCGCTGCCCGTGCTGCTGTCGGTATCCCGGGATATCCTGCTGCACGAGACCTCCGAGTAGGCCCGTGAATCTGTTTTTGGTCTTTTTGTTGGCCTATGCAGTCCTGCTCATGTGGGTTGGCTTAAAAGTCGGTCGTCGGGTTGGGACCCCGAACGAATTCTTCGTCGCAGGTCGGTGCCTCGGGCCAGGATTGATCTTTACCACATTACTGGTAGCCAATATCGGTGCTGGCTCAACGGTCGGAGCTGCTTCGCTTGGTTACCGAGATGGTCTTAGTGCTTGGTGGTGGGTCGGTTCGGCTGGACTGGGGTCGCTTGTGTTGGCCTTCTGGGTTGGTCCTCGACTCAGGCGTATAGCGGCGGACCACGGTTTACATACCGTTGGTGATTTCTTGGAGTACCGCTATGGGCGACCAGTCCGAGTTACGGTAGCGGTGCTGCTTTGGTTTGGTACATTGGCGATCCTAGCGGCACAGTTGCTCGCGATGGGGTTTGTGTTGAATGCTGTGACTGGCCTTGACCCACGGCTCGGCTCCATTATCGGTGGGATTGTGGTGACGGTGTATTTCACTGCTGGCGGATTATTGACGTCGGTTTGGGTCAACGCGGTTCAGCTGGTGGTACTTTTGTTGGGCTTTCTCTGTGCTTTCCCGATTATCCTAGCGTCTGTTGGCGGTGCGTCAGCCCTCTTTGAGGCGACACAAGAACTAGAGAACTACTGGAATCCTTGGCATGGTGGGGGTTCAGGATGGTTTTATTTAGCGATGCTGGGCCCGTCATTTATCGTTTCGCCGGGGATCCTACAGCGTGTCTATGCTGCACATGATGATCGCGCGGTTCGGATTGGGGTTGCGTGGAACGGGTTCGCCTTGCTGTTGTTTGCGGTGATACCGGTTTTACTGGGGATGGCGGCGCGAGTAGTGGTGCCAGATTTGGACAATCCAGCCCTCGCGCTACCGGCTCTTTTAGTGCAATCCCTGCCTCCATTGCTTGGGGCACTGGCATTGGCGGCTATCTTTTCAGCTGAGATTAGTTCCGCGGATGCCATTTTGTTTATGTTGGCGACCTCGCTTTCAAAAGATCTCTATGTGCGATTCGTTCGCCCTCAGGCGTCTGCGACAAGTATTCTCCGCGTTGCTCGTGTTGCTGCTGTTTTGGGTGGCTCGTCTGGAACAGCTATAGCGGTATTTTCGAGTTCGATCGTGGGTGCTCTGAGCGTTTTTTATACATTACTTGCGGTCAGCTTGTTTGTTCCTCTTGTCGTAGGGCTCTACGTGCGAGGAATCCGTATGCCTGAGGCGTTGGCATCAATTGGAGCTGGAGTAACCGTGGTCGTTGCTGCTCAGCTGATGACTAGTGAAGGTTTTTGGGGGTTGACTCCGGCGATGCTTGGGCTCGGGGCTGCGTTAGTTGCCGCGTTTGTGGTTATGGTGTCGACCGGTGGTAAGGTGGTGGAAGATGTGTAACATGCAGGCTAGTCTGAGGCCCAGAGGTGGATTCTGTCGCCTGAGACGGTCTCGGCTTCAGTTAAAGCTCTTTTACCTGCCAGCTTCCGGTGAGGTAGGTGGTGGCTATTAGAGATAGTAAGAGTCCGTTGATTGCGATTACTGCTGAGGCTGAGAATTGGGTGATCAGATAGCCGCTGACGAGGCTGCCTAGGGGCATCCCGCCGCGGAAAGCTACTAGATAAATGCTGACGACGCGTCCTCTAAGGTCATCTGGTACAGTTAACTGCACTAGGGAACTGGTTAGCGAGAAAATTATCAGTAACGCTGTTCCGCCCAGAAATAACAGCAGGTAGCTGAGTGCATTATTAGGCGTCATGGCGAATGCTGCCACAATGACGCCGAAAATGATTTGTACACTGAGTAACGTACGTCCCATGTGTTTGAATCTACCTAGCCAGGCGACTATAAGCGCTCCGACTACTGCCCCACTACCGAACGTAGTCATCATGCGGCTGAGTAGTAGCACGTCGTCCTCGGCGAATATGGGGAGGAAAGCTCTGATCGGCAGAGCTAATGAAGTTGTGGCGAATGCGAGTGTAGTCAGGGAAAGTAGTGCGCCGCTTCGTTTTACATATTGTAGACCGCCGTGTAGTTCGGTCAAGATGCGGTCCTGGGTTGCAGGTGCTGGTGGTGTCACTCGCATCAGGCTTAATACAACGATAACTGCGAGAAATGACAATCCGTTTAGGCCAAAACAAGCCGCTAATCCGAACCCTACCATGAGTACTCCGCCGATGGCTGGACCTACCATTTGAGCGAGGTTGAATTGGATTGAGTTTAGCGCGATTGCATTTGGTAAATGTTTCCTTGGTACCAGTGATGGAATCAGTGACTGAAACGCTGGACCACCGAAAGCCTGTGCTATGCCGGCGATGAACGACAGGATGAGGATGTGGTGGACTTGGGTTATGTTCAAGAACACGATTAATGTGAGGGTTAATGCGCAGACCATTTGTACCGCTTGTGAGGCAATGAGTAGATGGCGACGGTCGTGACGGTCGGCAATTACACCGCCGATTAACGTGAATAGTAGCAATGGTAGCTCGGCGAGAAATGTATTCAGCCCAAGGTAGAACGCTGATCCTGTCAGGCTTAGAATCAACCATTGTTGGGCGAGTCGTTGCACCCAAGTACCCACAGCCGATATGAAGGCGGCGAGCCACATGTTGCGGAATTTATCGAATGTGAATGCCACAGCTAACCGTCGGAAAATCTTCAAGCTGGTTAGCCGCGTGGGGGTAACGGGATTGTTGGTTACTGGTTCGGCCACTGAAGATAAAGTCCCTCACCTAGAAAGATGATACTTGTCCAGAGCCCCATAGCTAAACGGAAGAAGATAAATGGGCCAAGGGCGGCAACAGAGGTCCAAATACTAAGTTGCTGGGGCATTGTCAACGAAGTGAAGGCGCAAGTAATGAGGTAGCCCATAGCTGCAAGTGCCCCGGAGAGACCAAGGTTGATATAGATCGCACCAAACGATTGACCCGGTTCTCGTTCAAATCGCTCATCGCAGGCTGAGCATCGGTCAAAAGTTTTGAACATGGTCTTGAAAAGCTGGCCTTGACCACAGCAAGGGCAGCGGAGCTTTATTCCACGGGTTAAAATGTCGATGATTTCAAAGAGCAACGTTTGCCCTCATTCCGTCGGCATAGTATCACCGTAGAGACGACTCCTCGACGCTGACCGTTATTTAGTGATTTTCTTCGCTACTTGATCGCCACAGCAGATAGAGACTATGCTTGTTCGAGCGAACAAAAGGCGAAAATATGTCTGCATCTTCTTCAGTTACTCGTCTCGAGTCAATGTTGCATGCCAGGAATTTGGATCGAACCGTAGTCCGATCGCTCAGCGGAACCCCTGAAATCCTGGCAGAAACAGGTCACGCCGCACTAGATGAGTTATTGGCCGGCGGATTGGCACGTGGCCATCTTTCTGAAATCGCTGGACCTCGTTCTTCTGGTCGTACGAGCTTATTGGCTTCTGTGCTCGCGGCGGCCACTGGTCGTGGTGAGGTTGTAGCGCTGATCGATGTATGCGATCGGTTCGATCCGGTTTCAGCAGCTGCGGCTGGTGTCGAACTTGCCAACCTCCTTTGGGTGCCCGAGCGAGCCCGTGAATCATCACGCGACTTTGGACCCAGCATTAAACGAGCACTCAAGGCGATGAGCTTGATATTGGATGCCGGCGGATTCGGCGTCGTGGTATTCGACGTGGCCGATCTGCCCGTTCGAACGATCCGGCAGATTCCGATGACGACATGGCTGCGGTTGTCCAGGTTGCTCGAAAATACCAAGACCGTCGGGTTGCTACTAGGACTAGAGCCGATCGCAAGGAGCGCAGAAGGTCAGACCGTGGTGTTGCGCCCTGGCGGGGCAGTTGGTTGGTGGTCTGGCACACATGATCGGAATCGTCTGCTACAGGGTCTCGAGTGCGAAGCACGGGTCGTCCGAACCCGTCGGCCGTGCCATGAGTTCGTTACTTTGCGTCCTGAGTTTGAGAAACCTAAGGTTTAAGTGCTTGGAGCGTTCTATGTTTGCTTGTCTTTACGTTCCACCTCGTGGCTCGATGCATCGAGTGGCCACTGAAACGACCCGAGCTGTTTTTTCGCCACGAAGGTCCGGTGGTGACACGGATCGGCTGGTACATCTGGCTCGTGATTACTCACCACGTGTCGAGGTGCATGGCGCGAACCTTGTATCGCTTGATGCGAATGGTTTGACGAAGTTATTCGGTAGTGCTCGCGATTTGGGTTTGACTTTGCGCCGGGCTGCAGCAGACCGAGGAATGAATCTCCGTATCGCAATGGCGCCTACTCGAACTGCAGCACTGTTAGTTGTGCAGAGCCGAAGTGGTGTCACGGTGATCGAGCCTGGTCAGGAAGCGTCCACTCTGGCGGGACTGTCGCTCGATGTGCTTCAAGCTTTGTCACGGAAACAGATGCAAGAGTCTGCTGTTCCGGCACGTCACAAAAATCAATTGACTGGCAACGTAATGGGGGTACCTGTCTTAGCTTTGTTGTCGAAGCTGCGTCGCTGGGGGCTGAGAAATCTAGGGGATTTGGCGCGTCTACCATCGGATGAACTGTTTGAACGGTTAGGTGCAGCTGGGATGATTTTACAGCGATTTGCCAGAGGTGAAGACGGTAGTCCGCTCGTACCTATGTCGGTCGAGGAACGCTTCGAGTCGTCACTGGCACTCGATCATCCGATTGAAGGGGTTGAGCCTTTGTCCTTCGTGTTGAAGCGACTGTTCGAACAGCTGTCGGTTCGTCTTGAACGTGCTGGAACCGGTGCTGCGGTAATCCACGTTCACTTGAAGTTGGGGACTCGAGAACTGTGTACGCGCACGTTGCAATTGCCAACTCCGTTGCGCGATCCACGAGCGCTGCGTACGCTTGTTTTACTTGATCTGGAGTCACATCTTCCTGCTGTTGGGATTGACCAGATAACAGTAGTGATCGATCAGGTCCCTGCTCGTTCGCAACAGTTTTCGTTATTTGAGCGGATTAAGCCTTCCCCAGCAACGTTATCTATTCTTGGTGCCCGGTTGACGGCTTTGGTTGGTTCGCGGTGTGGATCGCCTGTTGTATCTGATTCCCACAATGCTGCAGGGTTTGAGATGTGCGCGTTTGCGCCGAGGGGCGTGACCTTGGGCTCCACAGTTGATAGCCAGAAAAAAACACTCAAATCGAGAAGAAGGAAGACTGGCAATCGAATGGCTGATCGAGTCCGCTGGACTCCGTTGGATGGGAATTGGCGCCAAGTTGTGGGATCTACAAAACCGCAGACTTTAATGCCCATGCTGCGAAGATTTCGGACACCTAAGCCGGCTCGTGTCAGGGTGCAGGCCGGCCGGCCTATTAGGGTCTTATCATCACAGGTTGCTGAGGGTGAGGTTGTGCAGTGGGCTGGGCCTTGGCGCACATCAGGGCATTGGTGGGATAAGGCGTCGATGGGGGATACAGCTGCCGCTTCGGGCCCTGTGTCATCAAGTGATTGCGTGTCATGGGATCACGACGAGTGGGATGTTGCGTTGGCTGACGGTGGGGTATATCGCATTTTCCACGATCGGCAAATTGATCGGTGGTTTGTGGAAGGGATGGTTGATTGACGAACGAGGAGGTCTTGTTGGTTTGCCGATAGCCTGATTTCGACACATTCCTATGTATGTTGAGTTGCATGCCGCGTCAGCGTTTTCCTTTCTTGACGGAGCGTCTTTGCCAGAAGCTTTGGTCGACCGTGCTGCCGATTTGGGGTATCCCGCTCTCGCCTTGCTGGATCGGGATGGGGTTTATGGCGCACCTCGATTCCATAAGGCGGCAAGAGCAGCTGGGATTAAGCCGATTGTCGGGTGTGAGTTGACAATCACTAAAGGTTGGAGAGCTCCAGCTATTTGGGGAGCAGAAGCAGGTCTCTGGCGTTTGCCGGTACTGGTCGAGTCACAGGAGGGTTATCGAAACTTATGCCGTTTACTGACCCGCCTTAAACTTGAATCTCCCAAGGGTGAAGGGGCTTTAAAACTTGAGGATTTAGACGGGCTTACTACTGGATTAGTGGCTCTTGTTGGCCGCGCAGCTCTTCTAGGGCACCGTTACGGGGTAGGCGGTCTCATTGACCGGGTTATTGGGTTATTTGGTCAGTCTCATGTCTATGTTGAGCTTCAACGTCACCTTCTGAGAGATGAGGAAATTGATAATCAGGCTCTTATTGCGTTGGCTGAGGCTTACCATGTTCCACTCGTAGCAACGAATGGAGTGCGGTTCGCTAATGTCGATGACCGACAGCTGTATGACGTGCAAACCTGTCTCCGGCACAAGACTACGCTTGACCAGGCTGGTCGGCGTCTAGTTTGCAATAGTGAGCGATATTTAAAATCCCCGGCTGCGATGGCCAAGTTGTTTCGTGATCGACCGGATGTGCTGGTTGCTGCCGGTGATTTGGCGGCGAGGCTCGATTACACAATGGATGATTTGGGCTACCGATTTCCCGCTTATCCGGTGCCGGCCGGTGACACGATGATCTCATTTTTACGAGCTATTACCGATGTTGGAGCTCGTGAACGGTATCGGCCTTATCACGAACGTGCCCGCTTGCAGCTCGCGCGTGAACTTGATCTTATTGAACAGCTTGATCTGGCTGGATATTTCCTGATTGTTTGGGATCTCGTGAATTTTTGTCGCCAGCAAGACATCCTCGTACAGGGGCGAGGCTCTGCTGCCAATAGTGCTGTTTGTTACAGTTTGGGAATTACTGCAGTCGATCCGATCGAGATGGGTCTGCTATTCGAGCGCTTTTTATCAGAGGAGCGGAGCGAGTGGCCAGATATTGATTTAGATCTGCCAAGTGGGAGCCGTCGCGAGCGTGTCATCCAGCATGTCTATGAACGATATGGTCGATTGGGAGCTGGAATGACCGCTAACGTTATTACCTACCGCGGACGGAGTGCTGCGCGCGACATTGGCAAGGTACTGTCAATAGCTTCCGAGGAGATAGATCGATTAGCTAAGGCGATGAACGATTTTGAGAAGACTGATTCAACTGAATCTTTCACGCGACAGTTTGATCGCGCCGGCCTAGAGAGAACTCACCCGCGGGCTAAGCATTTCGGGGCATTGTGGCGCCGGATGCAAGATTTGCCTCGGCATCTTGGGCAGCACTCTGGTGGAATGGTGATTTGTCAGGGGCGGCTTGATGAGGTGGTTCCGCTGGAGAAGGCTAGTATGCCGGATCGTGTTGTGGTTCAGTGGGATAAAGATGATTGTTCTGACATGGGGATCGTGAAAGTTGATCTACTTGGCTTGGGTATGATGGCCGTGCTTCAAGACACTTTTACCTTGATCAATAGTCAAGGGGCAGACCGAACTGGAGCAGTCGATCTTGCACGGTTGCCTGTGAATGACCAAGCGGTTTATCGGATGCTGCAGGATGCCGACACGGTTGGCTTGTTTCAGGTCGAGTCACGTGCTCAGATGGCGACGTTGCCGCGCTTGAAACCCAAGTGTTTCTACGATCTTGTGGTTGGGGTAGCGATTATTCGTCCAGGTCCGATTGTAGGGCAAATGGTGCATCCTTATCTAAGGCGCCGAGCAGGACGTGAACCTGTTCGATATGCGCATCCTTCACTGGAGCCGATCTTGCGTCGTACTCTAGGAATACCGCTGTTTCAGGAACAACTGCTTCGGGTTGCAATGGTAGCTGCTGGCTTTTCAGGGGGGGAAGCTGAGCAGTTGAGGCGTGCTTTTGGCTTTAAGCGGTCGATCCGACGCATGACAGAGATCGAGATGCAACTGCGAGAGGGCATGGAGCAAAATGGCATCACCGGAGCGCCGGCCGATGAGATCGCTCGCTCGGTCTCTTCTTTTGCGTTGTATGGATTCCCAGAATCACATGCGGCGAGTTTTGCGCTGCTGGTGTATGCCAGCGCCTATTTAAAAATACATTATCCAGCGGCGTTCTATACAGCGTTACTGAACAACCAACCAATGGGATTCTATCACCCGGCGACTTTGGTGAAGGATGCTCAGCGTCATGGCGTGCGGTTTAGCAGAATTGATGTGCAGCACTCAAGATGGGAGTGTGCCGTAGAACTAGATGGGGCGATCCGATTGGGGTTGTGTTATGTGACTGGATTAAGTGAAGCAACAGGGCGCGCGATAGGGCTCAGGCCCTTGGTATCGGTGAGTGAAGTTTCAGGTATAGATCGGCAAGGTCGACAAGGCAAAGAAGATGATGTAGTGGCTGGCGCAATGCTAATTTGTCCTAAATGCGGTTGTGACGACGCCGAGGCGGTGACATTCTTGGATTGTGGGACATCCGGGTCGCAAGGATTTTGCAGCATCTGTGCGGAAGGTTGGATTTTAGAGAATCGGACTGGCGAAGGAGGGGTGACGGTGTCCCCGCGATTTAGGTCAGTGGAAGACTTACTTGCTCGGACTGGGCTACGTCGTGACGAATTAGTGACGCTGGCTGAGATTGGGGCGCTTAACTCATTTGGCTACGACCGCCGGTCGGCGCTCTGGCAGGTTGAGCGTGCGGTCAGACCTTCTGGTGAGTTGTTTGCTGAGATGGATGGGAAAAGCCAGAGTCGGTCGAGGGGGTCGGTTGGATCGCCTAAGTCGATGCGTTGGACATTTAATTCTGGTGACCTTAGGCCGTGGATGCCCCGTGGTGCTCCAAATGTGGCTGAGAATAGTTCTCCGTTGCCGTCAATGACACCGGAAGAACGGGCGGTGTCAGACTATGTTGGGACAAAGGTGACTATTGGACCTCATCCAGTCGCTTTACGGCGGTATGAACTGGCACTTCGAGGAGTATTGCGTGCTATTGATCTGCCTGATGGGCGTAATGGTAGGCGGGTTAGAGTAGCAGGGGCCGTTATTGCTCGTCAGCGGCCTCAGACTGCCAAGGGATGTGTGTTTCTGACGCTGGAAGACGAAACTGGATTTGCCAATATTTTTGTTAAGTCTGATGTATTCAACATTGCGCGAGAGGTTATTCTTGAACGGTCGTTTTTACTAGTCGAGGGAGTAATACATTACCAGGATGGTGTAACTTCTGTGAAAGCGGAGCGATTTCATGACTTCCCGGTTAGTGAGGGAATGCCGAGACCTCGAGATTTTCATTGATGTTAGAGGGTGAAGCGGACTGATGCTACAAGTGGTCTGTTCAGAAACTCGATAAGTGGGGCCAGCGCAGCGAATCTGCTCAGGAGCATGCTGTAGAACCTGGGTCCCGTTGTGGGACTGGGCTCAAGCTCCTCACCGATTAGATATTGTTGCAGCTGCAGGTATTTGGGAGCTTCGTGATCGGCTTGAAACCCGCGCGGCACACGTTTCAGTCACGTTCCTCTAATGCCGCCCATCCGTCGGATGGGTGGCGACTGGGCAAGGCTGTGGAAGCGGCGGAATTTATCCAAGATATGCTTGCGAATTCGCTGCCGCTGGGGCTGTTGTGGAGAGTAGAGTCCACCTCAGATCCACAGCTCGTCTGAGCCTAGATGAAAATATAAAGCAGCACTTTTGTTTTTGGGTAACAGTCTGTGAGTGAACCTGGCCGAAACATGGACTTTGTATGGGGTCTTATCGGATGAAAATCGGATACCGTGGTAGATGCGGTACATCGATTGCGGTGCGGCAACCATATCTGGTGCCATGTTTGGGAAATTGGTGGCTAGGCATTTGATGATGGTGAGCATCGGGGTGCGTATGTAGGTTTCACAGTCAGCTTTGTGGGTTGCAAACCACTCCCGCCGACTGTTCCGTTTGAGTGACTCTAGGAATTGCAGGGTTTTGGTGCTGAAATGTGGAGCGGTGTTGTTCATGCTTTGAGTACATCTATCGAGCGAGCTGGGAAATTATTGAAAATATGTAATGTGATGGCTAGGAATACCCATCAGGATTGTTGGTTATTTACCCAGCGGATTCTTGGTACCAGAGACCAGTCGAATTGATCAAGGTGGCTCGGTCCTAGCTCATCGACGGCTTCTAGGATGCGTGAGGTGCTTGCTAGAAGATTAACGATATCGATGCCTTGACAAGTTGGTGTAAATGGCTGAAGGTGCGCGGAACCTTTGATTAGCATGGTTCTGGCTCCGTGATGATTGCACCGTTGGACGTGGTACAGCGCTACTCCTATCTGAAGAATACCTTGGTACAATCGCCTAATTGGTCGCCCCTCTTCACGCCAGAGATCTTCGAGGGTCTCGTGTTGTTCGAAGAACTCACCACGGTTGAACTGGGCGATACCTTCACGCAGCTCTGGCGGCGGCGGTTCACAACATGGTAAATGCACAGTGCTCATTATAGGGGCTACGCTTGCCACTAGCGGCCGTGTAGTTCTTCTCCAAAGCTAGACTGATATGATTCTTAAGCTTCGTACCGCGCTGGTCAAGCGATGTTGAACCTGATGCTCCGTGGACGCATCACTAGATGGGAAATGAGATTGACTGAGCTCTACTTACCCCAAATCAAGCGGAAACGATCCAAGCTTCATGGTTGGGGAGTTTTTGCTCTTGAGAACATCAATAAAAATAAACGGGTTATTACCTATGAGGGAGAGAAGATTACTTCCAAAGCGAGTGAGGATCGGGAGGATCGCTATCTTCGCCGTGGGGAAATCTGGTGCTTTCGACTTAACCGACGCTGGGTGATTGACGCGAACGTTGGTGGAAATATTGCACGCTTCATCAATCATTCATGCAAGCCTAATTGTTATAGCAATGTTATCGACGGTAGGATTTGGATTATTGCAGGCAAGGCTGTGAAGCCGGGTGAGGAACTTACGTACAACTATCACACGGATGGAGATAAAGAAATTCAGTGTCGTTGTCGTCCAGGTTGCAAGAATAGACTTTGAGCGGCTGTTGTGGCTGATAAAAGCACCGTCTGACATTATGGTCTTATGATCATGGATCTAGTTTACCTTCACGGATTCGCATCCTCGCCTGATTCGTCGAAGGCGACCTTTTTGTCTGCTCGCTTGGCGGAAATCGGGATTACGTTGCATTGCCCCGATCTTAACAAACCTGATTTCTCGACGATGACCGTTTCGCGAATGATTAATGACGTGGAGCGGGTGATCGCTGATCTAGCTCCTAGTCCGATCGCCTTGATTGGGTCGAGTTTGGGAGCGTTTGTGGCGCTTCATCTGGCAGAGCGTTGCTATCGAGCGGGGGAAGGCAGAAAGGTTTCGCATTCCATCGAGCACTTGGTTCTATTGGCTCCAGCTTTCGATTTCAGAACTGGTTTGGAGAAGCAGTTAGGGGCGGATGGGCTCAACGAGTGGCGCGCTACCGATCGGCTAGCAGTGCAAAATTATGCCGAGGGGCGGACATGTGATGTTCACTATGATTTATATGCCGATGCTGGCTACTATGACAGCTTTGCCGCGACGGTGTCGGTGCCGATGCTCATTTTGCAAGGCCGAGGCGACGAAGTTGTTGACCCCAGGATGGTAGCTAGTTTTGCAAGAGGCCGCGATCATGTGAAGTGCGTTTTGCTCGACGACGACCACCAATTAAAAAATAGCCTTGACCGAGTGTGGAATGAGATCTCGGTGTTTCTGGGTTTGGACTAATGAAGGTTGACTTTGAGCCCCAGGCGGCTGCTGATGCGAATTAACACATACGGGGACCATGCCTAGCGCGTTTGTCTCTGTGATCGTGCCTGTGTTGCATGATGCCAAAATGTTGGCGCCGTTGCTTGCGGAGCTTGTTGGTAAAGGCGAATCGATTCAGGTTGAGGTCGTGGTGACTAATGGCGATGCCGAGGATCGAGAGCTGGAGCCAATTCGTAGAGATAATCCCAAGGTTCGATGGGTTGATGGTTGCCCGGGGCGAGCTCTGCAGATGAACAGGGGCGCTCTGATAGCAAGCGGGAGGTGGCTGCTCTTTCTACATAGTGACGCCAGACTGGGGCCGAAATGGTTCGATGAAATAGAGCGAGCGGCTAGGGTTGACGTTGTAGGTGGTTGTTATCGACTTGAGATTGACTCTTGCTGCTGGCAGGCGAGATTGATCGAGTTTGGGGTGAAGTGGCGAGCTCGATGGTTAGCTATAGTCTATGGAGATCAAGGTATATTTATTCGACGCGATGTGTTTGATCTTCTTGGTGGCTATCGACCGCTTCCCCTTATGGAAGATGCAGACTTAGTAAGACGGATGCGGCAGCGTGGGAGTTTTTTGCTTTCGCAGGTGAGGGTTCGGGTATCAGCGAGGCGCTGGGAACGGGATGGTTGGTGGCGGCGGACGTTCGCGAATATCTGGATTTTACTATCCCATCTTGTTGGTCGAGCGCCAGAAAACATGGCCGAGTCTTATCCAGCTTGGCCTCAAACCAAGTAGGCGACGGTTGATTCCAGCTGGTGGCTCTCTTGTCGTGTAAGAGCTGGATCAATTATTTGGACCGCTGAGTAAGTGCCGGACATGAGGCCTCCCATTGACAAGGCGTCATATAGAGGGTGACCATGGGGGCAGTGAGTCCACTAGGTATCTGGGGTTTGTTAAGCCGGTCGATGAGTGGAGGCGAGCAATGTTAATTAAGCGGGCACAGGAAATCCGATCGTCTGAGATCACTGATGAACAGCAGTACCACAATAGGCGACAGTTCATTCAGCAAACCTCTGGCGGAGCTTTGGGGCTGGTGGCTGGGGCCACGATGCTCAGCAATTCCGCTGCACAGCTACAGGCCCAAGAGCCGATTCCGAACTTGCAGCCGTCGCCATTTAGTACAGATGAGGACCTCAACTCGTTCGAGGACATCACGACGTACAACAATTTCTATGAGTTTGGGCTCCAAAAAGAAGACCCATCTCGTTATGCTCACGAAATGACGATCGATCCTTGGTCCGTGAGGGTCGAAGGTGAGATGAATAAGCCAGCTGCTGATGTCCCTCTTGAAGACATTTTGCGTCCCCATACCCTAGAGGAGCGTATTTATCGACTGCGGTGCGTTGAAGCGTGGTCAATGGTTGTGCCATGGGTTGGATTTCCGCTAGGTGATCTGATACGGCGGTTTGAGCCGACATCTAACGCGAAATTCGTTCGATTTGAGACGTTGCATCGACCGGAAGAGATGCGAGGGCAGCGTGGACGCTCTTTGGAGTGGCCATATGTTGAAGGGTTGCGAATGGATGAGGCGATGCACCCTCTGGCCATCTTGGCGGTAGGAGTTTACGGAAAGACCCTGCTGAATCAACAAGGTGCACCACTTCGGTTGGTCGTGCCATGGAAATATGGGTTTAAGAGCATCAAGTCGATCGTGAAGATCCAGTTTGTTCGTGAACAGCCGCTGAACTCTTGGAACGTTGCCATTCCAAACGAGTATGGGTTTTACTCCAATGTGAACCCTGAGGTGGACCACCCGCGATGGAGTCAAGCGAGCGAACGACGGATTGGTAGCTTTTTTAGGATTCGCACGGCGATGTTCAACGGTTATGCCGAACAGGTGGCAAGTCTGTACGAGGGTATGGACTTGCGGCGCAATTATTGACGGATATGGGCCGAATGCTGTTCGGGTGAGAGGCAAGGAGGTAGTTGGAGGAGAGCTTTGTGTCGCCGACTGTCCAACCTCCTAGTTCTGTAATGACATTAGCACGGCGCGCCAAACCTTGGGTGTTTGTGGCGTGTCTGTTGCCGCTTGTTCTCCTCATGTGGGACGGATTCGGTGGGGCGCTTTCGGCCAACCCTATTGAGGACATCACCCATCGGACAGGCGATTGGGCGTTAAGGCTGCTGTTGCTGGCGCTCGCGGTGACTCCCCTTCGCCGGTTGACGGGAGTGGCTGCACTCGGGTCATTCCGGCGCATGCTGGGCCTCTTTGCGTTTTTTTATACCCTGCTTCACTTCAGTACCTACTTGGTCCTTGATTTTTTCTTCGCCTTTGATCTGATTTGGGATGACATCGTTGAGCGGCGTTATGTCACTGCTGGGGTCGCGGGGTTTCTTATGCTTGTTCCGCTGGCTTTGACTTCTACGACTAAGATGATCAGAAGATTGGGCGGAGCACGGTGGCGACGGTTGCATCGGTTGGCGTATGTAGCAGCGATAGCTGCAGTAGTTCACTATCTGTGGCTGGTCAAGATTGATATTGGGCCACCATTGCTCTATGCCGGTTGTTTGGCTGTCTTGCTTGGGTTTCGCCTTTGGTACCGGTTAGTGCCACAGGGGTTGCCAAGGACAGTCACGTCCGAGAATACCGGACCGTCTACTTGAGGGGACTGTTGTCCGGGTTGATGTGTGGATTGGTGGGGTTGGTGGTTTTTGCGGAATGGCCGCGACTCAGTTTTCTGGAAACTCTAGCGCATGGTTATTGAAGATAAGACGTTGCTTCGTGCTCCGGCCTACTCGGTGCGGCGTATGGGGGGGGCTGTGGTCGCTCTCGATCCGGCCAGACCTCACTGGATTGCAACTGATGAGCGTGGACTAAGGTTACTCCCGCACTTTGATGGACATACGCCGTTCGGTCAGGTCGTTCGTGACTATGCTTCTGAGACGGGCCTTGATGTGACTCGAGCATGGCTTCATGCCGAGACCTTCGCGCATGATGGCTTGCGTCAGGGATTTTTGTCTACTGATGGTGCAGCGCCAGCTCCCTACCTAGGCCGTTCTGCATACCTCGAGCTGGAACAGCTTCGCGAATTGTGGATCCAAGTTAACGATTTCTGCAATCTTCGGTGTCGGCACTGTCTAGTGTCATCAGGTCCTGACCGTTTGCAGGGCCTGCCGACTGAACGGCTCGTTGAGGCTATTGGCCAGGCCGTAGCGCTTGGTGTAGAACGTTTGTTTTTCACCGGCGGGGAGCCGCTAGCACGCCCTGATATTTTTGAATTGATTGAGGAGGTCGTGGTTACCCGTCGACGTGAATTGGTGGTCCTGACCAATGGGACACTTTTCACAGACAAACGGTTGCAGCGTCTAGTTTTGTTCGAGACTGCCATGTCTCACGGGTCAGGCGAAGGGGGTGGCTCCGGCTTGGACACTTCTTCAGGCGGGGGGATGCTGCGCTTTCAGGTCAGTTTGGATGGACCTAGCGAAGAAAGCAATGACCCGATTCGCGGGGATGGTAGCTTTCGCCGTATCGTCGAAGGGATCGATGCGGCCGTGGAGTCCGGGATCATCCCGACCTTGACTACAACTATCTTAAGCCACAATCTCAATCAAGTTACGGACATCGTTCGGTTTGCCAGCGAACACGGACTGAACAATGTCCATCTGCTTTGGCCACACCGGCGCGGACGTGTGCTCGAGGGCGACTGGGATGCGTTGCCAACAGCCGAGCAGATCCTGCGTGCTGTCAGGCAAGCAAGTGAAGTGGCAGCAGGCCTGGGTATTTCGATTGATAACCTTGAGGAGTTTCGGCGTCGACTGGATGGAAGTCCTGGAGTGAAGAACGACCTGGCCGGAGCTGGGTGGAGCAGTCTCTGTCTTTCTACGGACGGCTGGATTTATCCGTCCGCCTCGATGGCCGGTGTTGTTGATCTGCGCTGCGGCGACCTGGCTGAGAATAACCTTGAGTCAATCTGGCGAACGAGTTCAGTGTGCCTCGACCTGCGTGAGGCAACCGTCGAGCGAAAGCCACTGTGTCGGGGGTGTTCTCTGAGGTTTATCTGCGGTGGTGGTGATGTCGAGCACGGCTACTGGCCGGCGGCTGAAGGAGGGCATCGGCGGCGGTCTGCTTTCTTGGGACATGATCCTTACTGCGAGCTCTACAAAGGGTTGGCTGATGATGCGTGGGCCAAATTGGTCGCCGAAGGGCAATCAAGCGTACAGACAGGCTCCGGCTATGATCGTCCGGTAGTGCTTCGGTCGATGGGGGAATATACAAAGCAAGATGAGGAAGTCGTTGTGCAGACTACCCATTCGACCTGCGTCCTGTCCGGTGAATTAGTTGATAAGTCGCATTTAGCAGTACGCGAATTTTATGGGTCAGCAGCTGAACAACCGCAGGAGGCATTGTGTTGTCCCGTGCAGCCAGACAAAGAGGACTTGAAGCATATTCCTGCCGAGGTTGTGGAGCGTTTTTATGGCTGTGGAAGTCCGGTCACTGCGGCGTCACTACAACCTGGTGAGTCAATGGTGGACCTAGGGTCTGGAGCTGGAATCGATTGCTTTATTGCGGCTAAGCGGGTTGGGTCCGGAGGGCATGTGTATGGAATCGATATGACTGAACAGATGCTGTCGGTTGCACGGGAGTGTCAGCCGAAGGTGGCTGCTTCTCTTGGTTATGATGCTGTGGAGTTTCGGCATGGCTACCTTGAAGAGATTCCGCTCGGCGAAGCAACTGTGGATGTGGTCACGTCGAACTGCGTGATTAACCTTGCTCCAGATAAGTCGCGTGTGTTTGGCGAGGTTTGGCGAGTCTTGAGAAATTGTGGACGATTTATTGTAGCCGACATCGTATCCGATGATGCTGTGCCACCAAAGATGCGAGCCGATGGTCAGCTCTGGGGCGAATGCATATCTGGAGCGCTAACGGAGGAGGCGTTCTTGGCTGGAGCTGAGAAGGCAGGATTTTATGGTGTGTCGGTTCTCAAGAAGTCCTTCTGGCGGGAAGTTGAGGGCTGTAAGTTCTATTCTCTCACTGTGAGAGGTTACAAGTTTAAGAAGCAAGCGGGTTGTCGGTTCGTTGGTCATCGTGCGGTCTACCTGGGCCCCCTAAAGGCTGTGGTTGATGAGGAAGGTCATCTATTCCCGCGAGGGGAGCCAGTTGAAGTTTGCACCGATACCGCGGAAAAGTTGTCTCAGGCTCCTTACTTGGGCTCGTTTGTGATTGTGGCCGATACGGATCGGCCTGTGGAAATCATTCAGAACCCTGATGATTGCTGTGATCGGCCTGGTTGTTGCTAGGGCTTCTGGCGGCGTTTTCGCTAAGCCGGTTTTGCCTTGAAAATTCGGGTGGGTGCTGCAGAAAAGTGAAGACCGATGCCGGGACGCGTATCGAGATTTTTCCTGGTGCTTTGCATCTACCAGGTTTTCTGTCGGTTGCCCAGCAGTACGTGCTAGGGGCTCGGTGTCGCTCCATCGGTACCGGTTCGCCGGGCTGGTACGTGCCGACGGTCCGTGGGGGTGGGAAGATGAGTGTCCGGATGGTCTGTCTTGGATACCATTGGAATCCGAAGACCTACACCTACGAAACTAGAAGACAGGATTACGATGGACAGCCGGTGCAGGCATTACCAGGTGACTTGCGGGACCTCGGGGTGAGGCTGGCTGGTGCTGCGGGCATGCAGATCGCCCCAGATGTCTGTATCCTCAACTATTATGGAGTTGACGGAAAGATGGGCCTCCATCAGGACAAGGATGAGCGCCCGGAAACACTTAGAGCCGGACTACCTATAGTGTCGGTATCCATCGGTGACACTGCAAAATTTGTTTTGGGTGGGTTTAATCGCAAGGATTCTACCACCACAGTGTTGTTGAAATCAGGTGACGGCTTCGTATTTGGCGGGCTGAGCCGATTGCGGTACCACGGAGTGGCAGGTCTGCTACCAGGGACAGCACCTCGCGGGCTGGCACTCAATGGGCGTTTTAATCTCACGTTTCGCGAAGGTGCGGCTAACTAGTGGTCCAGGAAGCCCGCAAGCCGGTTCTGAGGTGTTGTTTCGTGGTCGCCAACTAGGCGCTAGAATGCCCATTCACCCCTCTTAAATGCCATTCTAGCGAGAATTTGTCCAGTTTTCTGTTGATTAAGGTTATCTTATAAGGCAGCCGGGACGCTTGGGCTAGTAGGCGGTATCCTTATAAGGTATCGAAACGAACCTCAGATATTTAGGCCACCGGATCGATTCCCCACAGCTAGGATTGATAATGCATAAACCGATCAAATACGCAGAGAAAGCCGTGACCTTGGTCGCCGACGCCGGCTTCCGAGTGTTTGACCTTCTGAACAGCTTTAAACAACGTGCATCATTTACCCCGGCTTGGGCCGATAAACCGTTGCTGAAATCCTACGAGAAAGTGAAACCACCACTGGGCTGGCCTCGGGAGACCGACTCCTTGTGTCCAAGATGTGTACGCGAGGCGAGACAGGAGATTCTCGATGGCAAGCGTGATTATAAGGTCTTGCTCGACGAAAAAATCGGAGAAATCAAAGCTACGATAATTGAACGTGATGGCAAGATTTTGATGGTCAAGGACTGTCCAGTGCACGGACATTTCGAAGATGTGATGGCTATTGATACCGAATTTTTTCAGCACCTTGAAGATTCGTTTCCGGGCAGTGACATGCGTGCCCACAATGATGAGAAATTACATAACCACGGGAGCAGCACCATCAAGTACGGTCGAGGCTCTGTGTTAACGATAGACCTGACGAATCGTTGCAATATGATGTGCGATCCGTGTTTTATGGATGCGAACCAAGTCGGATTCGTACACGAGCTTGGTTGGGACGACATCAAGACTCTGCTAGACAACGCGATCTCAATCAAGCCTAAGCGCCAGATGTCTGTGCAGTTCTCTGGAGGTGAGCCAACCATTTCTCCCCATTTTCTTGATGCAGTTCGTTACGCGCGGAAAGTCGGCTACAACAGTGTGCAGGCGGCGACAAATGGTATCGAGTTTGCCAAGAATCCAGATTTCGCGCGAGCTGCGGCTGATGCTGGTCTTCGCTATGCCTACCTTCAGTTTGATGGCATTGGTAACGCTGCTAATTCCCACCGTTTGGTTGGCAACCTATTTGATGTGAAATTGAAGGCTATCGAAAATCTGCACAATGCTGGTGTGGACATTGTGCCGGTGATCACGATTCTAAATGGGATCAACAACGAACAGGTTGGGCGTGTCGTGCAATTTGCACTCGACAATCCAAAGAAGATTAACTTTTTGTCGTTTCAACCTGTCTCGTTCACTGGCCGAGACGAGGAAATTACCGATGAGCGCAGGCATGCGCAACGCTACACATTGTCGCACCTGGCCCACGATGTTAAGGACCAGACTGGCATCGGTGAGCCTGTCCGGGATTGGTTCCCGATCTCTTTCATGGGGACCTTTACCGACTCTGCCGATTATATCCACGGTCCGCAGGCAGACTGGGGTCAATTGAATTGTGGATGTCATCCGAACTGTGGAATCGGAATGGCAGTGATGATTGATAAAGAGACCAAGGAATCTGTGCCGGTGACGGCTTTCTTAAAGGCTGAGCGACTGGCAAAGGATTTGGGCCGGATTAATGACGGGGGTCGATCCAGGAGATTTTCGGTCATTGGGATGGCGCTGGCTCTGATCAGGAATTACGATCCGTTTAATGCGCCAACTCATTTCAAATTATTGGATCTGTTGAAGAAGTTCGATAAAACGTTCGGGGCTTCAGGTAAAGATTATGGCAGTGTGACTGGCGATCGGACCCAGGCTGATATAGCCAAGCGTCGCTCCGACCGTTGGAATTTCTTGTTTATTGCTGGCATGTGGTTCCAGGATCTGTTTAATTACGACTTTAGGCGTACTGAGCGTTGCATCATTCCTTATGCTACTCAAGAAGGAGAAATCTCCTTTTGTGCCTATAACACGGGTATAGGCTGGAGGAACATAATTGAGAAGATGCATATGACGGCTACTTTAACCAAGTGGTATGAAGAGCACGGCCGCCATGAGATCTTTGCAGGTGGTAAGGACGTTGATATGAAAAGCCGTTCGCACAATCTGGTTCTGGATCCAGAAGCTGTAGCTGCTGGTTTACAGACAGATCTTGACGAGCAGGGAATTGCAAAGAATGCTCGTCAGGAGAAGATTGAGGCTCGGGATCGAATGAAGGACGAGGCTGAAAATGAGCGGATGGCGGCATTGTATAGGCAGCATATTCTGAAGGAAGAGCAGCCAAAAGAGAGCGGAGTCATCCAGATCCAGGGCCTTGGGACTCCTGGCAAGTCAGACAAGAGGGATGAGCCAGTTGGCGTGAGTTGAGTTAGTGTTTGGTCTGGAATCGGTTGGCCGCGCGGCTTTGAGGCCGCGCGGCTTTTTATTTGGCGGTCGGTTTTAGGTGGTGATTAGGGCATCGAGGATGACGAGACCTTGTCCTTCTTGCATTACTAGGACGGGATTGAGTTCTGCGCTGGAGAGTTGCCCGCTGTAAGCCGCGGCAAAACGAGATAAGGAAACAAGTGTGGACGCGATAGCCTCAAGGTCTCTTCGTGGTTGACCGCGCATTCCTTCGAGGAGAGGAAAGGCACGGACCTCGCGGATCATTCGGTGCGCTTCATCGATGTTAAATGGAGCCACTCGGAACGCCACGTCTTTAAGGGTCTCTACGAAAATACCGCCGAGTCCGAACATTACGACAGGGCCGAAGGTCGGGTCGTTGTGCAATCCGAAAATTGTTT
>CEUS01075169.1_pt1 | contig 22766 bp, 21 predicted proteins | sample 427031 | NCBI WGS metagenome assembly CEUS01 (sample SAMEA2622837, study PRJEB7988) | marine metagenome | biome: marine biome (ENVO:00000447); feature: marine epipelagic mixed layer (ENVO:xxxxxxxxx); material: "saline water (ENVO:00002010), including plankton (ENVO:xxxxxxxx)" | depth 140 m | reverse complement strand
TCGACCACATTAACCGAAACGCCAAGATGAACCGTGACGTTTCGAGAGCCGTGGCCGAAGTGATCGAGCTACTACGACAAGGCCAAGATAACCTTGTCGAGTTTGAACATAAATTGATTCAGTTTGCACAGCAGATTACAGGTTATGTAGACACTAAAGACCGTGACGCGGGCGGGGCCCTACAAGCAGGTGTTATCGGTGCTCTTGGAGGACTATCGGACGAGTTGCAGAAACGCTGGGAGTCAATGGTGGCCCGAGAGCGGCGCTACCAAGCAAGTGTGGATGAGGTTCGCTCAACTACAGCCGTATGGCATGAGGTCACGGCATCGCTCAAGCGAGAACTAGACGGGTTGAGAGTACGAAACTCTAACGATACAAAGAACGACTCCGAGGCATCAGTTACACCACCTACCTCAGCTTACGATGGTTATAAGTACGTCGCGTTTGAGGATAACTTTCGTGGATCCCAAGCTGAAATCCGATCTCGCGTAGCCGGATACTTACCGTATTTTGAAGGAGCCACAAACGTGCTCGACGTAGGTTGTGGTCGTGGAGAGTTTCTAGATCTTTTGCGCGAACGGGGTGTGACCGCGAGCGGTATCGAGCTTAACCATGACATGGTCGAAGTCTGTCGCACGCGTAATTTACTTGTCTCAGAAGGAGATGCAGTTTCATATTTAGGCACGCTTCCAGATGATTCTTTAGGCGGACTGTTCTCTGCTCAAGTTGTAGAACACCTTGAGCCGGAATATCTTCTGCAATTCATTGGCACGGCCTTCCTTAAGCTCCGTCCAGGAGCTAAATTAATACTCGAAACTATCAACGTCGCTTCGTGGTCGGCCTTCTTTGAGAGCTACGTTCGAGACATCACGCATGTTCGTCCGATCCATCCCGACACCTTGAAATACCTAGTCACAGCAAGCGGCTTCCAAAAGGCGGAAATAATCTACCGATCACCTTACCCCCAAGAGAATCAACTGAAAATGTTGGATCTGTCTACACCAAAACCGACGGCTCCCACTCCTGCTATCGACGCTGAACTGACCTCATTTGTTTCAGTCGTCAATCAGAATATCGCAACGTTAAATCGTTTGTTGTTTTCGGACCAAGATTACGCTGTGATTGCCGAACGGAAGTGACAGCTCACGGTTACCCAAAGGCGAGTTCAAGTATTCAACGGCAACCGGTAATATTCAGGCCTGCAACTCAGGCAACATACTGTCATCTCGTTCCGAGGCAACACCCAACCGATCCAGATCCGCATCAACCATCATCTGGACCAACCTACGGAAATCAACTTGCGGCTCCCAGTCGAGCTCGACACGAGCCTTCGAAGAATCTCCTATAAGGTGTTCAACCTCAGCCGGACGCAATAGATCAGTGTCCGTACGAACATGACTGCGCCAATCTAATCCGACGTGTGAGAAAGCGGCTTCCACTAAGTCTCGAACTGAATGACTCACACCAGTCGAAACCACGTAATCTGATGGTTTTTCCTGTTGTAGCATTGCCCACATTGCCAGCACATAATCACCAGCAAAACCCCAGTCACGATGGGCATCAAGATTTCCCAGTGACAAAGAATCCGTCAACCCCAATTTGATACGAGCAACTCCATCACTTACCTTTCGTGTCACGAATTCCAATCCTCGTCGGGGTGACTCATGGTTGAATAAGATGCCGGATACCGCAAACAGATCGTAGCTTTCACGATAGTTCACCGTAATGTAGTGAGCAAATACTTTGGAGACCCCATAAGGACTTCTGGGATAAAAGGGCGTCATTTCGGTTTGCGGTGTTTCCCGCACTTTTCCGAACATTTCGCTCGAAGACGCTTGATAAAACCGAATCGACGTATCCACCTGACGAACAGCCTCTAACATTCGTGTCACACCCTGCGAGTTGTACTCTCCAGTGAGCATTGGCTGGTCCCAAGATGCTGGAACGAACGACATAGCCGCAAGATTATAGACCTCATGTGGTCGCACATCATCGATCAATCTAATAAGTGAAAGCTGGTCCAAAAGATCAGCTGGGCGGATCACAATTCGGTCCAGCAGGTGCTCTATTCTCCAGTGATTTGGAGCACTCAAACGACGAGCCACACCCACAACCTCGTAGCCTTTATCTAGAAGCAACTCAGCGAGATATGAACCGTCTTGGCCAGAAATACCTGTAATGATGGCGCGTTTAGACATTGGTAAGTGCCTGGATTCTAGTGTTGTTCTCTAGAGATTCGCAAACTCGATTTATCGTGGTTACCGAGGAAATTTTGTTGTAGATAGGGTCTAAAGCGCTCATAACTTGAAGATGTTATCCCTTTTGACACCCTTTAGTGCATTCCGTGTATCAACAACTACCGGTGCTTTTTGTGCAATCGATTCATAATCGAATCCACTATGGTCAGTCGCAATTACGGCGCAATCGATTCCGCTACTTAACGCTTCGTCTGGATCAATTGCGTCCAACACCAGACCGCTATCCGCAAGCCTCGGAACAAAGGGATCGCTATAACTCACCAATGCCCCACGCTCCTTGAGTAACAGGGCTATATCGATGGCTGGTGATTCGCGAATGTCACTAACATTCGGTTTGTAGGCTACGCCGAACAAATGAACACGCGAGCCACCGATTGGAAGAGTTCGAGTATTCAATGCATCAACTACACGATCGACAACATACCTCGGCATCCCCGAATTAACGTGTCCCGCGAGCTCTATGAAACGACTTTCAAAACCTTTTTGTCTTGCCTTCCAGCTTAAATAGAACGGGTCAATCGGAATACAGTGTCCGCCGAGCCCGGGCCCAGGATAGAAAGGCATGAATCCAAAGGGCTTACTTTTAGCCGCTTCAATAACTTCCCAGACATCAACATCCAAACGAGCACACATCAGGGCTAACTCATTCGCGAGACCTATGTTTACAGCTCGAAAAGTGTTCTCAAGAAGTTTGACCGTCTCCGCGACCGTGGTTGAGGACACGGGCACCACTGAATCAACGATCTGTTCGTATAACAGGGTCGCCACTTTAGTTGAGATCTCATTGATCCCTCCCACAACTTTTGGAATATTCCGAGTATTCCAATCGACATTACCTGGGTCTACACGTTCCGGTGAAAATGCTAGATAAAAGTTCTCGCCGGCTTTAAGGTCAACTGCTTCAAGTTTAGGACGTACTACCTCTTCGACAGTGCCCGGATAGGTTGTCGACTCGAGAACCACAAGTTGACCGGAGTGAAGATATTTCGCGATTTCATCAACTGCAGAGACTACATATGACAAATCGGGATCACCAGTCTTCCTTAAAGGTGTCGGAACGCAGATATCAATCGTGTCAACGTCAGCAAGTTGCGAAAAATCAGTCGTAGCCGTCAGATAGCCTTTCGTGGTCACTGCCTGGATTTCACCATCCGGCACATCACCGATATAGGACTTCCCTTGACGGAGCTTTTCCACTTTGTCGACATCAACATCGAATGCAATTGTTTTTAGACCAGCCTTGGCAAACTCAACAGCCAAGGGAAGACCAACATAGCCCAAACCAATTACGCTCACACACGCCTGACGGGTACGAATCTTCTCGATCAGCGCTTTACTCATAACGTTCGTCATCACACTAGAATTCAGACAGACTACCACCGTCCCATGGTTAATAATTCACTCTAGACAGCACACTAGTCTACGATCAAAGACATCTGTGGAACGGATTGATGTTGCTATCATCGGTGCTGGGGTTGTTGGTCTCGCCACCGCCAATGCTGTATCCCAGCAGGGTTACAGCACCTGCTTATTGGAGGCTCGCCCACGACTTGGCCTTGAAGCCAGCACTCATAACAGTGGTGTAATACACGCTGGAATCTACTATCCAACAGGCTCACTCAAGGCAAAACTGTGTGTCGAAGGCCGGGAACGCCTCTATAGTTTTTGTCGAACTCACAACGTACCACACACTCGGTGCGGAAAATTGATTGTGGGAATGACCACCGATGAAATATCGACACTAGAGGCCCTTGGAGAACAAGCGAAAAAGAACGGTGTGGATGTAGACATAGTAGATCGGTCTTTTATTAAGAAACTCGAACCAAACGTCAATGGTGTCGCTGCTCTTTGGTCACCATCCACCGGCATCGTCGAGGCCGAGGCACTTGTTCGAACACTAAGTAAGACCGCGACCGAAGTCTATATTCTTACTGGTACTCCAGTCATTGATGGTATTCCCTGTGTAGACGGCATCGAGATCAAAACGGAACAAGAACATATTCTGGCAAGAGTAGTCGTGAATGCTGCTGGTTTATACGCCGACGATGTATCAGCCATGCTGGGCGGTGAAAAATTCACCATCTATCCCGTCCGAGGTGAGTACGCTGAACTACTCCCTCGATCGCGCCATCTAGTTACTAGACCTGTCTACCCACTACCAGACCAATCCGGCCATGGTCTTGGCGTTCACCTCACACCTACTACTTGGGGCAGCGTCATGTTAGGCCCAACTGCGAGGTACCAAACCACTAAAGACGACTATGAGAGTAATAGACTGCCAATCGAATATTTCCACGAGGCAGCCCGAAGCCTTCTTCCAGGACTCAACATAGCTGATCTTCGACCTGGCGGCACTGGAATCAGAGCTCGTCCCGCGCCGGCCGACCAGACATTTGCTGACTTCATCATACGTTGCGACAGGCAAGTAACAGGACTCATCCATGCGGCCGGAATTGATTCCCCTGGACTAACTGCGTGTTTAGCAATCGCCGAGGAGATTTTTCCTCTAGTTGATGAAATCCTTCAGTAAATGACACTACACAACGTTCAAGCGTGCCTTAGCATATCGACTCACAGCATCCTGCCAAGTCGGCATTACGATACCAAGGGATCGAAGCTTGACGTTCGACAGGGCACAAAATTGAGGTCGCTTGGCCTTGAGCTTCATACTTGCCATCTGCACCGGAATGATGCGACTCGGACGTTTCAGTTCCGCCGCCAGATGCGCTGCCAGATCCATCCACGTACCCATATCTGAGCCCACACAGTGGTAGATACCCTCTGGTGGCTTTGAAGCTAAAAGCACCGCCGTAGCTTCTGCAACATCGTCAACATAACTTGGCGTTACAGTCCGATCTGTAAACGCTCGCACCTCCTCACCAGCCAAGATTGCGTCCGCTATCCGATCGAGACTACTCCCTCGCTTTCGACCTTCTCGGAAGGGAAGTAGTCCACCACCGAATAAACTTTCGACACGGAGAATGTAATGTTGAGCCTCGGTTGCAAACCACTCGCCGATGAGCTTCGAAATTGCATATGCACTCTGTGGATTTGGAATCGACTGCTCCGTGTAAGGTTGGTCGGCGTTGCCGTCGAAGACAAAATCGGTACTGAAGTGCACAAGAACCGCACGAGTGGCAACCGCTGCCTGTGCCAATGCTCTCACACCAAAAGCATTGACCGCCATTGCAGCCACTGGGTCATCTTCAGCTCCATCTACGTCATTGTAAGCAGCACCATTAATAATCGCATCGGGCTGCTCTTCTCGCACAACATCCATAACATCGAGATATCGTGTCAAGTCGAGCTCTTTGCGTGTCAGAGAAATCACTTGATGCTTTACCTTCATCCGTGCCGCAACCGCATGGGCTAATTGACCACCGGCTCCCGTAACAAGCACTTTCACCGCATCCTCTCCTTGACGAGTGCCCGCGTGTCTCGGTCGATTTCACGACGTCTGATCGTTTCACGTTTATCGTAGTTCTTCTTTCCTTTCGCCACGCAGAGAGAAACCTTGACCCTACCATTCTTAAAATACATCCGGACTGGAACGAGAGTGAGACCTCTCTCCACGGTTTTTCCAATCAATTTCCTGATTTCAATCTTGTTAAGCAGAAGTTTCCGCCGACGAAGGGGCTCATGGGTAGCATAGCCTCGGTGGCTGTATGGACTAATGTGTAGGTTATAAAGGAATACTTCGCCGTGTTCTACACGTCCGTAGCTGTCCTTGAGGTTTACCCGTCCTTCACGAATTGCCTTAACCTCAGTCCCCAGCAACACCAATCCAGCTTCATACGCATCAAACAAGTGAAAATCGTGGCGTGCCTTCCGATTGTCAGCAATAAGATGCTCAGCCATGACTCACGTGGTTAGAACTCGTAAGGTGGGCAGCGAGACAAACCGCTTCGACCATGCTCGAAGGATCGGCACTACCCGTACCCGCAATATCGTACGCTGTCCCATGGTCAACCGACGTACGCACAATAGGAAGACCCAGTGTCACATTGACGGCCTCACCAAACGCCATCATCTTGACAGGAATCAGACCTTGGTCGTGATAACAGGCTACAACTGCGTCAAATTCTCCTTTTAGAGCGCGAATAAAAACCGTGTCTGCAGGCAGGGGTCCAGTCACGTCGATGCCGCGCGAGCGACACGTCGCAACAGCCGGAGTTAATGTCGCCAACTCTTCCCGTCCTATCAAACCACATTCACCCGCATGCGGATTTAAACCTGCTAACGCAAGTCGTGGTTTCTTGAAACCAAAACGGGGCAGCGCTGTCGCTGCTAGTTCGATCGTCTGTTCCAATCGATTTGTAGTTAACAAAACTGGTACATCGCAAATTGGAACGTGTACCGTCGCGAGTACTACCCGCAAGCGCTGCGAATAAAACATCATAGCAACGAATGAAGTCTCTGTTAGGACAGCAAGTAACTCGGTGTGACCTCTCCAGGGCAAACCCGCCGCTGCCCAAGAAGCCTTGTTTATCGGAGCAGTAGTAATCGCATCCAGACGTCCCTCCAGCGCATCAATCGTCGCAGATTTAACCGCTTCATAAGACGCTTGACCCCCTTCAGGGCAGCCGATACCTGGCGAAAATTTTCGGCGTTCGGCTTCAGATGGACCATACAAAACGGGTCGACAGACTGACTTGACTCTGGGATCACTTGCGGCTTTATTAGCGATCTCTGGACCGATACCTGAAGGATCACCGACAGTTAGACCGATTCGCGGAAAGGACATCTTATGAATTCGTGTACAGCCCACCGGCAATGTGGCGAATCGCTCTACTAGCAGTTATTACAGGTCGAACAGTTGCCACTACAATTGGATCCACATCCGCCTTCGGCTCGACTACAACTACTTTCGTTTGCACATCCTGCAAACTGTTCTCCTGAAGCATTCGGCAATTCGTAACGAAGGCAACATTTGAGTCGTCCACACAATCCAGAAAGTCGTGAGGGGCTAAGACTTAGACTCTGACGTTTGGCCATCTTGATAGAAATCGGCTCAAATCCATTTAGCCAAGTCGTACAACAGAGTGGACGACCACAAGTGCCATAACCTCCTAACAAACGTGCCTCGTCTCTAGCTCCGATTTGCTTCATCTCAATTCGACAACGAAACTCCGATGCAAGTTCCCGAACTAAGTCACGAAAGTCGACTCGCCCCTCGGCGGTAAAGTTGAATACAAGTCTTGGATTATCAAACTGCTGCTCAACCTTAACCAGTTTCATGGCTAGGCCCCGCTCCTTAATCTTCATCAGAGCTACGCGGTGAGCGCTTCGTTCACGCTGCTGTTGCTTCAGTCGCTGTTGAACGTCCTCCTTGGAGGCTCTTCTCAGCACTCTACCACTCGATACGGTCGGCGAGCGCGATCCCGCATCTGGATGAGGAATAGACCGGGCGACGGCACCGTAACCATGTCCTTCTTTTCTTTCTACAATCACCGCATCGCCTAGCTGAAGCGGTGGGTCAAACACTACCTCGGACAGTAAGAAGCGATGCACCCGTCCTACTGGGTCGAATTTCACGCTGACAAACGTCGTAGTGTTAGACATCAGCCTCAGTTCCCTACAAACGACAAGCCAGCCAATCAGCGACAACCTTAGGGTTCACGTGACGTTCTACGGCATCTAACGCTCTACCCACCGAATCGAATGCCTCGACGCCTCGTGACCCGCCAAAAACATCTAAGAGCGGCACCAAGCTATCGACCAAATCTGCATTGACTACAGCCTGTCGCTCCGAACCCGTCCACAAGAGGGCAACATCCCGAAGCAAGGATGGCATCGCTCTGAGTCGTTGGATAAGTTCTCGCCTAACATCTTGGCCCTTTTTCTTCGTTCCCACAAATTCTTGCGCTGCTGCCAGCCTGGCGCGTCCATCACGTGCAATCGCGACTTGCTCCATTAGACGGACGGCAGCATCACGTGCAACAGCCAATTCTCCCGACGCCAGAGCCACTGCATGACCTGCACTCCCTCCCGACGCAGCCAGGAGTTGAGCATCAGCGTTCTCAACACCCAATCTTCGAACCACCTGAAAAACCTCATCCACACTTAAATGAACAAAGTTCATTTCCTGGATTCTTGATCGGACGGTCTGAAGTAGCAGATCGGGCCGCGAAGTTATGATTACAAACTGTGAAGAATCCGGAGGTTCTTCGAGTGTCTTAAGTAAAGCACTTTGTGCTTCTGTGTTCATCTTATCGGCGTCTTTTATAACCACCACGCGTCGGCGACCCTCAAAAGGACGATAAGCTACCTGGTGAACAACCTGACGAATCTGATCGATGGAGATCGGTTTATTCTCAATTGTTTCGACAAGCAACAAATCAGAAAACGAACCTCGGATAATTTTCTTGCAAGAGTCACACTCACCACATGCGTCAATGGCAAACGGGCGTGTCTGTACTAATGACAAACAATTCTGAGCTTGGGCCAACGCCATGGCGGCCAACTGCTTGCCCACGCCATCGGGACCGACAAACCCTAGGCTGGGTGGCAATGTGTCCCGACTCACAGCTTGCGCAATCAACTGTAGGAGCGGACCATGTCCGACTACGTCTCGAAACGGCATACGCTTCAGAAGCGTAGCACGCCAGAGCTATCGAACCGACTAGTTCCGACATGAATGCACCAGGTCGTGTCACCCGACCCGGTGCTAGAAAGATACTCAAAGGAATGGCGGGGCCGACGAGACTCGAACTCGCGACCTCCGGCGTGACAGGCCGGCGTTCTAACCAACTGAACTACGACCCCGCATCTGGTCTAGCGACATTGCCCATAGCACTGACACTGGCCTGCCAGTCAAAACGTGTGGCCCCTGAGCCAAGCGAAAAGACTGGTGGGCGGTACAGGATTTGAACCTGTGACAGCCGGCGTGTAAAACCGGTGCTCTACCCCTGAGCTAACCGCCCCAGTTGTGGTCCGCGGTCCCGGCTGTCGACCGAGTCATCATTATATGTCAGAACATCACACCTGAACCGCAGCCGAAAATCCAAACTTTAATTCCCAAGACAGTAAGTCCCGCAGCAAAACCCAATAATGTTCGATACTCACCGTTATGCTGGGCAAGAAAAAGACTAAAACCACGGTCTCCAGAGTGAAGCTCACCATGTATATAACGGTCGTAATCGCTGCCAAACTGTTTTCTGAGCGTGCCTTCCTCAAGAGTAATCGCTACACCGAACATCACCACAAGATACGAGATTACGATTACTGTGGCCACGGCGTTAGCCGCAGCAACTACAAACCCGACACCTATTACAAAAGAGCCGAGATACAAAGGATGGCGGGTAAACCGATACGGACCAGACGTCGTAACCTCTTCTCCCTTTCTAATATGGCCAGCAGCCCAAACTCGAACTATTTCTCCAAATGTCGCAATAAATCCTCCCAAAGCTAACGAACTCCACGTCGGCGCGGCGTGCCAAAACGCAACGGCCGCCGTCATAAACCCCAGTGGGACGCGAAACCGCGCAATACGTGCAAGGCCTTTAGACGACGGGAGGTTTTCGCGATCAACCATGGACCACTTTCAAATTCAACTGTCGCTCAACGGCTTGGAAAACATCGTCGACTTCAATTTCGTCAACGCACTGAGTATCCTGGAAACAGCGGCGGACGATGACAGCCGTTGAACCTCGTTCTTTTCTATCGACGCGACAGCGACAAGGGACAGAAGGTGATATCACTTGATCGCTGGGAGACCAGGGACCGTTCCGTTCCGGATCACTTGGTCCATAAATTCCCACAACCGGTGTACCAACCGCAACCGCCACATGAAGCGGTCCTGTGTCACCAGCGACAACTACTGCAGCCGCACGCATATGAGCGACCATGTCACTAATGGTCGTCGAAGGCGTTAGAACCGAGGCTCCTTCCGAGGCCTCACATAGCTTACGCGCGATTCGTTCCTCACCCGGCCCCCATAACACAACTGACCGCAATCGAAGATCTCTCCAAAGACGTTTGGCCAAGACTGCATACCGCTCGGAACTCCAGCACTTGGTCGGCCACGCCGTTCCTGGATGCAAGATAGCAAAATCAGCGCCAGCAGTTAATCCAAGCTCTGTCCAGGTCCGATTCAATGCCTCGGAAGGTCGTTTAGAAATCGGAAACTCCCATTTATCACATTCGCCAACAAGGGGCCTCACGAGAGCGAGGTTTTTCTCCACCACATGTATAGCACCGCCTACGGAAACTGATTCGTTGTACAACCACCGAGCAGCGGGTTCTCGAAGGTCGGCGGCATCAAAACCGATTATTCGCCGAGCACCGCACAAGCGAGCGGCCACCGCAGATTTGAGTAGCCCTTGAACATCGATAACTATGTCGTACCGACGCCGCCGCAACATTCGACCAACGCGCCAAACACTGCTCCACGCATCAACACCGGACCGAGTGAGCGTGAAACGGTTATCAACTACCGAGACCAAATCCACCAGTTCTTTGTATCGGTCGTCAAGTAACCAATCGATCTCTGCACTTGGAAAACCTCGACGTAAAGCCGCAACTACTGGTATCGCGTGAACTAGATCTCCAAGCGCACTGAGACGAACTATCAAAATTCGCATGTCGAGAAGTTGAGTCAGAACTGCGACCGGTCTCGTCCGAAGTCGGCGATACGATTCAACAGACCTTGCGTTGAATGTTCCTTGGGGTCACCAACAATCATGGTTCGACCGCCATACCGACGAACAACATCATGTTCAGGAACAGTCTCCTCGGTATAGTCGGTTCCTTTGCAATGAACGTCAGGTCGAATCCTATCGAGTAAGTCCTCCACAGTGGGTGTCGAAAACACCACAACATAATCCACGACACCTATCGCCGCAACGATCTCAGCGCGTTCACTCGAAGGCAGGATTGGTCGACCGGTCCCTTTCAGTGCCCTCACCATTTCGTCACTGTTAATAGCGACCACAAGTCTGTCAGCTTGTTCCGCTGCCCCAGCAAGATATCGGACGTGGCCTACATGCAAAAGATCAAAACACCCGTTGGCCAATGAAATACTTCGACCTGCCTCGCGGTCCGCAGCGACCATAGCAAGTAATTTCTTCTGTGACACGACTCGGCCCACGCGACACCTCATTCAGACCCAGCGGCTAGCACCGCTCGTCTAAGTTCATCACCAGACACCGTAGCCGTTCCTCTCTTCATCACCACTAAACCACCAGCGTAGGTGGCAAGTTGAGCTGCCTCATATAAGGAGGCCCCGGATGCCAAAGCAAGTGCAGTCACAGCGATCACAGTATCGCCAGCGCCCGTAACATCCGCAATCTCATCCGTACCATAGATCGGAAGATGCGCCGTTCGCTGGCCAGGTACAAATACCGACATACCACGACTCCCGCGAGTTAGAACCACGCCTTCTGAACGCGTGCGCTTGAGAATCTCACGGCCCGCTCGCTCCAATCTCTTGGAATCATCACCAATTTGACGACCTAGCACAGCTTCCGCTTCGGACTCGTTGGGAGTGCACGCTGTTAAACCACGATAACGAAGTAACTGATGTCGAGAATCCACGAGAATCGGAACCCGTCGGCGACGGCCTCGCTTACTGAGACTCCGCCTAACGGATGTAACGAGCGAAGGAGCAATGACTCCTGATCCGTAGTCAGAAACCAATACGGCATCACATTCTGGAAGAACATTCAACGCGGATCGCTCGACCAGTGAACGAATTTCATCCTCATTTTGAGCTAAACCTTCACGATCAATTCGAACGATTTGTTGTCTAGCCGAGTGAAGTCCACCGGCAAGGATTCTAGTTTTCACGGGGATCCGATAGTTCTTGATCCGCACGATACCACTTCTCTTGACACCTTTCGGGAACGCTCTGAGTACACGTTTATCGACATCTTCACGTCCGAGCACACCGACGAGTTCTGCAGTCGCTCCCACGGTCGCTACATTCGAAGCAGCATTTCCAGCACCTCCCGGCAAGATCGTTGTCTTGTCGTATTCAAGAATTAGCACAGGCGCCTCTCTCGACACGCGAGACAGGCGACCATAAATAAACTCATCCGCTACAAGGTCACCAACAACTAAAAGTCTCCTGGAAGAAAAGTCGTCGATAATTCGCAACAGACGAGACTCAAACTCGGAACCGTCTGAAGATCGATGAATGCCTCCAAGTACCATCAATTCAAGTCCTCCGTGGCCACCGATTTACTATGACCAGCTGCAGCCGGATCTACTTCAGCGCTTGAGTCCAAAACCCGCCAACGTCGATGCATCCAGAGCCACAATTCAGGGTGCAGCTGAACGTATTTTTCAAGCACAGCGGTGCAACGCTGAGTGTAAGTTCGAACGGGGTCTGGGTCATCATCCGCCGGCGGTGTAACCGGTGCCTCGTACACCATGCGATAACGTCCGCCTGGAAGCGGCAAGCCGAAAGCCGGAATTACTGGAACTCCTGTACGAAGTGCCAAGGTTGCTATCGCTGAGGTAGTCGCGGCAGGTCGGTTCATGAAATCAACAACGACCGCACTTCGGTCTTGAATATGTTGGTCAATCATGACTCCTACCGACCCGCCATCTATGAGAGTTCTCAGTAAACCTCGAATCGCGCCCTTCCGTGACAAGACGTGTGTTCCAACGTGAGTGCGAATTCGTTCTAGTTCTCGGTCAAGAATTGGATTATCCAAAGTGCGAGCAACCACAACTAGCGGCGTGAAACGAAGTGAATGATGCATCACCAGCAATTCCCAGTAGCCGAAATGTCCAGTGAAATACATGACGCCCTTGCCTTTAGCTAACGCCTGCTCAACATGCTCCTGCCCTTTAATCTCGATCACGTTCATTTTTTCCGCTCTATTCATCGCATCAAAATTGAACAGTTCAACCACCTGACAACCGAGATGACCAAATGTGGCCCGCAGCATTACCTTATACTCGCTCTCGGAACGCTCCGGAAAGGCAGCTTTTAGATTTTCAATGGCGAGTTGACGCCGACTAGTTTGGATCAGGTAGAACAAATGTCCTAGTCCGATACCCAGCGCACGACTGCTCCGCCGGGGCAGCAGGTAGACCAATAGAGAAAAAGTTTTCACTGCCCCGTACTCGATCAGATGACGCAGCATAAGTTAATTGCCCAGTGTAATAGCTCGCGCGGCGTTTAACCGACCTTGAAGCCAAGTGTGAAATTGAACAGCCGGTTCAAGATTGACCTTCAAGGGAACCCATAGCACCGAAAAATCGAGTGGCGTGTGTTCGCGCAACCTCACCATATCTTTTTCAGTGGTGATCACGTAGTTAACATCCAACTTCTTGACCCGTGCGGCAATGTTAGAAATGTCTTTCTCTAGATATTGATAATGATCTCGAACTTGAATCAAATCGACGACATCGTACCCTGATACCTCAAGGTGTTCGACAAACGACCGTGGTCTCGCTATTCCAGCAACCGCCAGTACGCGGGTCCCTGGAGGAATTGTCACCTGGTTCTGAACAGAAGCGTCACGAGGTACTCCTAACTCCCTTGAGAAGTGGAATACCTGCTGAACTCCAAAACGGCTAACCAGCTCGTCGGCAACTTCGGCGTTCCGCGCCTCAACCACCAATGCATCGGCAAGCGAAGCAGTCTCTGGAGATTCACGCAACCGACCGCCAGGAAGGGTTTGAGAATCGAACACGTCAGTTTCTCCGAGAACTAAGAAGTCAACGTCCCGACGCAGTGAAAGATGTTGAAATCCGTCGTCCAGCACGTGAACAGTAGTACCAAGTTGTGTCTCCGCCAATCGTCCCGCTAGATACCGATCTTCTGCAACCAGAACAGAGACATCACAAAGATGACTTGCAAGCATGAACGGTTCGTCGCCAGCTTCTTGAAGACTAGCTTGAACTTCCCCACGGTTACTGACGACAACCACTCCTTCCATTGGATCAACTCGACGATAGCCACGGCTCAGAATAGCCGGCTTTTCTCCCATGGACACAAGTATGTTCGCGACCTCAGCCGCGACCGGTGTCTTTCCACTCCCTCCAACCGCTAATGCTCCTACGCTGATAACCGGTCGACGTAACCGCTTCTGAAATTCAGGCCGCGCCGCGTACCATTTTCGACGACCAGAAGCCAAAACTCCGTATAGACGACTGAACACAGTATTACCTTATAAAGCGACTCTAGTTTTCGAATTATGGTGACCGGGGCTAGGGCTCTCAGACGGAAGAAGCTCGACAATAGCAGCTAATGTTTTAATTCGAGCTCCTTTCTCTTCTTCCACGAGTAGTCTGGCGGCGTCACCAACACGCGCACGCCGCACGGGATCCGCCATTAGGCCAACCATCTCATCTTGGAGAAGAGTCGCCGACGATACTTGGATTGCGGCCGACCGCCTTAAGAACAAGTCAGCAATTTCAAGAAAGTTCTCCATGTATGGCCCGAAGACAATAGGTTTTCCGAATACCGCGGGTTCCAAAATATTGTGTCCACCGGCCGGGACCAAACTGCCACCGACAAAGACTACAGTTGCAAGTTGAAAAAGCCACGGAAGTTCGCCGATAGAATCGACAACGACTACCTCAGGAACGCTAAATTCCTGAACCGTCAGTGCACTACGCAACATCACCTTAAAACCCATTTGCTCAGCTAGTCGAACTATGTCTTGGGCACGTTCTGGATGTCGAGGTGCCACTATGAGAATGGCATTATCGTCAGACTCCTGAATACGTTGGAAAGCCTTAAGGACAGGCTGCTCCTCTCCTTTCAGTGTGCTGGCAGCCATCAGAACCTGCCGATTCTCTGTAAACCCAAAAATTCCAAGTACTGGGTTGCCGACATCCAAACCTGTCCCCGTTGCAACCGGACCAAGAGCATCAAACTTGAGGCTACCTGTGACGACCAGATTAGCCGACGGGAGTCCAAGTTCGACAAACCGCTGGCCCCAGCTCTGCGTTTGCGCACAAACAAAATCAAGATTTGCCAAAGCGCGCTTCATAAACGGTTGAACAATTCGATAGCGCCGATAAGACCGATCTGAAATTCTGGCATTGACAATAACCGTTCGAACTCCACGACGACGACAGGCGAGTAACCAATTTGGCCAGATTTCCGTATCTATAAATACAACCATTTCAGGAACAACCCGATCCAGTGCCCGTGTCACGAACCGTGAGAAATCGAGCGGTGCGTAAAAAACACTGTCGACCGAATCCTGAAGTTGTTCAGCAACCTCCCGGCCGGTCACCGTCGTCGTTGATATCACAAGTCGATGATTCGGATAATGCTTCCGAAGATCTTGCAATAAGGCGCGCGCAGCCAGAACTTCTCCAACCGAAACCGCATGAATCCAAATTGACGGCGTCTGATTAGGGTTAACGGCCTCTGAAATATATCCAAAGCGATCAGCGCTTGTTCCAAGAGGTTTGCGATATCGCAGCCTTTTGTACGCAACAACCGGCAAGATCGCGACAAAGTAAAAGAGAAGGATAAAGCTGTAGAAGAGGTACATTCGGTGGTCGTTGGGCCCGAGTATAAGCCGCGTGTTTGACCACCCGCAAGAGCCTTAATTAGAATGGCCTGTTCTGAGTAGTAATGAGACTACAGACGTGACTAGAAGCTTACATTGGAGACTTAGCAGATGGCCATAAAGGTCGGAATCAACGGATTTGGGCGAATCGGACGAAACATTCTTCGTGCGGCACGTGACGAGCACGATTTGGAATTTGTCGCAATAAACGACATAACAAGCACTGACACTCTGGCACATCTGTTGAAGTACGATTCAGTCCTGGGTAACTTGCCAGAAGAGGTTTTAGTGGACGACAACCAAATTCGGATTGGTAGTCGATCCATTGAAGTTCTGTCGGAAAGAGATCCGGCAGCCTTGCCGTGGGGAAAACTCGGGGTTGACATAGTCTTTGAATCTACGGGAATCTTCACCAAACGCGAGGACGCAGCTAAACACCTTGAAGCAGGCGCAAGAAAAGTTGTGATCACAGCGCCCGCTAAGGAGCCCGATCTCACAGTAGTACTTGGTGTCAATCACCACGAGTACGACCCGGCAAGCCACAACATCCTTTCGAATGCGTCTTGCACCACCAATTGCCTAGCACCGATGGCCAAAGTCCTGCTTGACACATTCGGGCTTCGCCGAGGCTGGATGACGACGGTTCATGCATACACAAACGACCAACGACTGCTCGATTTACCCCACAAGGACCTCAGACGGGCTAGGGCAGCAGCAGTTTCAATGATACCGACGACGACTGGAGCAGCAACAGCGGTAGGACATGTTCTTCCTGAACTTAAAGGCAAGCTGGATGGAATCGCGATGCGTGTCCCTACACCTAACGTTTCGGTAATCGATCTAGTCGCTGAAATCGAAAAATCTGCAACTGCCGATGAAATCAATGGCGCCTTCGCGGAAGCTGAGACTGGTGCACTTCGCGGAATTCTCCAGTTGTCCAAGAAACCATTAGTCTCAATCGACTTTCGTGGCAACCCACATTCGTCGATTGTCGATGCTGATTACACCAAGGTGATGGACGGTCAGTTCATAAAGGTTCTATCTTGGTACGACAATGAATGGGGCTACTCTTCCCGGTGTGTTGATTTAGCCAAGCTACTCATGCAGAAACAATCATAAAGGCCATCAAGTGAAAACTTCGAGGAATGCGTTCGCAGATTGGTGCTTTTTACTGCCGACATGAATAAGCGAACCATCGAAGACCTCGACCTTGAAGGTCGGCGACTCCTTATACGCGTGGATTTCAACGTTCCACTTATTGCCGGTGAAGTGGTCGAAGATACTCGCATCTTGGCCGCATTGCCGACGATTCGACATGCGCTTACTCATGGAGCCATAACTGTAATAGCATCGCACTTGGGGAGACCCAAGGGCCAACTCAAACCAGAACTCACTCTCCAACCGGTCGCATCTCGACTCTCGGAACTGCTTAAGCAAAAGGTCCTATTTTCGAACGACTGTATTGGCGAGACGGCAAAACGATTGGTCGGTGCGGCAAAACCGGGTGAGATTGTCTTACTAGAGAATCTAAGGTTCCACAGTGGTGAAGAAGAGAACGACGAACAATTTTCAACCGAGCTAGCTACCTTGGCAGACCTCTACGTCAATGATGCATTTGGCACAGCGCACCGAGCGCATGCTTCGACAGTCGGTGTTGTGCCAAAGGTTAATGATGCTGCAGCTGGCTTGTTAATGGCGAGTGAACTAGACCATCTTGGTGCACTTCTTGAAAAGCCAGTAAATCCCTTCGTAGCGGTGCTTGGAGGATCGAAAGTCTCTGGGAAACTTGAGGTAATAGAAAACCTTCTGGGCAGGGTTGACCGCCTGCTAATAGGAGGTGCAATGGCTTACACTTTTCTAAAGGCTAAAGGCTACCCAACTGGCGGTTCACTCATCGAACCAGACCTCTTAGCTACAACGCAGAAGATCGAGCAAGCGGCTCTTCAGCACGGAGTCGATCTAGATCTCCCCAGCGACCACGTGGTAGCCGAATCGGCAACTACAGATGTAGCTCACGAAACCATAGACGTCACAGACCAATCTATTGGACGGCGACTCGGACTCGACATTGGATCACGCACAATTAGTAGCTACGAGAATGCAATCAGAGCGGCTCAAACCATCGTCTGGAACGGACCGATGGGCGTATTTGAAATTGAAGAATTTGCTAATGGCACCTTGGCCGTTGCGGAAGCGGTTGCCAATTCAGGAGCAAAAACTGTAGTCGGTGGTGGCGATTCGATCGCAGCAATCAATAAGGCAGGTGTTAAGAATCGGATAACACATATCTCAACCGGGGGAGGAGCATCGCTGGAGCTGTTGGGAGGCCGTACACTTCCAGGTGTTGAAATCCTCCCTGATAGGTAAGCACTCTGTAATCAGCCATCCCTAGAGGGTATCCATGAGAATTCCGTTTGTCGCAGCTAACTGGAAGATGAATAAGACGGTGTCGGAGACATTGGACTACATACATATGTTCAACACCTTCGAACAGGCGAAATCAAAAATAGAAGTTGTGATTGCCCCACCGTTCACATCACTTTACCCCGCGGCTCAAGCTGCATCAAACACTACGACTTTGATAGCCGGCCAAGACCTCCACTGGGAAGCTGAGGGCGCATACACCGGTAAAGTCAGCGCGGAGATGCTCAAGGAAGCGGGCGCAACATATGTGATCATCGGCCACTCTGAGCGCCGCCATATTTTTGGCGAGACAGACAATGACATAAACCGAAAAGTGCATGCCGCAATAGAAAACGGCCTCAAGCCAATTCTTTGTGTGGGCGAGACGCTTGACAACCGAGAAGCCAAACAGACAATGAGCATCCTAGACAGGCAACTCACGGCAAGTTTAATGAATCTGGCTGTCGATCACGTTCAGCGATTAATCGTTGCATATGAGCCAGTCTGGGCGATCGGAACAGGTCACGTAGCAACACCGGAGCAAGCTCAGGAGGTACACGCGCACATCAGGCTACACATAGGACAAGTTTTTGGTCAGGACACTGCAAGCCATTGCAGGATTATCTATGGTGGCAGCGTCAAACAAACCAATGTCGCCGAGACAGTTTCTCAACCGGACGTCGACGGCGTACTGGTTGGAGGAGCCAGTCTTGATCCCAAGAGCTTTCTCCAGATCGTGGAAAAGACTGCCAACCCGGCGTTATAATCTCAGCTTATGCTCACCATGGTATTGTCTAGTTTATACATTGTCATTTGCCTCCTGCTGCTGATTGTGGTTTTGCTACAACAGGGAAAAGGTGGAGATATTGCTTCTGCGTTTGGAGGCAGCGGTAGCAGCCAAGCGGCTTTCGGAGCGCGAGCTGGAGCTACCGTGCTGACACGCGCTACAACTGTTCTTGGAACCCTGTTTATGGTTGGCGCGATGGTTCTAGCGATCCTTGGCCAACGTGGTCCTGATTCAGTCGTAAGTGGCGTAGATGGACCCGAAGTTCCCATCGAGGAGCTCTCAGAAACAGCGCCTGAAACTCCGGAATAATCGATACGGCGAACGGCCGTCAACGCACTTACCTCTTCTTTTCTTGCGGAAGTGGCGGAACTGGCAGACGCACCAGCTTGAGGGGCTGGCGGTGGCAACATCGTGGGGGTTCGAATCCCCCCTTCCGCACCAACATATTAATCTTCTTCCTCAAAACCTTCGCTATAAGGGAGATTGTCGCGTTACTTGGACTCTTCCTGTCCCATATGCGCCAAGATCTTGGCCAATAACTCTTCAAGGGTGACCGTAGGCGCCCATCCTAATAGCGTTTTAATCTTGCGCAGATCAGGCACTCGGCGAGGCATGTCTTCGAAACCCGCCTCATAAGCCTTCTCGTAGGGAATTGTCCTGATTTCGGAATCACTACCCGTTAACCGCTTCACAGTTCTAGCCAAATCCAAGATCGAAATTTCTCGATCGTTGCCAATGTTGAAAACCTGGCCCACAGCACTAGGTTCTTTGAGAAGACTGAGTAACGCCTGAACCACATCGCCGACATACGCAAAACTTCTCGTTTGCGAACCGTCACCGAAAACGGTAATCGGTTTTCCAGTAAGCGCTTGGTTCACGAAACTTGGAATGACCATACCGTACCTGCCTGATTGTCGCGGTCCCACGGTATTAAAAAGACGAGCAATAATTACTGGAACATTTTTTTCTTTCCAGTACGCCAACGCCAAGAATTCATCAATCGCCTTGCTACATGCATAGGCCCATCGATGCCTAGTCGTCGCTCCCATAACGAGGTCGTCATCTTCGGAAAATGGCACATCAGTACCTTTGCCGTACACTTCAGAGGTCGATGCGATCAGAACTAGTTTCTTCTTCTTGGCTGCATGACGGAGAACGACTTCAGTGCCGTGCACATTGGTTTCAATCGTACGGACAGGCGCTTCAATTATTAATCGAACTCCAACAGCTGCAGCAAGGTGCACAACTACATCACTACGATCGATATGCTCGGCAAGAACCGGCTCGTTAGCAATACTATCAATGAGGTAGCCAAAGTGAGGATGGGACTTCACTCGATCAATGTTGTCAATCGACCCTGTGGACAGATCATCAATAACAAAAACATCGTGATGATAGTCCAAGAGCGCCTCAGCCAGATGTGACCCTATGAATCCAGCTCCGCCTGTGATGAGTACGCGCATAGTAATGTCAGATGATTGTAATCGACAGCTGACGTTCGAACGACTTTGATATGGCACCCAAAGTGCCATACTTGACCAATAACAAGACTACTCCAAAGCCATTCGTTCCCTTCGGCTTGTGGCCATCGTAGTTTTCACCACAACATGGCCTATTGACGAAAATACCAGCCACCCTCTTCTGAAGGTCTCAAGCTGTTTGGGTGACAGACGGATGATATACTGCGAACCTCGCATTGTGGGAAAGAACCCACCTAACGATAGAATCAGGAGGGCGTCATCGCTTCAAAGGTCTTTGTCGGCAACTTAAGCTTTAGTACAACACAAACAGAAATTGAAACACTCTTTGGCCAAGTCGGCACAGTAACCGAAGTATTTCTTCCCACCGACCGGGCAACAGGTCAACCTCGCGGATTTGCCTTCGTTGAATTTGACGACCCCTCATCTGTGCCCGAGGCCATTTCAAGGTTTGATGGAAGTGAATTGCAAGGCCGTCGACTCAAAGTCAACGAAGCCACAGAACGTGAGCGGCGGCCCCAACAACCTAACTTTGGCCCGGATGACATACCGTCTCGGTTTAAGGCAGGCAGACCAAAAGGCAGCCGGCGTGGCGTGCGCGGTAAGAAACGAGGATTTTAGGGTCTGACGGACCAGTGAGACGAGTCTGCGTCACCCTCGGCATTGCTTGGTTATCTATCAGCTTGAGGGTTACAAAGGTATCCAGCCCTATTGACGCTTTCGAAACTCGGACGGGTAGTAACGTCGCAGCTGCGCGTAGTCTCATCAATGAAGCTCAAGGCCGATGTGTCCGGCTCCCCATAGGGCCTTCTAGCCTGCAGCTCTATCTGCAATACTACGACCAGTACAGGTTTTCTTCACCGTCCTTCATCAATATTACACGGGTCTTGTCGTAGCGTGATCAGGCATTCAAACCGTCGCCCATTTCTGAGACAATCTGCTGAGTTCTACCAGCATGTGTCCTGCAGAATATGCCAAAGTCGTTTGTTGACGTTATGAGAATCACCACCGTTCGGCATAGCTCGCTCATGTTGCTACTTGGCTGCCTGACGGTGGTTACGGCCTTTCTTAGCGGGAGTGAGACTCAGGAACCGAACAACCCGCCGCTGTACGAGCAATTACTTTCTAGTGATTTAATTCCGATAGGGCAAATTAAGAACGGTCGTATCACGATCGACAGATTCGATTTTGAACTGACTGACGGCGAACTATATACCAGTAGTCCAATCGACGGGCAGATCGCGATTGTGGTTTTCCTTGGTGAAGGTGTGCTTCGCAGCTATCCTCCAGATGGCGTTGAACATCAGCAACTCGAAAAATTCCTCAATGACGAAGATATGCTTGAAGAAACCTTCGAGCGCTTCGTGTTTTGGTTTAGCGATGACACTGGAATACAACTTCGGGAGCAGGTCGATAACGTTACAGCAGAGAATCTTGATCGAGCGAAAGACCTATTACGAGACCGGCGGAAGAATCTCCTTGAACGTCAATTAATCAATCCAGACAGCCGCCTCCTAGTCGATTTGCTTTCACTGCAGCGGCTGAAAGAGACTCAATCACCTCGAAAATTCTTTCATGCACAAATCGACAGTCGTGACCACGATTGGCTCACCATTAATATCGAACCGCTTGAACGAGAAGAGGTTCAGATTATTCGTTTCGACCGACGACGTAACACTCACGATGTTTGGATGGGGTTTCACGCTCTGTCGGACTTTGAAAGCGCTACGAGAAGCGCAGTCTTTGACGGTTTCCCTCGTAATCCTCAAGTCGAAGGAAAATTAAGTCGCGGCGATGACGACGATTGGAATGCGTTAGATTTAGGCATCCCTCCAAGGCCATTACAGCCGGAGCAGGAAGGATGGACTCGCCGGGTGAGGGTTCTCAGGACGGACGTTGATCTCGCTCTGGAAGGCAACGGTGATGCCAAAGCCAGCGCAGCACTCCTTTTTGAAGCTCATCAACCCCTCGATGCAATTCGTCTCCGCCTCTCGCCGGTTCTCAAAGTAACCGACGCAAGGTGGCAATCATCCGTACCAGCAAACTCAGATAACGTACACGACATCAATTTATTAGCAGGCAACCCGCCCTCCCCTGACACACCGGTCGAACTTACCGGCGACGCTCTTCACTTCGTGCAAGCCACTCATGACCGACGGTTGGCAGAGGACCTTCATGAACCCTCTGTGACTATCGTGCTGCCGAGAGTCGTAGTACCTACAGAAACATTCATCATCAAACTTTCCTATGAAGGGGAACTGATCGACTACCGCCGCGACGGAAGAACCTACGTGCTGAAAGACGCCCTGAACTGGATGCCAAGCCACCTTCATAACCGCGGTACGCCAGGCACCCGTCT
>CEUS01282825.1_pt1 | contig 22778 bp, 20 predicted proteins | sample 427031 | NCBI WGS metagenome assembly CEUS01 (sample SAMEA2622837, study PRJEB7988) | marine metagenome | biome: marine biome (ENVO:00000447); feature: marine epipelagic mixed layer (ENVO:xxxxxxxxx); material: "saline water (ENVO:00002010), including plankton (ENVO:xxxxxxxx)" | depth 140 m | reverse complement strand
GAGAAGTGCACCCAATTATTGAAGCGGCTGTAACGTTCCCGGTTCTTGTTCAGGGTCGTGCACCGCGGTCGGCAATGCTCTCTGAATTTCGTGAAACGCCACATGCTGTTCTCATGGCAACATCAAGCTTTTGGCAAGGAGTCGATGTTGTTGGGGAATCTTTGAGTTGCGTTATTATTGATAAATTACCCTTTGCTTCACCATCAGACCCCATTACAGCAGCTCGTATTGAAGCCATCGCTGCAGAGGGTGGCGACCCATTTAGCGATTACCAGGTACCTGTAGCAGTTCTAGCCCTACAGCAAGGACTGGGAAGGTTGATTCGGCACCGAAATGACCGCGGGGTTTTGGCAGTGCTCGATCCACGTATTCAAACTATGGGCTATGGAAAACGTTTCTTAGATTCCCTCCCACCAGCCCCAAGAACAAACGACCTCAGCGTAGTGAAAGACTTCCTAGAAGCTAATAGCCAAAACTGAGACATCATCGTGTAAAATTATGGCAACATAATTACTGCTGAGAATCTGTAGTGATTGGTCTTTTGATATGACTGGAGAGTGACTTATGCGGACTAACCTGCTCCGCGCCGTGTTTGTATTTACTGCCCTGTTAATGGCTGGTACCCCAGTTTTTGGACAAGGTGGCCAAGTTAGAGGAACAGTCCTTGATGTCAACGGGGAACCCGTTGCTGATGCGATAGTTGTATTTGAGCACAACCAGGGACGTCATCCTCGAACTGAAAATAAAACCGGTGATGATGGTACATTTATACAAATTGGTCTTCGGTCTGGAGATTACACAGTAACAGCTTCCAAAGAAAGAGTTGGCTCAGAGTCAACCAGCGTAGCGGTAGTACAAGGAGGACGCGGAAGAGAACTAACGTTCCATTTGTCACCGATCTCTGGTTTAACTGCGGCCGATCAAGAACAGCTACTCTTGTTACAAGCTGCTTTTAATGCTGGGGTCGTTGCTCAAGAGGCAGGTGACTATGACACAGCTGTTGCAAAGTTTACCGAAACTACAACAATCGCACCTGATTGTACCGATTGCTTTGTAAATCTTGGCCATGCATTGGTCGATACAGAAAAATACGCGGACGCAGAAACTGCTTTTATGACAGCGACTAGCCTAGACGACCAGTCGAGTGATGCTTACGCAGGACTTGCATTAGTTTATAACGCTCAAAAAAAATATGACTTGGCACAAGAGGCAGGTGCTAAGGCGACCTCTCTTTCATCTGTTGGTGGTGGTGGTGGTAGCGGGCAGGCTCTATACAATCAGGGTGTTATTCTGTGGAATGCTGGCTCGTTTGCAGAGGCAAAGGAACAGTTTGAGGCCGCAATCAAAGCTGATGGCACGATACCTGACGCTTTTTACCAACTTGGTATGGCAAACCTAAACCTCGGCATGATCCCTGCAGCTGTAGAAGCCTTTGAAGGTTATCTTGAACTCGCTCCAGACGGCCCAAAAGCTGCTGAGGTACAAGCTGCCGTTAATGCACTCAAACAATAGCCTTCTGGAGAGGTAACGTTCTCGCTGAACACTATATCCATTGCCGACCGGCTGACTAAAATTCGCAACGAACTCGTAGATACCGCACGCTCAGTTGGTCGGGATCCATCCACCGTTCGGCTTATTGCTGTCTCTAAAACCTTTAGTCTCGATGCCATCCGCGAGGCCTATCAAGCAGGCCAGCGTGATTTTGGCGAAAACCGTGTACAAGAAGCCCTACAAAAATCTATAGCCTTGTCTGAACTTGCAATTAGATGGCACCTCCTTGGTCATCTTCAATCGAATAAAATTCGCAAGGCTGCCACTACGTTCCCTGTAATTCACTCTGTTGATAGCATAGATGTACTAAAAAAGATTGATAGCAGTGCAGCAACCGTGGGAACGTCTCCAAAAATACTTATTCAGGTAGATCTAGCCACTGAAGACACAAAGTTTGGAGCACCACCGGCTTTAGTACCAAAATTATTAGAAGCAGGTGAACGTTGTGTGGCTGCTCGTGTAGTTGGTCTAATGACACTTCCCCCGTTTTCAAAAAATTCAGAGAATTCACGCCAATGGTTCAAACATTTACATGAACTAAAAAACCAATGGCTAGCAGGCGGCGTGCCGCCAGAGATGCTCCACGAGCTTTCAATGGGTATGAGTGGGGATTTTAAAGTCGCCGTAGAAGAAGGCGCCACCATGATAAGAATAGGAACAGCAATCTTTGGAACACGACAGAGTCAGACTCAATGAATTTGGTGGAACAATCTTTCCCAGCGTGGCTTTGTAAATAATTGCTTCAACTTAGAAGTAATATTTTCCGATCTGCGTTCTGATTTACCATCATACGACCAGTAAATCAGCATTGCTTCACCTTTGATATATTCTCTCGGCAAGAAACCCCAGTACCGACTGTCTTGGGAATTATCTCGATTATCCCCCATAACAAAATATTGATTGGCTGGGATTGTTACAGGTCCATACTGACGGCGTACATCAAAATTGTTTTGATCCTTCTCACTTGGATCTTCTAACGGTAATTCAAGAAATTTTGTATATCTTTCATCCAAAACATTCCCATCAATATAAACATTTTTATTTTGAAGTTCGACAACTTCTCCTGGTAATCCAACAACTCGCTTAATGAAATCTCGAGAAGGGTCCTCAGGGTATTTAAAAACAACAACATTGCCTCGAGCAACCTTTCGAGTTGGCAATAACATTTTCTCAAAATCAAATCCCGTTGGCGCAAACACAAACTTATTGACAAGCAAGTGATCCCCAATAAGAAGACTGTTTTCCATAGAACCGGTGGGAATCTTAAATGCCTGAACTGCAAAAGTACGCACAAATAAAGCTAGGATGACTGCAATGGCAATCGATTCGAAATACTCTCGAGCGGTGGACTTAGAGTATGACTTACTCATTCTGTTCCTACTTTAAGCACAGCCAGAAAAGCCTCTTGTGGAATCTCTACGCGGCCTACGCGTTTCATTCGTCGTTTACCTTCTTTTTGTTTTTCGAGCAATTTTCGTTTGCGCGTAATATCGCCACCATAACATTTAGCCAACACATTCTTTCGTAAGGCCCTCACTGTCTCACGAGCGATCACACGATTCCCAATAGCCGCTTGAATAAACACTTCAAACATCTGTCGAGGAATTAACTCGCGCATCTTCGATGCCAGAGCTCGTCCACGCTCATAGGCAGAATCACTATGAACAATAATAGAAAGTGCATCTACCGAGTCTCCATTGACTAAAATATCCATTTTAACGAGTGGCGATTCCCAATAACCTGTTACGTGATAGTCAAGCGATGCATAACCACGAGAGATTGTTTTCAGTCGATCGTAAAAATCAAGCACCACTTCATTGAATGGCATCTCATAAGTAATAAGAACCCGATCCCACTTTAAATATTCAAGTTTCTTCTGAACTCCACGTTTATCTTGGCAGAGCTTAAGGATTCCACCGACGTGTTCCGATGGCGTCAGTATGGTTGCCATAATTACAGGCTCTTCAAGCTTAGCAATGCGACCAGCTTCTGGAAGTTTCGCGGGACTATCAATTTCCATGACAGACCCGTCTGTCATAGAAACCCGGTATAACACTCCTGGTGCAGTAGTTACCAAGTTCATATTAAACTCACGCTCAAGACGTTCTTGAACAATTTCCATATGAAGTAATCCAAGAAATCCACAACGAAAACCAAATCCGAGAGCAGTAGATGTTTCAGGCTCGTAAAAAAATGACGCGTCATTTAAACGAAGCTTCTCCAGGGCCTCGCGGAGATCCGAATATTGATGGCCTTCAACTGGGTACAATCCGGCAAAAACCATTGGTTTAAGTTCCTTGAATCCAGGAAATGGGTTCGAGGTCTTGTGGGTTGCATCAGTAACTGTGTCGCCAATTCTTGCGTCGGAAACTCGTTTAATATTTGCTACAACAAAGCCTACCTCCCCAACGCCAAGCTCACTAACTGGCTGTGCTTTTGGTGAAAAAACCCCGACTTGATCAACCTCGTAATCCTGCTCTGTAGCCATTAACCGAATTTTAGTCTTTGGTCGAAGCACACCATCAATGACACGTACAACGATCACAACACCTCGATAAGCGTCATACCAAGAATCAAAAATCAGTGCCTTAAGTGGTGCTGAGGAATCACCCGTAGGTGAAGGTAGCCGTTCAATGACAGACTCAAGGATCTCAACTGTTCCAATGCCTTCTTTTGCACTCGCCAAAATAGCACTTGATCCTTCAAGGCCAATAATTTCTTCAATCTGACGACGTGTCTCATCTGGCAACGCACCAGGAAGATCAATTTTATTAATTACTGGAACGATTTCTAAACTGTTGTCGACAGCAAGATAGGCGTTCGCCAGTGTCTGGGCTTCCACACCCTGTGATGCATCGATAAGTAGCAAAGCTCCCTCACATGCAGCCAGAGAGCGTGTAACCTCATAACTGAAATCAACATGACCAGGTGTATCAATAAGATTAAGAATGTAATTGTCTCCAGACTGGCTTGTATAACTCAAGCGTACTGGGTGTGCCTTAATGGTAATCCCACGTTCACGCTCTAAGTCCATCGCATCAAGTACCTGTGCCTCCATTTCTCTTGGCTGTAGTGCACCAGTAAATTCAAGAAACCGATCGGCCAGTGTCGACTTGCCGTGGTCAATATGAGCGATGATCGAGAAGTTTCGAATGTAACGCTGATTCATCTATACAGATACTGAAGTTATAACAGCCGTAGTAAGATTTTTAGCGACTGTGCACACCTCAAAGGACATCACTAAGGCAAAGAAATCGTCGCAAAGGTTACCGTTGACTTAACTCAACAAATTGCTGTGGGTACTCAGGCCCTATGTATTCTGCCCTTGGGCGAATAAGCCGATTATTCCCATACTGTTCCAAAATATGTGCTGTCCATCCAGAAATTCGACTTACGGCAAAAATTGGAACGAAGAGATCTATTGAAATACCGAGTGCGTGATACGTCGATGCTGAGTAAAAATCAACATTTGCATTCAAATTTTTTTCTTCTTTAACAAGCGCTTCAATCCGCTCCGAAACACTAAACCATCCAGGATGTCCACTTTCCTCTCCTAACTCTTTCGACATCTGTCGAAGATGAGTAGCTCGTGGATCTTCCGTCCGGTAAACACGATGACCAAACCCAGGGATTTTTTCTTTCTTGTTAAGTTTAGACTTAATAGCTTGGTCAATTTGTTCATTTGATGCATCTTCACCAATCTCAAGAAGCAGTCGCATTACTGCAGCGTTGGCTCCTCCATGAAGCGGACCCTTAAGTGCACCAATAGCAGCAACCGTCGCCGAATAAATGTCGCTAAGCGTTGCCGCAGTTACTCGACCGGCAAAAGTCGATGCATTAAGTTCATGATCTGCGTGAAGAATCAAAGCAATATCGAATGCACGCGTTGCTCTAGTTGTAGGACGCTGGCCGGTCAACATATAAAGAAAATTTGCTGCATGCCCAAGAGCTGGATCCGGTGCAATAGGACCACCGCTAATCTGGAGCCGGCCCCAGGTTGCAACAATGGTGCTAATTTTTGCAGTTAGTCGAATTGCTTTCCGATATTGAGCAGGCGCTGATGTATCTCCAGCCTCTCGATCATAATGTGCCAATGCAGAAGTAAGAGTCCTAAGAGCATCCATCCCATCGCCCGGGGGTAGCGATCTCATGATACGCAGGATCTGTTCCGGCAAGGGTGTCGCAGCCGAAAACTGCGACTGCAGATCGCCTAATTCACTGCGCGTGGGTAATCTACGATGCCACAACAAATAGCATACTTCCTCAAAGGTTGCACCAGTGGCCAGATCGCTTATGTCATACCCACAGTAAGAAAGCATTCCGCGATCACCATCAAGATCGCAAATTGCTGACGTGGTCGCAACAACATCCTGAAGTCCTCCCTTGCTATCTTTTTTTGTGGGCATAACAATCTATATTCCTAGTATTTGCCTTAATGTGTAAGTAGTTAGATTAATAGACTAGATTTGTTCTCCAGTAGCACTTATAAACTACGATCTAGCAAGCTAACAATGTGCAACAAAGCTGAGTAACAACTTATGACTGTGTCCGAATTAAAAAGCCTACTCCTTCAGGTAAAAAGTGGCACGGTTGATCTCTCCGAAGCCCATGCACAGATCCTGGCTTTACTGCAAGCAGCACCATTTGAAAATCTTGGCTTTGCCCGTGTTGACCACCATCGTGAAATCCGTCAAGGGTTCCCGGAAGTTATCTTGGGCCTAGGCAAAACCCCCTCCCAAATTGCAACCATTGCCGAACGTCTTGTAGCAAACGGTCAAACTCTACTTGTAACTCGCGCAAAACCAGAAGCTTTTAAGGCAGTTCAAGCAGTTCTGCCAAACGCAACCTACAATGCAGATGCTTGCATTATTATTCTACAGCAAGGTCAGATTGAACGTGGTCGAGGAACCATCGTAATTGCTTCTGGTGGAACTGCAGATCTTCCCATAGCAGAGGAAGCGGCTATAACAGCAGAAACTATGGGAAATACGGTTGAACGAGTGTATGACGTTGGCATAGCAGGACTTCACAGACTCCTCGCTGAGCAGGATCGATTGCAAAGTGCACGGGTTGTAATCGCAATAGCGGGAATGGAAGGTGCCTTGCCAAGCGTTGTAGCCGGACTCGTATCAGTACCAGTGATTGCAGTCCCAACGAGCATCGGTTATGGAGCTAACTTCAAAGGCCTTGCTGCTTTACTTGGCATGATGAACAGCTGTGCTAGCGGTGTTGCAGTAGTAAATATCGACAATGGTTTTGGAGCAGCTTGTATCGCGAGCCTAATCACTCATGACTAAAGACAAGGAAACTGGCATCACAGTCGTGGAGCTCTAAGGATTAAAAAAAGGTTTAACAAGTGCCACTCTTCCCACAGCGTTTCATCGATGAGCTCAAGTCAAAAGCGGATATTGTAACGGTGATCCAGGATTATGTTTCACTCAAAAAAACTGGAGCCACCTATAAGGGGCTCTGTCCTTTCCACGCAGAAAAAACTCCGTCGTTCCACGTAAATCGAGACAAAGGATTTTTTCATTGCTTCGGTTGTGGTGTGGGCGGCGACATTTTTAAATTTCTCGAACTTCACGACAAGATGGATTTTCCTGACGCCGTGAAGCAACTTGCACAACGAGTCGGTTTGCCAATCCCTGAAATAGAGGTTAGCAATGAAGACCGTGCAAGCATTGCAGAACGTGAAACCCTACTAAAAGTTCACGAAGTAGCTGCCACATGGTTTCACCAGCAGCTTGAAGAACCAGCTGGGCGCCGAGTAAAAGAACAATTAGCAAATCGCGGAATATCATCTACGACTGCAAAAACCTTACAACTTGGTTTTGCACCGCATGGGAATGAAAACCTAAAAAAGTATTTACAGGCACAAGGTTTCTCACACTCAGTGTTGCTGCGAAGCGGCCTTGTCGTGGAACGAAATGACGGGAAAAACGTAGATAGGTTTCGTGGTCGTCTTATGATTCCTATTTGCCGAGAAACAGGAACTATCATTGCTTTTGGGGGTAGGGCAATAGCTCCTGACCAGCAACCAAAGTACCTAAATTCACCAGAAACACCTATCTACAATAAAAGCAGCACACTATATGGATTAAATCTTACAAGAACGGGCATCCGCCAAAATGGTTTTGCCGTATTAGTTGAAGGCTATTTTGACTTTGCACAAGTGTATCAAGCCGGGTTTAAAATAGTGGTGGCCTCTTGCGGAACTGCTCTAACACCACGCCAGGCAGCACTTTTGCGTCGTTTTACGTCTAAAATTGTTTTAAGCTTTGACCCAGACACTGCAGGAGATGGGGCTGCTGTCCGATCGTGCGAACTCCTGGTAGCTGAGGGATTTGATGTTAATGTTGCCCTACTGCCAACAGGCGAAGATCCCGATACTTTAGTACGGAATCATGGCCCAGAGGAGTATGCTAGTCGATTGCGAAATTCTCGGCCTTATCTTGAGTACTTGTTGGAACGCTCAGCGGCTAAACATGATTTTACAAACGCAGAAAGCCGCCGAAAATTTTTGTCAAATATGTTATCTGTAGCAGCGCAAATACCAGATTCGACTGTCAGGGACCAATTTGCTGATCGGCTAGCTCACAAAGCCAGGATTACGGAAGGAGTGGTTCGAAAAGAAATTCGAAAAGCAGCTGCAGCTAAACGAACAACTATCACAGAACGTGAGTTGCCACAAACAAATCATGCTACGGCAGCTGAGCGCGCTTTAGTTTGGGCCGTGTTTCACCAATCGGATACAGCGGGGACTCTCTTAGAAACCTTGGACGAGCCTGATCTTGAAGGTTTAATGACACGACCAATATTAGAGGTAGCAAGAACAGTGCGCCGAGAAGGCAAAATACTTCCTTCCGGTTTGCTAGAACGCGTAAGTATGATGGAGGCTCAACTAGCAACCGCTATAGCAGCGGAATCAGCGCCTCCTGTTTTAGATCTCTCTGAATGTATTCGCGAACTAAAACGACTTCGTTACGACCGCGAACAAGCAGTTGTACAACAAGAGATTGATCATCTTCAGGAGCTCGGTGCTGCAGCTCATGAAGATGAAATCAATGCTCTCTGGGTCAAAAAACGAGAACTCTTAGAACGAATTGCAGGATTGGTTTAACGCTTTGTAAGACGGAGGGAACACCTTGTCAATTGAGGAAAGATACGACGAAGTACGCCAGCTAATCACATTAGGCAAAGAGAAAGGTTACCTTCTGTACGACGAGGTAAACGAAATATTGCCATCAGAGGTTACTTCTTCAGAAGAACTCGATGAACTGTTCAATGCCTTTGGTAGTGCAGGTATCGAGATTGTGGAGACAGACAAAGCGTACAGGGATGATAGGGGTGTTGAACGGGAAGATGGAGCTGGACAAGGACTTGATTTAACTCCTGGCACATTAGAAAAAACAAACGACCCAGTTCGTATGTACCTCCGTGAAATGGGAACAGTCCCATTGTTAAATCGTGAGGGAGAAGTCGCTATCGCCAAACGGATTGAGCGAGGAAAACTCTCTGTAATTAAATCCATTTCACGTACACCTACAGTTGCCATGGAAATCTTGCTCATGGGCGAACGCTTGCGACTAGGGGAAAGCACTGTTCGTGAACTAGTGGTGTTTAGTGAAGAGGAGATTACTGACGAGGGTATAGAGAAACGGTCTCGTAGTCTTTTGAAACAAATTGATAACGTGCAAAAAGCCAGGTTCAACTTCAAGAAACTTACCCAAAAGGTGGAAGCAACACCAAAAAGAGACAAACGTAAGCATCTAAAAGCACGTCGCAAAGCCTTGCGTGGCCGTATTATTTTATCAAAATTGATTAGAAAAATTGATTTCACAGAAATAGTCAAACGACGCCTAATCGAAAATATCAAAGATGGAGTAAAAAGCGTTCAGTATGTGCAACGCGAACTGAACAGTATTGAGCGTCACCTAAAACCTAAAAACAAAAAAACTCGACTAAAAGAAGATGACCGGAAACAAATACTTAAACGACGGACAGAATTAAGGTCGCTCCTAAGAAAAATGACTGCAGCGCTTGAAGAAACGCCAGATAGACTGCAACGCACGCTGGAGGTTATTCAGCGTGGTGAAATACAGGCCGAGCGCGCCAAAAAAGAACTTGTTGAAGCAAACTTACGTTTAGTTGTTTCAATCGCAAAAAAATATACAAATCGTGGCCTGCAATTTCTCGACCTTATTCAAGAGGGAAATATTGGACTAATGAAAGCCGTAGATAAATTTGAGTACCGCCGAGGATACAAATTCTCAACCTATGCAACGTGGTGGATTAGGCAAGCTATCACACGTGCAATCGCCGACCAGGCTCGAACAATTCGCATTCCGGTTCATATGATTGAAACAATTAATAAACTCATTCGTACACAGCGTGCGCTTGTTCAGGAACTTGGACGAGAACCGACTTCCGAAGAAATAGCACAGCGTATGGATATTCCAGTTGGAAAAGTCCGTAAAGTGCTCAAAATTGCCCAAGAACCAATTTCTCTAGAAACACCTATCGGTGAAGAAGAAGATTCCCATCTTGGTGACTTCATTGAGGACAGGAATGTTGTCTCGCCAGCGGAAGCTGTTATCAGTCTAAACCTTAAGGAACAGACAGATACTGTCTTAAAAAGTCTTACTCCAAGAGAGGAGCAGGTAATAAAGATGCGGTTCGGAGTAGGAGATGGTAGCGAACATACTCTTGAAGAAGTGGGACAGAATTTCGCTGTCACTCGGGAAAGGATTCGACAAATCGAAGCTAAGGCACTTCGGAAATTGCGTCATCCCTCCAGGAGTAGAAAACTTAAGGCGTTCCTGGAAGGTAGAAACTAGTAATCTAAAGATAGAATTAACCTCTGCTCTCTCAGATAAGTTTTTTAAACTGGAAGAGAAAGTGATCATAGAGGGCCCGTAGCTCAGTGGTTAGAGCGGCCGGCTCATAATCGGTTGGTCCCAGGTTCGAATCCTGGCGGGCCCATTCAAGTCATGTTTATAGACCTCGAGCGACTCATTTCACTGCAAAAACTCAACACGACAATTTCTGAGGGTGAGGATCGGATTGCTGCACAACCAGAACGACTAGAAGCTGCAAATCTCGAAGTCAATAATGCTCAGAAAGCCCTTGAAGTGGTCGAACAACAAGCAGAAAAGAACAGAGAGTTGCGTCGATCAATCGAAAAGGATGCTGCTGTTTACCAGACCCGCGTCTCAAAGTTCAAGGACCAACTCAATGCCGTCAAAACAAATCGTGAATACCAAGCAATGCAAAAGGAACTTGAACTTGCCATAAAAGAACTTCGTGAGACTGAGGACAAATTACTAGAAAACATGCTTCAGGCAGATACCCTGGTAACCGAAATAAATGGAGCTACAACTAAACTAACTTTGGAAAAGAAAAGTGCTGATACAAAGCATTCTGCACTTGAGACAGAGTTGAAAACTGTAGAAAAATTATTAAATGAAGCAACGGTGGCTCGTAACGATCTTGAAAAGAAGCTAGACCAAAAACTGCTTAGCTTATTCGAACAAGTCGCTCAAGCCCGAAAAGGCATCGGTGTCTGCGCAGCGCAAGATGGGTTGTGTTGTTTGTGCCACGTGCGGCTTCGACCACCTGTTTATCAGCAACTTCGACATAACAACAGTATTATCCAGTGTGAAAGCTGTAACAGGATTCTGTACTATGCGCCATCAAACATGGACACGGACTCCTCAAAAACTCAAATTGTCTCATGAGTAAACCACAACTCTTTAATCCTAGAACAGTGGTGCATGCAGTTGCGAATATAGACGGTGGATCCCGAGGAAATCCTGGTCCTGCAGGATACGGTGTCCGAATCGAATGTAATGGAACTATTGTCGAGCTAAAAGAAGCTCTTGGAATTGCTACTAATAATATAGCTGAGTACCGAGGGCTTTTGTCTGCGCTGCAGTGGTCAGTTGAAAAAGGCATTCGATCACTACACATACGATCTGACTCTGAACTCCTCGTTAAACAAATGCAGGGAAAATACCGTGTTCGTAATGCCAAACTACAAGGACTTCATGGTGAGGCAACTGTACTAGCAAAAAGAATCGGACAAGTAGAATATGAACACATCCCTAGAGAAAGCAATAAAGAAGCTGACAGGCTTGCAAACAAAGCTATGGATGAAATCTCTTAACTAACACTGAAAATACTACAGGCTCTCACTAAGACTAAACAGATCCCTGCCTTTTAACAGAACACGAGGGCTTGATAATGCCCGCCATTCTACCTGCCATTTCTCTTTCAGAACGGAATGATGGGAAAAGATCTAAGTGCATTGCAGTACAAAGTCCAGTGGCATGAACTTGATTTTCAGGAACACCTGCAAGAACAAGTTGATCGAAATTCGCAGCTACTAAATCGAGCGAGAATAATTGCTTGGAGGTGTTTAAGGGACGCGTTTTATGAAACCACTGGTCAACATTGTGGTGTAAGTGTTGCTGTGCTTGAAAAGCATTGACAACATCCATACCAACCTTATAACAACACGGCCCGATACAGGGACCAATCGCAACAATCAAGTCACTTGGATTCGAACTAAAATTTCTCTGTAGACTTTCAACTGCGACTGTCGCTGCCCCTGCTGCAGTACCCCGCCATCCGGCATGCACTGCTGCAACTGCTCCTGAGCCTGCATCAGCTATTAATAACGGGACACAGTCTGCTGAACGTACGGCAACGGCAACTTCAGGCACACCAGAAAGCAGTACATCAGCTTCAGAATCACAACTTGGAAGCGGTCTTTTTGGCTGAACAACTAAAGTACTAGATCCATGAACTTGCCTGACTTGAAGCACCTCGTGAGCTCCCACTGCAGCAGATAACTGGACCCAATCATTTTTGGTTAATAATGGTGCCTGCCTGGTAGTAAATAAGTGTGATGTCACTACTGCAAGTGGTTGACAGTAAAGCGCAACAATCCCAGCTTTGGTGGTCCATTTAAAGCTGTCCGGCACAGGTGGAAAAAACATGGGATGATTCGGTAATGGATATTATAGGCATCGGTCTAGACGCCACCGAAATAGACCGAATTGCTCAAACTATCAAACGATACGGGGACAGATTCCTCCACCGCGTGTTTACAGAGTTAGAAATTGATTATTGCCAGCGTAAACGTGATGCTGTTTCTTCATTTGCTGCACGATTTGCAGCTAAAGAAGCAACTATGAAAGCTCTTGGCACTGGTCACTCTCGAGGAGTTTCCTGGAAAAGTATTGAAGTTATTCGCCAAAGCGGCCCGCCACGGCTTCGGCTTAACGCTGGTGCAGCAGCTCAGGCTTCGGCACTCGGCGTAACTGATACCTTTCTAACGCTCACGCATTCTCAAACGCTCGCACTTGCCCAGGTCATACTCGTGAGAAATATTGAGACTACTTAAGCAGAATTGGTGGCCTGCAAGGTGTCTCTAAGAACTAAGAAATGACTGGTAAGAGTCTGGCATTTTCACTAGCCCGTTTTGGAGGGAGTGTCCATTCACCGCGCATTGATTTTTCTAACTCACTGCGAAAGAAATCACCCTTCATGCCCCCGTCAATAATGTCCCACGGAAGGATAGTATCTTTAGAACGATCCCGAAAAATGTAAAAGGCTGGATCTATGCCAGCCTCCGCACATGCCGAACGCCAATTAACACCATTACGCTCAGCCGCTTCAATAACTGCTGCTACACGACGATCGCCAAGAGATAGCAATGCCTGATAGAAAGAATGTCGTTCAGATTTAATATTTAAATAAACATTATCAATTCCATTTATCAAAGTACGCATACGTTTAATTTTTCGAGAGATGCTTTTCTGTTCTTCCATTGGGAGCCACTGATACGCTGTTCCGGGCTTTGGTACAAGTGGATTCACACTTCCAACAATGGAACCTATTCTTCCTCGACCACGAGCATACTTGAGCATCAATGATTTAAGCTGAAGGGTTAAATCACGAATAGCAACAAGATCCTCATCTGTCTCTGTAGGAAGTCCAATCATGTAATAGAGCTTCAGACTTTCGATGCCAGATGAAAAAATCATGTCAGCAGTTTCGAGAATCTCATCATTAGTTATAGTTTTGTTAATAACACGCCTGAGTCGATCGGATCCTGTCTCTGGTGCAATCGTAAGAGAGCGCTCGCCACTATCCCGTAATAATTTGACGATCGTTGGGGTTAAGTCATCTAACCTGAGCGATGCAGGACTAATTGAATATCCCATATCAGCAAGGCTCGTAAGAATTTCTTCAATATCTGGGTGATCACAGAGCGCAATCGATACTAAACCAATCCGATTCGAATATTGTTTTGCTTCAGCAGCTAGTTCAAGGATTCGTTCTTTTGGAAAAGATCGAACAGGCAGATAGTTATACCCTGCCCAACAAAAACGACAGAGATTGGCACAACCACGAACAATTTCAATAAGAAAACGTGAACCAAACTCAGTGTCTGGGGTCAAGATTTTTGTTGTGGGTGGGTCGACTGCGTCAGTGGTTTTAAGTGCTGCTTTCTTTACAATTGCTGGTGCACCCGTACCGGGACGTGGTACAACGCTATCCAGTGTTCCGTCAGTGGCATAAGTAACATCGTAAAATGAAGGAATATAGAAACCCCGTGCAGTTACTAAGTGGCGTAACAGACTTTGACGATCGTTAGATAATTGAAACGCTTGAAGAAGCTGTGGAATAAGAACCTCTCCTTCGCCAGCAGCAATAACATCGGCAAACAGGGCAAGCGGCTCAGGGTTCACGAATGTAACAGCTCCGCCAATTAGCACAAGTGGGTATTTATCACCACGCTGCTCGGCCCGACTGGGCAATCCCGATAGCCGAAGCATAGTTAAAACATTCGTATAGTCCCATTCGAATGAAACCGAAAAAGCGATCACATCAAAATCAGATATTTTTTTCTGTGACTCAAGAGTGACGAGAGGTGTACCGGATGTAATATGGGACTTAATCTCTTGCTTGGGAGGTAGAAACACGCGTTCACAAACAATCTCAGGCTCAGCATTAAAAAGACTGTATACCGTTTGAAAGCCAAGATTAGACATGCCTACAAAGTAGGTATTCGGAAATGAAAGAGCCACACGAAGACGATCGCTGTGGGGCTTTTGTATATATCCCCTTTCTTTTGAAAGAATCTCCTTCGCGTGTGTTCGTTGTTGCCAGGGCTGCATTAATTTAAATAGACGATCTCTTAGATCTCAAGAATCACATGTTAAGTAATTGGCCTGAGATTTTGAGACACTCCGTGGAAAAATACCACAACCAATTAGTTTGATTATCTTATGTAGTGTATCAGTCTTAATTTTGACGCCGTAAAAAAGCAGGTACATCTAGTGGAGAAGACACGTCAATGCTCTCGAAATCATCCCCGATGTCAGAGCCAGTATCAATATGACGATCTTTGGTAATTGGAGATTTTTGATCAACTTCCGGTTCACGCTTGGCGCCAAACTGTGGAGCCGAAAACTGTGTAACCGATGCCAGAACCATCGCTGGTTCTTCTGAAACTTCTGGTTCTTCTGCCACAGTTTCCTCGGAGGTGCTTTTACGACCTGTGGACATCTGTGTGGAGTACTGATGAAGATCAACAGGTGTTGGTGCAGCGGAAGCTCCTGGCACTCGAGTTGACTCCGTATGATTAAACCCAGTCGCAATAACAGTAATTTTGACTTTGCTAGTCAAGCTTGGATCCACAACTGCACCAAAAATAATGTTAGCGTCTTCATGGGCTGCTTCTTGAATGACGGATGAAGATTCGCTCACTTCCGTTAGCGAGAGATCTGGGCCACCCGTTACATTAATAATGACACCACGTGCACCGTTGACAGTAGCTTCTTCTAGGAGTGGGCTTGAAATGGCTTTTTGTGCAGCTGCCATCGCACGTCCTTCTCCTTCTGCAGTGCCAGTACCCATCATCGCAACACCCATTCCTGCAACAATAGTCTTTACGTCTGCAAAATCTAGATTAATTAACCCAGGTACAAGAATTAGATCAGAGATGCCTTGAATAGCTTGCCTGAGCACATCGTCTGCTGTACGGAAGGCATCAGTCATGGAGGTTTGCTTATCTATAATGGACAATAATCGCTCATTGGGAATTGTGATAACTGTGTCAACGCATTCTCTAAGTGACTCAAGTCCTGCCTCTGCCTGAAGTGCACGTTTTTTACCTTCAAACTTAAATGGTTTAGTTACAACAGCAATAGTGAGTGCGCCAAGCTCACTTGCAAGACTGGCTATAACTGGTGTTGCACCAGTACCAGTACCACCGCCTAGTCCAGTAGTAACAAAAACCATCTCTGCACCGGAAAGTGCTTGGATAATTGAGTCTGTATCTTCTAGAGCCGCTTGACGTCCTACATTGGGATCGGCCCCCGCTCCAAGTCCCTTAGTCAGCTTGGCACCCAACTGAATTTTAAAGCTAGCCTTATTGTGTTCCAGTGCTTGACTATCGGTGTTAGCAACAATTAACTCAACACCAGCTAGGCCAGTATCGACCATACGATTAACAGCATTGCTGCCACCACCACCTACACCGATTACTTTGATTCTTGCACTAGCCTGTCTTACAGCATCGAGCGTCAGTCGAAGCCGTTCGTCTCTCATAAAAGTCTCCCCACCACTTGTAGGCTTCAAAAGAACTCCTTAAATATTCCTCGTAACCGTCCAGCTACACGACTAAGTGCACCAGCACCAGCTCGTGCAGGTTCTGGTGGACGATTACGATGAGCGTAAAGAGCCAACCCCACAGGGGTGGCAAATGTTGGACTGCTAACGTGATCAGAAAGTCCACCCACTTCTATCGGAGAACCACGCCGAATGGGTAAATCAAAGATCTGTTCGGCAATCTCTGGCATACCGTCAAGAATTGCTCCACCGCCAGTCAGCACAATGCCAGAATTGAGTGACTTTTCGTAACCGGATCGCCTAATTTCATCCCAAACTAAATGAAAAATCTCTTCGGCACGGGGTTGTAAAATTTCAGAAAGAATACGACGCGCCATAAGTCTTGGCTTTCGTCCACCGACACTAGCTACTTCAATCGTCTCATCCTCACCAACCATTGAGGAAAGTGCGCAGCCATGTTTCCTTTTAACACGATCTGCGTCAGGTATTGGTGTTCGCAAACCAACCGCAATGTCATTAGTAAAATGATCGCCTCCAACCGCAACCACGCCTGTATGCCAGAGACTACCTCGTTCGAATATTGCTAAGTCAGCCGTTCCACCACCAATATCAACTAAAGCCACTCCAAGTTCTTTCTCATCGGGTGTCAAGACAGCTTCAGCTGCTGTAAGTTGACCGATTACAGTATCCACAACCGTAATGCCTGCACGATTCACACATGTAATCAGATTCTGAACGGATGAAACACTTCCAGTCACAACATGCACATTAACTTCAAGTCGTGTACCTGTCATACCAACAGGAGCACCAATACCATCTTGCTCATCGACGACAAAATCCTGCGGAAGAACATGGAGGATTTCTCGACCAGCAGGTAGAGCAACAGCCTTGGCTGCTTCAATAGCTCGACGAACATCGTCTCTTGTTATTTCACGATTCTTGCCAGCAACAGCTATGACACCTCGACTATTAAAACCTTTAATATGAGGTCCTGACAGAGCCACATGTACTGCGTCTACCTCGACACCAGCCATAAGCTCTGCCTCTTCAATTGCTTTCTTAATGGATACAACCGCTGCCTCTAAATTAACTACCACGCCACGTTTGATACCACGTGATTCAGCGACTCCAATTCCGACAATATCGAAATTGTCCTCGTCCAAACTTTCGCCAACCACGGCACAAACAGTCGATGTACCAATATCTAGACCGACGATGTAACGTTCTCTACGAGCCACTCAGATCCTCCAACTTTGACTGCACTTGGGCAACTGCCTCGTGAGGCCTGACATAAATACGACCATCAAATCGTAAGTCGACATAATCAATATCAGGCATTCGCTCACGGAGCGCAGGCATGAGGTCAAGGTATGCCTGAAGCCTCCGAACAAAGTCTTGCTCACCAACACGCACAGCAGTGCTGTCTCCCTTAAAGACAACCATGGCATTACGAAGGTCGGCCACGTCAATCTGAGAAACTTGTTTCGCAATATCAGGCCGAACAGTAAGAGCTTGGATCAGACTTACAGCTAAAACTCCACGGGCAACGTCAACACGAACCCCATTGCCATGACCAGTAGCAGCCAAACCATCAATAATTGGCAAATCTAAATCTGCGTGCGGCGGACCATACGTGTCAATGATTGCTGCTCTCCCATCAATGAGATACAGACTATTACCGAAGCGACCAATGCCAATAGGCTCACGTTCAAGAATAACTACAACAACTGTTGATGGTAGTACGCGCCGGATATCTGCATCAGCTACCCAAGGTGAACCCATGAGTCTTTGCCGAAAATGCTCTAAATCCAGCGTCAACATATTGGCTCCCTGAATACCATCAAGGAGTGCAACAATCTCGCCATACGACAATCTGAGGTTGCCATTAACCGTCATATCCTTTACTACCAATGCTTGTGAAGAAGACGCTAACCTCACTACACCGTAGGTTGTAAGAGTTGCTAGAACCATTAATACAAGAACTCCCCCAAGCACCCAGCCCCTGATAATCCAAGGGCGACGACGGGCTGGACGAACATGTGCTCGGCGAAATCGCCTATCAGCTGGGGCTCGTACAACCATTAGTGCAACCTCTCCTCTTTTCTAAGAGCTTCAATTAATCTCGCAGGAACACGACTAATCGAACCAGCACCAAGCGTCATAACAACATCTCCTGGTTGTGCAATATCAAGAACCATGGGAACCACCTCATCGAGTTCCCTTGCAATTTTCACGCGCAATCCGTCACGACGAAGACTGTTGGCAAGCAAATCAATCGTGACACCAGGGATTGGATCTTCGCCAGCAGGGTATATATCTGTCAGGATAATTTCGTCAGCATTTACCAAAGCTGGGCCAAATCGGTCAATTAGCTGGTGCGTTCTAGTAAAACGATGGGGTTGAAAAACAACTACGAGTCTTCTAGCAAATACACTTCGTGCCGTCTCAAGAACAGCTGAAAGCTCTGTAGGATGATGGCCATAGTCATCAACAATCGTAATACTTCCTTGTTCGTCATAACGTTGAAACCGCCGATCGACGCCATCAAACTCGGCAAGTGCTTCTGCAGTTGTTGAAAAATCAATGCCAATCTCATCAGCAACTGCCACAGCAGCCAGTGCGTTACGCAAGTTATGTAACCCTGGAATTGTTAATTGAAGTTCTCCAAGTGTTACTTGATTACCTGTATGACGACGTTTTTGAACAAGACACCGAACCCCGAAAGATATAGCTTCTGAGTCCGTAGCCATAAAATCAGCCTCATTGGACGAGAGTCCATAGCTAACAACACGACGCCTCATGCTTTTTACTAAACTCATCAACTCAGCATCATCGGCACAAGCTACAACCGCACCATAAAACGGAACCTTGTTTGCAAAATCTACAAATGCTTGCTGTAACTCTGTAAAACTGTCATAACGTTCCATGTGCTCTTGATCAATATTGGTGATCACTGCAATAGATGGCCACAGTAATAAAAACGATCGATCGCTCTCATCTGCTTCAGCCACCATATATTTGCCACTTCCCAGGCGAGTATTTCCTCCAAAAGCGCTGAGCCTTCCTCCTATAACTGCAGTTGGATCAAGGCCTGCTCGATCAAGCACAAGTGCAATCATTGATGTTGTCGTTGTTTTACCGTGCGCACCTGCAACTCCAATTGAAAATTTAAGACGCATTAATTCCGCTAAAATTTCAGCTCTCGGCACTACTGGGATGCCTAAGCGCTTCGCCTCAAGGATCTCAAGATTTGTTGTTTTTACAGCTGACGAAAAAACTACGACATCAGCTCCAACGACGTTATTAGCAGTATGTCCTTCATGAACGACGACACCACAGGAAGACACTAAATGTTCTGTTAACTCAGACGGATTGATATCTGAACCGCTTACTACGTATCCAAGATTCGCCAACACCTCGGCAATCCCGCTCATCCCAACTCCACCAATACCCACAAAGTGAATATGACGCGTCCTACCTAGCACTGACTTCTGCTCCCATCTTGATCTATCAGCATCTTTACCTAGCCATCAGAGAAAAAGCCCGGTCGACAATAAGCCGAGCAGCCTCTGGACGTGAGAAACTTTGGACAACCTTGCTCATTTTTATTCGAGTAGCTGTATCAATACATAAATCAGTAATCTCTGACGCTAAACGCTCTCCTGACAAACCTTGTTGCTCTAGTAAACGTGCAGCACCAATACTTTTTAGTGCAAGTGCATTTTTTCGCTGATGATCGTCTGTAGCTGTTGGAAGCGGAATTAAAATTGCTGGCCTAGCTAAAGCTGCAATCTCAGCAATAGTTGTCGCGCCAGCACGACATACAATTAGGTCAGCATTTTTCATTTCCTGGTCCATATCAAATAGAAACGCCTCAACACGTACTAACAACCCAACACGACGATAACCCTCTCGAACCATTTCTAAGTCACGCTCCCCAGTTTGATGTGTGATGATCATTTTTGTCTTTGCACCAGCTAAATGGGATGCTGCGGCCACCATAGCTAAATTAATTGCGTGGGCACCTTGAGAACCTCCAAAAATTAAAACTCTTGTTTCTTGTAATGCTTCATTAGCAGTCGCACTGATGTTTTTTTTCCACTGGTGGAACTGTGAACGAACAGGGTTCCCTGCTATAAATGCTTTCCCACGAAAAAACTTTGTGCTCTCTTCATAAGCCACAGCTGCCACATCGATTACCCAAGCCAATAGACGATTCGTCAAACCAGGCATGGCATTCTGCTCTAATAAAAGAGTTGGAATTCCTCTAAACGATGCAAGCAACACAACAGGTCCAGAACTGTAACCTCCAACACCAATCACCACTTCAGGACTCCACTCCGACAAAACACGCCAGGCATCAAGGGCACTAAGTGGTAACAAAAAAAGGCCATAAAAAATTTCCGTCAGTGACTTTCCTTTTAGTCCTCCACTGCGAATTACTTCTAAGGGGAAACCCTCCCTTGGAATAACCCGAGATTCGATGCCATGCGCAGTGCCAACAAACACTATTTCTGCATCTGGCCTTCGAGCTTTGATCTCCTGTGCTACGGCGATTCCTGGATAAAGATGCCCGCCGGTTCCACCACCCGCCACAAGAACTCGCATTCATCCCTCAACTGTCTCATGCTGTGAAATATTCAACAGTATTCCCAGTCCGAGTAAAGTAATCAGCAATGAAGAACCTCCTGCACTAATTAGAGGCAACGGAATTCCTTTTGTTGGCAATAAGCCCAATGCAACACTTATATTTATAAAAGCTTGCAAGGTAATCATCGCTGTTACACCAAGAGCAACGAATGAAGAAAAGCGATCTGGCGCACGTATCGCAATACGTAATCCACGCCAAGCAATAACTAGAAAACAAATTAAGATTACTGTTGCTCCAATAAGACCAAGTTCTTCTGCAATCACTGCATAGATAAAATCAGTGTGTGGCTCTGGTAAGTAAAACAGTTTCTGGACACCAGCCATGAGCCCACGTCCAAACACACCTCCAGTGCCTACGGCAATAAGTGATTGAATTAATTGAAACCCGTCTCCAAATTGATCTGCCCACGGATCCAAAAATGCCGTTATCCGAGCGCGGCGGTAGGGCGCACTCATAAGAAGGAGGTATGCAGTCGGGACTAATACTACAAGGCCTCCTACGATGTAGCGCCATTGGAGACCTGCTGCAATTACCATCACCGCAACAACCAACACTAAGGAGAGCAAGGTTCCAAAATCTGGCTGCAAGTAAATCAAGGTGCTGAGCACACCGACGACAAGCCCTATTGGTAAGAGCGAGTACGAGATTTCGTTGATTTTATGCATCCGGCGTTCAAGGGTGAGCGCAGTAAAAAGAATGCAAGCAAGTTTTGCTAATTCCGATGGTTGTATTCCGAGTCCACCAAGACCGAACCAACGTCGAGTTCCATTAATCGGTGTACTAAATAGAACAGCGACTAGCATTAGTGTTACGAAACCAAGCATTCCCCAAACGACAGTATTATTACGATACCTCCGATAGTCCACCTGCATTGCAATAGACAAAATAGCAAGTCCAAGTACTATCCAAAGCACTTGTTTGCCTAGAAAAAGGTATGGTTGCTGGAAGCGTTGATCTGCCAGCATCGCGGAAGCGCTGTACACCATGACGACACTGACGCAAACAAGGAACAGTATCGTAGTAAATAGGACTCGATCTGATTTTAACTTCCGCGCCAATCGATTCTCCTATGTTCACTTAAGAGTGCCCTTGTCCTCAGACAGGGCATTTTTCCTAGTTAAAAATCTTCTCTAGCTCCTAAAGTTACAGGTGCGTACAGCCGACACTATATTTACGCACCTGATTTGCACTGAGTATTAATGTAAACAGCCAACAGTCGTCAGCCGACACGTGGAATAGGACACCACCCACGCAGACCGGGGTAGGCTGCGCTCCCAGCGGACAGCTCCAACCCGCACCGTGACGACTGACGACTATTCGCCGTTTACATTCTTGTAACAGGAGTTCCCTCCTCATCCCCTCTTGGGGGTATCATGTCTCCATCAAGTAACGTGATGGCCTCCTTGAAAGCGCGTCCACGTCCGGCGTAATCAGTAAACCAATCAAAGCTTGCACACGCAGGAGTTAACAAAACGACTCCCTCTGGTTTTGCAAGTTTGTATGCTGCTTTAACAGCTTCTTTCATCGAATGGACTTCAATTACTGGTAATAAGTCTGATAGTGCTTCACGAATTAATGAGGCGGCTTCGCCAATAGCAATAACACCTTTACCGTTTGCAGCTAGCGGTCCTCTTAGTTCACGAAAATCACCACCCTTGTAACGTCCGCCGAGAATCGCAACAACATTTCCGGTAAAGCTTTCAATTGATCTCAGCGCTGCTTCCACATTCGTTGCCTTGGAATCATTTACAAAGCGAACACACTGTATCGATCCAACGGGTTCCATAACGTGTTCAAGACCTCGGAAACCGTGCAGTGCAGAAATAATTGCCTCGCTGTCCTCCATCCCTGCAGCATAAGTAGTCGCAGCTGCAGCAAGCACGTTATTAAGCATGTGGAAACCAGTTAGTTCCACAGCCGCAAGAGGCAGTAG
>CEUS01156055.1_pt1 | contig 22788 bp, 37 predicted proteins | sample 427031 | NCBI WGS metagenome assembly CEUS01 (sample SAMEA2622837, study PRJEB7988) | marine metagenome | biome: marine biome (ENVO:00000447); feature: marine epipelagic mixed layer (ENVO:xxxxxxxxx); material: "saline water (ENVO:00002010), including plankton (ENVO:xxxxxxxx)" | depth 140 m | reverse complement strand
TGATATCAACTCTGCTGATTTGGTTATCAACTCATCGGTAAACTCTAATACGATTAATGATGGAGTCCAAGAGGAGCCAGTATTCATCCGATGACTTCTGATAATTGCATTACATGTATATGGTTCAATAAGCAACTTGAAGGGCATAGAGAGAATCCAAGCTCTCAGGCTTTAGAAGTAATAAGGATGGAAATTGAGCATTGGCATAAGTTCCATTATTCCACTACAGTCAAAGTAAAAAAGGGGAAAGCAAATGCCTAAGAAATGGTGGGAAATTATACATTTTAGGCCACAGGTACTTTCAGCAATTTTCATACTAGGAATAATTGCGATTGTTTCTATATATGAGGGGCTGAGTGAAATTGCAGGTGTTGCAGGAGCAGGAATAATAGCTCTGGCAAAGGATGTAATTACTAGCGATACATGATTTTTCAAAATTAATATAAATTAAGTAAATACCCTCTTGACAACTATCAAGTAGCTATATATACTATCCTCATAGTAAATCAAAAAGGAGTTAGTTAAATGAAAAAAGCCCAGTACATAAATGCAGAAGGTGAAATGCAGGATATAGTCACCAATTTAGATAGATTGGATGCCAAAAGAAACATCTACAGGGCTATAACTGCAAAGTTTGAATCAGCCTGTGAGTACGGCGATGTAGAAGACATAGAACCAATGCTCAAAGAGGTTATGTGTGACGGTGTTAAAACAGGGGAGAACGTCATATTTCATGTTGAGCATGAGGATATGTTTTCTGGCGAGCGGAACATCAAAACCGTCTACCATGTTAATTGCTATAACACATGGAGAAATATGATAGCGGCAACCACAATAGCATTTGAAGAAGAAAGAACTGGCGAACAAAGGTTAAAAAGTTAGAAAAGGAATAAGTAACCACTTGACAACTGTCAAGTTTACTGATACTATACCTATATCGAGTTAGTAATTAGTAAAAAGGAGTTAGCAAAATGACAGGTAAGGAAATTTTCAGTATCCCTACAGCAAACAAGTTTGCCCTAGAACGCAAGATTGAAAAACTTGCAAAAAGAGCAGAAAAACTAGGATGTGACTTACCTACTATGGAAATAGTTTCTGAGACATATTCTAAAACCTATGTTGTTGATGAATATGGGAATCTAGACCACCACCATGATAACAACTGTGGGTGTCAGCCCACTACTCATCAAAAGTTTTTAAAACTAAGGAATATTGAGTTCGTAGACGTTAAAGTCTTAGGACAGGGGCCAAGCCTAAAAGGATGGTCTATTACAGTATATGTAACCAGAGATGGCATGGAATTTGGTGGACACGCTAACGCATCTGATGATGAGAGGGCAAGGGTAGAAAATGGAGAATGTGACCATTGTGGACTCAAGAGGAATAGGAAAGGGGCTTTTATAGTAGAGCATCTTGATGGTAGCCATAAAGTTATTGGCACAACTTGTATTAAGGACTTTCTTGGATGGGATTCCCCTAACAAAATTGCATCTTACATGACAAGTTTACATACGTTTATAAACGATGCAGATTTTGAAACCACTCACAGCATTTATGGGCAAGCAGTAGAAACTTTTGATTTAGACACCGTTTTAGAATTGGCTCACAGGGAAGTGGAAACCAATGGATGGGTTTCAGTAGGCATGGCAAATGATTGGACTACCTCTTACACAGATGAGGACACCACCAAGCAGAAAGTGCTTATAGGATTAAAGAACACATCAAAAGCTACTCTTAGCCCAGAGGCACAAGTAGTTAAGGATTGGATGCTAACTTTAAAAGGGTCTGATACAGATTACCTCAACAATCTTGGAATTATTGCTGAGAAAGGCTTTGCTACAAGCAGGACTATAGGAATAGCAGTTAGCGGTGTTATCGCTTACCAGAACATGATAAATACAAAAGCAAGGGAAGAAGCCCGAAAAGAGCAGGTAGACACCTCTGTTCACATGGGTGAGATTGGAAAGCGTGAGGTTTTTGATAACGTAGTTCTAACTGAGGTGAAATACATCGAGAGCCAATTTGGTGTATCAGTTCTTCATAAGTTCAATATGAATGGCAACCAGATAGTCTGGTTTGGCTCTAAAAAACTAGAGGCAAATGAGGGAGAAATTATCAGAGTAAAGGCTACAGTTAAGAAACATGATACGTTCAATGGGATAGCCCAAACAATAGTAAATAGAGTGGCGTTGGCTTGAAATACGATAGCGGTAATTAACCGCTTGACAACTGTCAAGTATATTGATACTATGCTTACATTAAGTTAATAAGGAGTTAGTGAAAACAATGAGCAATTATCGAGGAAGAGCAAAAAAATGTTGGTGGGACGAGAAGACCCAAATGGTTGCAATATCTACCTCTCAATTTGGGTTCACCCAGAACATTACGGAAGAGCCACCCACGCCCTCTTGTATGTCTAGGAGAGCCATACAGGTTCTTAATAGGGGTTGGAAGTACAGAGAGCAACAGAACGAAAAGTTCTGGCAAGCGTTTGATGCCGTGATTGAATCAGCGGATGAGAATACAGATTTAGATGCAGAAAAAGCCAGACTTCATGAAGAGTATCTGGGTGAATCTGATAGGCGTTTCAAGGTGAATGCTAGAGCTAATGACGTTTCGGAGTTTTGTTCAATCGGACAGTATGTAAATTATCTTTACAGGCATAGCCCTACCAAAACCGTTTTCAAGGTTAAGTGGGACATAGCCCAACAGATAGCCTTCTGGCTATCTTCTATGGGTGATGAGGCTAACCATGACGTTTGGGCTAGGACGCAAGGTGGGGGAGCAGGATGGGCAAGGCGTAGTGCCAGAGAGTTTGTTGAGGATTTTGATGAACTAGATATTCCATCGGATGCTCCGAAAGCGGAAGGCGTAGACTTTGAGTTTTTCCCCACTCATAACACAGAGGCCGAGAGAAGAGTTACAAATCCAAGAACTGGCAGAACATATCGGCAGGGAACCATGCAATGTGAGGCGTGTACTCATATCATCAGACATGGACACGCAAAGGTCGGAGCCAACTGCAAACCTTCTACGGTTACCCAGTATACATCTGAGGGGAAAGAAACAGGCTATGAGTGGGAATCTCATAAGTGGTGTCAGAACACTCATTTTGAAGTTGACCCATCTAAGTATGAAGGTGGGGTGTACCAATGGACAAAAGAAAGATACGTTGAGCGGTTGATAGTCAACGGCAAGGCATAAATTAAAGACGGCATGGGGATAGGGAGAACAAATACAGGTAGTAACCTGCTCCCTATCTCGTGCTGATTAAAAGGAGTATTAATGCTAACAGCGATACAGAGAAAAGTAGAGGCCATGAATTATCTGGTTAATGGCAGTTCAGAAGAAGAGGTAATGAAGAAATTTAGAGTCACCAGAAAAGTTCTCAATGGTTGGATGAAGTTACTGGAACTCGATGATAAACAGAGAATCGATAAAGACTGCCGCCACATCTGGACAGTAGCAAGCCCTAGAGGTTCTTGGTCGATTGCAATATGCAAAAAGAAAGGATGCGTTGATGTTTTTGGAAATTTTGGCGGTGAATGGAATTATAACAATGCCGCTACTCCAAAAGCCAAGTTAAAGACCAAATTGCAACTCGGCAGGGTGTTTGGGCTGAAAAAGCGTAAGTCCACAGCCGCAGAGAGCGATTTATAGCAGTAACCCAGTACCAGAGCATACCTTGATTAATTTACGGAGCAAATAGAGCAACTAAATTGATGTATATAACTACTTGACAACCGTCAATAGACCATATACACTCTTTACATCAAGATAGAAATTAACAAAAAGGAGTTAGTTATGAGCCATGAAGGAAATGATGCAATTATCGATGCCATGAGGGATGAGCTAAAGGATATTTCATTGAGTATCACACAGTCGATACAGGATGTGGAAGATGCCACAAGAAATGCCAGAAATGCTTTCCGTCTAATAGCATCTGACCTTGCAACCATACAGGACAATTTTGATGAATTACCTTTGGCTCACCAAAGAGAAGATTGGCAATTAATAAACAATCTTCTGACCAAAGTTCGCAAGACTGTATACAGCTTTGCATATTTAGAAGGAGAAGCCTATGAATAATCGCCCGATGTAATCAACTAGCCCTTTAGGGAGTCAGGGGAGAAGCCGAACTGGACTGCCCCTAAAGGATAAAGGAATAAAGAAATCGGCAAGTGGAGACATGGAAGGAAAGGCAACCCGATGAACAGGGCAGTTCCAGTCTCCACACCTTATAACAGGTAGTCTTACCAAGTTAACTAAGACTACTTGATATATAGAAGAATCAGGAAGCCAAAATAAATAACAAAAAGGAGTATTAATGGCTAAAGAAATTAAGGTTGAAGTGAAGAGCAAAAAGAAGGAAGCAATCTGGAAAATCTACAAGCTAGGGTTTCAGATTGACGGCCTTTTCGGTGGGCAGTTGCCCAGAAGTGAAACAGAAATCAGGGCGATGTTAGAGCATCGAATGCCCACCAAGAAACCAGAGGACGCAATCCCAGTAGAGGAACTGGTGGACAAGGTGGTAAGTCAGGTGGATGTACAGGATGAGGATGATGAGGACTACATCCCCAGTTGGTCTACTTTTAAGCACAACGTGACTAACACTCTGGTCTATGAAGGCCGCTCTGTCAGGGGGCATTTAAAGGACTGTGCTTTGCAAGTCCAGAACTTTCATAAGGATGTTAAAAACTTCCGTTCTAAGGTTGTAAACAGGCTTTATGTGATGGATGACCTTATTCCTCTATATAAAGAGGATGGGGAGCCTTATAAAGAGGTTGTGGACACAGAAGTGCGGTATATACAGGTGATGACTAGGCAAGGGCCACGCTCTGCCATCAAGCACATTGATTACGTGATAAATCCGTATTTTGAAGTGACAATAAAACTGTTGAATGACGGCATCATAAATATGAGTCATATTGAGAGCATACTGGAATATGGCTCTGTACATGGCATGGGTGCTGAACGGTCACAGGGTTGGGGTCGCTACGAGATAAAGCAGTTTGTGGAAGTGTAGACGAGGGGTGTGTTGTTGTGACTTGGCTTGGAGCCGAGAATTGGTCTGATAGGTCATGCCTTGAAGCCGAGATTTGATATTACTTGTAATGGAGCCGAGGATTGCTCTGGGCTGATATGGAGTGAAGCCGAGTAATGTAATTAGATGGTGTGAATTGAAGACGAGAGATGGAGTGAAATTGTAATGATTTGCAGTCGAGGGATGAAGTCGGATGTTGTGGAATGAGGTGAACTGATGTCGAGATGTGAGTTGAAATGAAGTGGAATGGAGTCGAGGAGTGGAGTGCGGTGGACTGATGTCGAGGGGTGCCGTGGTATGCAATGAACTGGCTTGAAATGAAGTCGAGATGTGGGATGTTGTGACGTGAGCAGATGTCGAGGGGTGAAGTGGTATGGCATGAACTAGATTGATGTCGAGTGGTGAGGTGATGTGAAATGAATGCGAGTAATGGGGTGTGTTGTTGTGGTTTGGTTTGGAGCCGAGTGATGAGGTGAGTTGAAATTGAGTTGCGGTGGAGTCGAGGAGTGAGGTGATGTGAGTTGAGGTGTAATTGACAACTGTCAATATACCAAGTAAAATAGGTTGCAGGTGATATAAAAAGGAGTTAAATAATTTGGAGGTGATTATGAATTGGTCTCAAAAATAATTAGTAACACAGGCCAAGAGTTTGACCCAGACCAATGGGGAACTATGAAGGAGTGTGCTGAACATTTCGGCATTTCCAGACAGAGAGTTCACCAGTTGATTCTGAAGGACAAGCTTGGAGACTGTGAAAAAGTTTTGATGCCTGCCATGCACAATGGTGGTGGGATATGGATGATACCGAAACCATTTAGAAGGAGTTAAGGAATTGGAAATGGATTTTAATGCTGTAATCCACGCTGTGGCGAGCGATGGAAAAAGAATCTGGCTTAATGCACCGTCATTGAGCCAGTATGTGGAGAGCTATCCTATAGAGGATGCAATTGCCCCGAAAGAATACAATGCTATAGGTCTTCTGGGACATTGTCCCAAGTTGGATGATTGGAAGGCCAATTGTGATGGAAGCTGTGGAACTTTGAATGCCAAAGTCACCTTGAAAAGGGGTGAATTGAAGCAGGGGAAGACTCCAGAGCAAAACTACAATTACAGGTGGAGTATAGTCAGAGTATCTATAAGCGGTGTTACTGGTGAACATTCGGAAACGCTCTACCAGACCGAAACAGGCAATATATGGGATTTAGAGCCTGTTGCCCCAACTGCAAGCCCCGAAAGCCCTGATAAGTCCTCTCAACTGGCAAGGATGGACTTTGGGGATATGGCCCAACTCAGGAGGGAATTAATCTCTAATGACAGGACTGCCATCATACAGGCAGGATGTGAAGAAGGGTGGGAAGAAACTGCTGAAGGAATAGCCACTTGGTTAAACCAGAGAACAGTTGCTTACTTCAATGATTTAGTGTCAGCGTTAACAGTTGACGGTGCTGTGTTAACACAGGTCAGGAACAAATCTGACAAAGTGTTTACGCCAACCAGTAAAGTGATTAACCGTCCGAAACTTGATGAATGGTTAATTGACAATGACATTTCTCAGGAGCGAGTGAAGCAACATCTGAAGGGCATTGGCCTGTCCACTCTGGCGGAATGGGAAGACCGTTTTCCAGATGAAACAATAGAAGGTTTTGCCAGATGGATTGTCGAGTGTGAGCAACTATAACTGGGATGGATTCTGGAAAGAACGGTATATAGAGGAGAGGGACGCTCATCACGCAACTCTTAGAGATAATGCAAAAATATGGGCTACCATGAGAGAAATGCAAGTGGATATTTCTCTGGGTGAGTTTCTCTCTGCTCTTGAAAAAATGGTTGAGCTTGTGATGGATAAACAGCAGGCCGAAAATGGTTATAATAATCAGCCACAACAAAATTCCCAGAGTCTAAAGAAGACAACTAAAAAAGGAGTTAACATTGAATGAGTATGAAGATGAGGGTCTTGCCACCCCTAACCTAGAGAAAATCGGCACAAAGTACCAGATTGATTGGGACGATGGTGTGCGAGTTACCATTGATACTCCCGAAACTGAAAGAGACCGTCACGTAACTGCGGAAATTCTCATACAGGATTTCGGGGAGCTTGGTGGCTCTTACATATTACAGCCCCAGAGGTACACGCTTACACGCTCTCCCAGAGGGCTTATCACCCAGTTGAACGGAACATCCAACAGGGAAGATTGGCAACAGAGATTGATGCAGGTTTCTATGATGGTTTTAAGGGAACACCGCAGGGGTGAGCCAATCATTGACCTTAATGAAAGAACTTCCCCAGAGATACCGCCTGAGATGGTAACTGGAATATGTTATGAGGGAACTCCGACAGTCCTCTATGGTGAAGGTGGAATTGGGAAATCAATGCTTGGTTTATCCATAGCAACTGCCATCCATAACAACATAGGAATTAACAACAGTTTTGATGTTAAAGGTGGGAATGCCATGATTCTCGATTATGAGACATCATGGGAAGAGACTTACAGGAGAAGCAGGGACATTATCAATGGATTGGAAGGGGCTACAAGGCATATTTACTACAGGTACTGCTCTCAGCCTCTCTATCAGGATGTGGAGCAACTTAGAAACAGGATTGCGGAATACGATATCAGGTTTTTGTTGATAGATTCAGCAGGGCCAGCCTGTGGTGGAGAACCAGAGAACGCCAATGCGACACTCAAATTCTTTTCTGCTCTCAGGGCTTTAACTGATAGTGAAAAGCCCTTAACAACTCTGACTCTGGCACACGTTACCAAGAATGCAATGCAGGTCAGCAACAGGAATCCATTTGGCTCTGTTTACTGGGTTAATATGCCCAGAAATACATTTGAATTGCAGAAGCATCAGGAAAAAGAGTCGAATTATATGGAAGTGGCCTTACACCACAGGAAGACCAATGTTGGGAAGCTGAGAGATACGGTTGCTTTTAGAGTTACATGGGCGGACAGGGCAATTAATATTGAGGGAATTGATATTAAAAACAGCCAGTTAAAAGGTACTCTGTCAGTTCCCAAAAGAGTGACATTACTTTTTGAGGATGAGAGATTTTCTGAAAAGGGGTTATCAACTCATGAGATAGCCCACGAGTTGGAGCATGATAATGAGAATGCCTTGAAAACTACGTTATCCAGAATGGATGCCGTATACTCCACACCCAGTATAGATAATAGAAGTTGTGGGTACTGTGACAGGGATTTATCTGGAGTACCGTTATGGTTTCCTTCATTTTAAAGGGGTAATGATTTGAGTGAGAATAAGACGGCTCAAGCTATGCACATTGGTGCAACATTAAGAAGAGAAAGATATGAAGACATACTGGAAGAATTATATTGGCAGATGTCTGATAGATTGGCAGATAATCCAGAATTCAGAACTAAAGAAATAATTGAACTTGTACAGATGGTGCAAGAAATGTTGCAAATAGTGCCGAATGATTCCGCAGGTATAAAGGGTGGGAACGAGTAATTTAAGATTTAAGGAGTTAGATATGCCGATACCAGTAAGAACAGCAGATGGAAGGATAGTGGCCCAGATAGAGGGCAGGAATCTTGTTAAGAAGGTGGTCGAATCGAAACACAAGTTGAGAAAGCCAGAATCTTGGGCTTTTGATATTTGTATTATCGAGGAAGCCATTGAAAAGAAGGTTGAGAATATAGTTGTAAAGGCAAGCGATACGGAAGCCACCTATTCCATACCACTAGAGGACTTCCTAGCAAACAAAATAGAGGTTTCCAGAGGCTTTAATAAGCAATGGGCAGTTACTATCAATAACTGGTTTATCAATGGCGTTAACAGACAACCACCGACACTTTCTGAAGTTGCTGATTATCAGCAAGCTAAACAGCTACGGTTTCTATAGAGCGTTAACATTACATATATAGAGAAAAGAAAATGTTAACAGGGTAAAAAAGAAAGAAAGAAAGTAGCAAAGAAAGAAAGAATAAAAGAAAGAAAATACTAAAGAATAAAGTTAACAAAATTCAGAAAAAAATTTTGTTAACTGGAGTTAGAAATGAAGAAGGCAATAACAGTAACAGCAGTACCAGAACCAAAGTTAAGTAAGAACGCTCGTAGGAGTCTGAATCACAATGTCGAGGCCAAGCTGATTAAAGGCTCACGAGAAGAGGCATTTGTCCTGTCCAGAAATGAACTCATGAAAATAGATGGTAAATGGAAGGAACTGGAAAAATGCAAATTAAAGGCAAAGTATTTTTACTCTAATATTCCACCAGATTATGATGGGCTTGCGGCTATGATAGCTCCCATTGTTGATGGAATGGTTGATGCAGGAATTATGAAGGATGATAACCCGAATGTGATTCTGGACTATTCATTAGAAGTCACTAAAGTTCCCCACCGTCATATGAGAAGAGTGGAAATAACAGTTTCAAAGGTGTAAAATTGCCATGCAGGGTTTTAGCTAACTCCTTTCTCCTTGCATGGCATCGGGGATGGCTTTTGAGTGGTGATGTACTTGAGAGCCATCCTTCTTTTTTAGGTAAGGTGCTTGACAACTGTAAAGAATTGTGATAACTTAGTAAGTTAGCAATATAAGGAGTTAGCCGTATGAAATATAGAAGTAAAACAATCCGAAAGGCTCCAGAGCATATAAGGCCATTGATGAAAGTGGCTAATGAACTGGATACGCAACTGAACAGACTCAGGAAGTCTATTAGTACGCAAATAGAGGTTGCAGAAGCCAATATGGAGACAGTAAATGATTTAGGGTCATTAAGGTATTCAATGGAACTGGCGAATCAAAAAAGGAGTTCTAGTGAGCCTGACCCCCAGACGATTCCACCAGTTGATGATGAGGAGTACATTGACATTGATATTCCTGATGAATTGGCTGTTAAGGGAAGGCTACAAAATGAAATCCCCAATGTTCCAGAAGGATGGGGAACAACTAAAACCAAGAAATATAAAAAAGGAGTTGGCAGATGGAGCTAGAGAAGGAACAATTTATTTATCAGGATTATCATAAGGCCAGAAGGGATGTCCGCAGGGTTAAATGTCTGGGTTGTGGTAGCAGGTGGATGGTGAACAATCGCAGGCATAAGCTATTCTCTGAAGTAACATACACAGGTGATTGGCGGTGGCCTGAGTTGTTAAAGGTTATGTGGTTTGTAAATGAAAAAAATGAGTATGTGGCTTTTCGTTCTAAATGCTGTAAAAAACCAACGGTTCCTACTAGGATTGAAGTTGGAGCAGTTGTTGAAGGGTATATAGAATAGGGGGGTTGACAACTGTCAAATAGTCATATATACTACCTGTATCGAAAGTAAAAACAGGAGTTAGAAAATGACTAAGACAGAAATGAAATACAAGGCTCAAGACATTCTTTTTAATAGATTATCCGACACAGTCGGATATGTGTTTGAGAATTGCACGGATGAAGTAGGAACTGTGGATGAGGATGAAGCAGGGCCATGTATATGCCATGACCTCACAAAGAAAGAGAGGGATGAAGTCTTTGAAGCGATGAAAGGGCAAATGTTCAGAATCAGTAAATTGTTTAATTACGATATCGATTCACCTAAAGAGATACCAATAGGATAAGCAAAACAAAGGAGAGGGGGGCTTTTGCCCCCCTAAAGGAGTTAGAAAATGGAGATAACAATTGATTCTCATGATGCTCTCAGGATTCTGGATTTAATACGGTGGAGATGCCTGCCAGACAGCAGGGATGCAAGTGCTGATATATACGAAAAAATATCTCTCCAGTTGAAGGCCAATGGGGTCAATACTGGAAAGATTCTAGCAACAGGGGGAGAAGTGATTTAATGACAGTTGAATTAACTATTGATAATTATCATTTAAAAAGAGAGTTTAAGGTTAAGTATTTTGGGGTTCAAATGGCTATCAGGTCAATGTCTGTCCAAATACTAGCGGCGAAAGAAGAGGAGCAGAAACGCCGCTATACAGCCACATGGGAGAAGCTCATGGAACAGTCTGATAGTCTGGTCAGGAGCTTTAGGAAAGGTGGGTTAGATTATGGGCAGGTGGAGACTATTAAGGCTGAATATCTCAAGACTGTTAGGCTCTCTGCCGAGATGACAAAAGAGGCATATAATGCAATAAAATAATAACCCCTTGACAACCGTAAATAGATGCTGTATCTTATATACATCAAATATCGAAAGTGAAAACAGGAGTTAGCAATGGATAACAGACAACAATGGCTGAAGGAATGTTCAAAATGTGGAAGTCAATTTGTTGAGTGGATTGATGAATGTGACGGACACAAAAATATTCCGTCATATTGTCAGGGTTGGCATTGTGTCGGATGTATGGAAAAAAGAATTAAATAACTATTAGAGAAAAGGGAGTTAGAACAAATGAAATTAATGACTAAAGCAATTGAAGCCAAGATGCCTGCTCTATACGAAACAGATGGAGCTACTGAACACAGGGTTTATGCAAAGTTTTTTCACCCATTCAGTAATTGGACATGGTATGCAGTTGAGTACGATGCGAGCAAAGGGGTATTTTTTGGGTTAGTTGATGGGCATGAGATGGAGATGGGATACTTCACATTAGCCGAATTAGAAAGCATCAAGATAGGCGGCTTGGGAATGGAAAGAGACAAGAACTGGGACGATAACATCACAACGGAAGAAATCAGGATGGTGGGGTAATTCCCACCATCCAAAGGGGTTAGCAATGAAAATATCAAATGTAATATGACTTAAAACTGCTCATAAAAAATAGAGGTATAAGATATGCCCAAAAAGAATGAACGTGAAATAGTCCGCCAGATGAGAAGATACAAGGCATTAGATATGAAGATGGCAGGGGGGACGGAGAGAAGCATTGCAAAGGCTCTGGGGGTATCTAATGTCCAGATTCATAAAGACATCAGGAAAGTTCTGGGAGAGTTGGCAGATTCTTTTTCTCCACAAGCAGACGAGTTAAGAACTTTGACAATGGCAAGGTATGAGAGGTTATTATTAGCACATTGGCCCAACGCATTGAATGGAGACCCGAAAGCTACAGAATTATGTTTGTCTATAATTAATGGGCAGAGAGCAATATCAGGGTTAGACGCTCCAACGCAGATAACAGGAGCAGACGGCGGCCCAGTAAGGATTAGTATTGATGAGTTGGCAAAGATAGCCCATGACAACGGATACAATACAGAACTCGGTGGAGCTAACAGCTTACCAGAAGCTACTTGACCCCAGATTTTTCATGAAAGAGGTGTTGGGGGCAACACCTTACGATAAACAGATAGAAATGATGGAAGCTGTCAGGGACAATCGCAGGGTTTCAGTTGTTGGCTGTAATGGCTCTGGGAAAGATTGGACAACTGCCAGAATAGTCCTCTGGTGGATGTGTACCAGATACCCTGCAAAAGCTATTGTTACAGGCCCAACATACAGGCAAGTTGATGAAATAGTATTTAATGAAATCAGGAACGCCTATAAGAACTCCAGAGTTCCATTTAAAGGGCGTGTCTTTAGAACTCCCAGATACCAGTTTGATGAACAGCATTTTGCTTTGGGCTTCTCGTCTGATGATGAATTTAATTTGCAGGGGTTTCACTCTCCAAATCTGCTTGTTGTGATTACAGAGGCTCATGCTGTTTCTAGGTCAGATATTAATTCCATGAGGCGACTTAATCCCAAGTGCATAATTATGACAGGCAACGCCTTTGTTTCCTCTGGGGAGTTCTACGATTCCCACCACAGCAGAAGAGACATCTGGAAACCTATATCAATATCTGCATATGACCTGCCGAATATACAGCAGAATAAGACTGTTATCAGCGGCATGATGTCAATGGAAGATGTTGAGGAAAGGCGGCAGGAATGGGGAGAAGATTCTGCATTATATAAAGGCTCTGTTTTAGGCGAATTTGTCGAGGACTTGGATGATACTGTAATCAACTTCAATACAGTCAAAATAGCGGCCCAGAGGACAGCAGAACCAGAAGGAGATGTTGTTCTGGGCTGTGACATCGCCAGATTCGGGAAAGATAAAACTGTAATTTTTAAAAGGCAGGGCAATCATTCGGAAATAGTCTGGCAGACTCAGGGAAGAGACTTGATGACTGTTGCAGGATGGATTGGAAGGTATTGCTCTGATAATCCAGTTGATACTGTAGTTATTGATGATACTGGGCTAGGGGGCGGCGTTACTGACAGGCTAAAAGAAACTATCCCAGACAAATACATAGTTCCGTTTAAAGCAGGTGCGGCGGCTTTTAGAAAGTCAGAATTTGGCAACCAGAGTACAGAGGCATGGTTTGCCATGAAGGATTGGTTGGAATCGGGCGGCAGTATCCCAGATGAGGAATCACTAATAGGCCAGTTGATTGGCAGAAGATACGAAATCAGGTCAGATAAAAGTGTTATATTAGAAAGCAAGCAGAAGATGGCTAATTCTCCAGATGAAGCCGATGCTCTATCTATGACATTTGTGGATTTCGCAGGTGAGGGAGTATGGTGACTATTAAGGCTCTACGCTGTCGGGTTTGTAATAAGAAGCTAGCAGAAAAGGCCACAAAAGGGACTGTCATTGTCTGTACCAGATGTAAACACCGCAACCAAGTCTAAAACATTAGTCTGCGTCTATGGATTGCATTCAGATTGTTCCAATTCTCTATGTATTTGCGATTGCCACCAAAATACATGATATAGGGTATTGACAACTGTAAATACATAGAGTAGCCTATATACATCGAATAAAGAAAACACAAAAAGGAGTTAGTGAAATGAGTTTTACAGAAGCAAACATAAGATGGTTACAGCATAGCAGTCCATACGCATTACAGCCGCTTTTTGATGACCAAATGACCAACCACTTCAATCAGGTTGAAGAATTGGTTGGGACATATCCATCAAGGGATGAACTAAGGAATGCAATCTTTGCACTTGTTGAGAATGATTGCCCATTAACAGCATGGGAATTATTGGATGCAGAAGCCGATTTGATGACAGAAGTCATGGCGAGAGAATATGAAGTCAGGAGAGGGATTCACATGCATATAGGAGGTGTAAGGCAGAACTAGCCGAAACCCTCTCGTAAGGGTCAGCGAGACTTTATCTACTCGCTCTGATGATGGCAGATAACCATAGTAAAAAGGAGTTAGTGAAATGGATAAAATCCAAGTCACAGTAATGTTTATAGCGGTTAACCCTATGCAGACAGAAACCCTACATCATACAGTAGCATATGGGCCGAATGAGACCATAAATACTAACGCTGTAAAGCTAGATGGGATTCAATCAGAATTGTCATTATTGGGAAGTGCAAAAGCTGAACTTGAAAGATTAATAAAGAAGGGATGGGAGATAACACATACTGGAGAATTAGGCCCAAAAGGAGCTAGAGAATTTGTGGATTGGTATGCAGATTACAATGAAGACTTTTCTGATTATGCAGAATGGAAAGATGGGAATAAAGTAAGAGGGACGCTGAAAAGAATACGAGTGAATTTGGATTCTTCTAAAACAATTATTTCAGAGAAAAAGACTTTTAGAAATTGGGATAGTGGATAAGGAGTTAGTAAAATGAGTTTTACAGATAGCGAACTAGAGAAATTCAGCGATATGGAACAATTAATTGGATTTGAGACATTAGACATAGACATCCTCAGGAATGCGGCATTCGCTGTATACGACCCAACAATTTACGCAGAGCCAGTCCGAATGAGGGGGCGAAATCTTAAAGCGGTTTTGACCAAAGTAAATAGATTGGCAAACCAGTATTCAAAGAGATAATATCCCTGCTCATCGTCTGACTCCGTGAGCAGGGGCCACCCTAGTAGCCTTCTTACTAATACAAACCTAATCGATGATTCTCTTAGGTTGCTAGGGTGGTTTTTCTTTGATATATTTGCAATAGTGGTCTAGGCAAGTACCCCAAGTCATGGGGGTTACATGCCTAACTGGTTATCAATGTTTCAAAAAGCAGAAGTAGATATAGCGTCTACTGTTCCGCTAGTCAATGATTTATCCTCTGTTATGTATCCAGAGGACAACTATGCTAATTACTCATCTCAGGGCTATGGGAAATCTGCTGTAGTTAATGCCTGTATAAAGGAAATTGCTACAGGTGTTGCAACAGCCAGATACTATTCTCAGGCTGATTCAGTAGATGGAATGGTTGAGGTTGAAAATTCTCCATTAGCCAACCTGTTGAAATACCCAAATGAGAGACAGGATTTCTACACTTGGATTGAAAGGCTTGTCACATATCTCTATGTATCTGGAAATGCTTATGTGTGGAAGGAAAGAAGCCGTAGCAATCAAATTGTATACATTCACCTACTGCGGCCTGATAGAGTCGCTATTTTGCCCTCTGGGGAAGGTGTAAAGGGATACAGCTATACCATTGATGGCAAAGAATATTTCCTAGACAAAGAAGATGTTGGGCATATGGCATTTCCGAACCCATCAGGGGACTTGTATGGCCTGAGTCCATTACATGTACTGGCAAAGACTATTAATCTGGATATGAGCATGACAGATTTTGCCAAAGTATATTTTGAAAATGCAGGTGTGCCATCTGGATTACTTAAAGTTAAAAGAAGGTTAACCAATCAGGAAGATGCCAACAGAATCAGGGCAAGATGGCGGAGTAGTTTCGGGGGAACAGGAAACTTCCATAAAGTAGCTGTTTTAGATGATGACGCTGAGTACCAACAGATGGCATCTGCTCCTGCTGATATGGCATTAACAGAACTGCACAACCATACAGAATCTCGCATCTGTTCTGTTCTTGGAGTTCCGCCTATTTTAATATCGGCGAATGTAGGGCTTCAGAGAAGTACCTTCTCTAATTACAGAGAGGCCAGATTTTCATTCCATAGCGAGACCCTAGAGCCATTAATTAACAGGGTGGTTAGATTTCTTAATTACTGCATTGATACAGGAACTAACGAAAAAATTGCTGTTGATTTGTCTGAAATCCGTAGTTTCTTGGATGATAAGCAAAGCACAGATGCAAGGGCAACAGCCTTATTCGATGCAGGAATAATTACTCTGAATGAAGCCAGAAAAATGGTAGGACAAGAGGCAATAGATGAAGGGGAAGTAAGAAGGCTCCCCTCTAACATTATAGAGTCCATGAATCCCAGTTTAGAAACTGCATTACCTACAGGATTCCAATCATTATTATCAGCCGATAAAGCAAAAGCCCCAGTAGCTCCCAGAGGAATCAAAATGGGGGAAACTTTAAACAATAACAGGGATGAGTTATCGGATAAATGGACACCTATCCTTGAGGGCTACTTTACAAAGTTGCAGAACAGGGCTGATGGAATAATCGGGCGGAATTTATCCAGAGATATTGATATAGACAAGGCAAAAGGATACCCCTTTTCAGCCGCTGATTTAGTTCCAGATGCAGACATTGGTAATTTAAGTGAAATTCTCTACAGGATGTTTCTTGATGTCTCCAAGAATACCTTTGGAATAATTAATGCTAGTGGTGTTGCAGGTGATGTTGCATGGTCTGAGGCATCTCCTATTGTGGCAGGCGTGTTAACTGAATCACCTGTCAGGGCAACATTAATCCACAACACGACCAAGAAAAACGTGCAGAAGCTAATACAGATGGCGTTTGAGCGTGGTTACAGTATCGACCAACTGGCTAGAGGAGTGCCTGCTGATAATTTTGCAGGTATTCGCTCTCTTATGAATGAGTCCAAGAAAAGGGCGAAATTAATTGCAAGAACGGAAGTGATGAGAAGCCAGAATTTAACCAGTATTAATCTTTTCAGAAATCAGGGCTTTGAGTATGTCAGGGCATACGATGTAGATGGTGACCCGAATGACACATATGTGCCATCAGGAGACCCATATGGCAGAACATGTATTGAGAGAGATGGACAAGTTTACAGGGCCAACGATGCATTCAACATAATAGACCATCCAAACGGCACATTAAGTTGGATACCTATGCCCAGAGGATATAAGCCAGAAGGAGTATTAGCGTGATAAAGAAAACTATAACCACAGATATTAAAGAAGTGGATTCCACTCAGGGATTAATAGAGGCATTTACTAATTCTATGGGTGTTGTGGATTCAGATGGCGATGTTATCGACCCAGTAGCCTTCAACGGTTCGATTGCCAAGAATCTACCCATTCCTGTACTAGCAGGTCATGACAGTCAGGCAATAGTAGGAAAAGTATTGTCAGCCCGACCTGTTCATATAGCAGATGATGAGTACAGGTTGCATACGTTAATGCAAATGAATTTAGAGACACAATCAGGACGAGAAGCCTTCAGTAATATTAAGGGTGGATTTGTTCGTGAATGGTCTGTTGGCTTCAATGTCCCAGAAGAAGGATGGGAATATGAAGGTGAAGGCAAAAATCAAACACGTAGAATTAAAGATTTGGATTGGGTTGAAGTTAGTACCGTTATTCGTGGAGCTAGTCCGCAGACTCAAACCATTTCTGCCAAATCTGATAACAACATATTAGTTGACGAATCCGAACTTAAAGCCTCTGACACGGTTGAAGAAACTGCCTTAGACGCTACAAATGTTCGGGTCAAACTGGAGATTGCTAAATTAAAACTTCAGTACAGGGGGCGATAATGCCTAAAAGAAAAAAACCTAAGAAATACTAAAAGGAGTATTTAAATGGGAACAAGCGAGATGAGAGAGCATGCAGGTTATCTGCTCAAAAAAGCAGAGGAATCTCTTGCAGAAGGGAAAATAGAAGAGGCTCAGAGAATGGTTGAAGAGTCTACTCAGGAGATGGCAAAAGCTGACCAACAGGATGCCACACAGGCCCAGATTGACGCATTGCACAAGGACTATTCGGAATCCGTCCAGAAAGTCCCTGTAGCAAGCAAAGATTTGGAGACATATGACCCCAATGATAATGGAGCCAATTTGAAGGCCAGTTATAAGCCTGCATCATGGGTAAAGGGTCTTCCTGCTGTAGCACAGCCAATCTGGGTACAGGAAAAAATGGGAATCAGGGAAAAGGAAGATGCAGACTTTCAGAGAGATACTTTTGTAAAGTGGATGTCTGCCCCATCACAGGAAGTGTTTTTTAAGAATGCTACCCCTGACGAAGTTAAAGCCATGCAGGAAGATACTGATGCAGAAGGTGGATATTTCGTACCCGAAGAATTTATAAATCAGGTAATCCATGATACTGGATTGCCATCAGGAAGCCTCAGGGCCGCCGCTACCACAATTCGAGTAGCGAGCAAAGATGGATATATCCCGACTCTGGCTTCTGCAAGTTGGGCGGCTATCGCTGAAGAAGCCGCATATTCTGACCAGACTCCTACAGTCGGACAGGTAGCCTTTGCAATAGAGAAAAGTGGTGGATTGGTAAAAGTTACTAGAGAACTTCTTGATGACTCAGCCATTAACTTGCCTTCTCTGTTGACACAGATATTTCAAGAGGCTTCTGGAAGGTTTGAAGATGTTGGAATCCTTAATGGAAACAACACAACAAACTATGCAGGTATTCTTACTGGTTCATCAGCGGACTATGTAATGGCATCTGCTACAGCACTAACAACTGCTGACCTTCTCGGAATTTATTACACATTAGAGGCACAGCATCGAGCTAATGCCACATGGGTAATGCCTTCCTTGATTTCCAAAACTGTTAACAGCATACAGTCAACAGCCGCAGGTGTTACTGGTATTGCCGACCTCACATCTGCCCCTGCATCTTTCTTACTGGGTCGACCAGTAATTAATAACGATGTAAGCGGAAATGGGTTTGCAACAACAGTTGCCGCTAACAATGAAATTGCCATACTTGGCGACTTCCGACAGTATTATCTGTTTGACAGAATTGGCTTCACAATCAGGCGTAATGACAGCCTGTATATGGAGAATGACCAAGTTGGATTTTTTGGAACTCGTAGAGGTGATGGACAAGTAGGACTTGCCGCCGCCTTTAAGATTCTAAAAGCCGCCGCTTCATAAGAGGCGTAGACAATCGGGGCTAGGTGGGAGTTATATGGACTTCTCCCCACCTAGTCCCATTACAGGAGAAATAAAATGGCTGTAAAAGTTAAGTGCATAAAGGACGTTACTATCAGTTCCGTCAACATTGCATATTTAGAAGGTAATGAATATGAAATGCCTGCAAAACAGGCAAAAGATTATTCAGAGTATTTTGAAAAGATGGAAACTGAGCCAAAAAATAAGGCAAAGAAGACAACGGAGAATAAGTAGTGGTCACTAGACACACCTATGCCAGTACAGATGATTTGAGGGAATATCTTGCAGGTACTTCCTATGCTTCAAACTGGACTAGTGATAGTGGAATAATTGAGCGAATAGTTGAAGCCTCTTCAAGGCGGATTGATAACTATGTTGGCATGTCTAGTTTTGGCCCCAGAATCGAGAGCCATTATTTTGATATTGGCTCTGGGGCGTTGCGTTCAACCAGACAGAATTTAAGAGATGTCACAGGTCAATCCACTATTGGGACACAGGTGGCATATTTTAATTCTTTGCCCCTTGATGATTGGTTAATCTCAGCAACAACTGTAACTTCATATAAGCAGACTGCCAGAACTACATCAGAGACTCTCACAGAGGGCTATGATAATGATTACTGGCTACTGCCATATAACTCCTCACCTAAAAAAGTTCTGCGTTTAAATGAGGACACAGCAAAAGGATTTCATGGGGGTCAACAAACCCTTTTGATTACAGGCGAATGGGGATATACTAATGACACGAGTGTTGTCACTACGGCTGACGCTATCAGTAGCTCCTCCACGAACAGCATTAGTGTAGCCAACGCCAGCAATTTTGGTTCTGCACAGACAATTAAAATTGACAGCGAACAGTTGTATATCACCGCAATTAGTGGCAACACTCTCACCTGTGAACGTGGTGTAAATGGAACAACCGCCGCTACTCATTCTGGTGGAGCTAATGCCAGTAAATTCCTATATCCAGAACTTGTTGTTCAAGTTTGTCTGGATTTAAGCAAAATCTTTTTCAGAGATAGAGATATGGGCGTGGTTAATACTTTTGGAAGTGGTGATATGGGCGTTACTCGTAGTGATTTGGAAGCATTAAACACACTCAGGGCATTAGATGAATACAGGGCGGCTACAGTAGACAGTCTGGTGTTTTTCTAATGGCAAATGAGGTAAAGCTATCAGGCCCAATATTCAGTAGCCCAAATAAGAGGCTTGCCAAAGCATTGAATACATCATTGCTTGATATTGCTGTTTTAGGGTCTGGGTGGGTCAAAGACCAATTAGTGAAAGGGCATGGTTTTAGAACTGGATATTTGAAAGGTTCTGTTGGTGGTGGTCTGGTAAAAAACTTACATGCCCAGATTGATGCAGGAGAATTACACAAGGGTAGGAATTTGGTATATGCGGCATGGGTTGAGGGTGTTTCAAAAAGAAATAAAAGAAGTAGATTTAAAGGCTACTTCATGTTTAAGAATGTCTTTAATAAGTTGAAGAAACAACCTAAAGAAGTTAAAGACATTATGGAATACAACATAAGGAATGAATTGAATTGAGCAGGTCAGGAGCATTAGACAGAATAGATGCACTATTAGGGACTGTCACAGACCCTGCTTTTTCTGCTGTTATAAGAGGAGAACCAATGTCTATCAGCCAGACACCTGTTCTGGCTTTCTGGATTAATGGGCGTTCTGTTGATTTTCTTACATTGGCGGATGAATCGAGCAGGGTAGATATGACCATCAGGGCATATTTTAGAATGCAGGTTTCTCAGGATGTTAGAGAATCTGTTGAACTCGACTTATGGGATGCCGCTGTAAATATAGATACAGCATTGAGGGGAGATTCAGATTTAGCAGGAAATGTAACTGATATAGAGATAGGTGATATGTCAACAGCGTATACGGATATGGGTGGTGTGGCTTATAGAACTCTGGATGTTCCTTTGACATTGATATTAATGGGCGATGTAGCAATAACTCCATAGGAGTAGTTTATGGCAAAAGTAAGCGGATTAAATGTAAGACTCTTTGTGATGGGTAATGACCTGTCTGGTGATGCTAACGCCCTTGATGGAGCAGGATACACACAGGAGACATTAGAGACAACAGCGTTAGAAAGTGCGGCGGCTTCTAGGATTACAGGATTGGTTGATGGTTCATTAAGTGTGAATGGTTATTTTGATAATGCATCAAATAAAATCCATGCCACTCTCACCAGTAACTCTGGAAAGCTACCATCAGCAGACCAAGTTGTGCTTGCTCCTATGGGGTCAGCGGTTGGTAGTCCCATGTGTGGGATTTCGGCAAAAGAGGCTGATTACAATGTAAGCAGGGGGACAGGTAGTGCAATGACTGTCACCAGTACATTTACTGGTAATGGGGTAGGTGGAGAATTTGGCGTGATGCTTACCGCATTTGATGACACGCATTCATCGGCTACCAATGGCACAGCCGTTGATAATTCGGCTTCTTCAGCAAGTGGCGGAGCAGGGTATTTGCAAGGAATTTCTCTTGCTAGTGGGAGTGTAGTAATAAAAATTCAGCATTCTGCTGATAATTCATCATGGGCGGATTTAATAACTTACTCATCGTTGGGAACAAGCGGAGTCCCAACTGCTGTACGGACTGAGGTTACAGGTACAGTTAATAGATATTTAAGGGTTGCCTCAACAGGTACATTCTCAAACGCAAAAATAGCAGTCGGATTTTCAAGATTCTAAGGGGGAATATATGGCAAAGCAATCAGGACTCGGAGATTACATAGCGGTAGACGATAGTGGCGGAACTGCTAGGGATATTTCTGACAATATAACAGGATATGAAATAGGGAATACTCAAGGGCTTCTTGACTCAACAACTATTTCAAAGTCTGCTATGGAGAGGTTAATTGGATTAGGTGACTTGTCCATCTCTCTATCGGGTATATTTGATGCGGCAAGTAATAAATCGCATGACGTTTTCAAGACAAAGTCAGGAACAAGGACAGTCACATTAGCGGTTGGAGGCAACACTAGTTCCAACCCTAAACTTGAGGCTGAATGTTTAGTTGCTGATTATAATGTCTCCAGAGGAAATGACGGTTCATTAACTTGGGCGGCAACTTTGAATCTACAGAGTGGTACAGTTCCAACTTGGTCAACTGTCTAATAGTGAAAATATGGTTGAAAAAGTAAAAGTTACCAAGCATTCGCCTTTCGTCCTAACCAGACGAGAGGCATTGCTGAAGTTTCCAGAGGATTCTGATTATTACGGTCTTGAAGTCCGAGCTAAATTAGACGTTGACATGAAGACATTCATTCAATTTCAGCGTCTTGGCTCAGAACCAGATGCAGATGAAAGCCAGTACCTCTTTGAGAAGTTCGGAACTGACATTATTGTTGAATGGAACTTACACGATGAGGATGCAAGGCCAGTACCACCTGATGCAGATGGTTTTATGTCATTGCCACCTTCTATTTGTATAGCAATGATTGGTGCATGGGCAGAAAATGTTAGTGCTGTGGGGGAAGCCTAGAGGCTGACATTATCAAATGGGTATCTGTAGGGGGTGGAACAGACAGGGACGGAAACCCGATAGTGAAACCGCCAGAATTAGCTAATGCGGAACTGATAGACAGTATATGCCAGAGATATAGTTGTCTGCCATCTGAGCTAATGAAGGAAGATGTCAGCCTGTTAAAAATGTTGCAGATAGTTACTCTGGGAACTAAGGACAAAACGTGACGAGTCAAAACCTAGTTAATATATTAGTCAAGGCAGATAGCTCAAAAGCTGAATCTTCTTTTGATAAGGTGAGGAAAGCTGTAGTAGGTG